>VFSW01000880.1_pt1 | contig 44303 bp, 50 predicted proteins | sample 5358111 | NCBI WGS metagenome assembly VFSW01 (sample SAMN11554181, study PRJNA540505) | mine drainage metagenome | isolation source: sediment from site ElyBrook_90M | place: USA: Ely Copper Mine, Vershire, VT | collected 2017
AACTCAGACAGAAGAGAAGTCTATTAGTTCCGTTAATTACGAAGCACTACACTAGAAACTGGCGCTATTACCGGTGCCGAGGCGCTTCTACGCTGGCAGCGATCCGATCATTGGCTCGTTCCCCCGACGGAGTTCGTGAGGATCGCCGAAGACTGCGGCTTGATTCTGCCAATCGGAAAATGGGTGCTCAGCGAAGCCTGCCGTCAGATGGCAGCATGGTTGCAAGCCGGTCTTGTCATCGGGCAGATCGCCGTCAATGTCTCGGCGATTGAGTTCCGTGGCAAGGATTTTCTCGCCGGAGTTCGTGCTACATTCAACGAAACTGGTCTGGACCCGCGATATCTCGAATTGGAGCTGACCGAAAGCGGGCTTATGCATGACACGGTACCGACAATGACGGCCCTGCGCGCGCTCAAGGAGCTCGGCGTGCGGATTGCTATCGATGATTTTGGCACGGGCTTTTCCTGTCTGAGCTATCTGCGGAGTGTCCCCATCGACACGCTCAAGATCGACCAGTCGTTCGTGCATGATATTGATGGCGATGCCGGTGAGGGTATAGTCAGCGCCATCGTTGCGATGGGCATGAGTCTCAAACAGCGAGTTGTGGCCGAGGGTATCGAAACGTCACAACAGCTTGCTGTCCTGGAATCCCTTCGTTGCGCCGAAGGACAGGGTTTTTTCTTTAGCCAACCCGTGCCTGCTGAGGAGTTCGCGGCATTACTCATAACCAAGGCGCTGCCAACTCACTGAAGTTGGAACCGATAACGGGTGCAGCATCTCCCCGTCTCGAGAAGTACAAAATTCTGGCTTGGCGGGGAGTACAGCCGTTCAAAAGAGAGAAATTACTTCGCGCCAGTGCCCAGCTTCATCCGCTCCGACGCACCAAATATCCATAAGTACACTCAAGAGGTTAGGGCTTTTGTCTTTGCCGCGTTTTTCTTCAGCAGCACCAGTGCGGGACTTTTGTAACGCCGTCATTCTCGAGAACACAATGGTGACCAAATTGCCAAGCATCAGTGTGTAGTTTTCGACGATATCGACAGTGGCGCCATGGCGAGCGCCTTTCTGCTGGCTGTGGACCGGAAGTTGTTCGTGCCGGATGTGCTGCATATCGATTACCGCGTCGGAAAATGGGTGGGCGATTTTACTTATTCGATGGATGCTTTCCGGGCGCAGCAAGCGGCGCTTAATCGATCCCGGATCGAATAAGGTTCTTCGAGCTATCGTATGGCTCTAGGTCAAGGGTTCTCCGGTTCCAATCGTGAAACCGTCTCCCGGGACGGTCGACACTCGGTAAGGATCTGTCCATAAATCACATGGACATATATTATATTGGTCGGATAGTGTAGTTCCACTCCCCGTAAAACGCATGGGGGTGGAGGTTCAGTTCCTTCATTTCCTCGGCCGAGACGGTGATGCCCGTGGCGTAGTGGCGTTGATCGAGACGGGCCTTCACCGTGAGCCCGGTGTGGGTGGTGGTTGCCGCAATGAGATCGACCACCGTGCGGTAGTCGGTGAGCGGGCGCCCCCGCCAGCGGTCGTCATGTTTGCGAAACACGCGGCTCGTTCGGATTGCCAGTTCCAGCTGTTGGGCGTCGCGCTCGAGGTGACCGCGCTCTCGTCCCACGGCATAGAAAATATCGCCGGATTCCTGCAGGGTGTAGTCGTAGAATTTGACGTAGACCGTCGCGCCTCCAGTAAAGATCCGCGCATACACCTCTTGACAATCGGACATAATTGTCCGATGCATGTTGCCATGCGAGGCAATGATTTCATCCGCCGCGTGCAAAAAAAATATGCCAAGGCGCGTGGTCTCTTCTGCGAATGGCATTCCGACATGGGCAAGGGTAGCCACGGCGTGTTGATCCTCGGTGACCGGCGACAGATGCTAAAAAAGCAATCTGTTATGCCATTAACTATCCCGTTCAAGATCCTGGGACAGGGCTTCTTCCTCCCAAAGTTACTCTCTCAGGTGATGGCTGGCCAGCCCTCACCATGGCAGCGATTAGTCCACAAGACATTCTGGACGTACAGGACGGGCGCAAGCAACTCTATGTGTGGGTGTCGCGCTTATCGTCAAGCCGGAGTGATGGATTGCAGTGACTGTAGCGCCCGCTGTTGAACAGGATTCGCCAGGGCTGTCATGGAGAACGTTGGACCGCTGCGCTGGTCGATTACGGGCTCGATCTGTGGTCTGAGCCAGTGGCCATGGCCACTGGCAGGCTTCAGGGTGAGGCATATCTCGTGTGCTGAATCGGCGATTTCCAGGCACGTCCGAATCGAATCGGGCATATAAGGCCTTGTCGATCAAGCGCGGTACTTCGGGAATCTGAAACTTCTGCGTGGCCAAATTCCTGTCCACCGAACACGGCGCGGTCGAGCACAGTCGATGTGTCAGTGATCGATTTCCAATCTTCTGCCAACAGTCACTATTGGAATGTACCAAGGAAAATGTGGCTTTGGTCACGCAGCTTTATGGAAATCCGAGTATTTGTCTGCCTATGGCAGCATGTATATAGCGCCAGCCGCTATGTACGTCCGCGTACAGACCCATAGCATCTGTGAGCATATCGTCCATATTTGTTCAGCAACCTGATAATTTTTACATGGAATTTTCGTGCGCATATAAGCGAGTCATAAAAAGCGGCCCGATGTGAATAACCTGCGAGCAATCAAAGTAGACTGAATTCGTTGCACTATCAAGCCATGGCGCGCGGGTCTCTGGTTAGTCATGAAAGGCGCATATAGATTGACTGACGACCGTGGTATGTCGGCAGTCCACTGCGGAATTATAAGCAATGTGAGTACAGATGACTGGGATTTCCATCACGTTTAGGCAAGGTCGACGCAGGTACACTGTTATCTCTTGTAGGTCGTGACGGACAAAAAACGGACTATTCAAATGTTGCCTCTCATGAAAGCCCCTCTACCGATGTCCATCGCTACAATTTGTGGACACTAGAATAAAAATCTGCAGATACGCTGACGACAAAGAAGCTGTTACGATTGATCGCGTCAGCGATCTGGCGAAGCAGACACAGACGCTTGCTGCAACGGGGGAGAAAAAACTCCAGTTTCCGTGCACTCCGGGCCAGCGGCATTTGTGGCTGTTGCATCAACGCAATCAGGGCGATCCTTCACTTAATATATCGACGTGCTGGCAGCTGGAAGGCATTGTTACCAGCGCCGAAATAGAAAGAGCATTTCGAGTGATTATGTTGCGGCACCAGGTCTTGCGCACTTTTTTTGCCGAAATCGGCGACAAAGTTACTCAGATCGTGGAACCGCAGGTTCCCTTTGACATTTCGATTGTCGATTTAACTGCGTTTCCCGAGGCACACGTACAGACTGAAGTTGAACGTATATCTCGTTTGGATGCCTCTACCCCTTTCGATTTGTTGGCGCCGCCACTAACGCGAGTGACGCACCTGCGTGTATGCAACGGAGCCTCGTTGTTGTTAGTGACATTACATCGCATCGTCTGTGACGCTGAGTCGATGGCCATCCTGGCGCGCGAAATAAGCGAAATTTTCTCAGCCTCGCATGTGCACAGTCCGCCGGCGTTGCCGAATCTCCCGATCAGTTACGGCGAATTTTCGGCATGCCAGGCGGAACAGATCACTACGTCAAGCCAGAAGATTAATGCAGATTTCTGGAAACGTACATTGCACGGGTTTAAATATTTCGAAATCAGGACCGATCGTGTTCGACCGCCGATATTGACGATGAGTGGAGGCATAGGATCTGTTTTGCTAGATAAGGAGCTGACCGATGAGATGACGCATCTTGGCATCCGTTGTGGCACCACGCTGCATATAGTCGTTCTGGCTGCACTCATCACACTGCTGCACCATTATTCAGAGGAAAAAGATATAGCCATCGGCGGCGAATTTGTCGGCCGGGACGATGTCGGTATCGACAATCTGGTTGGTTTGTTCAGCCATATTCTGGTTGTACGCGCCGACCTATCGGACGATCCGGGCTTCCTCGCACTTTTGGTGCGTATCCGTGACAATCTTGCGGAAATTGCTAAGCATCGCCACATTAAGTCAGAAGATATCGTCGATATAGTGAAACCGGAACGCGACTTGAGCCGGTATCCGCTGGTTTCGGTAAATTTCGTATTGCAGAGTTCATTCAAGAATAATTACGGCACCGGCTTCAAGCTGGTTGAGTTACCCGTGTGTTGTGCCAAAACAGCTTGCGATGTGAATTTCTCCGTGAATGAAGGGCCGCAGGGCTGGAGCCTATGCTGCGAATACAATCGTAATCTGTTTGAGAGCCAAACGATTACGCGTATTCTCAATCAATTCAAAACTTTGTTGTCCGCAGTGGTGGTTGATCCGTCGATAATAATCTCGAGGCTAAACACTCTGGATGATAGCGATCGCCATGAACTGGTTGTGGAAAGCAATTGCACCAGCGAGAGTTATCCGCAGGATCTGACGCTGCCACAGCTTTTCGAGACCCAGGCTGGCCGCGTGCCGGAATCGGTCTCGGTGGTTTGCGGAGATCGAAGCATCAGCTATCGCGAACTCAACATTGCATCAAACCGGCTGGCTCGTGAGCTGATAGAGCGCGGGGTGGGGCCTAACGGCCGGGTTGCAGTATTTTTGGATCGTTCGCCAGAGATGATCGTGGCGATTCTGGCCATCCTCAAGTCGGGTGGTGCCTATATCCCGCTGGACCCTGCATATCCTGCAGAGCGGCTTCAGTACGTATTCGAGAACTCGCGGCCTTCGGCAATTATCACGCGTGCTTCGTTACGCAATGTTTTGATGCATGTCTCGGTGCCGGTAGTCGTGATCGATTCGGAGTCGTGTCTGATAGCAAAGCAGAGTACGGCGCCGCTGGCACCGGTTGCGTTGCCCGCTGACCCGGCTTATATCATGTACACCTCGGGTTCGACCGGACGGCCAAAGGGAGTGGTGGTTCATCACCGCGGGTTGGTCAATCTTCTTTGCGCCATGCAGCGTCGCCCTGGGCTTGCTTGTGATGATACGGTGGTTTCCGTCACAACGATTGCGTTCGACATGTCGGTGTTGGATTTGTTTCTTCCGCTGATTGTCGGTGCGAGGCTGGTTTTGGCGAAAGAGCAGGAGCGGTCGGATGGTTCTGCACTACTTGAGCTTTTGCGCCGGCATCGCGCAACTTTCATGCAGGCCACGCCTGTAACGTGGCAGCTTTTGCTGGAATCCGGCTGGCACGGAAACCCGCCGCTCAAGATGCTGTGCGGCGGCGAAGCGATGCCACGCAAACTCGCCGAGAAACTGCTCAAATGCGGCGGAGAGCTTTGGAATATGTACGGTCCAACCGAGACGGTCGTATGGTCTTCGGCTCTTCGGCTCTTCGGGTTGAGAGCGGTGATGGCCCTGTTCCGATCGGACCGCCGATTGCCAACACACAGTTTTATATTCTCAATAACCATCAAGAATTAGCGCCATACGGTGTTCCTGGCGAACTCTTTATCGGTGGCGACGGAGTTGCGCTGGGTTATTTTGATCTTCCGGGAGTAACAAATGAAAAATTTGTTCCGGATAAGTTCCGCAATATTCCCGGTGCAAAATTGTACCGCACCGGGGACATTGTCCGGATCAGGCAGCGTGGATGTATGGAGTATCTCGGCCGTACCGATCACCAGATCAAGCTGCGTGGTTTTCGCATCGAACTGGGAGAAATCGAAGCGGTGTTGCTGCGTCATCCGGACATTGTTGAAGCAGTCAGCGTACTCGGCAAGGATTCATCGGGGGAGGACGCGATCCTGGCCTATGTGGTTGCAAATGGCGCCCGTCCGGAGTTACCGGAAGTTCTGATTGGCGCGTTGCGCGCAGGCCTCATGCAGTCTTTGCCGGGCTATATGCACCCCGCGTCCATCGCGATACTTGATGCGCTTCCACGCACGCCAAACGGCAAGATAGACCGCCTGACTCTCGCGGCGTCAGCGCCAGCAGCACACCATAGCAGGAAAATGGCGCAACCACTCAACCAGACGGGGCATCGTCTTGCAAAGATCTGGAGTTCGATTCTCGGGCTTGAAGTTAGCGAAGAGACGGCAGATTTCTTCGAATTGGGGGGCCATTCCCTGCTCGCAGCACGACTATTGTCCCGTATCGAAGCAGAATTCGGACAACGGATGAGTCTGCTGACCCTATTCAAGGCGCCGACAATCAGGGAGCAGACAAAGCTGTTGATGCGCAGCGATCAGCGCGAGTACGATTTTCGGCAGGTGGTTTGGTTGCAGCCTAACGGCTCCAAGCCGCCGTTGATCGCGATCCATAACACCGGCGTTTATTATTATAATCTGTCCAGGCGACTCGGTCCGGATCAGCCCTTTATGGCGCTTCAGCTGTTTGACCCTTCAATCGCACACCAAAACTCGGCACAGACTTTGGAAAGTATCGCCGCCGAATACGTATCCCTTATTTACAAGTTCCAGACTTGCGGGCCTTACAATCTGATCGGCTGGTGCGTTGGCGGGGTGATTGCCTTCGAGGTGGCGCGACAGCTCGTTGAAGCGGGACACGATGTGCCCCTACTTGCGATGATTGATGCCTGGGCGCCGGGCCACAATCGGCGACTGTCTCCGCTGCGCGCAGTCCTTGCCGATTATTCGTATCGCTGGCAGTTGATTGGCGCAGATTGGCAGAAAGTGATATCGCGAGAGCAGACTGTGGGTAGGTTCCTGGCACAACGAGTCGTATCCAAAAAGCTGTTGCGTCTGCTTGGTCGCTCGCGGAGCGATGCGCAGGCATCTGTTACTTTTGAGACCAGAGAATTGAGCGCCGAGGGTTATGACCAATGGCTTCTCGGCTACCTTGAGGGAGTGGCGCAAGGCTACGAACCCAGGCAATATCCGGGAAAAATAACGCTTTTGTGCAGTGCCCGTGAACCCAAAGGCCTGTTTCTGGATCCCAAGATGGGCTGGAGTGCCTTCGTGTCGGGGGGCGTCGATGTTGCTGTCATCGACGGCGATCACTTTACCGTGTTTCAACGCCGGGGCCTGGAACAGATGGCAAGTCATATTTTGGCGGAGATTGATGTTTATGGAAATTCAGGAAAAGGGCGCGCTGTTAGCGCGTAAATGGGCCTGAAGTTTGATGTTCTGTGAAGCATAGGTGGGTAGCTGGGATTTTCTCTGGCGCAAAAATTCGTAATCCCGCTGACTATTGTTACATTTCAAGGCTGGAATAGGACAATTGTAAGGAGCGGCTCGGGCAGTGTTTATGCCGATCAATGGGTATGGAGCTTTCTGCATGAATCAAATTGGATCAATAACCCAGGAAGCCGGATTGGACACGCCTTGCGGGGCGATTCCGATCTGCCAGAGTCCTTGTTTATCTGTCAGCCAGTGCGATGCGCAGCAGAGGAATCCCGCCAGTCTCTCCCCGCTTTTGGCCAATTTGTTCCCGCCGGGGGTGGTGGGTGCAGAGCTTCGGATAGCGGGTGATCCGTCAATGTTATTTCCCGTTGAAGCGCGCTGTCTCGGACGTGCGATCCCGAGACGAGTTCAGGAGTTTGCTGCCGGACGTATTTGCGCGCGCCGTGCCTTGGCTGAGTTCGGATTTCCTGACTACCCACTGCCGATGAACTTCGACCGGCGGCCGCAATGGCCAGCCTTCATCATAGGCAGCATTACCCATGCCGCCGGGAATTGTGGTGCCGTCGTCGCAAAGCAAAGTCAGTTCCGTGCCATCGGTTTGGATGTGGAAATGACTGGGTGTGTGACGACGGAAATATGGCCGCATATCTGCACGCCAGAAGAGATGGTTTGGCTCGATACGCTCGACGAACCGGAACGAGGGCGGTGTGCTGCACTTATTTTCAGCGCCAAGGAGACTTTCTATAAGTGCCAATACAGCGTGACCCAGCAATGGCTTGAGTTTGGCGACGTCATGCTGGATCTTCCTTTGAGTTATGCAAACGCAGGATGTTTCGCGCTGCGGCCGCGGAGGACTATCGCTTTGCTGGAGCATGGTCCCATGTCCCTGGCAGGGCGTTTCGCGTTTCAGGGAGGCTATGTCGCTACAGGCATGGTTCTTGAGGCGAGTCGACAACAACCCAAACTTCGTGGCCACTGACGCCCACGGTCAGTCGCTGTCTCCCGGACAGGGGAAACGCGGCTCGGAAATCTACGACAACATAATTTACCAATCCCTTGGCAATACCGGATTTAGCGGCATCGGGGTGAACGGCAGGGACGGGGTAATTTTCAGCAACGACATCATCAATATGATCTGCCCCATAAAGCTCGCAGTGGAAAACTCGGCACAATGCCCTTCCTTGACTTACCCCGTCCCCGACCAACCTAGACGGGTTTACCTGTGGGACAATATGCCCAACTCGGTTTCTGCAGGAGGGCCTTATAACTGTGGTAATCTGCTTCAGCAGAATCGAGATTATTTCATTGCAATACAACCAGGATACACACCATATTCTTATCCCTATCCCGGCAGGATGGATCTCAACGGTAATTGAAATTGTCCCCTATTCGCCGGCGGTTACGGCCTCGCTTTCCTGCGGTTTCGGCGCGCGGCCCGGGAGACCCACTTTACGCTTGTCTGTTCCAATTGAACGCGGCGCAATCAACTACAAGGGTGCCTACGGCATTGAGTTCGCTGCATGACATCAAGCCCTCCAGAGCAAATTGAACTGCGGCAGCGCCAGTTACTCAAGTCGTCAGGTCGGCGTGGGCAGCGCGTGTTTCTCGGGGTATCGAGCTTCGTAATTTTGGCTTTTGTTGCCGTAGATTCGATAATGTTGTTGCCGCGAGACTCCCATGGCGCCTTGGCCTTCGCGACTATCATTAATGACGAGTATCGGAGCATGACGTCTAATCCGCTGCAGTCGGTGATCAATTTTGTAATGCTGATTGTGGTTATTCTGCACCTCATTTATTTGCAGTTTGCCCGGTCGCGTGAACGCCTGATCCTGACGCCCGCTGGCATCAGGTATCGCTCACCGTTCCCGGATCTGCTGCAGGGGCTGAGGCCAGGTTGGCAGATTGCATGGGGAGAGATTCGTCGCATTACTCTGGGGAATTGTGGAAATCTGCAAAAAAATCCGCAGCTAGTGTGGCTGGAGTTCGAAATCGCCAATCGCAAAGTGAAGATCTTTCCCGGGCGATGGGTGGATCCTGATCACTACAAACCGGTTTCACCATGGCAGAGTCTGCTGCGACTGGAGCGCCCGACTTCGAGGCAAGTGTCGGAGGCCGTGTTCGAAAGCGAGATTATGCGCTATCTCGCTATTGTATTGCCTCGTCTTGTACCGAAACGTAACCTCGAGTCTGCCCACGTGGCATTCGATCTAGTCAAGAATGTCCGCTCGCTTTCTGTAGCGATTGCATTTTTCGCCCTTGTTCTGTATGCGTTCGCTGACGCATTTGTTTTCGGTGAAGAGACCTATGCCGGACAGGCGCCACTCGATATTTTCATAGGGACCGGAGCGATAGCGGCAATCGCCGCGCTGCTCTGGATGCGTCGCGGCAAGGTACCGCTCGTCGAGTCCGCAATGATGGCGCTGCTGTTAGGCGTTGCGGTCGGCGCGGCCAGTTACCCGGGTGCCTTGCGGGTGAATGCCCTAACTGATCAAAGCGGGTTGCGGACATACACATATCGACTAACTTCCTCGGGCGAATTCCAGCCGCTTACATCTGGGCTTCCCGCCTTTTCATTGCGCCGATATTCGGATTACTGGGCGCGTTTCAGATCCGGATCTCTGCATCAGTTCGAGTTGCGCAAGGGCGGTCTTGGTTTCTACCAGATCAATGTGCGCCCACTAAACGAGGCAATGCGCGGTGTCGGCGGATGAAACGCCAGGAAATAACCGGGAAAGAATTACGATGAAGCGGAGTCACCAGGGCGGCAATGTATTACGTGGGGGTCGATGGGCGGGAAAACCCTCATGAGTCCGCTCAGTCTTGGCCTGGGGCAGGCGTCAGGCTGTTGGGTGACTTTGCATATTGCCGACGCGCGGATACCCGCTTCATCGCCTGACCTCTAGGCCGAATAGTACTCTCTATACCACTTCACAAATCGGGAAATCCCGACCTCGACAGGGGTGTCCGGCTTGAAGCCGACCGCCGCTTTCAGTTCGCTTACATCCGCAACTGTCGATGGCACGTCGCCGTCTTGCATCGGCAGCATTTCCATGACGGCCTTCTTGCCGAGCTCTTTTTCCAGTATCTGGATATATTTCATGAGCTCGACCGGACGACTGTTTCCGATGTTGAAAATGCGGTAGGGCGCATAGCTGGTGGCGGAATCAGGCGTGTCGCCTGACCATGCCGGGTTCGGTTTCGCAGGATGGTCGATGACCCGGACCACTCCTTCGACAATGTCATCGATGTATGTGAAATCGCGCACCATCTGGCCGCGATTGAAAACGCGGATCGGCGTGTTCTGCAGAATGCCCTTGGTGAACAGGAACAGCGCCATGTCAGGTCGACCCCATGGACCGTATACGGTGAAAAACCGGAGACCCGTGCAGGATAAGCTGAAAAGGTGGGCGTAGCTGTGTGCCATGAGCTCGTTCGCCTTCTTGCTGGCGGCGTAAAGCGAAACCGGATGATCGACATTGTCATGTTCGGAGAATGGCTGTCTGGTATTTGCGCCATATACCGAGCTCGATGAGGCAAATACGAAGTGCCCGACTTTGGAATGGCGACAGCCTTCCAGAAGGTTTACGAATCCAACCAGGTTGGCATCGACATAGGCGTGCGGGTTTTCCAGGGAATAGCGGACGCCCGCCTGGGCGGCCAGGTTCATTACCGCATCAAACCTGTTCTCCCGAAAAAGACGTGCGACCGCTTCGCGATCGGATATGTCGAGCTTTTCAAACCTGAAGTTCGGGTTGTCGGAAAAACGCGCGAGACGCGATTCCTTGAGTGCTACCGAATAATAGTCGTTCATGTTGTCCACGCCGTAAACCCTGTCGCCGCGTTCAAGCAGGCGTATTGCGAGTGTCGATCCGATAAATCCCGCAACGCCGGTAATCATGATGTGCATGTGCTAATTTCCAGTGAACGTGAATATTACGCTTGAGCATTCCACGGGCGGCGCTGCCGCCCGCATTGGATGATGCGGCTGTTTTGCCGTTGATCTACAACCGCCACCAGGAAAGGCCGGCCGCGTGCAGAGCTTCCGGATCAAACTGGGATTTTACGTCGATAAAACAGCCGTTTCCGCTGAGTTTTGCCTTGTAGTCGGCCAGGTTTCTTGCCAGAAACGGCTTATGCGCCACAGCTATGACTATGGCATCTGCAGCAGGGAGGGCATCCCATTCGATCAGATCGATTCCGTACTCATGCCGGGCCTCGGCTGGCAACGGGACCGGGTCATGCACGAACACTTCCGCGCCATAGGATCTGAGCTCGTCTATGACATCAATCACGCGGGAATTGCGCAGATCCGGGCAGTTTTCCTTGAACGTGAGGCCGAGCACATTGACTTTGGCGTGTTTGATATGGCTGCCAGCCTTGATCATCTGCTTGATCGTCTGCTCGGCAATGAACTTGCCCATGTGGTCATTAATACGCCGTCCGGCAAGGATCACTTCGGGATGATAGCCGAGAGTTTCGGCCTTATAGGTGAGGTAGTAGGGGTCGACGCCGATACAGTGTCCACCGACAAGACCAGGACGAAACGGCAGAAAGTTCCATTTCGTCCCGGCTGCTTTCAGGACATCGAGCGTGTCAATGCCAATTTTATCGAAAATGATCGCGAGCTCGTTCATGAGCGCGATGTTGAGATCGCGCTGGGTGTTTTCGATTACCTTGGCGGCCTCGGCCACCTTGATGCCCGAGGCACGGTAGACGCCGGCGGTCACCACCGAGGCATACAGATCGGCCACTGCCGCAAGTGTGGCTGCATCGTCGCCGGAAACGACCTTGACGATCGTGGTCAGGGTGTGTTCCCGGTCTCCGGGGTTGATGCGCTCGGGGGAATAGCCCACATGAAAGTCGCGCATCCATTTTTTTCCAGACATCTTCTCTAGCACCGGAACGCAGACCTCTTCAGTAGCGCCCGGGTACACGGTCGACTCGTAAATGACGATCGCCCCGCTCTTCATGTGCTGCCCGGCTATAGTGCTGGCGCTGATCAGGGGCCCGAAATCCGGCTGGCGCGCATTGTCAATCGGGGTCGGCACCGCAATGATAATGAAATCCGCCTGGGCCAGCGCTTTCGGATCGGTGGTTGGTTCGAGTTTTTTCGCGGCGCGCAGTTCGACGTCCGAGATCTCACCGGTCGGATCAACAAAACGCCTGTAGCTTTCGACCTTGCTGCTGCTCAGGTCAAAGCCTATGGTGCGAAACTTCTTTCCGAACTCGACAGCCAGGGGCAGGCCTACGTACCCCAGTCCGACTACAGCCACAACGCTCATCATGGTCTCTCCCGGTGTGACCAAAAAAATGCCATAACAGCCCGGCAATAATTCAAAAAAAGCAGAATGTGGAAAGCCCCCAGGCCGCGGTACCGGCAAAACGCGGTCTCCCCGGACGCGTGCCTTGGAGCAAAATTATGCACCCACTCCGGTTATAAGGGGGCGGCGCCCATTTCTAGTTATTCCGGCACAAAGCTATAATCGCACAAAGTCCGCCCGGGTTTCCATCGCTGATAGGCTTTGGCCGGCGTTATGCTGCCCTGGCGGCAGCGACCCGGGCGCAAGCGGCAAGGCGATCGTCCAATTTGCAATGCAGGGAATCGATCAGCCGGAATCCGGCGCGACCCTGCAAAGTGCAAGGAAGACGGCTGTTGCCGGCGCCGGTAACATCAGTATATAGATAACAGCGAAGCGGCAATCTTAAAACCAGGAGGTAGCATGAGGGTGTTGATAACCGGCGGGGCCGGTTTTATCGGGTCTCATCTTGCGGACCGTCTGCTGGCTGCCGGAAGGCATGTGACGGTGCTCGATAACCTCTCTACCGGAAAGCGCGAAAACCTTTCCTTGTCTGCCCCCGGACTTGAGTTCGTCGAAGGTGACGTCCGCGATCCGGACACTGTCCGGCAATGCGTGCGCGGGGTTGACGCAGTGGTGCATCTGGCAGCGGTTGCCTCGGTTCAGGCCAGTATCGATGATCCGGTCGCGACTCACCAGACGAATTTCGCCGGGACGCTTAATCTGCTTGAAGCCTCGCGTGCGGCCGGCGTGAAACGCTTCCTCTATGCCAGTTCCGCTGCCGTTTATGGCGATACCCGCCAGCTGCCGGTTACGGAACAGAGCGGGCTGCAACCCCTGTCGCCGTATGCCGCTGACAAGCTGGCAGGCGAACACTATCTTTACTATTATTTCATCAAGCACGCGCTCGCAGGAACGGCATTCCGGTTTTTCAACATCTACGGACCACGCCAGGATCCATCGTCGCCATATTCAGGTGTAATCAGCATCTTCGTCGATCGGATCAAGGCGGGCAGTGGCGTGACGATTTTCGGAGATGGGCAGCAGACGCGTGATTTTGTCTTCGTCGGCGATCTCGTGGACCTGCTCATGCGGGCGCTTGACGACAGCAAACTGGCAGGCACGACAGTCAATATCGGCACCGGCAAGGAGTGCTCGCTGCTGCAGCTGCTGGACGCGCTCGAGAGCCTGGCGGGGCGGAAAATTCCGCGTACCCATGGTGCGGCGCGCGTCGGCGACATAGTCCGGTCGTGCGCGGATGTCACGCGCCTGCGAAACTGTTTCGGATCGATTCCTTCGACGCCGATCCGGGAAGGGCTCAGCACTCTCGTCCCGACGCCGGCCGGTTAGCGCAACCGCGAGCGCCCAGTCTGGGGTGCGGCGCGCGCAGAGCCTTAGAGCAGATCAGGCATGATCATATCCACCAACCAATGGATTAGCGTGTGGAAAAGAACAAGAAGCGTCCTGTATACCTCAATCTTCTGAAGATCCGGCTGCCGGTCGGCGGCATGGTGTCCATATTTCATCGAATTACCGGTGTGCTGCTGGCTGCCCTGCTGCCGGCATCGGTCTATCTGCTGCAGCGTTCAGTCATGAGCCAGGCCGACTTTGAGCAATTGTCGACGCTGGCATCAACGCCCGTCGTGCAGCTTGGATTGCTGATTGTGCTTTGGGTTTTCAGCCATCACTTTTTCGCCGGCATCCGGCATCTGCTGATGGACCTCGATATTGGCATAAGCAGGGCATCGGGGCGGGCAGGTGCCTGGCTGGTATTTGCCGCAGGCGCTTTGCCTGTCGTGTATGCCGTGGCGAGGCTTCTTTGAAGAGCATGGGAAGCGCGGGCAGTGCCCACCGTGGCCTCGGGGAATGGCTGGTGCAGCGCTTTACCGCGGTGTACATGGCCGGCTTCGTAGTCTATGCAACTATGCACGTTTTGACCGCGCCGGAGCGGGATTACGCAGGCTGGAAGGGCTGGATTGCGGGCACCACGATGCGTGTCTGCACCACACTTTTCTTCGCCAGCACTGCGGCTCACACCTGGATTGGCCTGCGCAGCGTCTATATGGATTATGTGCATGCCCTGTGGTTGCGGCTTATGGTCATGGCGCTGACCGCCACTGGCCTGTTTGCGCTTGTCGTCTGGGCGCTCGATGTCCTGTGGAGGATTAAGGCATGAACATCGCGCGCCGGCGTTTTGACTGTCTTGTAATCGGCGCGGGCGGAGGCGGCCTGCGCGCCGCTCTGCAGCTTGCCCAAGCTGAGGCGCATGTCGCAGTGGTATCCAAGGTGTTCCCGACACGTTCACACACGGTTGCCGCCCAGGGCGGCATGAACGCCGCGCTCGGAAACGTGGGTGCGGACAACTGGCATTGGCATATGTACGACACCGTAAAGGGCGGCGATTATCTTGGCGATCAGGACGCGATCGAGTACATGTGCCAGGAAGCGCCGCGTCTGGTGATTGAACTCGAGCACTATGGCGTGCCCTTTACGCGTCTGTCCGATGGCCATATCTACCAGCGCAAGTTCGGCGGCCAGAGCCGGAATTTCGGAGGCGAGCAGGCGGCGCGCACCTGCGCTGCTGCCGACCGCACCGGACATGCAATCCTGCACGCGCTCTACCAGCAGAATCTGCGTGCCCGCACTCATTTTTTTGATGAGTTCTTCGCCGTGGACCTGCTGCGCGATCGCGATGGCTATGTGCTGGGCGCGCTGGTTCTCGAGATCGAGACAGGTGCGCCACTCATAATTGAGGCGCGTACGACGCTGATTGCCACGGGCGGTGCCGGGCGCATCTACCATATGGGCACGAATGCCCTGATCAATACCGGCGATGGTATGGCGATGGCGTTGCGCGCGGGTATTCCGCTCGAGGATATGGAGTTCATCCAGTTCCATCCTACCGGCATCGCCGGCCATGGCATGCTGATCACGGAGGGCGCGCGCGGAGAGGGCGGTTATCTCCTGAACAGCGAAGGCGAACGTTTCATGGAGCGCTATGCGCCGCAGGCGAAGGATTTGGCGAGCCGCGATGTTGTCAGCCGCGCCATTGCCATTGAGGTGCGCGAGGGACGGGGCTGCGGGTCGAGGAAAGACCATGTGCTGCTGAAGCTTGATCATCTGCCGGCGGAAATCATCAAGAGTCGTCTTCCCGGCATTCGCGAGACTGCTATTCGCTTCGCCTATGTTGACCCGGTCGAGAAGCCGATACCGGTTTCGCCGACTTTGCATTACATGATGGGAGGCATACCTACCAATCGCTTCGGTCAGGTCGTTGTTCCCGAACATCACGGACCGGAGGAACCGGTGCCGGGGCTCTATGCCGCCGGCGAGTGTGCGTGCGTATCGATCCACGGAGCCAACCGTCTTGGCGGCAACTCGCTTCTCGATATTGTCGTGTTCGGCCGTGCCGCAGGGCAGCACATGGTCGAGTATCTTTCGGAAAACCCCTATCATCGGACACTCGATGCCGGAAGTGTTGACCGTGCCATGCAGCGCCTGAAGCGCTGGGACCAGAAAGGCGAGGGTGAGTCGGTCGATGCTTTGGGTGACGAGCTGCGCCGGACCATGGAGACCTACTGCGGTGTTTTCCGCACCCGCGACGTGCTGGACGAAGGGGTACGGAAAGTTGTCGCCCTTGAGCAGCGACTGGCAGATGCGCGTCTCAAGGATCACAGTGAAGTGTTCAACACGGCGAGAATCGAGGCTCTGGAACTTGAAAATCTGATGGATGTGGCGCTTGCGACTGTTGTTTCCGCCGCCGCGCGCACGGAAAGCCGCGGCGCTCACAGCCGCGAAGATTTTCCCGAGCGGGATGATATCAAATGGCTGAAGCACAGCCTGTTCTATAAGGAAATGCGGCGCATGGACTACAAGCCAGTGCGCATGAAGCCGCTTACGGTGGACAGCTTCCCGCCGAAGCCGCGGGTTTATTAGTAGCACACTGGCAGCGCGGCAGACGCCGGATCCGCTGGTCGCAAGGAGACGCAAGCGATGAAATTTTCGATATATCGTTACAACCCGCAAACCGATGCGCGGCCGTACATGCGCGATTACGAACTTGCCGGCGACCACGAAGCGGTAATGTTGCTGGATGCGCTGATGCTGTTGAAGGCGCAGGACGACAGCCTGAGTTTTCGTCGCTCCTGCCGCGAGGGAGTGTGTGGTTCGGATGCCATGAATATCAACGGACGCAACGGGCTCGCCTGCATCACGCCGCTGCACGAACTTTCCGAGCCGGTGGTGCTGTGCCCGTTACCGGGCATGCCGGTCATTCGCGATCTGGTCGTGGATCTGACCCAGTTCTACAGGCAGTACCGGGAAGTGAAGCCGTGGCTCATCAATCACGATCCAGCGCCGGAAATCGAGCGGCTGCAGACACCCGAAGATCGTGCGCGTCTCGATGGACTTTATGAATGTATTCTGTGCGCGTGCTGTTCGACTGCCTGTCCGTCGTTCTGGTGGAATCCGGAGCGATTCCTCGGCCCGGCCGCCCTGTTGCAGGCGTGGCGCTTCCTGGCTGACAGCAGGGACCAGGCAACCGGAGAGCGTCTCGATGGCCTCCAGGATCCATATCGCCTGTTCCGCTGCCATACCATCATGAACTGTACCGATGTGTGTCCGAAGGGGCTGAACCCGAGCCGCGCCATCGGCAATATCAAGCAGATGCTGGCAAAGCGTGCGCTGTGACTGCCGGGGCTCAATTAAACCGCCTGCGCTGGCGCTGCCGGCGAGGGTCGCTTGAACTTGATCTGATCCTCGCGGATTTCATGAACCGTTGCTATTCCCAATTGTCTGCGCAGGAGCGCGCCGGTTTCGAGGCCCTGCTGGAGCAGCCGGATCAATCTCTTGGCGACTGGTTCAGCGGCAAAGTCGAGCCACCGGATAACCTCAGGCATATTATTAGTAAAATACGTTAATGGATTGTATATAAACGGAAAAGTAATCGATATTCTTAAGCAGAAGTCTCATCGGGACCGATGACGTCAGGAATCGATTGCTGAGGAGCAGATGATTTCGGGACGCGTCAGGCGCCTGGCGTGACGATGCAAGCGGGCGGGGCCACGCCGATCGGGTGCGCGGGCACAGTGGCGTGGCGCTGCGGAAAAGAGAAGCTCTCGCCGTGGTCCTTGCAGAATCTGTCAACCGGCCGCGAAATTCCCGGGCACGAGAATGGTATCGCGCGCCGGGCGGGACTCGTCAGGCTCGGGGTAATCGCGCGTAAAGTGGAGTCCGCGGCTCTCGCGGCGCTCCAGCGCTGAGCGGATGATGAGTTCGGCAACGACGGCGAGATTGCGCAATTCCACGAGGTCGTTGTGAATCCGGAAATTGCTGTAGTATTCGCGAATTTCCTCGTGCAGCAGGTCAACGCGATGGCGCGCGCGCTGAAGGCGCTTGGTAGTTCGCACAATGCCGACGTAATCCCACATGAAGTGTCGCAACTCATCCCAGTTGTGCGAAACCACCACCAGTTCATCCGGATCGGAAACCCGGCTTTCGTCCCAGGCAGGCAGGTTTTCGCGCGGCGTGCGGGCAGTGTGAAGCTGCGTCCCGATGTCGGCCGCCGCAGCGGCGGCGAATACCACGCATTCAAGGAGCGAGTTGCTGGCGAGCCGGTTGGCTCCGTGGAGTCCCGTGAACGCACACTCGCCGATGGCGTAAAGTGCCTCGATATCGGTTCGTCCATCAAGGTTTGTCACCACTCCGCCGCAGGTGTAATGGGCCGCTGGTACCACGGGGATTGGCTGGCGGGTGATGTCGAACCCGAGCGCCAGGCAGCGCTGGTAGATATTCGGGAAGTGGCTGGTGATGAATTCTGCCGGTTTGTGGCTGATGTCGAGATAGACACAGTCGAGGCCCCTGCGTTTCATTTCGAAATCAATTGCGCGCGCCACGATGTCGCGCGGCGCGAGCTCTGCGCGCGGGTCGTGGTTTTGCATGAACGCAGTACCGTCGTGCAACACCAGCTTCCCGCCTTCACCGCGCACCGCCTCGGAAATCAGGAACGATTTGGCCTGGGGATGGTACAGGCAGGTCGGGTGAAACTGGACGAATTCCATGTTTGCCACGCGGCATCCGGCGCGCCACGCCATCGCGATGCCGTCGCCTGTGGAGGTGTCGGGATTGCTCGTGTAGAGATATACCTTGCAGGCGCCGCCGGTTGCGAGGATAACGAATTTCGCGCTGAATACACGGGTCTCGCCCGTGGCCCGGTTCAGGATATAGGCACCGAGACAGCGGTTCGGACCGGACTGGCCGAGTTTTCTTGTTGTGATGAGATCCACGGCAATATGGTGTTCATAAAGCGTGATATTCGGATGCTGGCGGACGCGCGACTCGAGCGTAGTTTCCATCGCCCGGCCGGTGGCGTCGGCGGCATGGATCACGCGCCGGTGGCTGTGTCCGCCTTCCTGTGTCAGATGAAGCTGTTCGCTGCCGCCCGGACTCGTTTCCCGGGTGAATTCCACCCCCTGTTCGATGAGCCAGTTGACGGCTTGCGGGCCCTGCCGGACCACGAAATCGACCGTATCGGCATGACACAGGCCGGCACCGGCCCGCACAGTGTCCTCAATATGGGCGGCGTAGGAATCCTGCTTGCTTAGCGCCGCGGCGACCCCACCCTGAGCATAGAAGCTTGACCCCTGGGTCAGTTCTGCCTTGGCGATGACGGCGACCCTGGCCTGGGGTGCGATTCGCAGGGCAATGGTGAGGCCTGCCATCCCGGCGCCAAGTACCAGAACGTCCACCGAAATTTGCGGTGGTCCAGCATCGATTCGGGCAGCCATAGACGCTTCAAATCCGGGAAAAGGAGGGAACTTGACGGAGTTTTAGGTTATCATCCTGCGCTATTTTGATTCCGGTGGGGAATATCATCCCGCAACCGCTGATTTCTAAAGACAACTATAACCATGATTGGCCGGATAACGCGAACTTTATTTTCCGCCCATGGTCTTTAGGAGTGACGCGCTGCGTTTGCCTCCACGGTAAAGGGGATGTTCTGGCATGGTCGAGCGCAGTGTCGATCAAGAATTGGTGGTGCGGGTACAGAAGGGCGACAAATCGGCCTTCGACCTGCTGGTGCGGAAATACCAGCATCGGATCGCGAAGCTGGTATCGCGGTACGTATCGGATCGGACCGAGGTGGAAGACGTCACCCAGGAGGCCTTTATCAAGGCCTATCGCGCCATAAAAGGCTTCCGCGGCGATAGCGCGTTCTATACTTGGTTATACCGGATCGCCATCAATACCGCGAAGAATTATCTGGTCTCGCAGGGAAGGCGTCCGCCGGCGTCGGATATGGAGACGGAAGAGGCGGAGCTGACCGAGGCCGGTTCGAGCCTGCGCGACGCGGCCACGCCCGAGCGCCAGCTTCTGGCCGACGAGATTGCCCGGACCGTCGAGCGGGTGATCGGTTCGTTGCCGGAGGACCTGCGGACTGCCATTACGCTGCGCGAGATCGACGGACTGAGCTACGACGAGATCGCGGAAGTGATGGATTGCCCGATCGGTACGGTGCGATCAAGGATATTCCGGGCACGCGAGGCGTTGGACGCCGAATTGCGGCCATTGCTGGAAAGCTGAGCGGGGCGGGTTTCAGGGTTCGACCGCGGTTGTCGATGCGCAATACGACAGTGAGTCTCAAATGTATGGAGTGGTGATGAAAGAGAAAATTTCCGAGTTGCTTGATGACGAACTTGGCGACGGTGAGAGTCGCCGGGTATTGCAAGGCATCGCAGAAGATCGCGAGTTACGCGGCGTCTGGGAACGCTATCACCTGATTCATACTGCACTGTGCAAGGAACTGGACGTGGCCATGCGACCGGGATTTGTCGACCGCGTCGCCGCCGCGATCGAGATGGAAACAGTCGTGCCCATAAGGCGCCGGTTCACGGACGTGGTTACCCCGCGCATTGCCAAGTTTGCGGCCGGATTGGCCATTGCTGCCTCGGTGGCTGCGGTTGCAATTATGAGCCTGCAGCCCGCAAGAGACGGCGTCCCGGCCGGCCAGATCGCGGACCGTTCGGCTGCATCTGCGGCACTTACCCCCGCATCGACGGCGAAGCCGGAACGCGCGGCCTATCAGAACGCGCTGAACGCCTTTCTGGTAGAGCACAGCGAGTTTACTCCTGCAGCTGGAATGAACGGCATGATGTCCTACGTGCGTGTCGTAGGGTATAGCAACGACAATTCCGGTCGATGAGCTTGCGCCGTCTGTTGTCTCGTTTTGCGCCGCTTGTTTTCGTCCTTTGCATTCCCGCAACCTATGCCGCTGACGGTGCGCACAATCTGCTCATGAAAATAAGCCAGGCCGCGCGTGCGCTGAATTACCAGGGCATATTTGTGTACCAGCATGGCGATCAGCTGGACAGCATGCGCATACTGCACAAGGTGAAAAATGGCCAGGCGAGCGAACGGCTCATGTCGCTTAATGGTGCCGCGCGCGAGGTAATCCGCAATCGACAGGAAGTGCAGTGCTATCTGCCGGACGAGAACTCGGTCATGGTGGAACACCGCAAGTTCGATACGCGGACTTTCCCCGCCATGGTGCCGCAGTCGCTTGCCCAGCTGGACCGGCACTACATCATCGAGCTTGGCAGCAGCGGACGCGTGGCAGATCATGCGGTCAGGGCTGTGCTTGTGCGGCCCAGGGATTCCTACCGGTACGGCTACCAGCTCTGGGCCGATCTCAGTACCAACCTGCTCCTCAAGGCCACCCTGGTCGATGACAAGGGCCGTGTCGTGGAGCAGTTCATGTTTACCGACGTAAAAATCGGAGGGAAGATACCGGACATTGCATTCAAGTCGCACCTGCCGGGCAAGAGTCTCGTTTGGCACCACGAAGACAGCGGCGTCCTGGAACCGACGGATGCCGATGCCGGCTGGAAAGTCGAGAAGCTGCCCCCGGGTTTCGCACTGTCGGTGCGCGTCAGGCGCCTGCTGGCAGCACGCAAGACCCCCGTAGAGCATCTGGTCTACTCAGATGGGCTTGCTGTTGTGTCGGTGTTCGTCCAAAAAATCGAGGCCGGGTCAAAGGACGAGAACATAAGCGGCCCCATGCATGTGGGCGCCGTTCACGTGTATGGGAAGGTGATTGGCAATCATCAGGTCACGGTTGTTGGAGAGGTGCCCGCGGTGACCGTCGACATGATCGGAAAATCGGTAGTGGATCATCCTTGAGAATTACGCATCTGTTCGCGCGCCCGCTGTCCGGTTGTGGCGCCTGCAATGTGCGTGAATCTGCTCCAGACTGAGTCGTAGCGCGCAATCCAAACGTCCCCGCCGAGGTCTATCGAAATGAATTTCAAAGGGAAGATCCTGGCGACGCTCACCCTGTGTCTGATTGCCGCCGCCAGCAGCGCGGCTGATCGCACGCTTCCGGATTTCTCTGACCTGGTTGCGGCTGACGGAGCGGCGGTCGTCAACATCAGCACGACCCAGATCGACAGGCGCATGCCTATTGCGGGGCTCGATGATTCCGGCGACGTGCCTCACGGCCCGCTTGATAAACTGTTGCGGCGTTATTTTGGCGAGCAGGGCGGACCGGAATATTTTGACAGCAAGTCGCTGGGATCGGGGTTTATCATTTCTCCGGATGGCTACATTCTTACCTGCGCCCATGTAGTGGAAAACGCGCGGAAGATCGTGGTGAAACTGACGGACAAGCGCGAGTTCACTGCGCGGGTGGTCGGGGCGGATCGACGCAGCGATGTCGCGCTGCTCAAGATCCATGCCAGTGGATTGCCGAAAGTTGTGATCGGAGACCCCGGCAGGCTTAAGGTCGGCCAATGGGTGCTGGCAATCGGATCGCCTTTCGGGTTTGAGAATTCGGCGACTGCCGGCATCGTATCGGCCAAGGGCCGAAGTCTTCCCGGCGAAAGCTATGTGCCGTTCATACAAACTGATGCGGCGATCAATCCTGGCAACTCCGGCGGTCCGCTGTTCAACCTGCGCGGTCAGGTAGTGGGGATCAATTCCCAGATCTACAGCCGTACCGGCGGATTCATGGGGCTGTCGTTCGCAGTTCCGATAGATACGGCCATGGAGGTGAGCAGGCAACTTAGGCTCAATGGCCGCGTAACGCGCGGATGGATCGGCGTAACCATACAGGATGTTACGCGCGCGCTCGCCGAAGCCTTCGGCATGAAGCAAGCCTTCGGCGCCCTGGTGGCGGACATTCTGCCCGAAAGCCCGGCGGCGAATTCCGCGCTCAAGGTCGGCGATGTAGTCGTCGAATATGCAGGCAAGCGCATCAATCTCTCGTCCGATCTGCCGCCGCTTGTCGGACACACCGCACCCGGAACCCGCGTCAGCATGGTCGTCGTGCGCGCCGGCCAGAGGCAGACGCTGGCGATGACTGTGGGCGAGCTGCCGGCGGAGGGTTTTGAGCCCGCGTCTGCCGGACAGGCGCCGGTTGAAAACCGCGGTGTTCTCGGGCTTGGCCTTGCCAATCTCACTTTGGACGAGCGCCGCCAGATTGGCGTTAGCCAGGGGGTTATGGTGACGCAGGTCGCAAGCGGTTTGGCCATGGATGCCGGTATCCGGCAGGGGGATGTTATTGTGCAGTTCAATTCGCGTGCGGTCGATGACGTCAAGGAACTTCACCAGCTGATTGCGCTGATGCCCGCCGGGCGGCCAGTGCCGGTTCTTGTCCGGCGTGGCGCGACTGCCCTGTTTGTCGCGATCCGTTCCGGTGGCTAACCGGTGGCCGGCCAGCATGATGATCGTGAAGCGTTTCAAGTGCTTGCCGAAAGGGAGTATCATCTGCGGGCCAGGCAGCCTGGCACAGCCGGCCCCGCAGACCGGGTATTGGATTGCGCAAAAGGGCGCCCCCGGCGCCCTTTTGCTGTTGGCCTCGCGATAAAGCCGGGGTAATGCACGCAAGAGAACATGTATGACCGCATGGGACAGGCAGTTGATCCGGAATTTCTCGATCATTGCCCATATTGACCACGGCAAATCGACCCTCGCTGATCGCTTCATTCAGCTGTGTGGGGGCCTTGAGGCGCGCGAAATGGAGGCCCAGGTTCTGGACTCCATGGATCTCGAACGTGAGCGCGGAATCACGATCAAATCCCAGACCGTGGCCCTGAATTACACGGCGCAGGACGGAAAGACCTACCGGCTGAACCTGATCGATACACCCGGGCATGTGGATTTTTCCTACGAGGTTTCGCGCTCGCTCACGGCCTGCGAGGGGGCTTTGCTCGTGGTAGACGTGGCGCAGGGGGTTCAGGCGCAGACGGTCGCAAATTGCTATACCGCGGCCGAGCTTGACCTCGTGATATTGCCGGTGCTTAACAAGATAGATTTACCGCAGGCGGATCCGGAACGGGTAATCCGCGAGATTGCTGACATTATCGGTATTGACGCATCGGACGCAGTACGTGCCAGCGCCAAGACCGGCGCCGGAATCAGGGAAATTCTTGAGGCTGTCATTTTCCAGATTCCCGCGCCCAAGGGCGATCCGGACGCTCCGCTCCAGGCGCTTATCATCGATTCCTGGTTCGACAACTATCTCGGAACGGTGTCACTGGTGCGAGTCATGCAGGGCACCATCAAGGCTGGCCAGAAGATCCGCTTGATGGCCAGCGGACGCGAGTACCACGTTGACGAGACCGGGATATTCACGCCCAAGCGCACGGCAACTCCGGAACTCGGAATTGGCGAAGTCGGTTATGTAGTTGCAGGCATCAAGGATGTGCGCGGAGCGCGGGTCGGCGATACGATTACTCATGCGGATCGTCAGGCAGCAAAGCCCTTGCCCGGTTTTACGGAAATCAAGCCGAGGGTGTTCGCAGGTCTGTATCCGGTGGATGCGGCTGACTACGACATTTTCCGCACCGCACTCGAGAAACTCAGCCTCAACGATGCCTCGCTTCATTTCGAGCCCGAGACCTCGCAGGCGCTCGGATTCGGTTTTCGCTGCGGGTTCCTCGGCATGCTGCACATGGAAATTATCCAGGAGCGTCTGGAGCGGGAGTACGGGCTTAATCTGATAACCACGGCACCGACGGTGGTGTACGAAGTACTGACGACGAAAAACGAAGTCCTGGCTGTGGAAAACCCGGCGCGACTGCCGGACCCCGGGCAGATCGAGGAAATCCGCGAGCCGATCATCAAGGCAAAAATCCTTGTGCCGCAGGAATATGTGGGGCCGGTTATGGGATTGTGCATGGAGAAGCGCGGCATTCAGAAAAACATGCAGTATGTCGGACGCCAGGTGATGCTGACCTACGAGCTGCCTCTCAATGAAGTCGTGCTTGATTTCTTTGATCGGCTGAAATCGGTGAGCCGCGGTTATGCCTCGCTGGACTACGACTTCCTTGAGTTCCGGACATCGAGTCTTGCGCGACTGGACGTGCTGATAAACGGCGAGAAAGTCGACGCCCTGTCGATTATCGTGCACCAGGACCAGAGCCACTACCGCGGGCAGGAACTGGTGCGGCGCATGAAGGATCTCATACCGCGGCAGATGTTCGATGTGGCAATACAGGCTGCGATCGGTTCGCGCATCATTGCCCGGGAAACGGTCAAGGCGCTGCGCAAGAATGTCACTGCCAAGTGCTATGGCGGTGACATAAGCCGGAAACGTAAACTACTGGAAAAGCAAAAGGCAGGTAAAAAACGTATGAAACAGGTCGGATCGGTTGAAATTCCGCAGGAGGCGTTCCTCGCAGTCCTGCGAGTGAACGAGAAATAACGCCATGGATTTCGCTCTCATCATGGTTATTGCGCTTGCAGTCACCGGCCTGATCTGGGGTCTCGACCGCGCATTCTGGGCGCCCGCAAGAAACAGGGCAGTCATGTCGCTCGAACAGGCCGGTGCGGCCGACGGAGCGCTGGAGCAGGCCGGAAAGGAACCGCTGCTGGTCGAGTACTCGCGCGCATTCTTCCCCGTAATACTGGTCGTGTTCCTGCTGCGCGCGTTTCTGGTCGAGCCATTTCGCATTCCGTCCGGATCAATGGAACCCACGCTGCGCATAGGCGATTTCATACTGGTTAACAAGTTTACCTACGGGCTGCGCCTGCCTATCCTTAATAAAAAGATACTGGCAATTCACGAACCCAAGCGCGGAGATGTCATGGTTTTCCGCTTTCCCGGAGATCCGTCGGTAGACTATATAAAGCGGGTAGTGGGATTGCCCGGGGATCATGTTGTCTATGGCGACAAGAAGCTTTTTATCAACGGAAAGCCGATGGAGCAGTCGCCGGACGGCAGTTTCGTCTATAGCGAGGGCGGCGAGCAGGGCATTCAGTCGCGCAAGGTGAAGGAGAATCTGGACGGCGTAACGCACGATGTCCTGCTTAGCGATATGCCAGACCAGATGCCCATGGAATTCACGGTACCACCAGGCCAGTATTTCATGATGGGTGATAACCGGGATCGGAGCAATGACAGTCGCTATTGGGGTACTGTTCCGGAAGAGAACATCGTCGGAAAGGCATTTCTAATCTGGTTCAGCTGGGATTTCGAGGATGACGGTGGGGTTCTGTGGCGCAGATTGGGGCATACAATTCACTAACACGCGCGTAGGCGTAAAGGGCACAGAGGAAATGGCGATGCGCATCAATGACAAGCAGTCGGGCATAACCATGTGGGGTCTGGCAGTTGTAGCGGCCGTGGTGGTTTTTTTCGTACTGTTGTTCTTCAAGCTTGTTCCGGCGTACATCGATAACGCCAAGGTCAAAACCGCTGTCGACAATATTGCAAGCCAGCCGAACGCAGCAACATTGACCAAGGACGATATCACCAACGGGCTGGAGCGTCGTTTTGAAATCGACGACGTCGACGACGTCGATCTCAAGAAGGACTTGCATGTTGACAGGTCAGGCCCGAACGGAGCGATGGTCATCCGTGTCGCCTATGAGGTGCGGGTGCCGCTGGCCTATAACATTACTGCGCTCATCAATTTCAACAATGTGGCGCAAGTGACATCGAAGTGACTGTGCGGTGCGCCGCTCTGGCGCGTCGGCTCGGTTATGCCTTTGCCGATGACGGGCTGCTCGAGCGCGCGCTGACGCATCGCAGTAAAGGCGGAGAAAATTACGAACGCCTGGAATTTCTCGGAGATGGAGTTCTCGGCCTGGTCATCGCAGCGCTGCTCTATGGACGCTTTCCGGAACTTTCCGAGGGCGAGTTGACTCGTCTGCGCGCAGGGCTGGTTCGCATGGAAACGCTGGCCTGCCTGGCGCGTGATATCGGTATCGGTGAATGTCTGGCGCTCGGTGAAGGTGAACTCAAGAGCGGTGGCTATGACCGCGACTCGATCCTCGCCGATGCGCTGGAAGCGGTTTTTGGCGCGGTCTTTGTCGATGGCGGATTTGGTGCCGCGCAGAGTGTGATCTGGAATCTCTATCGGCAGCCCGTGGCCGCGATCGATCCGGCGACAATTCTCAAGGATCCGAAGACGCGCCTCCAGGAATTGTTGCAGAAACAGTCATTTAGAACTCCAATTTATAATATGCTTGAAGTCAGGGGCGAGCCCCATCAGCAGCATTTTGTGATCGAATGCATTGTGACGGGCCTGCCTTCAGCGGTGACCGGCGAAGGCAGCAGCCGGCGGGCCGCTGAACAGGATGCAGCCGCAAAGGCTTACGCAAGCCTGAGTTCGCAAAAGCGCGATGGCCACAGCTGAATTTCGCAGCGGATTCATCGCCGTCATCGGGCGTCCCAATGTCGGCAAGTCGACACTGGTAAATCGTCTCGTTGGCCAGAAGGTCAGCATCACCTCGCGCCGGCCGCAGACTACCCGCCACCGTATCCTCGGCATCAAAACCAGCACCGATTCGCAATTGATCTACGTGGATTCCCCGGGTGTCCACACCGGTGGCGCCGGCACCATGAACCAGTATATGAACCGCGCCGCCATCGGAAGCGTGGCAGGCGTGGACTGTCTGCTGCTTGTCATCAGCGTTCCGCGCTGGCTGGACGAGGATGCGCCGGCCCTGGCGCTGGCGCGCCGCCAGACCTGCCCGGTGCTGCTTGTAATCAACAAGATCGACCGGATTGGCGACCGCGCAGAGCTTTTGCCCCTCATTCGGGAATCACACGAGAAAATGGCGTTCGCGGAGATTATTCCGGTATCCGCGGAAATCGGAGACAACATCGCCAAACTCGAAGCCACGGTACTCCGCTACCTCCCGGAGCATCCGCCGCAGTTTCCGCCGGACCAGGTAAGCGACCGGAACGACCGCTTCATGGCAAGCGAGCTGGTGCGGGAACAGGTTTTTCGCAGCCTCGGCCAGGAAGTCCCCTACGCCGTGGCGGTGATGATCGATACTTTTCGCCAGGAGGCACGCCTGATTCATATTGATGCCACCATCTTCGTGGAAAAGGATGGACAGAAGGCGATACTCATCGGAAAGGACGGTGTGCGACTGAAGGAAATCGGCCGGCGCGCGCGCCTGGAGATGCAGAAGCTTTTTGGATCCAAGGTTTATCTCGGACTCTGGGTGAAGGTGCGCGAAGGCTGGTCCGACGACGCCCGCGTCCTGCGCAGTCTCGGTTATGGAGATGACAGCTGATCATGCGTGTTGATCAGCAGCCCGCATTCGTTCTGCACCACAGTCATTACGGCGAGACCAGTCTGCTGGTGGAGGCGTTTACGCGCAATTTCGGACGCATCGGCCTGATCGCGAAAGGCGCGCGCCGCCCGCGCTCGGTGTTGCGCGCGACGCTGGTGCCGTTCCAGCCGGTTCTGCTCGCCTGGAGCGGCAGAGGCGAACTCGCGACCCTGACAGGAGCCGAACCGGCCGGTGCCGGGCTCGAGCTGACCGGCGAGCAGTCATACTGCGGCCTGTACCTGAACGAACTGCTTGTGCGGCTGCTCCATCGGCACGACCCGCACGAGAATCTTTTCGACGCCTATGGGCTGTCGCTGCGCAGACTGCAGATTGCTGACGCGACCGAGATTGCACTGCGGCTGTTCGAAAAGCATCTGCTGCAGGAGCTGGGTTACGGGCTTGTCCTCGGCTGCGAGGTGTCTGGAAATTCGCCGATAGTGGCGGATGGCGAGTATGATTACATTCCCGACCGTGGCCCGGTGCCGGCGCGCTCGGCGGACGAGGGCATCCGTGTAAAGGGGGCGAGTCTGCTGGCGCTGGCGCAGGAGAAATTTCCGGATCGCGCTGCGCTGCATGAAGCCAAGCTTCTGATGCGCGCCTGCATTGCGCGCCACCTGGGAAACCGTCCGTTACACAGTCGCTCGCTGTTTCGAACCCGTCACTCCGTGACAGGTCATGCCAGGAAAGGACGGCTCTCATGATCAAGCTCGGCGTCAACATTGACCACGTGGCCACGCTGCGTCAGGCGCGCGGCACGCGTTATCCGGATCCGGTTCAGGTGGCAATGGAGGCAGAGCAGGCCGGCGCGGATGCCATAACGCTGCATCTGCGCGAGGACAGGCGCCACATCCAGGAGCGCGATGTCGAGCTGCTCAAAGGCGTTCTTCAGACACGCATGAATCTCGAGATGGCTGTGGCCGACGAGATGGTGGAATTTGCCGTGCGCATGCTTCCGGAAGAGTGCTGCCTTGTGCCCGAGCGTCGCGCCGAACTCACGACCGAAGGCGGGCTCGATGTGGTAATGCATCACGAACGGGTCGCGAAGGCCTGCGCCCGGCTTGCGGCCGCGGGGGTTCGCGTGTCGCTTTTCATTGATGCAGAGCTTTCGCAGATCGACGCTGCAGCGCAGACCGGTGCACCGGTAATAGAGATCCATACCGGTCACTTCGCAGATGCGCAAACGGAGCAGGAGCGCATCGATGAGCTTGCTCGAATAGAGCTTGCTGTCGATCGCGCTCGTGCGCTCGGTCTGCGGGTCAACGCGGGGCACGGTCTCAATTACCACAATGTGCAGGAGATAGCGGTGATCGACGGGATCGCCGAGCTCAATATTGGCCACGCGATCGTCGCGCGCGCCCTGTTCACCGGGTTTCAGGAGGCAGTGCGTGAAATGAAACGTCTCATGCTCGAGGCGTGCCGATGATCTTTGGTATCGGTACCGACATCGTGCGCGTGTCGCGAATGCAGAAGAATATCGAGCACTACGGGGACAAGTTTGCCGAGCGGATTCTCACCGCCGCCGAGATGGAGGAATACCGAAAGGATGCGCGCAAGGCACATTTCCTCGCGAAACGCTTTGCCGCCAAGGAAGCAGCAGCAAAGGCGATGGGTACCGGCTTCAGCGACGGCGTTGCCTTCGGCCATATTGGCGTCTCGCATAACAGCGCCGGCAAGCCGGGTCTCGAATTCAGCGGCCATGCGGCAGAGGTGATCAGGCTGAGGCGGATCACGGCCGCCCATATCAGTCTTGCCGACGAAGAGGATCACGCCGTGGCGTTCGTGACCCTCGTATGCGACTGATAGCCGGACTTATTTCTTCTGGCCGGGTGGCCTGAACCCGGCAGGCAGCTTGCCCAGGTTGCCCTCGCCGAACAGAAAACCGAGCATATGCTGCTCGATTACCTCGATGCTGCCGGGGTCGGCGGTGCTCAGATGGTTCTCGTTGATGATGGTCGCCAGGCGCTGTAACCACTTGTTCCAGCCTTCCTGCGACACATTCTGAAAAATACGCTCTCCGAGTGCGCCAGGGTGCGGAGGCCGGTCAACTCCTTCGGCTTCACGTTTTAGCACCTGACAGTATACGATCCGCGCCATAGGTCTTTGCTCTGACAATGAAAGTGAGGCCGCTATTATAACGTAGCGCACGCCAAAGGGGTGATTTGCCATCGAAGTGTGGGGGTATTGAGCGCGTGATTCGCCGCCAATGCCAAAAAAGGGTTAGAATAGTCAGACATTCAAGGCCCATTGCGGAGGTTTTATGTCGACTGCGGCAAGCAGTGTTTTTCACAATGATATTGGCGAGAGTGACATGCGCCTGACGCCGGCAGCCCAGGCCAAGTTTGCTGAACTGCTCGGGGAAGCCGAGGAAGCGGTGACGGCGATCCGTGTCTTCGTGTCGGGCGGCGGATGCAGCGGCATGGCCTATGGCATGACCTATGCCGGCGAGACGACTCAGTATGACAGCGTCATACAGGGTCCCGGCTTCAAGGTTGTCGTTGACGTCGTGGCACTCAATTATCTGCGCGGTGGCGAAATCGACTTCAAAAACGACAGTCTCAATCCGAGTTTCGTTTTCAACAACGTCTTTCAGAGCGTTGGCGGGTCCGGTACCTGTGGTGGTTGCGGCGGCGGCGGACACTAGTCCGGCGCGCGCCAGACGACTTCTGCTGATTGCGCCGCACGGCAGTTACCGCACGGCGCCGTTCATTGAAGCAGCCGGACAACGCGGCATTGAGGTATTGATAGCTTCGGAAAGCCGCCATTCGCTGGTGAGCGCCTATGCCGGCGGGCTGCACGTCGATCTTGGCGATGCAGCCGGTTCTCTGCGCGCCGTCATTGCTGAAGGTCGACTCCGGCCATTTGCGGCAATTCTCGGGACGGATGATGCCAGCACCGAACTTGCGGCGCAGGCATGTAAAGCGCTGGGTTTGCGTCACAATCCGCCGGACGGGGTACGACTTGCCCGACGCAAGGATCTCGCGCGCGCGCGTCTGGCGCAGTGCGGAATTCCCGTGCCGTGGCACCGGCGGCTCGACCTCAACGGCTCGCTTGCCGCGCAAATCGAAGGAATTCCCTATCCGTGCGTATTGAAACCGGTTGCCTTGGCGGCAAGCCGGGGTGTGATGCGGGCCGATAATCCGGACGCGCTGCGCGCAGCAATCGCGCGCATCAGTACCATCCTTTCCGCGGTAAAGAACGCCGAAGAGCGGCGCTACGTCCTGGTCGAGCGGTTCATACCGGGGGCTGAATTCGCAATCGAGGGTTTATTGAGCGAAGGCCGGTTGCAGATTCTTGCGATATTCGACAAACCCGATCCGCTCGATGGTCCCTTTTTTGAGGAGACCTACTACATCACTCCGACGCGTCTGAACCGCGACATGCAGTCCCGCCTGCAGCAGCGCCTTGGCGAGGCCTGTGCGGCCTATGGTCTGCAAGAAGGACCGGTTCATGCCGAATGCCGTATCAACGAAGAGGGTATCTGGCTGCTCGAGGTTGCGGCGCGTTCGATTGGCGGCCTGTGCGGGCGATTGCTGCGATTTGGCACGGGCCTGGGGCTTGAGGAGATCGTGCTGGCGCATGCGCTGGGAGACACAGTTGAAACCCGGCTGGAAGAAGGCGGCGCCGGCGTATTGATGATCCCGATTCCGCGCGCCGGGATACTGCGCCGTGTTGAGGGCGTACTGGCAGCAATGCAGGTTGCCTATGTCGAGGATGTCGTGATCGACGTGCGCGAAGGGTACGAACTGGTGCCGCTGCCCGAGGGTTCAAATTATCTCGGTTTCATTTTTGCACGCGGCCCGGACGCAGCGCGCACCGAGGCGGCGCTGCGCGCCGCCCATTCCTGCCTCAATATCGTCATTGCGCCTTTGTGGAAGGCAATGTCGGCGGGCACTGCGACGGTCTAAACCTCTCGCGTGCATTCTTTGCCGGGCGCTCCTGTTTCCGGATTGGGAATCGGTCAAGGCGGGTCCGCGGGCTTTTCGAACGGTGCGATCAGTCGTCTTATCACGTTGTAATCCTTGTCGCTTCCAGGGGCAAATCCATCGTACACCGGATCCAGCGCCTTGATAACTGCGCGGTCTGCAGGTTTACGGTTGTCGAGTGCAAGCAGCGCAGTTCTCAGCCGGCGCACCATGCCATCGCTCATTTTGCTGCTGGCAGTGATATTGTAGGGCGGCAGGGCCGGGGAAGTGTAAATGACGCGCAGCCCCTGTCCTACCGCCTTTGCGGCAATGGCGTCCGTCAGGATTCCGGCATCGAAATCGCCGACCAGGACGCCGCTGACGATATTGTCGTAATGGTCAAGGAATCGATACGTACCTAGGTCCGTGAGGGGCATGCCGGCGCCGACTACCACGGCACGCTGCAAAACAGCCGCCGGATCACCAAACGCAAAGCGCTTTCCGCGCAGGTCGGAAACTTTCCGGATAGGGCTATCCTTCCTGACGACGATCACCAGGTTGAACGCACTTCTGTGATTTGTTACGAGTCTGGCGATGAGCTTCACGTGCGCACGCTCATGTGCGGCCACATACGCGACCGGTGTCAAATAGGCGATATCGACAGTGCCGCTCGAAATCTCATTGATTGCGTTCGACATTGTCGGAGATAGACGCAGGGAAACGGGTCTGCCCAGGCTGTGAGCCAGGTATCTGGTCAAAGGGGAAAGGCGCTGGTCCATGACTACCGGAATGTCCATGGCAACTGACCCGAAAAGGATCCCGGGTCGCGCCGGTCCCGATGCAAAGACGCGAAGCGGCAGCGCAACGGCAGCCAGCGTTAATGCCAGACCCAGCGCCAGGCGCAGGCAGTTGTTCAGGATATAACGCGTTTTATGATTTGTCATAGGTGTACCGTATGCTTTCGGGTGATGTCTTCAAAATGACGGACCTGGTTGCGGCCGGCGCCCTTGCATTCGTAAAGTGCGATGTCGGCGCGTTGCAGGTACTCGTCTCCGGAGTTCGGCGCCATCCTGTCCGGGAATGTGGATATGCCAATGCTGACAGTCAGATGCAGCAGGGAGTCATCGACAGACCGGAATTCATGTCGCACAATTGCCTCGCGCAGTTTTTCTGCCGCCGCAATGGATTGAAGCTTGTCGGTGCGCCGGCACAGAATCAGGAACTCCTCGCCTCCGTATCGGGACACGACGTCCGATTTTCTCACACCGCTTTTCAGGATTGCCGCAAGGTCGCACAGGACGGCGTCTCCGCTCCTGTGCCCGTAGCTGTCATTAATATTCTTGAAATGGTCTATGTCGATAAGCAGCAGGCTGTTGGAATCACCGTGGCGGGTAGATAGCGCCAGATCCGCCTCGAGTGATTTTTCGAAAAAGCGCCTGTTGTAGAGGCCGGTCAGCGGGTCGGTAACTGCGGTGCGTTCGAGCTCGATATTGACACGTTTCAGTTCCGTCGCCTGATTCCGCAGCTGCTCGTTTGTCGCCGTCAGCTGCCGGTCGGCAACGACAATCTTTTCATGCAGTCTTGCATTGGCACTGTTAAGGTCAGCCCGCAGCGCATTGAATTGTCTTGCGAGATTGCCGAATTCGTCGCGTGAGTCGAGCTGGATGTCAGTCGTGATCTGGCCGTCTTCACTTAAACCGGTTTTTAGACTCTTTGTGATGATGGAAACCGGCCTGATGATGAGATAGGACAGGGCCGCGAATTCACCAAAGGCGATCAGGAGAATCACAACCGCTTCTCGCGTCAGGAGGAATGTCTGAGCGGCCCGGGTTTTCTCGACGATGGAAGCGGTATTGAGCCCAATCACCAATCGGCCGACGGGTCGGCCTAAAAGCATAATGTCTGACTGAAACAGCGTGACCTGGCCATTTTTGGCTGTCATCCGGCCCGCGACAGCCATGACATGACCCTGAGTGCCGGTTACCTGCGCATAGGCGATGGCGTGAGTCTGGGTGAGTTCGTTCAGGATCAGCTGGATCGTCTGGTAGTCGTAACCGATCACGCTGAATGCCAATGCCCTGGATACAACGTGCGATAAATCCTCGCCGTCTTTTTGAGTTTCGCGCACGAGCTCGCGTTTCTGGTGGTCTATTGTGAGCCATGCGGTGACACCGAGAGCGATGCTCAGAACAGCCACCAGGAGCAGAATCATCTTCTGGCGAATGCCGAGAGACAGCTTAAATTTGGTGACTCGCATAGCCTAAGGTTCTGCAAATACCTCTGGATGAGATTCCGCAATCGATATGGCGGAGGCTTTGGGTAGTATTACTTTGCACGAACTGTGCCATTGAGAGGCGCGGGCACCAAAGAAGGGCATTTATAGCCGCATTTCCATTGAGCGCCCCGATTCTTGAAAATGGAAGTGGTTTCCACAACCTCATGATTGGTAGGAATATTTAGGCACAATCCCGTGGCCAGCGCGCTGATACAGTTCGGCGGTGACACGGGATGGCTGTCGGCCATGGGCAAGGCAATCCGGGCTTGAGGCGGCATGGCCCACAAAATGAATGGTTAGCCGGATTTTGCGGTGGTTTTGCGCGCAAGCGGTCTCGCGGCCAGGAGGGCTGCGGCTACCGCTCCGAATCACTGATGGGCCGACGAATCCGTGCCAAATTTAGTCAGACTGGACACGCCCCGCTATTGCGGATCTTCCCGATGACCGTCACTCGATTGGAAGGATCTGTTCCATCTGGGGACGCCCGCCGTTTGAGGCAGAGCAACACTGCCGGAACCGGCATCGCCCGAATGGGTGCGCAAGTTCTCCGCGCACGAGGCGATCGGTTATCGGGCAGGCCGCCTTAATCCATTACAGACAGTGGCGTCGGTGTGTGACGAATGGTTTTGTACGCCTGGTAGTTCCATGAGAACGAGATCCCGGTGCTGAACAGGCTGCGAGTGGTCTTGAAAGTGCGCCAGGCACGCTTCATGGATGAGTTGAACGATGATACCTCTTCGTAGGCATTGAGCAGGCCTTCGTAGGCTTCGCGCGGCGACATGTTCTTCATCCTGAACACCGGCTCGAAGATGGTGTAATGCCGCCAGTCATTCGGAAAGTTGTTAAGCAGCAGGCGATTTTCGGCGACCATCTGCCGGTAGAAGGCAGTGCCCGGAAGCGGCGTTTCAAGTGTCATCTGGATGGCGTCGATTTCAGTCTCCAGTGCGAAATCGACAGTGCGGCGAAACACGTCCTTGTCCTGGGTGTCCGTGCCGAATATGAAGCAGCCGACGATTGCGATTCCGTGATCATGGATCTTCTTGATGGCATCGGCGAAGTTCTTTGTCGAGGGACGCAGGTTCACCGGCTTGTGCAAGGCATTGAGCGCCACCGGATCAATTGACTCGAAGCCGATGAGTAAAGCACGACACCCGCTGCGCGAGGCCGATTTCAGCAGGTCGTCGTGTTCTACGATGTTAAGGCAGGTTTGTCCGCCCCATTCCTTGCCGCACTCCTGCAGGCGATCAAACAGTTCCTTGGTGCGACGAATATATTTCATTCCGGCACCGACGATGTTGTCGTCGACAATGAAAATACGTTTTGACTTGATCGAATTGATTTCGTCGATCACGCTGTCGATATTCCGCAGGCGATAACGTGGTCCGTTGAAGGCCGTCACCGAGCAGAAATTGCAGTTGATCGGGCAGCCGCGACCGGTCTGCACGGTGTCGACAAAATACTTGCCGCGCAGCAAATCCCGGCGCGGGGCCGGCAGATTCGTGATGTCCGGCTGGTCGCAGGTGCTGTAGACTTTCTGCATTTTTCCGTTATCGAAATCTTCCAGAAGTTTCGGCCAGATGAAATCACCTTCACCGACTACCACTGCATCTACGAACCGCAGCGCTTCCTCAGTCATATACGACGCATGTATACCACCCATAACGACCGGGATCCCGCGCGCGCGGAAGCGTGTGGCGATTTCGTAGGCCCTTGGCGCAAGTGGCGTCATGCAGGTGACGCCGACAAGATCTGCCGGCGTATCGAAGTCGAGATCCTCAACAGCCTCGTCGATGAGTTCCACTTCGTAGCGATCAGGGGTCATGCTGGCGATCATGGCCAGGTTCAATGGCGGAATGGCCAGGACCTTAATATTTGAATGCAGGGTCCCTTTGTGGGCCGGATTTATGAGTAGGATCTTTTTCATCGCTGGCTTTCCATTCCTGTCCTGTGAGGGTGGAATCATTTTAAATCTATTTGCAGCTAATTCGCCAGTTTTTTGAACAATTCCACAACACGCAACGAAACGGAGCCCAGAGGGTTATCGATGGGCAAGACTCTCCCAGAAAAGAAGTAGTCACCGTTTCATGAAGATCGGCCAGTCCGATCGACTGACGGGTTAGCGGTTTGATGTTTTATTGAACATCACTACCACTCGATTTATTGATACTTAAGCGAACACCAATCCTTACACCAACACCCACAAGGAAAGGGAATTCCCACACCAATGTTCCGGGTTGTTTGAACAGCATTCCCCGATCTATAAGTGGATTCCGGGCGGGTTGAGACGGTGCAGACTTGTCCACGGCAGCGGGCATCGCTTGCGACGAACGACCGATGCGGTGGGCGAGTCGGGGCGCACCACGGATTCATTTTATGCAACCGCCTGGCGGTTTGGCAATGTGCTCCAGTAGGCTTGTTTCGGCGTGAGGTCCTGGAGACTCGAATGCGGCCTTTGCGTGTTGAACCAGTCGATGTATCGCCCGATGTCGGCCCGGGCGGTACTGACGTTGTCATAGGCCTTGAGATACACGCATTCGTATTTGACGCTGCGCCACAACCGTTCGACGAACACGTTGTCGCGCCAGGCGCCACGCCCATCCATGGACAGCCGGCAGCCACGCTTGAGTACGGCCTCGGTGAAGTCCTCAGCCGTGAATTGGCTGCCCTGGTCAGTGTTGACGATTTCCGGCGTGCCGTAACGGGCGAAGGCCTGTTCCAGAACTTCCGCGGCGTGGCACGCTTCCAAGGAATCTACGCAGGCAACCGATAGTCGTTTTCTGTTGCCATGATGTGTGTTGACGTCTGAAAATCCGTTCTGTACAGTTGTTCTGTACAGAACAGAGTACCGCTATGAAACAAGTCAAGGTAACCGAGTTCCGCGCCCATTTACCGGAATATCTCAGCAAGGTGCAAAACGGTGAAACGTTTACGGTGATGTCGCGCGGGCAGCCTATTGCCCGGCTGGTGCCGGCAACTGGGGTTGTGGAGCATGCGTGCGAGCGGCTTGCCGCCCTGCGCAAGCGTGCCCGCATCGGCGATATTGTCTCTCCCATCGGTGTGGAGTGGAGCGCCACGCGTGGTCGTTCTTGATACCAACGCCATTGTCTTCGATGCGCTGCAACCGGCGCGCCTGAGTCGAAACGCCCGCAGTCTCATCAAGCAGGCGCACGCTCAGGATGATCTGGCGTGCTGCGACATCAGTCTCTGGGAAATCGCCAAGCTGGTGTCAATGGGAAGACTGGACACGGGGGTGCCGGCATTGGAGTTCATCAAGCTGGCGATCGCGGCCCGGTCCATCCGCATACTTGGCATCAATCCCGAGATTGCCGACCTCTCCGTATCTTTCGACGATTCGCTCGGCGGTGACCCTGCTGACCGCTTAGTGGCGGCGACCGCTGTTTTCCATCGCGCCACGCTGATTACCGCGGATGGTGATTTACGGCGTGCGGCCCTACCAATCAAGGTCATCAAGTAATCTGGTCGGCAAGGCTGTAGACGCAACGCTTGCAGATCGCTTTGCGATTAAATGGACTGTGCGCGATGCCAATCACGGCAGGCATGTACGTATGAGTGTGTATTTCGTATCCTGTCACCCCCCCCTGCGCCAGTAATAGGGCCGCGGCGGATGGCATTGCTGTGGATGAATTCATCGCGCATTTCGATGTGATGCGGGCACATGATGGCGACACAGTGATTCGCTTGCCAGTAGTATCATGACTCGTAAATAACGTAAAGTTATGCTGATGCATGTCCATTCCACTTGGAGGCAACGGGCATGCGGCAGACAAAACTGAGCTTGAACAAGCGGGAGCGCCGGGTCGTGGATGAGTTTCGCTCCATCAAGGCCTGCATAGGGCGCGCGAGTTTAACCGCGCCCATATTCTGTCGGCGCTGGATCGAGAGATGCCCGAGCGGCAGATCATGGAGGCACTCAACGTGGGTCGCACGGCCGTGTGGTGCACCCGCGCAGCATATTTTCGGAAGCTGAGTAGTCATTATGTTTTGCAATTAGCGTGTTTCGATACTAGTGAATCTCGCCACTGAAGTCTGCACAGGCGCTGCGCATTATTTGCACCTGTCGCTTTATCTGTCAGTCGAGGCGCGTGGTGCTGAACGTTTAAACCGCGTCGAAGGCGCTCCGTCTCGAATATCATTGCATAGGCAGACAGACAGCCTAGGCGGACCGACTATAACGGTTAACCAAAATATCAATTCGTTCATTAGGAGGATAAAGTCATGGCATTGAAAATAATCGGCGCCGGCATGGGCCGAACCGGAACGGCGTCGTTGAAAGTCGCTCTTGAAGCACTGAATATTGGTCGTTGCTATCACATGTCCGAAGTGCTGAAAAATCCTGGATATACCAAGGATTGGATCAATGTCGCTGAGGGAAACGCTGATTGGGACAAAATATTCAGGGGATATTCTGCAACCGTTGACAACCCTGGGTGCAATTACTGGAAAGAAATTGCAGCATTTTATCCAGAGGCGAAAGTCATCCTGACTACCCGTGATGCCAACAAGTGGTTTGATTCTACCAATGAGACCATTCACTCATTCGAGTTCGCCCGTTTCATGAAAAATTCTCCGTTTGGAGAAATGATCCAAAAGACCATGTGGGACAGGATGGAGAATCGCATGCAGGAGAGGGACTATATGGTCGAGTTCTTTAATAGACACTCAGCAGAAATCATCCGCTCGATTCCCGCAAAAAGGCTTCTGGTCTATCAGGTGGGCGATGGCTGGGAGCCGCTATGTGAATTTCTTGATGTACCCGTTCCGACTATCGATTTTCCGCAAATCAACAGTCGAAATGAGACCAAGGAATTGCTGGCCAGCCTAATGGCTTCCAGTGGAGACCAGCTCAGTGAGGATGCGATGACGAAGGCCGGCCGTGAACTGCATGGGGGCTGATTCAGGACGCCGCGTGCGAGTCCGCTTTCGATGCGTACGGGTTTGAACGATAGCCTGGCGAACCGGTGCTTGCGCTCAAAGAAGAGAAGTGTCGACCGGAGCCGATCCAGAGAGTGTTCATTCCGAAAGCCAATGGCAAACTTCAGCCCTTGGGAAATTCAACCCTGCGGGATCGGGTGTGCATGACAGCCGCGATGCTGGTACTCGATCCGATCTTTGAGGCGAATCTTCCACTCACTGTTTTCGATTGGGACGACAAGGTGGCGGAGAACTACGGTGATATCCGCCACGTGCTTGAGGCGGCTGGTACCCCCATCGGGTCGATGGACATGATGATTGCGGCGCACGCCCGCAGCATTGACGCCACTCTGGCCACCAATAATTTGAAGCACTTTCGGCGCGTGAAAGGATTGAATATTGTGAACTTGGTACTGTGATTGACGAGCGGATATGGAACCAGTCAAGCACATATTCCCAGCCATGACCGAATCCGGTTTGCGCCTGGCACACCGTGTTACCGCCGTCTGAGAGAAAGGTCACGGACTGGTTTTCGAGGATGCACTCAATCAAACAACCCAACTGCGCACCCTGCTGGAAACCCTGCAGGCCACGAAAGAATCCCTGCAGCAGACGCTCACTGCCGAAGAGGCCGCCCACCACGAAACACGACGCCATCTCGCGGACAGCCAGACCCAGACGACAGATCATTGACGAAAAAAGTGCCCTACATGACTCCCGAGGCCATCGAACTGGACGCGACCGCGCTGCGGGCCGAATATGCCCGGGCAAGGGGCGTAGTCATTGTTCCACCCATTCCCATCGAGGACATTCTTGAGAAGCACCTGGAACTCGGGATCGAGGTCGACGACACGCACAGTCTTTTCGGTATTCCGCGTTCGGGCACGGACCCGGACATCCTCAGGGCGATTTTCTTCAACGAGGAGCGAATCGTAATCGACGAGCCTTGATCCCGAGGTGCACCCCGCGATGGAGGGGCGATACCGGTTTACGCTGGCGCATGAGGGCGGCTGGCTTGTGCAGGGCGTCACCCCGCCCAAGAAAGGCATTGATTGCAATGCTATCATCGATTACACTTTGTCTAATGACTGGAACGGAGATCGTCATCATGGCGAGCATCACGATTCGCAACCTTGAAGACGACATCAAGCAACGCTTACGAGTTCGCGCGGCCGAACACGGCCGCTCGATGGAGGAAGAAGCACGGGATATTTTGCGCCGTGTCATGGGGGAAGGCGCACCACCACGCAATCTCGCCGCCGCAATTCGCGCCCGCGTCGCGCCTGCCGACCGTGTCGATCTTGACCTGCCTGCGCGTGAACCGATGCGCGAGCCGCCGCAGTTTGGCCGGCGACGGTAATGATTGTTCTCGATACCAACGTCGTCTCTGAACTTCTGCGGCCGGCACCGGCCACGCAGGTCGAGGCGTGGCTGTCCGTGCAGGACGGCGCGATGGTCTATTTCACGGCGGTCGGCGAGGCGGAATTGCGGCACGGCGTGGCGATCCTGCCGGCAGGGCGACGACGCACCGCGCTCGCCAAAGCGATCGAGGGTATTCTGGAGGAAGATTTCCGCGACCGCATCCTGCCCTTCGACCGTGCCGCCGCCAGTGCTTATGCCGCCATCGCCGCCAAGCGCCGTGCCGCCAGCCGTCCGTTCAGTCAGTTCGACTGCCAGATTGCCGCCATCGCCCGCGCCCACGAGGCGGCCGTGGCCACGCGTGATACGGGCGACTATGAGGGCTGCGGGATCGACGTGATCGATCCGTGGCTCCTCACCGGGAGCAGTTGAGCGCCATGGAAAAGCGAGCCTTAAGCGAACGCGACTTCTGCTCCAAGTACATCACACCGGCCCTGCGCAAGGCCGGATGGGACGAGATGCTGCAAATCCGCGAGGAGGTTAGCTTCACCAAGGGCCGCCATCTTACGCGGCAAGCTCGTCAGTCGCGGTCAGGCCAAGCGCGCCGATTACGTTCTGTACTTCAAACCCAACATTCCGCTGGCGCTCATCGAGGCGAAGGACAATGCGCACGGCGTCGGCGACGGGATGCAACAGGGCCTTGAATACGCCGCGACACTCGACATCCCGTTCGTGTTTTCCTCGATGATTGTGCGCCGGCCCTCGTGAAGCGCGACGGGACATTCAAGTCGCCCTCGCGCACTCGGTTAGAACCGGCGCAACTATGTGCCTTCGCCTCCGGCTACGGCACGCCGCGGCCGCCCTGCGGTCGAGCGGTGCGCGCTTCCGGCGCGCACCAGACGCTCGCCCACAATATGGCTTAACGGCGCTATACCTCTCCTGCTTCGCCCGTCGAGGCGCGCCTACCGCGGTCTACTCGCCTCGGTGCTTCGCACATCCATGGCTCGCAGCGACGGAAAAGTATTTGTTCCCTGGGATGTGATCGCGGTCGAACTCGGGCTTGCGGCGTGAGCGAAAACGCTCTGTCGTGCCGAATTTGGTTGTTACGAGGAATTCGCGACACAGGAAAGCTGTCGGGGCAATCTGACGAGCCGATGGTCATCGTCGGCGAGATCGACCAACTGCTGACCCCTGTGTCGGGAGTGTTGGCGGTTGGGTGACTGCTTCGCTCTGCAACCTGCCAGATAGCAGATGAGCGCATTTCGGCCATAGCCGACGTTCAATGAACTGCAGACGTCGCTCGGCTCTGCTCCGGATTTCCGACGTTGAAAGCTATGGTGGCGTATGTCCAATAGCAGATGTCAATCATGACTTTCCGCGTTTTTAGACAAAGAAAAAACCAGAACATAAACACGCCCTCTGGCCATCTATCGTTTGTGCTAAATTGGACGGCAAATGCCAGATAAGCATTACACACAGCCTGTAGGTTTGGGCAAGCCACCGTACTTGGTGATGGGCTTCATCGGCCCCGTCAGCCAGAGCTTGAACATATCCTTCTGATCGACCTCGACAAACTTGGCGAATTTGCGAATCGGCGGAACGACGCCGAATTCGTCATAATATTCACGCGCCTTAACGATGTGCGACCATTTCAACTCATCCAGCGCAAAACCATCGGCTTGCGCCATGGTTTGGGCAATTTCCGGTGTCCATAAGTCACGGTCAAGGAGGTATCCGTCGCCGTCGCGTTGAGGAATTTCCATGGTAAAACTCTCGGTGAAATTGAATATGCACACGATTATCCAATAGGTGAGGGATTTGGTCAACTATTAAGGCGCGCCGGTCGCTCAGAACGCGTACCGAAAATTGTCCCATCGGACGCTGTAAATGACCGCTGACGGATCACCGAGGCAGTGTAGTGTGTCAATGTCGGCAACTCTACGAGCTGCCGAATAGCGTATGCGTGCACTTCGGCCGCAGCGGCGGTCCACAGCTACCCGCTAAACGGACCGCTGTCGGCCATAACTTGCCGGTCACGATTGGCAGCTTTCCGGCAGGCAATTTGATAACTTGAAGTACAGCTTCGTTTCAATTTTGGTTAAGGTATTTAGGTAATCGGCGTCCCACGCCAACACTCATTTACTTATACGAGACTTAATAGGAATGCTCTTCGACAAGATTAGAAATAGAGAAAATGGAATTGTGCTGTACGGAATGGTTCCTCCAAAAAGAGAAACGCCACCTAAAAAGGTTGAGGAAATTTCTTTGAGACAAGTGCAAAGACTCCAATCTCTCAAGATTGACGGTTTGATCCTTTATGACATCCACGACGAGAAATCGAGGACGCCAGAGGAGCGGCCATTTCCTTTCATCGAGACGATTGATCCATTTTTGTACAGTAACTATTATTTGTCTGCACTGCGCATTCCAAAAGTCATTTACCGGTCTGTCGGAAAATATAGCAACTCCGAACTATCTCGTTTTTTTGTAGAGGCGTCTCCAGCAAATGACCTAACAGTTCTTGTCGGGGCGTCGTCTAGTTCCCAAGAGGTTACCATCTCTCTCAGCGAAGCGTATAAATTGAAAAGGGAAATTAATCGTGATCTTCTGATGGGTGGCGTTACGATTCCGGAAAGACATCTTTCTAAGGGTAATGAGCACGTAAGAGTATTCGACAAAATGTTTCAGGGGTGTTCATTTTTCGTGTCGCAAGGAGTTTATGACCTAAACGCGTCCAAAAGTTTCTTGTCTGACTACTATTACTATGGTCAGGAACACAACGTTCCACTTGTTCCAATAATATTTACGCTTACTCCCTGCGGTTCTCTCAAAACACTTCAATTTATGAGATGGTTGGGAATCAGTATTCCGAGGTGGCTAGAGAATGAGTTAACGCATGCAAAGGACATTCTTCAGCAGTCTGTCGAGTTTTCCGAACAAAGAAATGGACCCCATTTCCTGGACAGTAGCTTAGGTGATCATCCGCCCTGACAGTAACCGGAAAAAAGAGGAGCGGAACCATGAGCAAGACCCGTCGTAACCATTCCCCGCAGTTCAAGGCCAAGGTCGCGGTGGAAGCCCTGCAGGGCGAGAAGACGATCCACGAGATCGCTGCCAAATTCCAGGTTCACCCGAACCAGGTCACCACCTGGCACCGGCAGCTCATTGATCAGGCCGCCGAGATCTTCGGTCCCGGCAAGCCGGCCAACAGCGTTGAAGGTCCTGATCGCGAGGCCCTCCTTGCCAAGATCGGCCAGCTGACAGTCGAGAAGGATTTTTTAGCACGAGTGCTCGGCAAATGACCCGCGCCGAGCGTTTTGACCGGGTTGAACCGAAACATCCGGATCTGCCGGTGACCCGCCAGTGCGAACTGCTGGCGCTGCCACGCTCGAGCGTATATTACGCGCGCGGGAATACGGTCGATGACCCGGATCTGGCACTGATGCGCACGCTCGACGAGCTGCACCTCAAGTATCCGTTCATGGGCTCCCGCCGGCTGCGGGATGAGCTCGAAAAACAGGGACACCCATGGAGGCTCAATGTTCTCCAAGCTGGACACTGCGGCTGGATGAACGGTACAAAATAGTAAGACCGGTGTAAATGGGTGTCAGGTTGCCGCGGTAGACCGGTAGCAGAAAACCCCCTCAGTGCACGCAGCCTGCATCATAGATACGCTTGACGTATCGCGTATCTTTCTATAGAGTGAATCGGAATGATCCAGAGTTATCGGGACAAGCGGACTCGGGCGTTTGCGGAAGGGAAGCGAGTCAAGGCTTTCAGCGGTTTTGCACGGAAAGCGGAACAACGTCTCGATCAACTCGATGCGGCAACATCACTTCTCGATCTTGATTTGCCAGGGAACCGACTCGAGTCTC
>VFSW01000881.1_pt1 | contig 44275 bp, 33 predicted proteins | sample 5358111 | NCBI WGS metagenome assembly VFSW01 (sample SAMN11554181, study PRJNA540505) | mine drainage metagenome | isolation source: sediment from site ElyBrook_90M | place: USA: Ely Copper Mine, Vershire, VT | collected 2017
ACCTCCACCCGCTCCAACTCCCTCCGGCTCATTGCCGTCCTCCCCAATTGGACCTCTTTTCGGAGGTCACATTAGGGGACATTTTTAACGAGGAAAAAGGGGACATTATCATCGGGGCACAACAACGAGGCGCGGGGGATTACGCGCGGGCTTTGGAAACCTGATAAATGACGGGCCTGAAAGTAGGCGGGGGGACTGGCTTGCCTTCGGCTTGACCAGCTTCGATCCAGGCGGCTTTGGCTTTAAGAACTTCGGTCAAAGCTTGCTCTGGCGTCTCGCCGAAAGCCGAGCAGTGGGCGAGGTCAGGAATATCCGCGATGTACCCGGCGTCCTCCTCGCTGAAAAAAATGTTCACTTGGTGGTCGCTCATTCCTCACCACCTAAGGAAAAATTATACCGCTCGGCAAGCTGAAGCAACTGTCTAACCCGGTAGGGCCTGGCCTTTCCTCCCACTTCCTGAGGGTTCACCAGCTCCCGCACGCCATGGCGAGCGAAAATGTGTTGGCTGCCGCTCACCCTCGAAAGATGAAAACCGAAGGCGCGAGCCAGATTGCACGCCTCGTCAAAGGGGAGGTTGGCTGGAGAGGAGAGCGCTTTTTCGAGTAACTTGCGGGGCTTCACACTTCGCCTTTTCCCCGGCAGCGGGTAGCGAGGCGCCGCCCTTCAGGGCGGCATATTTTGTTTTGTCACAATCTGCCGGGCGAAACGTGCCGGGCTGAAGCCCGGCGCTACAAAAGGCGTTACATTACCGCTGGCGAGATTTGCCCCAATTTTTCCTTCTGCAACGCTATTCGCTGCCCGACACCCTCGCCAAGCTGCTCTAATGTCAAGGCTTGCAAGATTCCGTCCCGGTTGTCTCAATTGTCTCCCGCGTCTCACCGGGCTTTGATAGGGTTGTTAGCATCGACGTTTATTTTTGTTTTTGGAAGGCAAAACGCCATGCGGTTAACGTTAGACCAACAGCGAATGCGTTCCGCGACTCGCTTCCACTTGCCGTGCGCTGATACGGAGCGGTTGCCCAGGGTCCTCTTTTGGCTTAAGTGAACAGTATTGGGATTAAAAATGACCGTTTGTATGCCTCACACCGTTGCCCGAAGTTATTGGCCGTTCGCTGAACAACGGCTCACCGCCAACGCAGCCCGCGCTGCCGGTGGCACAGCGTCAGCCGTCCGCTCTAATATTCGTCCGCTCAGCCGGATTACGGACACGCGCAGCGCGACCAGAATGGATGTCCAACGCGCTGCCAGCCGTGGCACGCTCCCAAAGGTGCAAAGCTATAAGACAGCAGTAAACAGAGGGGAGCAGCGCGCTGCTACCGTTTTGGGCCCACTTCTCAGCCCCAAGGCCGGTCGGCGTGGAAAATCTATAAATTGCTTATTCCACAAATGTTATTCGCAGTTTTAAGTGAATTCTAGCTAAGTACAAACAAATCAAGCGAGTGCAAAAATGCCCATGCAGCCTCAAACGGCAAAAAAGCATGCTGATAATCCGGGGCGCAAGCCGAAGATTATAACCCAGCGCCCACAGAACCCGTCATTTTGCCCGCAGGCCGCCAGCAAATCGGCACCAGGCACGGCTTACCCTGCCCTTACGCCAGCCACCCAAAGGCGCCATAATCCGGCGCTGGGCGCCACGCAGTCTGGTCAGCTTTCCACTGCGGAAGGCTGGCCGCCCGCCCAGATCTCGGATATCACCATGCCGGCCAGAATCAGGACCGCGCCCAGCATCACTTTGCCGGTCAGGCGTTCGCCCAGCACCCAACGCGAGGTCAGCGCGGCAAAAAGCGGTTCAAGGGCAAAGATTAGAGCCGTGTGGGCGGCGGGAGTAAAGCGTTGCGCCCAGTTCTGGCCGGTAAAGGCAATGGCGGTGGCGAACACGGCGGTCACGGCCACGGCGGCGGCCAGCGGCAGAGTGGGATGAAAGCGCGCCTCGCGGTCAAACGGCAGGCAGGCGGTGGCCAGCAGGCCGCAGAGCAGAATGTGGGGTGGAACCAGGTGAGCAATGGGAAAGCGGCGCGTATAGCCCTCGACCAGCACAATGTAGATGCCAAAAGCCATGGCGCCGGCCAGCGTCATCCAGTCGCCGCGATTCACCGCGGCCGCGCCGGACGGGGCAAACAGAAAGTAGAGCCCGGCCAGCCCCAGCGCCGCCCCCGCCGCGCCTGCCAGCCGCAGGGGCGCGCCGCGCAGCCAGGTAATCAGCGGCACCAGAATCACGCTGAAGCCGGTAATGAACGCGGACTTGGAGGGCGTGGTGTACTGCAGGCCGGCGGTCTGGAAAACGTATCCGGCAAACAGCCACAGCCCCAGCATCGCCGCGGCGGCCAGAGCCGGGCGGGTAATGGCGCGAGGGCGGAAGATGGCAAACAGCAGGCCGCCGGCCAGAATAAAGCGCGCCGAAATGAAGGGCAGGGGCGAGGCATCGCCCAGCGCGCCCTTCACGATCACGAAGGTTGAGCCCCAGATCATGGTGACCACAACCAGCAGCGCTTCCGCTTTGGCCCGTTGCGACAAGTGTGCTCCGTTCCGCGCTCCCGCGCGCGGCGGCAGGCGCGGCAAAAGTCACGGTACTCGGCGCGGCAATCGGCGCGCTCAGGCGCCAGGCGCGCTCAACGGCCGCTGCCGTTTACCCGTTCAATGGAATAGAACCGGGAATTTACTGGCCGGGAGTGGCCAGCTTGCCGCACTGCTCCAGAATCTCATGCTCCATCAGCAGGCGGTTGGATTTTTTGGCGAGCTGGAAGATGCGGTCAACCAGATCGTCTTCGGGCCGGATGCCCCGGCTGTTCAGCCAGTAAATCACGTTGGATTTGCCGCTCATGGGTCCGATTTCAATCTTCTGATCCAGGCCGAACCAGTGCGAAGGCACGCCGGAATAGACCTGATTGGCCAGTTCCGTTTCGCCCTTGCGATAGGCCTTGATCACCGCCGCGGCGTGCACGCCGGTCGCGGTGCGGAAGGCGTCGGAGCCTGCCACCGGGTAGTTGTGCGGAATGGGCACGCCGGTCGCTTCCGAAACCAGGCGGCAATAATCGTTCAGGTGAGTCAAATCGCGCTGCTCCCAGCCTGGAGCGCCGCCCAGCTTCAGGTTCACCAGCATCTGATCGATGGGTGTATTGCCGGCGCGCTCGCCAATGCCCAGCCCGGCGCCGTGCACCTGGTCGGCTCCGGCGGCAAAGGCGGCCAGCGAGTTGGCCACGGCCAGTCCGCGGTCGCTGTGCCCGTGCCAATCCACGCGCACCGCGGCGCCGCTGGGCTTTACCACTTCATCCAGCACAAAGCGCAACAGCGCCCCGACGCCCGCCGGGGTGGCGTGGCCCACCGTGTCGCACACCACAATGGCGCTCGCTCCGCACTCAATGGCGGCGCTGTAAAGGCGGCGGATAACCTCAGGATGGGCGCGGGTCGTATCCTCCGTCACGTACATTACCGGCAAGCCCTGGCTGCGGGCAAACTTGACCGCGCGCTCGGTGGCGCGCAGCAGAAAATCGAGCGTCCAATCCTCGGTGAACTGCCGGATGGCGCTGGAGCCGATGAAGGTGGCGGCCTCAATCGGAATGCCGGTTGCCTGCGCCACGTCGGCGATGGGGCGGATGTCGCTTTCCACGGTGCGCGCCGCGCAATTGGGGCGTATGCGCAGCCGGGCGCGGACAATTTCCCGCGCCAGCATCAGCACGTCCGCCTGGGCGCGCGGCCCGGCGCCAGGCAGCCCAAGGTCAAGGCTGTCAATGCCCACGGCCTCCATAGCGTGCAGAATTTCAATCTTCTTGCCGGGCGCGGGGTCCAGAACGGAAGGCGATTGCAGGCCGTCGCGCAGCGTCTCGTCGTCCAGCATCAGGCGGCGGCCGGCGGGCCATTCAGGGCCGTTGGCGCGGTTCCAGTCGTAGATCAAATCGCTTGGCAGTGCCATGGCAAATGCCCCCTGTGCGCAATAGGCCGGGCCGGGCGGCAGAGAGGGCGCCGCCCCAGCAGCGTGCTGAGGAACATGGCCGCGCTATTTGCCGCCGTGCCGCATAAAACCACCCAGCAGATTGACCGGCCGCACCTCATACTGCAGCCCTGCGCTGGATGTATCTTTGGCGGAGGGCAGGTAAAGGGCGTGGCAGCGCTCGCAGCGGAAAACCTGCGCATCGTGTCCCGCGGCGCTTACCACTTCCGCCGGAGCCTGATACCAGCGCTTCAAATGGCCCACACAAAGCTCTCCCTTTTCGTCTTTCTGGCTGCAGGCCCGTTGTCCGGGCTTTTTTTCAAGAAAAGTGATCGACATGAAGTTGTTACCCCAAGCCTGGCATGGCTTCGCCAAGCCCTATTAAACCATATTGGCGCGCCACGCGGTAGGCGCAGGGCTTTGCCGGGATTGCGGCAGGGCCAGCCTGGCCGCCCCCGGCGTTATTCGCCCGCGCCATCCCATTCGTATTCCACGTTGACCAGCCATAAGCCTTGCGGCGGCGCCGAAGGTCCGGCGCGGCGGCGGTCGCGAGCGGCCAGAATTTCGGGAATGCGTTCGGGCGGCATTGCTCCCCGGCCCACTTCCATCAGCGTGCCGGCAATGTTGCGAACCATGTATTGCAGGAATCCACTGCCGCGTACCCGGTACACCAGCATGCCTGTGGTCTTGCGCCTGATCATGCGCGAAGAGAACAGGCTGCGCACCGCGGCTGCATCAGGATGGACGAGTTGGGGCGATGACAGCTCCGGCGCTTTGCCTGCCATCAGGCCGGCCCTTCGTCGCAGGCGGTTAACCCCTTCCGCCGCGGCAAACGAGGTGAAATCATGACGGCCTTCCAGCAACCGCGCCGCCCGGGCCATGGCGTCGTAATCAAGCGCATAGGGGCAATGGCAAACATAGCGGGCAAGGAAGGGCGGGCAGATGGGCGTGGTAAGCATGCGGTAAATATAGGTTTTGGCGAGCGCCGAGCGGCGGGCGTCAAACTGCGGTGCAACTTCCCGCGCTTCAAGCACCCGAACCGCGGGGGGCAGCGCATGGTTCAGAGCGCGGCACAGACTTTCAACCGGAATGGGGGATTCGCACTTGAAATTCGCGGCCTGGCGCAAGGCGTGAACGCCCGCGTCCGTGCGGCCGGAGCCGTGCAGCGCCACACGCTCGCCGGTTACCCGCCGCAGCGCTTCTTCCACGCTGGCTTGCACCGTTGGCGCGCTGGGCTGGCGCTGCCAGCCTTGAAAGTCAGCGCCATCGTATGAAAGAATCAAGCATAGGTTGCGCATAGGTCAACCCGCAACATTCAGGCCACGGAAAGGATCGGCTTCATTTCGACTGGGCGTAAGGCTTGGCGGCGCATTTTGGGCCGGGGTGGTATAATGTCAGGTTTGACCTATAGGGACGATTGCGCTCATAACGGGACCGCAAGACTGGTCAAGCTGAATCACCCCAACGATTTTTGAAACTATGCGTCTAATAGAAACGTATTTAATTTTATAGCAGTCCGAGGACTTATTCGATTTGAATGTTTTGAAGAGGGAGAAGAACAACCGATGAGCAAAAGACGTCATTGTGGGCGGGTAGCCTTGATGGTGACGAGTGCGATGCTCGTTGCGCTGCCCTGGCTGGGCGCGCAGCAGGCCAACCCGTCCCAAAACAGCAATAAAGACGGCGCTCAGCCTGACAGCTCGATTGTGAATACGGATTTTACCCGAACCAGCGTTTTTCCCAATATTTTGGCTCCCTATGGCAGCCCCAAGGTGCCACCCCAGCGGCTTAGGAACTCGGAGCGGCTGTACGAACTGCTCCAGAACGGCGCCATGAAGCTCTCGCTGGGTGACGCCATTGCCCTGGCGCTGGAAAACAACCTGGATATTGACCTTTCCCGGTACAACATGGCCTACGCGCAGACTGACGTGGTGCGCGCCGCCAGCGGCGCGGCAACCCGCGGCGTAACCGGAGCCTTTACTTCCAACGCGGTGTTTGCCGGAGCGGTAGGCGGCGGCATTGGAACAGCCTCCGGCGGTGGCGGCGGCAACGGCGCCGGCAGCGCCACCGGCGGCAGTGGCAGCGCCTTTAACATTGGCCCCATCGGCACCTTTGACCCTGTAGTCGGGTTTACGGCGGGTTACGACGACCGGCTAACGCCGCTCGGCACCAACACGGTTACCGGCACCGGCGCGCTGGGCACACACACCACGACCTACAGCGGATTTTTAGGCCAGGAATTGCCCACAGGCACCAGTTACGCCGTCAGCCTGGGCGGTTCAAGGCAATCCACCAATGCCTTCACCAATTTTTACAACCCGCAGCTTTCCAGCGGCTTGACCATTGCCGCCAGCCAGAACCTGCTGAACGGCTTTGGCTACCGCGCCAATGCGAAGTTTATACGCATCGCAGCCAACGACGTGACCCTGGCCAAGAGCGTGTTCCGGCAACAGGTGATCACCACCATCACCCAGATTGAAAACGATTACTGGAACCTGGCCACGGCCCAGGAGAATGTTCGGGTTGCCAAGGAAGCCGTGGCTTACGCCCAGAAATTGCTGGACGATAACAAGCGCCAGGAGCAAATCGGGACTTTGGCGCCCATCGACGTGGTGCAGGCGGAATCGCAACTGGCAACGGCGCAAACCAATCTGGTAGTTGCCCAAACCACCTATCTGCAGCAGCAATCGATTCTGAAAACCGCGCTTTCCCGCCAGGTGGATAAGAACCTGGAGGGCGCCTCCATCCAGACCACCGATCCGCTGCCCAAACCTTCGCCGGGAGACATTCCCAGTCTGGACGATGCCATGCAGTTGGCCTTGCAAAGCCGGCCGGAGGTTGAGCAAGACGTTCTGAACCTGAAGAACGAAGACATTATTTTGAAGGCTAACCGCAATGCCCTGCTGCCAACGCTGCAGCTCTATGGCGCGTGGCGCCCCAGCGCACTTGGCGGCGCCCTGTCACAATATGCGTTAACGCCCGTCAACATTGGCGGCAGGCTCCTGCAGCCGAGCGCAGGAGGTTTGCCCGGAGGCGTAGGCAACATGGTCACCCAGATGTTCCAGAATTTTTATCCCGACTACTCGGTTGGTATCACTTTGCAGATGCCGATCAAAAACCGCCAGGCTCAGGCCGATGCGGCGCGCGCCTTGCTGGAAGCCCGCTCCCTGCGCACCCAGGCCCAGCAGCATATCAACACGGTTGAGCAGGATGTTCGCAACGCCGTCATCGCCGTCACCCAGGCCAAATCGCAAATTGATTCGGCGGCAAAGGCTGTGGATTACGCGCAGCAGACCCTGGACGCGGAGCAGAAGAAATTCAAGCTGGGTGAATCCACCGTGTTCAACGTGATTCAACAGCAGAACAACCTGACCACCACCGAAGGCAATCTGGTGAAGGCGTATTCCACCTACGCCCAGGCGATTACCCAGTACGCTCAGGCCACCGGAACAACCCTGACGCGCAATAACATTGAGCTCGATGATGCCGTTAAAGGCAGTGTGAGCAAGGTTCCCAATATTCCTGGGACACCGAATATTCCCGGCACTCCGGCCAACCAGGGCGCCCACTAAGGGCAGCCCCCGGTTGATTTGTTCCCTTCTCCCGCGCCCGCCGAAAAGTTCCGGCGGGCGTTTTTTTGCCGCGGCCGCGCCGGGAAGCGCGCGGCTTGCCGCGGGCCGAAGGCGGCGGGCCAAAGTTGACTTTTGATCTTAAATACGGTGCAATGAGGGCCATGGAAAGGGGCAAAAGTACGGCGGCGGAATTGGAAAATTCCTCTCCAGGCGGGCAGCGCTCCGAGGCGGAAAAGAAGTGGCAGCGGGAGGTATTGCAGCCGGCGCTGGAGCGCTCCGGCGAACGCCAGAAGAGCTTCACTACCACCTCGGGCGTTCCGGTCGAACGCCTCTATACCTCCTCCGATCTGCCGGCTTTTGACCCCGCGGTGGAGCTGGGCGAGCCGGGCCAGTATCCCTATACCCGCGGCATTCATCCCACCCTGTACCGCGGCAGGCTTTGGACGATGCGGCAGTTCAGCGGCTTTGGCACGCCGGAGGACACCAACGCCCGTCTCCATTTTTTGCTGAAACAGGGCCAGACCGGGCTTTCCATCGCCTTTGACCTGCCCACGCTGATGGGCTACGACTGCGACCACCCGCTGGCTGAAGGCGAGGTGGGCAAATGCGGCGTTGCGGTATCTTCTCTCGCCGACATGGAGACTCTGCTGGCCGGATTGCCTCTGGAAGAAATTACCACCTCCATGACCATCAATTCACCGGCGGCCATGGTGTGGGCCATGTACCTGGTGGCGGCTGAAAAGAGCGGCGCGAACTGGAAAAAGATCAGCGGCACAACGCAAAACGATATCCTGAAAGAGTACATTGCGCAGAAAGAGTTCATTTTCCCGCCCCACCCTTCCATGCGCCTGGTGGTGGATACTATAACCTTCGGCAGCCGCGAGGTGCCGCGCTGGAATCCCATCTCCATCAGCGGATACCACATCCGCGAAGCGGGATCAACCGCCGCGCAGGAGCTGGCCTTCACTTTGCGCGACGGAATTGAATACGTGGAATGGGTTGAGCGGGCGGGAATGATGGTGGACGATTTTGCTCCGCGTCTCAGCTTTTTTTTCAATTCGCACAACGACCTTTTTGAAGAAGTGGCCAAGTTCCGCGCCGCGCGCAAGATTTGGGCGCGCGTGATGCGCCAGCGTTTTGGCGCGCAGAATCCCCGCTCCTGGATGTGCCGCTTCCACACCCAGACGGCCGGCTGCTCGCTGACCGCTCAGCAGCCATTCAACAATGTGGTGCGTACTACGGTGCAGGCGCTGGCCGCGGTGCTGGGAGGCACGCAATCCCTGCACACCAATTCGCTGGATGAGGCCTGGGCATTGCCCACCGAGCACGCTGCCACCATCGCGCTGCGCACGCAGCAGGTGCTGGCCCACGAAAGCGGCGTGACCAATACCGTGGACCCGCTGGCCGGCTCCTACTTTGTTGAGAGGCTTACGCTCGATACCGAACGCGCCTGCTACGAATACTTCGACAAGATTGACGCCATGGGCGGCATGGTAGCCGCCATTGAGAAGGGATACCCGCAAAAGGAAATCCATGACGCCGCCTACCGCTACCAGCGTGAGGTGGAGGCCAGGGAGAAAATCATTGTGGGCGTCAATGAATTTGCCGGCGGGGAAGAAAACCCCGTGGACATTCTGGTGATTGATGAACAGGCGGCGCGCCGCCAAACCGCCAAACTGGCGGAAGTGCGGGCCAGGCGCGACGGCGCCCGCGCCCGTGCGTCGCTTGAGGCGCTGGCCGGCGCGGCCGCCGGCAGCCAGAATCTGATGCCATACCTTATTGAATGCGTGCGGGCCTATTGCACGCTGGGAGAAATGTGCGACGTTCTGCGCAAGGTCTTTGGCACCTATGAGGAGCCGGCCTTCCGGTAAAACTCCATGAGTGGCTCAATCATTGTTCCCGAAGGGCGAAAGCTGCGCGTGCTGGTTGCGAAACCCGGCCTGGACGGCCACGATCGTGGCGCAAAGATCGTAGCGCGCGCGCTGCGCGACGCCGGCATGGAGGTTATCTACACCGGCCTGCGCCAGACGCCGGAAAAGATTGTGAACGCCGCACTGGAAGAGGATGTGGACGCCATTGGAATTTCCATCCTCTCCGGCGCGCACAATACCATTCTGCCGCGCATCTGCCAGTTGTTGCGCGAAAATGGCCTGGATGACGTGTTGCTGGTGGTGGGCGGAATTATCCCGAACGAAGACATTCCCGCCTTGAAGCAGGCCGGCGTTGCGGAAGTCTTCCAACCCGGCGCCTCCACACAGGACATTGTTCAGTTCATCCGCAATCACACCCGGCGCGCCCCGGTGGCAGGCGGATAACTCCGGCATCCGGTGCGCGGCTCCGGCTTGCGTGCTACCCCATGCAACACTTTGAATCAGCCGCTGCCGCTCCCGGGCTTTCCAAGCGCGCCGCGCGGCGCATTATCCAGCGTGCCATCGTGCTGGCGGCCCGCGACCGCGCCGTGCGCGGTCATTTGAAAACGGCCAGGATGGCCACGCGCTGGGAGATCGCGGATTGGAATCTGGGGTGGACCGTAAACCTGGATCGAGGCCGCGCGGATTTTGATCGCCGTGCCGCAAAGCACCCTGACGTGGTCTTTACCTGGCCTACCGCGGCGGCTTTTTTTGAACGGGCGGCAAATCCCAGGGCCGCGGAATTCCAGCCTGCGATTGCCGGTGATCAGAGGATGGCGGCTTTGGCGGGATATTTTGTGCAGGCTTTTTTAAAGTGCCTGGCCGGTTTATTGTTGAACCCCGTGGACGAAAAGGGAATGTCGCTTTTGGCGGGTGAATAGGGGCGCATTGCCGCTCCGCGGCGCGGAAGCGGAATCGATCACGTCCCGGTCATCCGCACGGAGCGTTAACCTTCCGCAAGACGCGAGCCCTACCAGGAAGAGACTTCTTCAGTCATCTCCAGCGCCAGCCAGCCCTGCGCGGGAATTACCTGGACCGGCAGGCCATTCACCCACAGCGCCACTTGAACGTTGATTTTCTGATCAGCCAGAATGCCAAGCGTTTCGAACTCGAGGGTCATTTCCAGGATGGAATCGAACACGGCCTGCACGCCGCTACCGCCGGGCAGTTCCTGCAGATTCATCATGTGATCGTTCACCCACACTTCAAGAGTGTCGACGGAGCGCTCCAGGATGCGAGCGTGCACCCGCAGGTGCCCGCTGCCTTCTGCGTTGATGCGTATCTCAAATTCCGGATGAGCGGCGATGAACTCTTTCTTGAGATCCACTCTCAGAAACAGGCTCTTTTCGCTGAATCCGTAATACAAGGCGTCCAGATCGTGGCGGGCGCCGTGCAGCGAGCCGGTACGCTCATCGGGAGCGTACACTCCCGCTCCCATCCACTCAAAATAACTGGTCTGCCTGCCGTCAATAGTGGGCGCAATCCTTCCGGAGGGCGGAACAACGAGACCGCCCACGCGCAGCCGCTTGATGGGCGCCGCCAGGTCGTCGGGCGCCACCCCGCCGAGCAGACGGTAAATGTTGCCCAGATGCTTGCGGAAAAGGAGGTCAAACTCTTCGTCATTGGCAGTGGAGTGTTCCGGGCCGTACCACCAGCACCAGTCACTGCCTTCGGCAATCCACAATTCCTGACGCGCAAGCTCCAGCCGCGCTGGATCAAGCCCGGGGCGCGTTGACGCCTGGGCAAAAAAGTCGCGGGCATCACTCAGCAGATCCCAGGCGCGGTTATCCTCGCTGGCGCCGATCCACACGTTAAAGTTGGCGTTGATCCAACTGCCGGGAACCAAACGCGGCAGCACGCCGCGCTCCCGCACCTGCATGGCCTCACTCGCCGTAACGGCTTGAACCTCCGTCGAATTCTGCAAAATGTTGTAAAAGGCCTTCAGGAAGGCGCGGCCGTTGCCCGGGTAATATTCCCAGGCGTTCTCGCCGTCAAGAATCACTGAAACAACGGCAGGGGCCGACCCCGGACTATAGCCCGCCCCGCGGATACGATTGTACAGGTCCCACGCGGCGGCGTGCGGGTCCATATGCGAATATACAAAGCCGATCAGATCGGATATCTGGTGATCTCGGAAGAACAGGCTCAACTCCCGGGCGCCCGACATAAACCGCTGCGGACGGTAGAGTTCATGCCCGCCGTGCACAGTTCCATCCGACTGGCGATAAAAGCCCATCTGAAGGGAGCGACCCAGCACTCCCTCGTCCGTAGCCGCCCATCGAAAACCCTCATCGGCGGCAAGGCGCAGCGCTTCCTCTGAGACGCTTCCCTCACTGGGCCAAAGGCCCGCTGGCGTGCTGCCAAACACCCGCCGGTGCAGGGCAATCGCCGCGCGCAATTGATCGCGGGCGTCTTCAGGGTGGCGAAACCGGTGGTGTGGCAGCGGAAGGCCCGGGGTTGACTCAGCGCCCGCCTGGGTGTCGCAAAGCAGGGGCAAAATGGGGTGGTAAAAAGGAGAGGTGGAAAGCTCAACCTGGCCGCGTTCCGAGGCGCTGCGGTATTCCTTTAGCGTCGCCTGGATCAGCTCAATTTCCTTACGGCGAAGCGCCGCCTTGTCCTCGGATGTATAACCGCTTTTCCTGGCCGCCAGAGAACGGATAACGGGGTCGCTTTCCAGGTAGATTTCATCAAACCAGGCAAGCTGCGAAAGCACCTGCAAGTCCACAAAATCCTGCGGGTTGCTCAAACGTGAGGCCTTGGGCCGCTGCCCGCCCGCGTAAGCCTTGTCATAAAGCTCCCGGAAGCGCGGGTAACGGTTCAAAAGGTTTTCGTGATTGATTTGGAAAGCATAACTCACGAGCTGTTCACGGTCGGCAGCCTTCATTTCCTGGATTGGTTTAAAGGCCAGTTCGTAGGGCAATTCACGCGCCGAGTCGTTGGCATATTCTTCCAACTGCGCAACCAGTGACGGAACCATGTTGAACGTAACATGGACGTTCGGGAAATCTCTTAACATCGCCACCATGCCAAAATAGTCTTTGAGCGCGTGCAGCCGGACCCAGGGCATGGCGTACTGATTGTCCACTAAATCCTTATAATAGGGTTGGTGCATGTGCCAAAGCAGCATCAAATAAGTTTGTGGCATCGGTTTGAAGGTCTCTGGATTATCCGGCGGCGTGATGGCGTCGTCCGCTTACCCGCGCCAATCCGCAAGGTGAGAAGCGGGGGCGCCTCTTTTGATGTCGATTGAGGCTGCCTGCCCGTGCATTCCCAAAAACCATTATACTGTAACTTGATATCGCCGCCCATTGGTGCGGCCACTGGTAAAATGAGACTGCTCACCCGCTATATATTCAAGGAAATCGCTTCGCATTCACTGCTGGGCCTGCTTATCTTCACTTTTGTCCTTTACATCCCGAACCTCAACCGCATGCTGGAATTAATTGTTCGCCGCGACCTGCCCGGCGCCAGTGTTTTGCTCCTGCTGCTTGCGCCGGTTCCGGCGGTCCTGGTGCTTACGATCCCGATGGCTGTGCTGGTGGGCGTCCTGATCGGGTTAAGCCGCATGTCCGCTGACGGTGAGGTCATCGCCGCCCGCGCAGCGGGCATGAAGATAGGCACATTCATTCGCCCGGTGATGCTGTATGCCAGCGTCGGCTTTGCCATCGCCTGTTGGATGAGCCTCTCGCTTGGACCCCAGGCGACCTGGCAACTGACAAAAATGGAGAATGAGCTGAAAGCCAGCGAGGCGCCCTACGCCATCGAGCCCCGGGTATTCATCGAACAGTTCCCCAGGCTGTTGCTTTACCTGAAGGATGTTACCAGCAGCCATGCGCTGTGGCGAGGGGTGTTTATCGCGGATACTTCCAAATCCGATCTTCCCAAGATCACCGTCGCGAGTAGCGGCCAATTGGTTAACCATCCGGCCAGTCACACCCTGACGCTGCATCTGGAAAACGGCACACAGCACGAAATAGACCCGCAGGATCCTGCACGTTACTCCATTGCATCCTTTGCGGCTACCGATATTCCAATTTCGCTGAGCTCCGGCGCGGAACCTCCGCCGCAACCGCGCTCGCCCCCTATGATGCGCATGAACCAGCTTTGGGCGGCAACCCGTGATCCCGTGCAGCATTCCGCCGCCTGGGTTGAACTGAACTACCGCTTTGCGCTGCCGTTCGCTTCTCTGGTGCTGGCATTGGCCGGCACGCCGCTGGGATTGTTTACGCGCAAAGGCGGCAAATCTATCGGCGTGATGCTGGCCATACTGCTGGTTTTTGTTTACTACATCATCTTTGCCCTGGGATTTGGATACGCCCGTCAAAGCAAACTGAATCCCGTGGTCGGGTTGTGGACGGCCAACCTGGTATTTGTGATCGGGGCATTGTTGATGCTTTCAAACCGGCAATGGGGGCGCTCCGCCATGCAGGCTGTTCCCGCCTGGTTTGAAGACCGGGCGCAGAACGTCAAAAAATGGTGGTCGCATCATGCCCGGCCCAAGGCCCGCGATGTGCTGCTTCAACCCCGCAAACTGGGCGGCCGATGGTTCCAGATTCTGGACCTTTACGTAATCCGCAGTTGGGTATTTTACTTCGCCCTGATGCTGGTCACCCTGACGGGCATCTATATCATCTTTGATTTTTTCCAGATTCTTGGAGACGTGGTTTGGCGCCACATCCCGGCGGCCATAATCTTGAAGTACTACATTTATCTGCTGCCGCAGATCATTTACCTGATGCTGCCGCTCAGCATTCTGGTGGCAACGCTGATCAACTTCAGCGTTCTCACCAAGAGCAACCAGATAACAGCTATCAAAGCCGCGGGAATCAGCCTTTACCGCATCTCCGTGCCGGTATTAGTGGCCGCGGCGCTGCTGAGCGGAGCGATGTTTCTGCTGGGCGATGAGTATTTGCCAACGGCCAACCAGCATCAGGATGCGCTACGGAACATCATCAAGGGGCGCCCCGCCCAAACCTACTTGAGCCCGGGCCGCCAATGGATTTTTGGTAAATCCGACCGCATTTATAACTACCACTTCTTCGACCCTGACCGGAACGTTTTTGCCAGCCTTTCAGTTTTTGACATGGACTCCAACTTTCGCATCGTCAGGCGGCTTTACGCCAAGCGCGCATTCTGGGAGCCAAATCTGAACGAATGGGTTCTGGAAGACGGATGGGAGAGAAAGCTGGATGGCGACAAGGTAACCGATTACATGCCCTTCTCCGTAGCCGGGTTCCGGGATCTCACCGAACCGCCAGCCTACTTCAAGAAAGACGTGCGCACTTCCGAGCAAATGAGCGTTTTGGAATTGGAACGATATGTCAGCGACTTGAAGAGCAGCGGATTTGACGTGGTTCGCCTGAGCGTGCAACTCTACCGCAAGTTTTCTTATCCTCTCATCGCCTTTGTGGTGGCGCTGATTGGCATTCCGTTTTCTTTTACCGCCGGCCGCAAGGGCGCGCTGACGGGCGTCGCCATCAGCCTTGGGATTGCGATTGTTTACTGGTCTACTTCAAGCCTGTTCGAGGCCATGGGAAATCTGAACCAGTTGCCCCCCGCCGTTGCCGCCTGGACGCCCGACGTGCTGTTCGGGCTGGGTGGCGCTTACCTGTTGCTGCGTGTAAAAACCTGACGCCCTGCCCGGTCGTGGCGATCGGGCCGACTAACAATACAGGGTTAAGTTGAACACTTCACCGTATCAGGGCACGCCTTCAGGCGTGCCGCAGAGGGTGCCGGCTTCGATCAGGGCTTTAGCCCCTGGCGCACCCTCAGCGGCTAACGCCGGCCTTCGTTTTGCCGCGTCACGGCATGGCTGAAGCCATGCCCTGATACACCAGTGTCCGAACTTAACCCAGTGATACTAACATTTTGTTGAAAAACTCGCGCCGCCTGTCATTCCAGGGAGCTGCAAGCGACCAGGAATCTTGCAGGCCCCTGATTCCGCAAAAAGCAGATCCTGCGCCTGTGCTCAGGATGACATCCTCGGAACGTTTTTCAACAAACGGCTAATAAATGACTTTGAGTGAAAACTGGAGCTGCCGGGAAGGTCCCGCGGTGTGATTGATCATGCCAAAACCCGTGCCGCGAACCACGTTGGCGGGAATCGCAAAATTGGTCAGGTTCATGAGATTGAAAAATTCCGCCCTGAACTCCAGCATGGCCGCTTCCCTGCCGCTGCGCGTGCCCAAAGGCGTGTCCTTGATAAGGCCGAAGTCGTAGTCCTGATATCCGGGGCCGCGAAATGTGTTGCGTCCGAGCGTCCCGAAGCGTCCCTGATTGGGCCCCGTTCCACCCGGGATCCCAATGGGTATGTAGAATAGCGATGCATTGTTTGCCCCTTGCCCGAAATAATCCTCGCGGATCACGCCGCTGGTCGATAATGCCGGCTGCCCGATCTGGTCAGGCCGGTCCGCATTGGAAGTTCCGTAGCCGGTCTGCTGAATCCCCGAGAATATGCTGAACGGCGGCCCGCTGGTTAATGTGGAAACGCTCAGCAGTTCCCACCCGCCGGTAACCTTCCGGCCAAGCGGCCGTAGCGCCTGAATGCGGTTGAACGGCAATTCCTGAATCACGCTGAACGCCAGCACGTGGGTCAGGTCAAAGGTGGAGGGCCCCAGTTCAGCCCCCGGATTATAAGGATTCTGGGGAAAAGCCTGCAGCACGGTCCCCAGCGCCGCCCCGGAAAAGCCGGCCAGCACGGCGCTGCTATCATCAATGGCTTTGCTGTACGTGTAGCTCACCTGAAAACCCAGCCCCAGGCTGGGCGACGTCTTCGAAAGCGACGTTTGGAGCGAGTGGTAATAGGAGTGCGACCGGCTTGTCATGATACTTTCGGGCCCGTATCCGCCCACCGCCTGCCCGGTGGAATCGAACGCCGTGAATGGCGCAAAGCCCTGCGATGCTCCTCCGTAAGCGTTGGGAAAAATCACGCTCGGCAGGCTGATGCCCGAAGTAGCCACATAATCCGCGTCAAGCGTCACCGAGCCAAAATCGTGCTCCACGCCCGCCGTGTAAGTGCCAATATAACCGTCGCGAAAGTTGGACGCCATCCCGTTTATGGCAAGAGGGTGCGGCTGCCCGCCCGGCGTGGCCGCGGCCAGGTTCTGCTCAAACCGCAGCATGTCCATGGGCGTGTTGGCCGGAACCGCGGCTGACGACCCCGTGGCAAATACCAGGCCGCCCTGAGGGGTGTATAACGGAGGCAGATTAAAATTAAGGGTGGCGTTCGCAAACGGCACCGGGGCGCCGGGCGACGCGGAGAAGAACGGATTCAACACGATGGGAAATCCGCCGGTCATGAAATTATCCTGCCAAAGATTGTTTAATAGCGTGGTGATCGCGCCGCCGGCGTGGACCATCGTATGGTCCGACACGTGATAAGTCAGGCTCAGCCTGGGTCCCCAGCCCGTCCAGGTTGTTCCATAAGACGGTTGCGGGTAATACAGCAACTGCTGGCTCGCCCCGGGAGCCCAGGAGGTTGAGGGCAGCCCGTTTGGCCCCACAAAACGCGGGGCGGAAGTCAAATGGTGCGTCTCGTAGATGGGCGTTTCCACCTCGTATCGCAGTCCGTAGTCCACGGTCAGGTTATGCGTCGCTTTCCAGGTATCCTGAAGGTAAAAGTTGTAAGCCTGGCGGTGAATCGCGCTCTCGCCAATGTGATTGCCCTGCGGAAACAGCGTGTAAGCCACCGCCGATCCGTAGGAATAGGGAGTTCCGGTCAGGAACCCGGTAAGCGCATCGGGCAGGAGCTGGCCCACGCCAATATTATGAAGGCCGCTGGCGGAAGGAATGGGTACCGGCGCGTAGGCCGGTCCGCCGCCAAAGGTAAACTGGCCGTTGGGATTGATTCCAAAAATCGTGGTGTCAAGGTTCACCCGAAACTCGCCGCCAAACTTCCACGTGTGCGGCCCGTGCACGTCCACCCAATCCTGGCGCAACTGCGCCAGGTTGCCGTAGGAACCCATAATGGAGCCGCCGGGCGTGTTGAAGGGCTCAAATATACTATCGCCAAACACCAGCGAAGGCTGCGTGGTGTTAATCGAGGGGAAAAACGGCGTGGCGCGGATAAAGCTTACGTGGGTCTGCCAGGTCAGGTTCGGCGACAATGTTCTGGTATACGACAGGCCGGTATTGATTTCATTATCAAAAAAACGCACGGCAAAGCTGGGATCAATGGCGGTTTGATCCGGGTTTGTAAGAGGGCCGGTAATGTCATCCATGCTGAAGCGTCCGTAAAGTTGCGACTTGTCGGAGATCTTATGGTCAATCCGCACTGAAAACTGATCGCTGTTGGTAACCACCGGCGCGGAGGTTGCAAACGTTCTCAAGCCGTAAGGGCCGCCAACGTCGTTGGGCAGCGGATATTTCGCCAGCACCGGCGCTATCGCCGGGCTCACCGGAACCTGCAGGGTGTCGCCCGGAAAGGCTGTCGTATCCACGCCCTGGCGTTCCTGCGCGGTGGGAACCGCCAGGATTTGGGTGGTCCCAAGCAACTGGCGGAAGCCCTGGTATTCAACAAAATAATAGGTGCGACCCTGGCCGTCATAAATGTGCGGCAAAACCACCGGCCCGCCGTTCGTCACTCCAAACTCATTACGTTCGAATTGCGGCAGCCGCCCCGGGCTTACCAGGGTGCGGCGATCAAAAAAATTGCGGGCGTCAAACGCCGAGTTGCGCACAAATTCAAAGGCGTCGCCGTGCACCTGATCGGCCCCGGATTTGGTGATCACATCGGTAAACGAGGCCGCGCCCTCGCCAGTCTCAGCCGGCATCACGCCGGTTGAGGAGCGCACCTCTTCGATGGCGTCCACATTGAAGTTGTCAAACGTGGCGCCGCCCATTTCCGGGTCTGAACTGAAAAACCCGTCCATGGCGAATACCGCCGTGGTGCCGCGCTGCCCGTTTACCGCGAATTGCTGCGTAAAATTGGCCGCGCCGTTGGTGTCGGTCATGGTGCCGGCCACCAGATGCAGCAACTGGCTGAAGTCACGTCCATTCAGGGGCAGGCTGGAAACCTGCTTGCCCGTCAGTTCCTGGCCGCCCTGCTGGCCGCTTGCGGACGCGCCGGTCGTCGCGCTACAGGGCGCCTCCTGCAGAGTATTGGCCGCTACGTCAAACCGCAGGCATAAGTAAGCGGGCTCGCCGGCCTTCAGCGTCACGCCCAGCCGGGCTGTTATTCCTTTGCCGGGAGTCACGGCCAGGGTGTAACGGCCGGCTGCGCTCACCGCCAGCTTGAACTGCCCATCGGCGGCGCTGCGCGCGCTCACCACCACTTTTCCCCGCCGCAATTCGAGCCGGGCGGCGCCCAGCGGCTTGCCCTCCGCCGTCTGCACGGTTCCGCTTAGGGTGATGGAAGGCGCTGGCTGTTGCGCGCGCATCAAGGAACTGGCGGGCAGGGTGAGGGCGATAAACAAGAAGGCGGGCGGCAGACTTGCCGCTGCGCGGTTGCCGAAAAAGGACGGGCGGTCATGCCGGGCGTGGCGAAGCATCAGTGTGTTTCCTCAAAAATTAAGTGCTGAGTTCCTTCGCTAGGCTCAGGACGACGGGAAAAAACCGTGCTTCAGCAAACTGGTAGGCATTATAACCTTATTCATGAAAATATGGATGTGAATCGTTTCACCTGGTATCGCCCGCCACCATTCCGCAGCCCGCCGCGGGCAAAATTTCGAACTTTGCTCTTTTTTTGCGATAATGAAAGCGAGGCCAAAACCAACCATGGATGCACTTGACACCCGCGAACGCGGCGCCGTGCGCAACGGACAGCCCACCTATTCCGATGATCGTTTATTCATGCAATTGCAGGCTTTTGGAGAATCCACCCAGCCCGCCGCGCTGATTGAGGCGCTGCGCCATGCCCCCTTCGAAAGCGTTCTCTACGATGACGCCAACGATCCGCGCGGCGTGGCCCTGCTCACCTGGAGCAAGGATCCGGCCTTTTTCGCCACCACCCTGCGCGACTTTCTCATCCAGCCGCCTTTTCTGCGCCTGGCGCCCAAATTGGAATACACCATGCTTGGCCGCACTTACGCCATTGGCCATGAGCCGGACCTGGCCGACTGGCTGATTGAAAAACCGCGCCGCACCGTGCTGAATCCGCAGTCGCCTTGGGCGGTGTGGTATCCGCTGCGCCGCACCGGCGCCTTTTCCGCCCTGCCGCAAGAGGAGCAACTCCCTATCCTCGCCGAGCATGGCCGCATTGGCCACGCCTTTGGAACCCAGGGCCTGGCTCAGGATGTGCGCCTGGCATGCTTCGGAATCGATAAGAATGACAACGATTTTGTGATTGGATTAATCGGGCAGGAACTTTTTCCGCTCTCCTATTGCGTGCAGGCCATGCGCAAAACCCGCCAAACTTCCCAATTCATCGAGAAAATGGGCCCGTTCTTCGTCGGCCACGTCCGGTGGCAAACCCCTTCGGCGTAGCGCCGTACGTAGGGCCGGCAAACCAGGAACTGAAGCCCATTCGATATCCGGTGCGTTTTCGGCCCGACTGAAGTCGGGCCCTGATACATAGCGCGCGCCTATGCCGCCCTGATGCGGAAGGCCTGCGGCCTTGGGTAAGCGGTGGGGGTTTGGGTCAGCCGCGGCGAACTTCGCTTACGCCGGGCATGGCTGCCCCGCCTTCGATCAATTCCGGGCTTCGCCGGAGCGCAGAAAGATGGCCAGCTCCTCCTCTAGAAGCTGGAGCGTCTGCCCACTCCCCTGCACCAGCGACCTCATCCTTTCCCAATCCAGTTGAAACGTATAGGCGTGCCGAAAGAAGTGCCGAAATTGCAGATACTCCTTCAATCGAAATGCCAGCGCGGCGGAGATCACTGGCATCCGGTCAGGAGTCCTTTCCGTGACGATGCTGAGCAACCGATGGTGCCAATATTCACCGACTGGCCGGGAATTGTCGATCTCAATGGCAATTCGCTTAAAGATGTTCTCCACCCCGTTGTAGAAAGAATGCAGGAACGCAGCCAGGGCCGAGAGCTCAACAGCATTTGGCTGAGCCTGGCCCGCTTTGCTGAGTAGCTCGTCATAAACCTCAAACTGCAGGTGCAACTGATCAAGCTCGGTTTGAACTTGCTCGCGTACTTTATCCCACACGCCGCAGCTCCCCGTGGTGCTTTAGATAGCGGGTGAACGCGTTGTCATCATCCAGGTCAACCAAGTCGAGGGGGCGTTGCAGCGCGTCACTGGCTGCCGCCATGGCGCGAAAAAACACCTGCGGCGGCAGGCCTGAAACCGCCAGATCGATATCCGACCCCTCGCGCAGATTTCCGGTGGCCGCCGAACCGAATACATAAACCTCACGCGCACCGGCGGCCTTCAGCGCCGCGGCGGCTTCCTCGATCAGGCTTTCAAGTTCCTTCGACATCGCCCTTTCACCTCCGCATTCCCGCCAGGCTTCCAAAAAACCTGTGCTGACGCCCGGCGCCATAATTTTTTGCCGCCATCCGTGCGGCGTTCCATTAACAGTTTGCTGCATAACGTTCCGAGGATGTCATCCTGAGCATAGGCGAAGGGTCCGTTTTTCGCGGAATCAGGCGCCTGCGAGATTCCTCGCCGCTTGCAGCTCCTCGGAATGACAAGCGGCGCCAACACCCTGGAGGCACAAAGCCGCCGGAGCCAAACACTTTGCGAAGGAGCCGCCCGAACAGCAGAATACCATAGCCCGCACTGCCGGAACGGCGCGCCCCTGCCGCAAGTCAGGTGGCAGCGTCGCACGGCGAACCCTACGACCCTCCTTTGAAAAGGCGAAAGTTCAAGCCGGCTGGGACGGTTTTAGGCTTGACAATATATTACTCAATAGTATATACTTAGTTGGTTTACGGTATTTGCCTGAATACACGAACGGAAACCCAGAAAGGCTGCGACAACTTGCTGACGCTGGCGATGGCGAGACGGGTGTGGCTGGCACGGGCGCCTGGGGCCGAACGCTGCCTTCTGCTTACGAGATGCGCTGGCGTGTCACGGTCGGCGTCAATCTTCGAGCAGCGATACTGCCCTCGCGTCACCATCCAGCTTGGTCAGCAACCCGCTCGGCGCAGGGAGGGAAGATTGGCGATTCCGGGGTCAAAATCCGGTTCTAATCAAGTGCCGAAATGGCTCGCAAGCGCGATGATTAAAAATACCCGTATTTTTCGATTTTTTTACGTATCAAACCCAATCGCGATTGAAAACACGCAACTTACAAAAAAACGAACCCAATCGAACCCAATAATTACAAGTTTTCTGTTTTCAGCATGATACAAAAATACAAAAACTTAAGCTTTCTGTTATGAACAACTTAAAATTATGGATTTTTCAGGATTTTAATGATCGCTCGAAACGCAGGTTGGAAGCGTTGATTAGAACCGAAGCGCCATGACCTTTTGGCTCGCCACTGGGCATGGAGAAAAAGGCCCTCACCCACCGCTTTCCGTTACTGACTCGACCCTCAAACGGAACGAGGGCTTAAGGTGGCGTCAGGTCAGGCCGGCAAACGAATAGTCCGCATTACCCAGCGCTCAATCTTCGTCAGCCGCCTGAACGTTTTGCGGCAGCCACACTCCGGCAAGCCCCCGCGTCAATTCGACCGCGCGGGTCAACTCCGCGCGCGTGGCCTCGTTCAAATTAATGTGGCCCAGCTTGCGGCCGGGGCGCGCGGACTTTCCGTAGAGGTGCAGATGCGCTCCCGGAATTGCCAGCGCGTCGCTGCTGGCCGGCTGGTGGCCAATCAAGTTGATCATGGCCGTAAAGCCACGCGCTGCGGTCGAGCCGAGCGGCAGGCCCGCGCCGGCGCGCAGATGATTTTCAAACTGGCTGGTGGCCGCGCCATCCATGGTCCAATGGCCGGAGTTATGAACGCGCGTCGCCATCTCATTGGCGACCAATTGCTGCTGATGCTCAAAAAACTCAATCGCCAGCACGCCCACGTAATCCAGCGCCGCAAACACGCTGCGGGCGCACTCTTCCGCCTGCTGCTGCAGGGCCGCGGCCACATTGGGCGCGGGCGCAACGGAAAGGCGCAGGATGCCCTCGAAGTGGACATTTTCCGCAAGCGGATAAAACGCCGTTTCGCCGGTGCGGGCCCGCACGGCGATCAGCGAAAGCTCGCGGGTAAAAGGAATGAACGCCTCCAGGATCAGCGGCGATGCGCCCAGCGCCATCCAGCCTTTTTCCAGATCCCTTTCTTCCCGCAGCACCGCCTGGCCTTTGCCGTCGTAGCCCATGCGACGCGTCTTCAGCACCGCGGGCAGGCCCAGCGTATTCACAGCCTGGGCCAGATCCTGGGGCGAATCCACACGCTGAAATGGCGCTGTCGCAATACCCGCGCTCAGGAAGAAATTCTTCTGGGTCAGGCGGTCCTGAACCGTTTCCAAAGCGCGGACGGGTGGGAAGAAATAGGGCGTGCGGCTGGCCAGGCGCTGTGCGGCGGTGAGGGGCGGATTCTCAAATTCGTAGGTCGCCAGGTCCAGGCCCTGGGCAAATTCGTCAAGGCCGCGGGGGTCTTCAAACGGCGTCGCACGGCGTTCCGCCACCTGGCCTGCCGGCGACTCATGCGAAGGATCAAGAAAGCGGAAGGAGAATCCCAGCGGATAGCCGGCCAGCGCCATCATGCGGCCAAGCTGCCCGCCGCCGATTACACCCACCTTCATGAATCCACCCGGGGATCGGGGTGTTCCAGAACCTGGCGGGTTTGCGCTTCCCGGAATCGCCGCAAGGCCTCTCGAATTTCCGGATGTGCGGCCCCCAGAATGGCCGCGGCCAGCAGCGCCGCGTTCACGGCGCCCGATTCGCCAATCGAGAGCGTGCCCACCGGCACGCCCGCCGGCATCTGCGCGATGGAGAGCAGCGAGTCGAGGCCGTGCAACGCGTGCGATTCCACCGGAACCCCAAGCACGGGCAGAACGGTTTTGGAGGCCGCCATGCCGGGAAGGTGGGCGGCGCCGCCCGCGCCGGCAATGATCACCTGCAGGCCTCGCGCTTCCGCCGACGCGGCGTATTCAAACAGCAAGTCGGGCGTGCGGTGGGCGGAAACCACCCGCACCTCAAACGGCACGCCCAGTTTTTCCAGCGTTTCCGCGGCCCGGCACAACGTTTTCCAGTCCGAGCGCGATCCCATGATGATGCCGGCCAGTGGTTTCATAATGGTGGCGGCGCGGGTTTTAGTCTTCGCCCTGCGCCTTGGTAAACCCGGCATTGCCGTCAAATTCCGGCAGCTTTTCGATGTGCATCCAGTTGTGCTGCGCGGCTACGCGGCCCACCAGCGCCAGAATCGCCTGGTCGTCTATGTTTGCCGCCGCGTCGCGGCCGATAAACCGGCAGCGCCAGTGGTCAATGCAGTCCGTCATCGCCCCCATGGGCGGATACACCTTCGTGCCGCGGTTGGAAATCATCTTCAGCTTCAGGGCGCTGCCCTCGCTCAGCGATTCCAGGCTCTTCCCCAGCTCGCTGGCGGGCAGCGGCGACTCCACAAAAAGGTCGATGCCGGTCACGCGGCGGCTCTTCACGGTTACGTAATCAATCCGCGTGGAGAGCTGGGCCAGGCGGATGGGTTTGTGCTCCCTTACCCGCCACTTTGTGGAACGTTTGCCCAGGTTGCCGATCACGGTATCAGTAAACGCGGAAGTGGAAATGCCTTTGTCGTAGCCCACAATGTCGCCCGTCTTGGCCTTGCCTTCTTCCAGCGTTACCAGAACCGCATGCTCAATTTGCGCGGCCGGCTCAAACTGATTCAAGTGGCGCAGCATCATCACGGCGGAAAGAATCAGCGCCACGGGGTTGATCACGTTCTTGCCCGCGTACTTGGGCGCGGAGCCGTGCACCGCCTCGAAGATCGCCACCTCATTGCCAATGTTGGCGGAGGGCGCAAAGCCCAGGCCGCCGATCAGAGCCGAAGACAGATCACTGATAATGTCGCCGTTCATATTGGTGGTGACGATCACATCAAACTGCTCCGGCTTTTTCACCATCTGGTGGGCGCAATTATCAATGATGATGTGCTGCGCTTCAATATCCGGATACTCCGGAGCAATCGCTTCAAAGGTGCGCTTCAGATAACCTTCCGTCAGCTTCATGATGTTGGATTTGGTGGCGCAATGCACGCGCTTGCGGCCCTCGCTGCGCGCAAACTCAAACGCCAGCCGTACAATCTTTTCGCAGCCCTTGCCGGAAATCAGCTTAAGGCATTGGGCAACGCCGGGCGTCTGCATGTGCTCAATCCCGGCGTAAAGGTCCTCAATGTTTTCGCGCACCACCACCAGGTCAATTCCGCGCCCCTGGTAAGGAGTGGGGATTCCGGGCATTTCGCGCACCGGCCGGATGTTGCCGAAAGTTTCAAAAAGTTTGCGCAGCGTGACGTTGGCGCTCTTCTCGCCGTAGCCTATTGGAGTGCCCAAAGGTCCTTTCAAGACCACACGGGTGCGATGGATGGATTCTATGGTCTCAGTAGGCACGCCGGAGGGCAATCCCCTGCGGAACACCTGTTCGCCCGCCTCACATTTTTCCCATTCAATGGCCGCGCCGGCGGCTTCAATGATCCGCTGCGCGGAGTTAACAACTTCCGGGCCAGTTCCATCGCCCGGAATCAGCGTGACATGTTTCTTGCTCGAGGAATTCGAAGGTACGCTCACGATTTTTCTCCTGCTGAATTTTGGATGGCGCCGGTAATATCAGTTTGCCGTGGAGGCAAACCAGACCGCTCCAACCGGCGTGTGGAAAATCATTATTAAATCACGTTTGAGAGTAATTGGGGAATCAAATTACTGGCGGTCTTTGGCTTCAATCTCAGCTTAAAGGGAGGCATCGGCATACCAACCAGCGTTCCGGTGTGGAAATTGCCGGGGTACGGGCGCCAGAATTGAAAGATGAAAACTAAACGACCCTCGACTTGAGATCGAGGGGTTTGGGGCGGCAAACTCACATTTTTCTGCGGCGTCGATTCACCTGCATTTCAAAATGATTGCGTCTCGAAAACGACTGAATGGTGACCCCGGGAAAACCCCATGGCCCGTGAGTGCGGGAACGGCAGCCACAGCGCCCGACTATACTTCGCCTGAAGGCGGGGGGGTTCCACCATCCCCGATGGAGACACTTGGCAGTTTGTTGAAAAACTCGTGCCGCCCGTCATTCCGGGGAGCTGCAAGCGGCGGGGAATCTCATCGGTGCTTGATTCCGCAAAAAGCGGATTCTTCGCTTGTGCTCAGGATGACATCCTCGGGACGTTTTCAACAAACTGTCAGAAGAGATCTCCCTTCAGACAAATGATGCAAAGCGCCACTTCCAGGTTACGCGCCCACTTAAGGCTGTACGGATTGTTTGAGTGCCTTCCACCGCCAGGCGCTTTGTTCCAACGGCCGGCCTTCAAGGCCGCCGCCGCGTTCGGCCTCTGGCAACGCATCGACACGGCACGCCTGTGATATCCTAATAGATTTACAGGAGACAATAAACAATGGCGAAAACCAATCATACCGGGGTGAAAGAACCCGACCCGATTGAACTTAAAGAATGGATTGATTCCCTTGATTATGTCATGCAGGAAGGCGGCGCCGAGCGTGTGGATCGGTTGCTGCAAGCGCTGCGCTTTCACGCTCAGCAAGACGGCGTGCGGCTTACCTATAGCGCCAACACTCCATATCTGAATACGATACCCATTGAGGAGCAGGCCCCTTTCCCAGGCAGCCAGGAAATCGAGCGCAGCATCAAGAGCCTGGTGCGGTGGAACGCCATGGCCATGGTAGTGCGCGCCAACAGTGCGGAAAGCGGCATTGGCGGCCACATTTCCACTTACGCTTCGGCGGCCACCTTGTACGAGGTTGGATTTAACCATTTTTTCCGGGCATCCTCAAACGGTCATGACGGCGACATTGTGTTTTTTCAGGGACATGCCTCCCCGGGCATCTATTCGCGGGCTTTCATCGAAGGCCGCCTGAGCGCTCGTCAACTCGAAAACTTCCGTCGCGAATTGGCGGAGGGCGGAGGGCTTTCCTCGTACCCGCACCCTTGGTTGATGCCCAATTTCTGGCAGTTCCCTACAGTATCCATGGGCTTGGGCCCAATCATGTCCATTTACCAGGCGCGCTTTTGCCGGTATTTGGAAGACCGCGGTCTGAAGCAAAACGCCGACCGCAAGGTTTGGGCGTTTCTCGGTGATGGAGAAACCGATGAGCCGGAAACGCTGGGAGCCATTTCGCTGGCGGCGCGCGAAAAGCTTGATAACCTGATCTTCGTTATCAATTGCAACCTGCAACGTCTGGATGGCCCGGTGCGCGGCAACGGCAACATTATCCAGGAATTGGAATCCGTATTCCGCGGCGCGGGCTGGAATGTGATCAAGGTGGTGTGGGGCAGCGACTGGGATCCGATTCTCGCCAACGACCATGAGGGGGTGCTGGTGAAGCGGATGGGTGAAGTGGTGGATGGCGAGCGCCAGAAATATTCCGTGGAAAGCGGCGCCTATTTCCGGAAGCACTTTTTTGGCGTTGACCCCAGGCTATTGGAACTGGTGAAACACATTCCAGACGATCAATTGGCGCGCTTACGGCTGGGCGGCCACGATCCTAAGAAGGTTTACGCTGCTTACAAGACTGCGGTTGAGCATAAAGGCTCTCCCACGGTAATCCTGGCCCGCACGATCAAGGGTTACGGCTTGGGCGAAAGCGGCGAAGGCAAGAACATTACCCACCAGCAAAAGAAGCTGAACGAGGATGAGGTGCGGCGCTTCCGCTCCCGCTTCGGCATCCCGATATCCGACGAAGACGTGGCCAAGGCGCCTTTTTACCGCCCGTCCGATTCCAGCCCGGAAATGCAATATCTGCGCCAGCGGCGAACTGAACTGGGCGGCTATCTGCCGTCGCGAAGCCCCAGCGTTGAGGTGTTGAAGACGCCAGCCGAAGAACTGTTCGAAGAGTTCTACGAGGGCACAGGGGATCGCGATGCTTCAACTACCATGGTTTTCGTGCGCATTCTGGCCAAGCTGCTGCGCGATAAGGAACTGGGCCAGCTTGTTGTACCCATTGTGCCCGACGAAGCGCGGACTTTCGGTATGGAGGCCCTGTTCCGTCAGGTGGGCATTTACTCCCACGCCGGCCAGTTATATGAGCCGGTGGATAGAGACACGCTGCTCTATTATAAGGAAGCGAAGAACGGCCAGATTTTCGAAGAAGGTATCACCGAGGCCGGTTCCATGGCCTCGTTCATCGCTGCCGGCACCTCCTATGCCACGCATGGCGTTAGCACCATTCCCTTCTTCATCTATTATTCAATGTTCGGCTTCCAGCGCGTCGGCGACCTGGTTTGGGCCGCTGCTGACAGCCGTGTGCGCGGATTTATGCTGGGCGGCACAGCAGGCCGCACCACGCTGGCCGGCGAAGGGTTGCAGCACCAGGATGGCCACAGCCATCTGCTTGCTTACCCGGTCCCCAGCCTTCTGGCCTATGATCCGGCTTTTGCCTATGAGCTGGCGGTGATCATCCGCGAAGGTATCTATCGCATGGTCGAAAAGCAGGAAGACGTGTTTTACTACCTGACCGTGATGAATGAATCGTATCCGATGCCGGCTATGCCGGAAGGATCGCGCGAAGGCATCCTGAAGGGTATGTACCTCTTTAAGTCCGCGGAGGACAAGGGCGCCAATTTGAGAGCTCAACTGCTGGGCAGCGGCGCCATCATGAACGAAGTGATCAAGGCGCAGGCCCTGCTGCGGGAACAATACAATGTGGCAGCCGACGTTTGGAGCGTGACCAGCTACAAAGAGCTTTACCGGGACGCCCATTACACCGAGCGATGGAACATGCTGCATCCTTCGCAATCCTCGCGCGTGCCCTATGTAACCCAATGCCTTAAAGATGCCCCGGGCGTTGTAGTGGCCGCATCGGATTACGTCCGGGCGCTTCCCGATGCCATTTCGCGCTGGTGCCCCCATCCAGTCACTACGCTCGGCACCGATGGCTTTGGGCGCAGCGAATCACGCGCCGCGCTGCGCAACTTTTTTGAAGTGGATGCCCGCTTTATAACGCTGGCGACTCTCGCCAGTCTCGCGCGCGAGGGCCAACTGAAGCCGGAAGTTGCGCAGCAGGCGATCAAGGATCTGGACATTAACCCTGAGAAATCCAACCCGATGATTTCATAAAGGATCTCCGCACTATGGCGACAGAATTTAAACTGCCTGAACTGGGCGAAAACGTGAAAGCCGGCGACTTGGTAAAGATTCTGGTTGCGGTCGGTGACACCATTCAGCAGGACCAGCCTTTGCTGGAACTTGAAACCGACAAGGCCACCATCGAGGTGCCCTCCTCCGTTGAGGGAGTTATAAAAGCCATCTATGTAAAGGACGGCGAAAAGATCCATGTGGGGCAACTCGTGCTGGCAGTGGAAGGGACGGCTGAAAAAGCTGAACCCGCCGCACCGCAAACAGCCGCCGCCTTGCAGCCCGAAGTTCCCCCGCCCGCCGTTCGGGCCGCAGTGGCGCCGGCGCCTCAGCCCCAGTCGGCTCAGCCCGCTTCCACACCAGCGGATCGTGCTGCGCCAGCCCTCAGCGCGGAAATTGAACCCGGACTGCCGCGCTTTGTTCCATCGTCCGAAATTGAGCCGCCCGCGGATTTGCCTGGCTCCGAGCACATGGCGCGCCGTATTGCTCCAGCCTCGCCCTCCGTGCGGCGGGCAGCGCGCGAGATTGGCGTGGATATTGAGCAGGTTCAGGGTACGGGGCCAGGCGGGCGCATCAGTAACGAAGATGTGAAAGCCTACGCCAAAGCCATTTTGACCGGCCAGCGCGGCGCCCCCAATGTTGCAGCCCTGTCCATTCCCCTGCCGGACTTTGCCAAATGGGGAGCGGTGGAACGGCTTCCCATGAGTAATGTCCGGCGCAAAACGGCCGAGCATTTGTCGCAGGCGTGGACTGCGCCCCACGTAACCCAGCACGACAAAGCCGACGTAACGGCGCTCGAAGAGTTGCGCAAACAGTACGGTCCGCGGGTTGAAGCTGCCGGCGGCAAGCTGACCATTACCTCAGTGGCGCTAAAAGTGGTGGCGGGAGCGCTCCGGGTTTATCCGCATTTTGCCGCCAGTATTGACCCGCTGAAGAACGAGATCATTTACAAGAAGTACGTCCACATTGGCGTTGCCGTGGATACGGACCGCGGCCTGATGGTGCCCGTTATCCGCGACGTGAACCGCAAGAACGTGGCGCAGCTCTCGGTTGAACTGGCGGAGGCGGCGCGCAAGGCTCGCGACAAAAAGCTTACCCTGGAGGATATGGAAGGCGGCGTTTTTACCATCACCAACCTCGGCGGCATCGGCGGCACGGCGTTTACACCTATCGTCAACCATCCAGAGGCGGCCATTCTCGGCATTTCGCGGTCACGCATGGAGCCGGTGTATTTGAACGGCCAGTTCCAACCGCGGTTGATGGCGCCGCTGTCGCTTTCCTACGATCATCGCCTGATTGACGGCGCCGACGCTGCCCGCTTTCTGCGCTGGGTGGCCGAAGCGCTGGAGCAGCCTTTCCTGCTGACCCTTGAGGGATGATCAGGCCGAAGCATTTCAAAATTTGCTGCAGTGCGAGGAAAAATGACCAACGGAGTTGAAGCTTCAACCCAGCTTGCCGTGCTGGGCGGCGGGCCCGGCGGATACGCCGCCGCCTTTCTTGCCGCGGATCTGGGCATGCAGGTTACGCTGATTGACCGCGAGCCGAATCCGGGCGGCGTCTGCCTTTATCGCGGCTGCATACCTTCAAAGGCGCTGCTGCACGTGGCCAAACTGATTGAGGAATCCAGGCAAGCGGCCAAATGGGGTGTACACTTTGCGCCACCCACCATCAACCTGGAACAGTTGCGCACCTGGAAAGACTCTGTGGTGCGCAGGCTGACGGGCGGGTTAGGGCAGCTCTCCAAACAACGCGCCATCCGCTATCTGCAGGGTGAAGCGAGCTTTCTTGACTCCAACCGTCTGGAGGTTAAAACGCCCGGCGGCCCGCCGCAAGTGGTGGCTTACAAAAACGCCATCATCGCCACCGGCTCGATGCCGGCGCAAATTCCAGGATTACCCATTGACAGCCCGCGCTTGATGGATTCTACAGCAGCGCTGCGCCTTCCCGACATTCCCAAGAACCTCCTGGTGGTGGGCGGCGGCTACATCGGACTGGAGTTGGGCTCGGTTTATGCGGCCCTGGGCTCAAAGGTTTCCATAGTGGAAATGACCAGCGGCCTGCTGCCCGGCGCTGATCGCGACCTGGTAAGCCAACTGGCCAAACAGCTTGAAAAAGTGTGCTCCTCGATCATGCTGAACGCCAAGGTTGTGTCGATGAAAGAGGAAAAGCACGGCGTGCGCGTTAAGTTTGAGGGCGCGCCGGCAGGCCAGGACGAGCAGGTTTTCGAACGCGTGCTTTTCTCCGTGGGCCGCAAGCCCAATTCCAACATTCCCGGCCTTGAAAAAACGCAGGTGCGGGTGGAAAAGCGCGGCTTCATCACCGTGGACGCCCAGCGCCGTACCGCTGACCCCGGCATTTTCGCTATTGGCGACGTGGCCGGCGAACCGATGCTGGCGCACAAGGCATCTCACGAAGGGCGCGTTGCCGTTGAAGTGATTGCCGGCCACAAGGCCGCCTTTGAGCCGCGAGCCATACCTGCGGTGGTCTTTACCGATCCGGAAATCGCCTGGTGCGGACTTACCGAGACGCAGGCACAGCAGGAAAACCGGCCGGTGAAAGTGGCGCGCTTCCCTTGGGCTGCTTCAGGACGCGCCACCACGCTGGACCGCAGCGATGGCGTAACCAAACTTCTGATCGACCCTGAAACAGAGCGTATTCTGGGCGTTGGCATCGCCGGGACGGGCGCGGGCGAACTGATTGCCGAAGGCGTGCTGGCGGTGGAAATGGCGGCGCTGGCAACGGACCTGAAATTGTGCATCCATCCGCACCCTACACTTTCGGAAACTTTGATGGAGGCGGCAGAAGTCTTTTTTGGCCAAAGCACTCACCTGTACCGCCCCAAACGCGATTAAACGCACCGGACGGCCAGGCAATCCAACTTTCTTCCAGCGAAAGGCATTACGGTGAGCGAGCAGCTTCTGGTTGTGGTTGACGATCTCTTCTTTCTTGCCAGGATTCAGCAAACCGCAAAGCTGCTGGGCATATCCGTAAGGCAAACACCGCTGCCGGCCCTCGCGGCGCGCGCTGCGGAACTGCACCCCGCCGCCATACTTCTCGACCTGAATCACCAATCGGGCAAGGCAGTGGAAACCGCGGCGGCTTTCAAGCGCGATCCGGCGCTGGCTTTGATCCCGGTGATCGGGTTTCTATCGCACGTGCAGACCGACTTGGCGCAGGCGGCGCGCGCGGCAGGATGCGATCAGGTGATGGCCCGTTCCGCCTTCAGCAGGAACCTGCCGGAGCTGCTCCAAAAGCTGGCAGCGCCTCAGCCCTGACACCCCGCCCCCTTGCCACGGTTCATGCCTTGTGCGTTGCCATATCGCGCACAATTTCCAGCGTGGCGTCAATCTGTTCTTCGTTGTTATAAATCTGGCAGGACTGGCGTATGCCCAGCGGGTCGCCCATCGAGCGTGGCCGCATCCGTTTGCGGTACCAGAACTCATCTTCCAGCTTGGCCGTGGGCACGCCATCCAGCGCGTAAACCACGACCGCGCCCGCCATATCCGGATGCACCGGCGAGTTGATTTTGGCTCCTGGAATCTGCTGCAGCCCGGCGCGCAGCCGGTCCGCCAAAAAGCGGATGCGCTTGCGGATTTTCTCCGGTCCGATCAGAAAGTGGAAGTCCAAGGCCGCATCCAGCCCGGTTTGAATTGAGCGGTTGCCGGTGCCGTACTGCATAAAGCGAAACATTCCGTCTTTCGCGTTATCCCACTCGGAGCTGCACAGGGTGGTCCAGAAAAGCTCTTGCTTATCCCTGGCAATGTAGAGCACCCCATTGCCCTGCGGCGCCAGCAGCCATTTATGTGGGCTGGAATAATAGGCGTCGCAGCCGATCCGCTTTACGTCCACTTCAACCTGGCCGATAGCCTGGGCTCCGTCCACGACAAACAGGCAGCCGTGCTGGTGCGCCGTCTGCGCCAGGCGTTCCACCGGCATTACCACCGCCGTGGCGGAGATGATATGCGGCACGGAAACCACCCGAGTGCGCGGTGTGATGGCCTGCTCAAACCTCCGCACAATCTCATCCGGATCGTTGGCGGGAACCGGTATCTCCACCTGCTTCCACACGCAGTGATTGCGCTTGGCGCGCATCTGCCAGCCGCAAACGCCGCCGGGATGCTCCTGGTTGGTGGTGATCACCTCATCGCCATCTTTCAGGTCCATGCCATTGGCCAGAAAGTTCATGCCGAAGGTCGCGTTCTGTACAATGGCAATCTCCATGGCGTCAGCGTTGATCAGTCTTCCCATTTTGGCGCGCAGTTCCAGCGCCGGCGAATACCCGGAAAGGTAATTTTGCGTTCGCGCCGTGTAATCCCACTCCGCAAGGGTTATCTGCAGAGTCCGCATTTCCTCAATCACGCGCTCCAGCACCGGCCGCGGCACGGCGCCCAGCGTACCGGTGTTAAAGTAGGCTTCGCCGCGCGAAAGGTAGAACTGATCGCGCAGCTTTTCCCAGAATTCCGCGTCATCGTCCTGCGGCAGCGCTGGGATGGCGGACGGCGCCGCAGCGGCAAACAATGCGCCGGGCCTTGCGGCAACGGCGGCGGGTATGGCAACGGCGGTCATAAATTTGCGACGGTTCATAATGAGTGTCCTTTGGGGTCTCCATTCATCGACCAGCTATCATAATGGAGCAGCCACGTTTATCAAAGGAAATTGCTCGCGCCGCGGGCTGCTGTGAAGAGGCGCAGCGCCTGTTCTTCCGTAAAGATGCATCAGGTTTTGTGATATAAACGTACGATTTCCGGCTACCCGCTTGACCCGGCGGCCGAAGCTTTGGATCCACCACTGGCCGCGGCCTGTAAAAGGAGCTGACCACCATGAAATTGTGGCGATTTATTACATTGCTGCCGGCTTGCGCCTGGTTCTTGCTGGCGACAGGGCTTGCGGGCGGGGCACAGCAATCGCCTGCATCCCCCGGCCTGTTTGACCACTTGCATTTTCGATTCGTTGGCCCGGGCGGCAATCGTGTGAGCGCGGTTGTGGGCGAGCCGGGCAACTGGAACGTTTATTACGCTGGCGCGGCTTCCGGAGGGTTATGGAAATCCGAAGACGGAGGCATCAACTGGCGCCCGATTTTTGACAAGCAGGATGCAGCCTCCATCGGCGCGATAGCGATAGCGCCCTCTGACCACCAGATTGTGTGGGTGGGTACGGGCGAACCGTTCATCCGCAGCAACGTGTCGATTGGCGACGGTGTTTACAAATCCACCGACGGCGGCAAAACCTGGCAGCACCTGGGGCTGGAAAAAACCGGCCGAATTGCCCGCATTGTGATTGACCCGCGCAACCCGGACCTGGTTCTGGTGGCGGCGGAGGGTAACTGCTACGGCCCGCAGCCGGAGCGCGGTGTGTTCCGCACCACCGACGGCGGCAAGACCTGGCAGCAAGTGCTTTTTGTGGACCAGAACACCGGCGCCAGCGACCTGGCCATGGACCCGAACAACCCGCGCATTCTGCTGGCCGGCACCTGGCAAATGGAGATCAAGACCTGGGGGCAGAACAGCGGCGGGCCGGGCAGCGGTGTGTGGATGTCGCGCGATGAAGGCGCCACATGGAAACGCCTGACCGGCCACGGCTTGCCCCAATCGCCGCTGGGCAAGATTGCCGTCGCCATCGCCCAGCGCGATTCCAATCGCATGTACGCGCTGATTGAAACCGGCAACGATGGACGGGGTTCGCTTTGGCGCTCCGACGACGGCGGCGAAAACTGGCGCGTGGCCAGTTACAGCCGCCTGCTGAATGAGCGCCCGCATTACTACACGCGCATGATGATTGCTCCCGACAATCCCAACGAGGTGTATTTTCCCTGCAACCGCATGTACGGCACGCTGAACGGCGGCCAGACCGTGAAGGCGCTGCCGTGGGGCGGCGATAATCACGACATGTGGGCGGACCCCACCAATTCCGACCGCATGATGATTGGCTACGACGGCGGCGTGCTGATCACCACTACGCACGGCAAACACTGGAACGCCGTGGTGCTGCCGGTGGCGCAAATGTATCACGTCACCGTGGACGATCGTATTCCCTACTACCTGTACGGCAATATGCAAGACGATTCTTCCGTGCGCGGCCCCAGCAACACCCGCAGCTACGGCGGCATCCCTTCCAGCATCTGGACCACGACGGCGGGCTGCGAATCCGGTTTCACCATCCCCGACCCGGTAGATTCCAACATCGTGTGGGGCGGCTGCTACGCCGGCATGACGGAGCGCTTTGACCTGCGCACTGGGCAAACGCGCTCCGTGAGCGTATGGCCCGATAAGTCGCTGGATTCGCCCGCCGCGGCGCTGAAATACCGCTGGAACTGGACGCACCCCATAGCCATTTCGCCGCACGACCACAACACGGTTTACGTGGGCAGCCAATACGTGCACAAGACCACAGACGGCGGGCAAAGCTGGCAGGTAATCAGCCCCGACCTGACGCTGAATGACAAAAAGCACATGGGCATTTCCGGAGGGCTCACACCCGATAATCTGGGCGTGGAGTATTGGGGCACGCTATTTGCCATTGCGGAATCGCCGGTGCAGAAGGGCGTGATCTGGACCGGCTCCAACGATGGCCTGGTACACGTGACCTTGGATGGCGGAGATCACTGGCGGAATGTGACGCCCAATATGACCGGTCTTCCTCCTTACGGCCTGGTGAGCAATATTGAGCCCTCGCACTTCGAGGCTGGCCGCGCCTACGTGAGCGTTGAGTTTCACCAGATGGACAACCGCGATCCTTACATTTACAAAACCACCGACTATGGCAGGACCTGGCAGTTGATTGTGACCGGCATCCCCAAAAGCGTGTTCAGCTATGTGAACGTGGTGATTGAGGATCCGGTGCGCAAAGGGCTGCTTTACGCGGGAACCGAAAACAGTTTGTACGTCTCGTTTGACGATGGCGCCAACTGGCAGCCGCTGCAGGGCGATCTTCCCCACGCCCCCGTTTCCTGGCTGGCGGTACAGAAGCGGTTTGACGATCTGGTGATCTCAACCAAGGGGCGCGGGTTCTATATTCTTGACAATATCGGCTTCCTGCAGCAGATGAATCCAACCGTCACCAGCGGCCCGCTGCACCTGTTCCCCATCCATTCTGCTTACCGCTTCCGGACAGTCAGTCGCTCGCGCGGCGTGCCCAACGACGTTTCCCGGGGGCAAAATCCGCGCTATGGCGCTGCGATTGACTATTACCTGAAAGAAGCGCCGAAAAAAGAAGTCCAAATCACCATTCTGGATGCACAGGGCAACAAGGTTCGCACCCTGAAGGGCACAAAGCAGGCGGGGCTGAACCGGGTTTACTGGGATTTGCGCTACCCGCGCTTAAAGGAACTGGAGTTGCGCACCACTCCACCCAGCTATCCGCAAGTTTGGACGGACTCGCGTTTTATCGGCAAGAAGACGCGCACCATCTACCACTACGGCATTAATCCGCCCAAAGCCGGCGCGCTGGCCACGCCGGGAAAATACACGGTAAAAATCACCGTGGATGGTCAATCTCAGAGCGCCGACTTTACCGTGCTGAAGGACCCGCACTCCGCCGGAAGTTTGGCCGATGTGCAGCAGTCTTTTGCGCTGTGGCGTGCTGCCGACGCTGATGTAAACACCGTAGCGGGAATGATCAATTCCATTGAAGTGGTGCGAAAACAACTGGAAGACATGCCCGATTATCTTAAGGGCCGCGCGGACTCCAAGGAAATTCTAAGCGCGGCCAAAGAGTTGGATGGCAAAGCGCAGTCGGTGGAAGACCAACTCTTTCAGAAATACCTTGCTGCCGGTGACACGAAGACTTTTCCTGATGAAATGAAGCTTTATCAACGCTTCCTGTGGCTGGCGGGCGAAGTGGGATCAGGGGCGGGAGACGTTTCCGGAAACCCTGACTTCCCTCCCACCGATCAGGAGAAAGAAGTGCTGGCTCTGCTGGAAGAAAATTTGAAAAAGGTTCATAGGCAGTATGAGGAGCTGATGCAAAAAACGGTGCCTGGCTTCAACAACTTTCTGAAGTCCAAGAATGTGCTGGCCGTGATTGTTCCCCAGGCAGGTACAGGAGAATAAAAAAGTCACGGCAGAGAGTGGGGAGGCAGATTTTGACTCTCTGCCGTGATGCGCTTGGGGCTGTGTAACCAACCCCGTGCGCGGGGGGAATATGGCGTGATCAGCGTTTGTGGCCGCGCTAACTTGACAGATGACTGTGCAGCTTCATAGCGCCGAATCCCCCGCCACAAAACTCCTGAACATTAGCCTTTCATTTCTTTCTGCATCTTGCGGTACTGTTCTTCCCACTGCTTCATGGTCTGTTCCACGGCCGTCGCGGACTGCGAGAGCTTGGTCCCGCTGGGCGAGCTCTGGTTCAGTTCGCCATCCATATCGCGGAGGTGGGTCTGCAGGCGATCCCGCAGTTGGTCCATGTCATGCAGTCGGTCCTGCGCTGCGGTCTTTTGCACGTCCGAAAGGCTTTCAACCAGCCGCGCATGTTCCTGCTCCATAGTCTTTGCCTGGTCCTGGAGTTGGGTCATCTGCTGGCGCGCATTATCGGCATTCACGCCTGACCGCTCCCAGGTGCGGGCCATAGAGCGCGCCTGTGTGCGGAGCTGCTTCGCCGTATGGTTGCAGGTCTGCAGTTGGGTGCGCTGTTGAGTTTGCAAACGCATTTGCTGCCGTGTCTGCTGACGCGTCTGTGTAGTTTGCATGGCGCCCTTGCCTTGGGCTCCCATTTGCCCTGCTCTGCCGCCACCACCTCGCTGGCCGGCTCCGGCGCCACCCCCACCGCCACCGCCTCGTCCCTGCGCCCAGCCCAATGTTGCAGCCAGACCGCACACCAGCATAAATGCCAGTATTCTCTTTCTCATGACTCCTCCTTTCAGCGCCAGCCCTTCAATTGGCTTGTCGCATCAGGTCCTGAGATACTTATCGCAGATTTGGCTGGATAGGCGCTGTGACTCTAGGCACCATTAAGGGTGATCAAAAACCTGGCTGGGAATGCAAAACTAACGCTTATTCACTGGGCGGTGGATTAAAAGCGGCCCTTTCGCGTGTACCCCATGCTCAACTTAACGAGCAGGGCGCTTCTTGCGGTTTTTCGCGCGTGTCTGCCGAATAATCTTGCGGTCGTGCACGTTCAACTGCTTCATGCCCTTATTTACCACATTCCATAGGTCACGGTTGGGGAACATACTCACCACCTCCCGCGCATGCCTTTATGGCTATGCAGCCTTCAATACCATCGTGGCTCTTTCCGAACCGACGGGCTGTGACGTAGCTCACAACCACACCAGTCCGGCCGGCGGTGAGACTCTACTGCAGGCTGCCGGCAAAATCAACCGTAGCTTAGAATATCGCTGGCGCTGCGGCAGGCAAAAGGAATGGCAGGAATAAGCTGCCCTGATGCTCGCTGGACGGGCATCGAGTAAGGCCTGAGCGTTATGGCCTGCTGGGCGCCGTGGCGGGCGGTTCGGCTTCCGCGCCGGCAGCCTGGCTGACAGCACATCCAGGCGTCACGACCATCAACCGGGACCGGCACGATTGCTATGCGGAAGGGGCCCGGCGGGCCACCCCAACTCGATCCAATGGTGCAACTAAGCCCCAATTGGCCGCCGCCGCCGCTCAGGCCATCTGCCACTGTTGTCACTTGGTTCGGAATCTGCGGCCAGCGGTGGAAGGAGAGGGGGCGCTTTACGAATTTCGCGGATTCACGCCCCTGTTTTCTATACTTCTCCGTCTTTCAACTCGCGGGCCAATATGTGCATTGTTGCACACCGATGTGATTAATTTTGACCAGACGGTTCCAATCTGACCTGATAGCTTCTTCAAGGGGCGTGTTTTTCCGGAGCGTGCAGGTTCAGCGACCCTGAAATTACAAATTGGGAGCCGCTCAGCAAAGCAACGAAATACATCTGGAAAGAAAGGAATGCAAGTCATGTCTCAAGTAAACTCGGTTGTGGCTATTTACGATAGCCACTCCCAGGCAGAGGAAGCCGTCAAGGAACTTCAGAGGTCTGGGTTTGACATGAAGAAGATGTCCATCGTCGGCAAGGACTACCACACCGACGAGCACGTTGTAGGGTACTACAACACCGGCGACCGCATGAAGTACTGGGGAAAGCTCGGCGCTTTCTGGGGTGGTATGTGGGGGCTGTTATTCGGGGCGGCTTTCTTCGCCATTCCAGGCCTCGGCCCGATCCTGGTAGCCGGTCCGTTGGTCGCCTGGATTATCGGCGCTCTTGAGGGCGCTGTTGTGGTGGGCGGATTGAGCGCGCTGGGCGCGGGGCTATACAGTATTGGCATTCCCAAGGACAGCGTCGTGAAATACGAGTTGGCGCTCAAATCAGACAAATTCCTGGTCATGGCCCACGGCACCGCGGACGAGGTTGCCAGGGCAAAGGACATTATGCAGTCGACCCGCCCGGTGGAGATTGGACTGCACGAAGCCGTACGCACCGCGGCTGTTACGAGATAATCCTGGGGCGATTGCGCGTTAAGCCATTAAATGACAAGGGAGGATAAAGCGATGTTGAAAAGTGTCTCTCATCTGCAAGGCGTTACGATCCAGGCCACCGACGGGGAGATTGGGAAGGTGGAGCAGTTTTATTTTGACGATGAAACATGGACCATCCGCTACCTTGTGGTTAACACCAGCCATTGGCTTGCGGGCCGGCTCGTGCTGATCTCACCCATCGCCCTCGGCCCCAGGGGCTTCGTCTCAAACCGATTCGATGTAGCGCTTACGAAAAAGCAGATTGAAAATAGCCCGCACATCGATACGCACAAGCCAGTCTCACGGCAACACGAGGCCGTATACATGGGCTATTACGGTTACCCCTATTATTGGGGTGGGTCCGGCCTGTGGGGCCTTGCATCTTACCCGGCTGGCTTGACGGTTCAAAGGGAAGCTGTGACAGAAGCGGAAGCATCGGAAGCTAGGGCGGGAAAAGAATCGCCGGATTCACATCTGCGCAGCACTAATGAGGTGACGGGCTATCACATCGAGGCGGCTGATGGTGAAATCGGCCACGTGAAAGACTTCATCGTTGAGGATGAAACCTGGGCCATCCGATACCTCGAGGTGGATACGCGGAATTGGTGGCCCGGCAAAAAGGTACTGGTGTCGCCCGCGTGGATCAACAATGTGAGTTGGCCGGAATCCAAAGTTTCCGTGGACCTTTCCCGCGAATCCATCAAGAACGGTCCGGAGTACATCGAGTCAACGCCCATCACTCGCGAGTTTGAGAAAGCACTTTATGACCACTATGGGCGGCGGGCTTATTGGCCTGAAGGAGCTGGCAACCCGGTAGCCTCACGGCGAGCCAACGCTAGTTGAAGCAAGCGTCATGGCGCTCGCCGGGTGGTCAACTTGCTTCCCTGCAAGCCAGAAGAATTGCAGTATCAAAAGTCTTAACATTTGTAGCTGCACGTAGATTTTAGTTGGAGGTGCAATATGTCGAAAACAGCAGTTGGTTTGTTTGAGAATTCGGGCCTGGCGACCGAAGTCGTCCACGACCTTGAGGCCAGCGGTTTCCCCCGGGACGATATCCGCATGCTAAGCGAGCCGCTGGACATGGCGGTCGCCGGAGCCATGGGCACTCCACACCACGACTTCCAGGTGGCCTTGAACCGGGATCTCAGGACAATCGGGGCCACCGAACCGGAAGCGGAAGCTTATGTTCAAGGAGTGCGGCACGGAGGAGTCATCGTTTTCGCAAGCGGGCTGGACGAGAGGATCGAGGCCGCGGCTGAAATCATGAATCGCCATAGTCCCGTAGAGGTCGAAGCGATCACGGGCGGCGAACTGCATCTTCCTGAGACGGCTGGAGAGAACCTGTCTCCAGAACACGGTATTTCCGTCCAAACCGGGAGGGTCCGCCAATCGGGCGGCGGGGCCCGCATGTTTGTATGGTAGTTCGTCAAAGCGTATCCACCAAACCAAACCGGCGGCGGTCTGCCAGCGGGAGTGAACAAGGGCTGGGGCAGGATGCAAGGCGCGTTCGGCGCACTCCACGGCGGGCGGAGAAAAAGCAGAAAGGAAGCACAAGAACGACAACGAAACTAGCTTAATCAAGGCAACAAATGGTTTGGCAATGGGGTACACCTTGGGTGGTATCTTCATTTAAGCTTTTGCAGCCTCGAATTCGGCGCTTGGCCCTACCATTAAGGACGGCATGGCGAAACGTCGACGCAATCATGAGATTGTTACAGATCTAACACAAGGCTTTGAGTCCGGCATACATGAAGCGCACAAGGTTGGCCTGCAGGTTAATGGGCGGTCTGGTTCTCGTGGTTTTTATAGTGAGTATGTGTCCCGACGCACAGGCTGTTCCAAGCTTCACCCGGCAAACCGGACTTAAGTGCAGCGTATGTCACAGCAATCCACCTGAGCTAACTGCGTTCGGGCGCAAATTTAAGCTCGATGGCTACACGCTTACGGACAAAAAGGCGAACACGACTATCGAGGATAAAGACTTGAAGATAAGCCGATATTTTCCGATATCGGTCATGCTCCTGCTCAGTGATACTGCAACAAATACAGCCGTCCCCGGCGCACAAAACGGAAACGCAGAGTTTCCCCAGGCACTTAGTCTCTTCTTGGCAGGTGAAATGTCACCCCATCTTGGGGGGATGGTCCAAGCAACCTATTCCCATCAGGCGGATCATTTAACGCTGGACAATACGGACATCCGTTATGCCAAGCACACCACTTTGGGTTCGAAAGACTTGTTATATGGGCTTGACGTGAACAATAGCCCTACGGTCGAAGATGTCTGGAACAGTACCCCGTCCTGGGGCTATCCGTGGTTGTCCCCCAATAATGCTCCCTCACCGGTCGCTCGGCCACTTATAGCAGGCGCGCTCGCTCAGGATGTTGCGGGTCTCGGTGCATACACAATGTGGAATAACCATTTGTATGCGGATTTCACCCTGTATCGCTCGGAACATGCTGGGGGTCCGCAGCCTCTGACCGGTACGAATTTTGCATTCAACATTCATGGCGTTGCACCTTACTGGCGGCTGGCATGGCAACAAACGTGGGGACTGAACTATCTGGAAGTTGGCACCTATGGCATTTACATGAGCTCAGTTCCGGGTGGAGTTACGGGCCTCCACGATTCGCATGAGGACCCTTCCATTGATCTTCAATACGAACGCCCCTTTGGTATCAATCTACTGACTCTCCACTCAACTTTTATTCATGAAATATCTAACCTGGACGGCACGTTTGCTGCAGGCGGTGCAGCGGAACCCTCGCATCACCTGAACACCTTTCGGGCGGATGCTACTTACCACCTTCACAGCCGTTATACGTTTACGCTTGCCGCGTTTTCCACCACGGGCAATAACGATCTAATTCTGTATGCCCCTGCTCCCGTCACCGGCAGTTTGCTGGGCAGCCCCAATAGCAGCGGCTTTATCGGTCAAGCTGGGTTCTGGCCAACACAGAACATCGATCTAACGGCCGCGTACACTGGATATACAACATTTAACGGTGCCAGCCACAATTATGACGGAGCTGGCCGCAATGCTTCTGCAAACAATTCAATTTATATCGCTTTGTGGCTGAACTATTGAGAGGGTGAGCGGGCCCCGAGTGAGGCGCTCATCACCGTTCACAGCGCCTCCGAAGGTGATCACCCGAAAATGTGGAGGGCCGGTCAATGAAACTCCGTGTAATCGGAATCCGGCGGTTTCTGCAGATTTCGAGCAGCTTGATTATTCTGGGCCTGCTTGTGGAAATTGTGAGCATCCTGTGGTTTCATCCACTCGCGTTTGTGCTCTTTGTCTTCGTCGGCGCAACGATCACGGGACTGGGAATTGTGGTCTTTCTTGTATCGCTGGTCTTCGCTGTCTCCCCCCCTGCCGGGAATCGCGGTTGAAATGTCAGAACGAACAACTAGCCTCAGATTTAGCAGGCGCCCTGGCGTGAGTGAAGCCGCTCGGGAGCCTCCTCCGGATATCCTTCATATCCACACGCCCGTGGACAGGAAGCAAGTGACGGCAGATTTCGCCTCGCGGGATTACAGAAGGAAACCGGAGAAACTGATCGAGATTCCGACGAAGGGCAATAACACATTGCACAAGTACGGGAAGGCATTGAGGGAGCCGCGAATGAAGGAACTCGTCGCCTGCATCCGTGAGCTAGGCCACGAGAAGTAACGACTTGGCAGTACGTCCGCAGACGCTCTGCTACTGATTCCGGCGAGCGCGCGGCATGGAGAAGCAATGTCAGGGTCAACCGGAATCCTCATCGCATTGATCGTAGTGACAATCGTGCTGGCCGCGGTGTTTCTCGTCCGTTCCTCAATCACTGTGGGATCCACAGGCAAGATTCTCGCCTTTGTAAGTCTATGCGTTCTTCCGGCGCTGTGCATTGGCACAGGCATGTCTTTTCAAAACCAACGCTCCGAGCAGACTCGATTCTGCATTTCGTGCCACAAAAGGCACGGAAAGAGTCTCTACTTGCTGAATCCGAATTACATCCCTGCGCACCACTTTCAGGACCACCTCGTGCCGCCGGACAAAGCCTGTTATAGCTGCCACACCGACTACGCCATCTACGGCCCATTGAAGGACAAGCTCAGAGGCCTATGGAACATTTACCTGCAGTACATGAGCACGTCACGCAAGACAAACCATATGCCCGGAGGGTATAGCAACCTTCTGTGTCTGCAATGCCATGCGGGGACCCGCGACTTTGAGGAAAATCTCGCGCACATGCCGCCTCTAGCGTCGATCGAGTCGGGTCAAGTATCGTGCATTTCGAGCGGTTGCCACAATATGGTTCACAATGTTTCCGAAGTAGATCACCTGAAAATGTGGACCGGGGGCTTTGCATTTGCTTCGTTCACTTTCGGTTCGCCCTCACCCGCGCCAGCTAAAACGGAATCAGGTGCAAAAGCGGGGCCGTCGAAGGCGCCCACTGGAGATTCAGCAGGCAGTGCAACCGCCGCCCAGGGGAAGGGCATTTTCGTTTCTCAGCGCTGCAGTGGATGCCACGGAGCGAGCGGAGGCGGCGGCGTTGGGCCGGCGCTGACTCATATTTCCAGTCAGTATCCACCAGATAAATTGACAGCTCTGCTGAAGGCGCCGACTGCCAAGATGAAAGCTGCCGGCATGGTTCCGCTGACTTTGAAAGCTGCTGATATGAAAGCCCTGGTTTCCTACGTGACCAGCCTCGGAGGAAAGCCGGCCACCTCTGCAGCGGCGCCCCCGGCTTCAGTGTCGTCCTCACCGGCGCCCACTAAGGCCAAACCAGGTGCAATAGCCGGACCGCCGAAAGCCGCCTCTGTCGCGGCCGCGCCCGCTTCAGTGTCGTCCTCACCGGTTGTTATTCCACTCGAGTTGCATGTAAGCCTTTCTGCAGCGGCAGCCCCGGCGTCAGTGTCGTCGTCACCGGCGGCCGCTAAGGCGAAGCCAGGTACAACAGCGGGGCCGTCGAAGGCGCCCACTGGAGATTCAGCAGGCAGTGCAACCGCCGCCCAGGGGAAGGGCATTTTCGTTTCTCAGCGCTGCAGTGGATGCCACGGAGCGAGCGGAGGCGGCGGCGTTGGGCCGGCGCTGACTCATATTTCCAGTCAGTATCCACCAGATAAATTGACAGCTCTGCTGAAGGCGCCGACTGCCAAGATGAAAGCTGCCGGCATGGTTCCGCTGACTTTGAAAGCTGCTGATATGAAAGCCCTGGTTTCCTACGTGACCAGCCTCGGAGGAAAGCCGGCCACCTCTGCAGCGGCGCCCCCGGCTTCAGTGTCGTCCTCACCGGCGCCC
>VFSW01000882.1_pt1 | contig 44263 bp, 35 predicted proteins | sample 5358111 | NCBI WGS metagenome assembly VFSW01 (sample SAMN11554181, study PRJNA540505) | mine drainage metagenome | isolation source: sediment from site ElyBrook_90M | place: USA: Ely Copper Mine, Vershire, VT | collected 2017
TCCCGCCGGGCGCGGAACGTTAAGAACGGTTCGTGTTAGAAATGTTTTCGAGGCCTTGGGCGAAGCGCGCCCGCGCTTCCAGTGCCGCCCGCGTTCCCACCCCACTTCGATCCGATTTGCTCGCCCACCCTTGTTGCCGGGGATCGAGCGGGGCCTGTAGCGCTGCGCGCAATATGGGCGGCGCCTTCGAGTGAGCCGTCAACCCGCCGCACTGCCCGGCCGGGTCACGTCGCGCGTACAGTTCCAGCCCCGCGACGCGCGCTCGGCAGCTTATGGCAAGCTTGGTACATGTCCGGCCATCACAGCGGCCTAGTCGAAGCTATCGACGCTTTCCGCTCTGAGATGATCGATTTCGCGCGGGAGTTGATCGCGATTCCAAGCGAGAACCCGCCAGGTAACGAGTACGCACGATGTGCTGAGGTAATCGCCAAAAAGCTCAAGGAGACCGGGCTCGAGCCGCGAGTCATCGAAGCGCCCACGTCAAGGCGCGGTGAGCAACCGGGATATTGTGTGACCGCGGGCCACGGAGAAGGGGAGCGAGTGCTCTACTTGCATGGACACTATGACGTAGTTCCGCACTCGGTAAATGGCCAGTTCGATCCGCGGATCAAGCATTCGAACCTGTTTGGTCGCGGATCGTCCGACATGAAGGGCGGGCTCGCTTCGATGATTTATGCTGTTCACGCGCTTCGGCGTGCGCACACTCGTCTCAAGGGGCGCGTTGAATTGATCATCGTGCCGGATGAGGAAACAGGAGGCCAGCGCGGCTCGGCATGGCTCAGCCAATCATGTGATTTCGGCAAAGGCGGCGTTGGAATGTTGACAGCCGAGCCCACGTCGGGGACGGTTTGGAACGCGAACCGCGGCGCGATTTCGCTTCGGGTTACCGTGCATGGCAAGCCGGCACACGTCGGGTTGAGCTACAACGGCGTCAACGCATTTGAGCGCATGCTCGTAGTTGCGCGGGAACTCGAGACGCTGAAGCATGAAATCGAGAAACGCGAGACCGCGTTTTCGATACATCCGGCCGCCGCGCGACGCTCGATCCTGATGATGGGCGGCGAGTGCCAGGGTGGCTCAAATTTCAATCTTGTGCCCGCAAGCTGTTCGTTCACGGTGGACCGCCGTTTCAATCCCGAAGAAGACGCTAAAACCGAGAAGCGCCGCCTGCTGGATATTTTCGACCGGCTCCGTCGCGATGGCATCGACCATGAAGTAGAAATTCTTCAGGAGGGCGCTTCCTCCGGCGTGTCGGAAGAGCACCCGCTGGCTCGGACCCTGGCCCGCGTGATCGAGTCAGTGACGGGCAGACGCCCGGCGTTCGAGATGTGTCCCGGATTACTCGAAACTCGTTTTTACGCCGGGCACGATGTCCCCGCCCTCGCATACGGCCCCGGCCTCCTGGCTGTCTCGCATGGCCCCAATGAGTTTGTGCCGGTTCAAAATATTCGTGATTGTGCGGCCGTGTACGCGCTGGCGGCTCAAGCCATGCTTGCGGAATAGCGCGACGCGCTCCGATGGCGTCTCATCCACCCTTTGTTACGCCCGTACTTGTTGAAGTTCCACACGATGGCCTTTCACAAAACAACGCGCGCGTGTCTTCCCTTGCCCGCCCTTGCGATAAGATGTCCCTGATGAATAGGAAGACCGTTCGCTCGCGCTTCCAATCGGGACCGGGGGCAACACCTTCGCGGACGCGCGCGGAGCCTTGAAGGCATGACGATACGGACGATCGCGTTTGTCTGCGCGGCCTCGACGGGGCTGGCCGCGCAGTCGATTCCGCTGGCGGATCCGGCGAAGGTGAAGCTCGAGTATGACCGTCTTCTGCCCGAGATCTCGAAGCTGCCGATCTTCGACGATCACGCGCATCCGGGCTACGCCGATGACCCCGACGTGGACGCGATGGCGGCGCCGCCGGGCGCGGAGGCGTTGCGGACGCGCGCTGACAACCCGGAGCTAATCGCGGCGTCGAAGGCGCTGTTCGGCTATCCATACGACGATCTGAGCGCGGAGCACATGGCCTGGCTCGCGGCGAAGAAAAAGTCGATGCGGGACGAAGGGACGAAGTACTTCGACGATATCCTCGACAAGACCGGCATCGAGGAGTCGGCGGCCAATCGCGTGGCGATGCCGGGGTATCTCGACACGAAGCGATTCCGGTGGGTGGCGTTCGTCGATTCGCTGATGTTTCCGTTCGATAACTCAGCGCTCATCGCGCGGAATCCCGACCAGCGGGTTTACATTCCGATGCAGGAGAAGAAGCTGAAGCGCGAGATGCGGGCGGCGGGGATGGACGCGCCGCCAGAGGCGCTTGACGGATATATGGACTTCGTAACGAAGACGCTCGAGGCCGAGAAGCGGCAGGGGGCGATCGCGGTGAAGTTCGAGGCGGCGTATTTCCGGTCGCTGTATTTCGCCGATCCGCCCGTGGACGCGGCCGCGCGGGTGTACGCGGCATATCGCGCCGGCGGGCGGCCGTCGAACGCGGACTACACCGTGTTTCAGGACTACGTATTTCGCCGGCTGATCGAGGAGGCGGGCCGGCTGAAGCTGGCGGTGCATATCCACACGGCGGTCGGCATCGGCGATTACTTCAGCCTGGCGAACGGGAACGTCATGAACCTCGAAAACGTGTTGCGCGATCCGCGGTACGAGCAAACCACGTTCGTGTTGATTCACGGAGGGTATCCGCACGAGCGGGAAGCGATCTGGCTGGCGGCGCGGAAGAACGTGTATCTGGATTCGTCGTTCATGGAACTGGTCATGTATCCGGCGGAGTTTTCGCGCGTGTTACAGGGGTGGATGGAGGTGTTTCCGGATAAAATCGTTTTCGGGTCGGATTGTTTTCCCTACAACGACGCGCTGGGGGCCGAGGAGAGTTACTGGCTGGCGGTCGAGAGCGCGCGGGAGGCGCTCGCCGCGGCGCTGGCGCGGATGGTGGTGGAGAGGGAAGTGACCGAGGCGCGGGCGCTCGACATGGCGAAGGCGTATCTGCGGGACACGGCGGTGAAGCTGTACGGGGAGTAACACGAGTCAGTTAGAATGGAGTAACTCCTGGGCCGCCAATTATCCGGCCCGTTCCGCCGCTTCGCCCGCGTCCCGGAAAACCTCTTCCCGAATGATCCGCTCCGTGGCTTCGTTGAGATAGGAGTGAAGGGCCGCCTGTAACTCGAGATACTCCGGCCAAAGCGTCTGGTCCACAAAGGATCGCGGCGCGCGCACCATCACCGTGGTGGAACGCTGGCCTTTGTAGCGATACGGTTCGAGCCCATATCTCCGGCACAAAGCCAGGAAGAGACGTCTCTGCCATTGATCGGCCATGGAAAATCTGGTCTCGATCGGAGGTTGGGTCTCGACCGGCGTGTTGAGCGCTTTCCGGATTCGCTCAATCGCCGCCGCCGCGGCCTGGCGTTCGCCCGCGGTCGCGGCGCCCTCGAATAACGCGGTAATCTTGCGCATCTTTTCGCGAAGTTGTTGTTCGCTGGTCACGTGTTCCACGATAGCGAATCGAGCGCCACGCCGGCTCGTCTTCTTCGCATCGCCGCGCCCTGCGCGACACCCGGACCGATGTCCAGATTAAGTTTCGGCAAGAAGAGTGCGCCTCTGATATAAAGTGTCAAAGTGCATTAGGCGAGGAGGCTACGATGCCGTGTTCGGAAAGGCACGTTCTCGTACTGAGTATTCTTGCGCTGGCGCCGTCTCTCGTGGCGCAGCCAGCCCCACGCAGGCCGCGGGGCATCTACGCCGTGGTCAACATCATGGAAAATACCGCCAACCAGCAGAACGCGAATCCCTCGATCACGCCTGCCGAGTTGGAGGCCTTTTTCGTCACGCTTTACCAGGATCTCCTGGGCAATCCGGCGATTTCGGGGCTGGTGCTCTATGAGAACTGGGCCACGCTCAACCCCAATCCTCCGGCCGGCGCCAACGCCTACGATTGGAGTTACATGGACGACGCCTTCAACCAAGCTTCCGCTTGGAACAGCCAAAATCCGGCCCAGGCTCCGAAGACCATCCAGCTCGTCGTATCGCCGGGCTTTCAGACGCCCCGATGGGTGTTGGATCAGATTCCCAGTTGCGACGGACTGTTTCAATTCCCCGCTCAGACTCCCGCGAGCACATGCGGAAAGGGGACCTTTTCGGGCTTCGTGGAAGGGGGCGGCATCCGGGAGCTGCCGATGCCGTGGGACCCCTTCTACAAGAGCTCCTGGCAGACCTTCCTGGCCGCGCTCGCCGCCCGGTATTTGTCCAACCCGGCGTTCGTCTCCATCGCTGTCGCGGGCCCCACTGCCTCGTCGGAGGAGATGATCCTGCCCGACAATGCAAACAGCGATAACCCCCAGACTCAGTTCGGATTCAACGTCGCGCCGAACGAAATGTGGAATGAGCTACTGGCGTTCCACTACCCCGGCATGGCGGTGTACCAGAAGTCGGATCAGGCGTTCATCGATGAGTGGGAAGCCGCGATCGACATGTACGGGAAGCTCTTCAGCGGAGTCACCCTCGTCGCAACAACCGGCGCCGGCCTTCCGAACCTGAGCGCCACCGGCTTCACGGTCCCCAGCGCCTTCAGCGGGGACTGCCCCAATCCGAACATGGATTGCGCCGCCGAGACGACGATCCTGTCCTACTTCGAGAACCCCACGGTGGGCGGCGCCAACGCCAAGGCAACCCAGGAGGACGGGATGGAAGCCTCGCGTGTGGGCCTCTTCAATCTGGGTGTCCCCGGGATAAGACTGGTGTCGCAGAGCACGGCGCACTTCACTGCGCCCTCGGCCCAGGTCCTCGGCGGGGCGCAGTTCAACTCGTCCTTTGCGAACTTCACCTTGCAGGAAGGATGTCCGAGCAAGTTTCCACCCAACTCGAGCGACCCGCAACCGGGGTGCAGCATTCCGTTCACATGCACCGTGCAAGGTTGCATTCCCGTCGCGTGCATCCCGCAGGCTTGCCTCGCCCCGGGCGTCACGCAGGCGGATCTCACAAGTTACAACACATTGCATGACGTCCCCCCGAAGGACCTGATGTCGCCGGAGCAGGCCGAATACAACGTGCTGAGTTGGTACTTCGACGGAACGCCGGCCGCAGCTTCCTTCGGCGAAGCCCCAGGCCCCGCGCCCCTCAATTACGTGCAGATCTATTCGCCGGACATCCTATACGCTTCGGCCCAGGTCAATTCGCCGGTACAGGTGGTGGAGACCGGCGGCGCGAGCGTCTCCCTGTCGGCGCAGGATCTGCTCAACCTGGCGAACCTGAAGCTCCTTCAGATCGGCGAGCCGCAGCCGTCCATCAATCCTGACGGCATCGTACCAGTATCCAGTTCCGCGGGGATCGTTCAGCCTGGCGAATGGGCGTCGATTTTCGGGACGAACCTGGCCGGCGCCGCGGCAAACTGGACGGGGAACTTTCCGGCGTCTCTCGGCGGTACGAGCGTAACGATTGACGGCAAAGCGGCCTATCTCTCGTTCGTCAGCCCCGAACAGATTAACGTGCAAGTCCCGAATGACACAACCACGGGCGCCGTCCCCGTAGTGGTCGCGACCGCCTTTGGAAGTGCAACGTCCACAGTGACGCTGGCGCAGTTTGGCCCTTCGTTCTTCTTGCTCGACAGCAAGCACGTGGCCGCCATCATCGTGAGATCCAACGGCTCGGGCGCCTATGGCGGGGGCAGCTACGACATCCTTGGGCCGACCGGAACTTCACTCGGGTATCGCACCGTCGCCGCGAAAGCGGGTGACGTTCTTGAGATTTACGGCACCGGGTTTGGCCCGACGAATCCGGCCGTGGCGGCCGGCCAGGTGTTTACGGGAGCCGCGCCAACGACTAACCCGGTAACGCTTCGCATCAACACCGTGAATGTCACGCCGTCTTTCGCGGGTTTGTCCGGCGCCGGCCTGTACCAGCTCAACCTGACAGTCCCATCAGGTCTTGGAACCGGCGATGTGCCGCTGCAGGCAACCGTCGGCGGCGTGCAGACTCCTTCCGGCGCCGTGATTTCCCTGCAGTAGCGGGGTCGCTGCCGTTCCTGTCAAATCCCGATAAGCTCGACTTCGCCGCGGAAACCAGGTGCGGAACGATATGCGGCGATACCGGTATCGTGCTGGCGCGCCGCGGGAGAGTAGCGAGCGCAGACCGATTCAGCCCTCGATCGCCCAGTTGTCCAAACTGGCCTTGTGTCCGGCTTTCCCGGTATGTGTGATGCTTTGGAACGTAAAGTCGATCTCCTCGAACTCGTGGGTGTCGCGGTCTTTCCCGACCACCGTGTTGTCGGGCGCCGCATATATCCCGGCGACAAAACCGCCGGGCGGAGTAAACCCCTTTGGCGTGGCGGGCGGGGCATGACCAACAATGCTCCCAATCCTCGCATGCACAAGCGTAACCTTGCCACTCGGAGTAATGATCTCTTCCACGGGCAAGATGGCTTTTGCGCTCATGGCGGAGCTGATCCGCGGCGATAGAGCGTCCGAGTGGCGGATGAACTTCAGAGAATGACTCGCCGGCATGAACTGCGCGGTACCCGTAACCGATCCGGCCAGACACCATCGTGCCGCCCCGACGCTCTCAACGATTCGATTGTTAATTGGCACAGTGACGTTCGATCCCTCCAGTCGCCATCATCATACCCGAAAACCTGCGTAACATTGAGCGCGCTACCCGCGGGCGTCCGCTCCCGTGGCGCGGCCCGCCCAACTTAGGCCGCGGGGCAATCCTACTCCGTGGTCAACATCATGAGTTACTCGTAACGTAATGCGGTATTGGGATCGAGGCGCATGGCGCGGCGCGCGGGGATATACGAAGCGAGCAGCGCGACGAGAGCGAGAAGCAAAGCCACGCCGGCGAACGTGATCGGGTCCGTGGCGCTCACTCCGAAGAGGAGACTCGACAAAAGGCGCGTGATGACGAAGGATGCGGCCATGCCAATGCCCACACCAAGAATCGCGAGCCGGGCGCCTTCGCCCACGACCAGACGCAGCACGTCGCTTCGCTGCGCGCCGAGCGCCATGCGAATTCCGATCTCCTGCGTGCGGCGCGTCACCGAGAAGGCCACTACTCCGTAGATGCCGACGGCGGCAAGAGCCAGAGCGGCGCCAGCGAATGATGCCACAAGAAGAAGCAGAAAACGGCGGTCCGCGAGCCAGCCGCCCATTTCATCCGCGAAGGTGGAGAATTTGACGGGAACATCGGGAGCGAGATCGTGGAAAATGCCGCGCGCGGCGGAAGCGATCTCTCCGGCTGGCGCCGAGCTGCGCATCACGATCGTGGGCGATGAATTCGCCTTCATTCCGCGCTGGCGGTAATCGACATATATGATGGAACTCGCGGGAAGATCCAGGCCGCGCGCTCGAACATCGCCGGCAATGCCTACGATCGTGAGCGGCTTCAGGTCTCCGTCCATATTGCCGAACTCGATCGCTTGACCGATGGGGTCCCGATTGGGCCAACGCTGGCGAGCCAACGAATCGCTGATTACCGCGACATGCGGCGAATTCCAATCATCCTGTTCGCCGAACATACGCCCGCGGATCAGCGGAATCCCCATCGTGCGGAAGTACTGCTCGCCGGCGACGCAATAAAGGGCATGTCCGGCTTGGGAAGGATTGTGAGCCATACGGCCAAATTCCTTGAAATCGGCGGGCGGCTTTTGGCCATTGAGTATTATGAAATCTCCTTCGGCGAGATCGTCGCCGGCCGCGACGGGCATCGCGCCGGCCAAACCCACACTCTCCGTCCCGGGAATTGCGCGAAGGCGGTCCAATGTGTCGTCCATGAGATGCGCCTGGCGCACGATGGCTGACCGTCCCGCTTGCCATTGCAGACTTGGAGGGGAAAACTCCATGGTGATCAGGTTTTGCCGGCTAAATCCAGGGCTCGTCGAGATGAGCCGCAAGAAGCTCCGGCCGAGAAGGCCCGCTCCGAGCAAAATCATAAGCGTCGCGGCAATTTCGCCGGTCACCAAAAAACCGCGAAGCCGCTGGCTGGCGCCCGTGCCAGTGTAACTGCGGGAGCCGGCCGTCAGGGCTTCCTGGAGATCTCCCGCGGCGGCGCGCCAGGCGGCAATCAGCCCGAGCGAAACGGCGACAGCGATAGTAGTAGCCAAAGCGAATAGCAGAGCCGATGTGTCGATGGCGATCCCTTGCTGCCGCGGCAGATTCGCTGGAAGAATTGCCGGAAGTACGCGGACCGACCAAACGGCTATCAAAATGCCCAGTATGCCTCCGGCCAAGGAAAGCGAAAAAGACTCAGCCAGGAACTGCTGAATAAGACGGCCGCGCCCAGCCCCGAGCGCCACACGCACAGCCAGTTCTTTGCGGCGGGCGAACGTGCGCGCTACAAGCAAGCCGGCGACATTGGCGCATGCGACCAGGAGCAGGAGGCCGACGGCTCCCAGAAGGGTCAGCAGAGCGGTCCGCACGTCTCCGACCATCGCGTCGGCGAGAGGCACGACCGCGGCGTCATTGAGATCGACATCTTTCCCGTACCGATCTTTGATGCGGCGAGCAATCGCGCTGAGATTCGCGCGCGCCTGGGCGACGGTAATCCCTTCGCGGACGCGGCCGATACCTCGCCAATTATGCGCCGTGCGGCTGGGAATTTCCGCGTCAAGCTCGCGTGGAATCCATGCCGCGACGCCGGCCGGAAAATCAAACCCCTCCGGCATCACTCCGACAACGGGATAGACCCCTCCCTCCATCCCCAAGCGGAATCTGGAGAGATCCGTGGCGCCACCGAGATATCGCCGCCAATAGCTAAAGCTGACGATCGCTGCCGGCGCGCCGTGGAGGCGCTGCTCCTCCGGAGCAAAAGCGCGGCCGCGAAAAGGCTCGATACCGAGGGCTCGAAAGAAGCCGCTCGAAACCGCGGCCCCGTTGACGCGCACGGGCTCGCTGCCGCCGGAAACGGATAAAAGCTGGTAGTCATATACCGCCAGAGCCGCGAACGTGTTGTTCTGAGTGCGAAAATCGTCGAAATTCGCATCCGCCAAATTCATTCGGTGACCGTTAGGAGACCGTTCCCACACGCGCACGATTTTTCCCGGATTCGGATAAGGGAGCGCGCGCAGCAGAACGGCGTCCACAACGGAAAAAATCGCCGTGCTCGCGCCAATGCCCAGCGCCAGAGTAAGTACGCTGACCGCGGTGAAGCCTGGATTGCCGCCCAGCCGCTGAACGGCGCCGCGCAGGTCGGCAAGTAGAGTATCGATCCTGTTCTCCCACCCATACCCGCGTACTTGTTCCCGAACGGCGGTCGCATTGCCCATTTCCAGCTTTGCGGCGCGCCGCGCCTCATCGGGAGCGAGCCCTTGGGCGACAAAGGCAGCCGTGGCTTCTTCCAGGTAGTGACTTACCTCGTCGGCGATTTCCCGGTCCGAGGCTTTTCGGTTTCCGAGCACGCGCAGGCCGCGGGTGAACTGACGCCAGAGGGACACGGTTTATGCCTCAGCCTTCAGGAGCCGGGCTATCGCGGACGCCCGGCGATTCCAGCTCGCCGTCTCAACTTCAAGCCGCTTTCGCCCCGAACGAGTGAGCGAATAGAACTTCGCGCGGCGCGAGTTATCGGTTTGGCGCCACCCGGAGTCCAGCCACCCCACGCGCTCCAGCCGTTGGAACGCCGTGAGGAGCGACCCGGGATTGACTTTGAAAACGCCGCGCGATACCTGTTCGATGCGGCGAGCGATGCCGAAGCCATGCATGGGTTCAAGGCTGAGCGTCTTGAGTATGAGCATGTCCAGAGTACCCTGGATCACGTCCGTATTTGGCGCGTTCATGGATGCTCCAATGGCAAGATACGACCAGAATAAGCTGTCTTCATCTTGATTGTCAAGATGTGATGTCCAAAGGCACTGGGCGCGCGATGAGACGGTTACCCGGGGATTTCACCTCGACCTGCATCCGGGGCCGCCATGCCGAGCGGGCCGGATTCGGCGAGGCGGGCGGCGAAGTCGAGCGCGCGGAGGAAGCTGACGGCGCCGGCGCGGCCCGTGCCGGCGATGTCGAACGCGGTGCCGTGGTCGACCGACGTGCGGATGATCGGCAGGCCGAGGGCGACGTTGACGCCGTTTTCGAAGTCGAGCAGCTTGAGCGGCACGTGGCCCTGGTCGTGATACATGCAGACGATGGCGTCGAATTTCTTCTGGCGGACGGCCATGTAGAAAAGCGTGTCGGGCGGGAACGGGCCTTCGACGGGCAGGCCGCGCGCGCGCGCCCACTCGACCGCCGGACGGATCTCGCGGATCTCCTCGTCGCCGAATAATCCGTTCTCGCCGGCGTGAGGGTTCAGGCCGGCGACGGCGACGCGCGGCGCGGGCGTAAGGCGGCGCATGGCGTCGCAGGTGAGGCTGACAATGGTTTGGATGCGCTCCCTTTTGGCGCGGCGGATGGCCTCGGCGAGCGAGCAGTGGGTGCTGACGTGGGTGACGACGAGATCGCCGGAGGCGAGGAGGATGGTGACGTCGCGAGCGCCGCAGAGGCCGCCGATGAGCTCGGTGTGGCCGACGAAGGAGGGGTCGGTCAACTGCGTGGCTTCCTTGTTCATGGGCAGCGTGACGATCGCGGCGATTTCACCCGCCAGCGCCGCGCGCGTGGCGCGGACCACGTAATCGCGCGCGGCCGCGCCCGAGGCGGCGTTGAGCTTGCCGGGGGTCACGCCGGAGGCATCGAGCAGCGCCGAGTCGATGACGTTGAGGACGCCGGGCGCGGAGGCCTCGGGGCGGCTGACGCGACGGAGCGTCGCGCCGAGGTTCAACTCGCGGTTGTATTTTTCGAGCGCGGCCAGGTCGCCGAAGGCAACCACCGGATGACGGATCGCGCCCGAGGCAAAAGCCTTGAGTAAGATCTCCGGGCCAACGCCGCTCGCGTCTCCCATGGTGATTCCGAATACCTCCGGTCGTGACGCCATGGCCTTATCCTCCCAACTTTTCACGCAGGCGGCAGAGCAGGTCGGGCGCGCCGAAGCCGCCGGCCTTGGTCACGAGCCACGACGAGCCGCAGCGCGTCACGGGAACGCCGGGCAGGATTTCGCCGAGCGGGTCGAGCGGCGGCGAGCCGAGCGCGGTGAGGACACGGTATGCCGTATCGCCTCCGAAGATCACGGCTCCATCGTAGCCGCCCTCGACCCAGCGGCGCGCGGCGGCGTCGCGTTCGGCGAAATCCCAACCCTCGCGCTCCGTCCATTGCGCGAGGGCCATTTGGACCTGCTCGGCCGAGCGTTCGTGCAGGCTGCCGTTGACGACGAGCGCGCGGCGGAGCGCGGGCCAGGCGATGTCGTGCGCGGAGCCGCCGAGCGCGGCGGCGAGATGGGCGGCGAGGCCGGCGGGTCCGCAAGCGATGGTCTGGCCGGCGCGATCGAGCACAGCGCGCGCGGCGGAGGCGAGGTCGGATTCGGTCTCGCCGTCGAGGATGGTGAGGCGCGGCACGTTTTCAAGCAGCGAACGGAGATCGCTGGTGCGCGCCGGGTGGGTCGGATCGCGGGCGAAGGCCGTCGCTTCGAGCGGCTGGCCGTCCACGAAGAGACGGCCGTGACGGACGTGGCGGCCCAGGGCGGGGTACGCGGGGGCGAACAGCAGTTCGCGTTCGGGGAACAGGTCCGCCAGGGCGCGCATTTCTCCGGCGATGTTGCCGCGCAGCGTCGAGTCGGTTTTGTGATAAACGAGGGCCGCGCCGCGGAGGCGAATTTCGCGCGCGAGGTCGGCGATGCGGGCGCTTGCGTCGTGGCTTGCGAGCAGCCGCGTTTCGGCGTCGAGGACGAGAACGGCGGCGGCGGAGTCCCAGGCGATCGCGGGCCAGGGCGCGACGCGGGACTCCAGCCCGTGCCCGGCGAACTTCGCGCCCACTTCGAGCGCTCCGGTCAGGTCGTCGGCGAGCGCGGCCACGCGCCAGGGAGGCATGCGCTCCTATTTTCGCGCGGCGGCGAGACATAAGGGCCCTTGTCGGAGCTGTCTAAAGCGAAGTGCGGATTGCGCCGATGGAAAGAAGGCAAGCGGGGGCTTGCGCGAGCCCGTGCGCGGTCATTCATTTTCCATTCTTCGGACCCGAATGAGGGCGGGTGGGGGCGCCGTGGCGGCGGCGTTTCTGGCCGTGTGCTTCGCCGCAAGCGTGATGGGCGGACCTCTGCCCGGGGTTTCGGGGGTCACCCAGCGCCCGCCGGCGGCCTTGCGCCCGGCCGCTCCCGATTGGTGGAGTGTGCCTCATCTCTTCGTCCTGTTGATGATGGCGATACTGGCCGCCGCCGGCGGGTTGGCCTTCGCGGTCGAGTTTCGGCGCGCGCCCGCCGAGCTTCGTGGCGAGCCGGGACCGGAGCAGCAATTGCTGGACCGGAGGCATCGGCTGGCCTCCCGCGCGGCCGGATGGGTTGCGGCGCTGACGTCCGCGTTCGGCCTGATTTTCGTTTGGTTGAAACAAGGCTCGTTGAGCGGTTTCGCGGACTCCACCCCGAAGGGGCCGAACACCGCGGCCGGGCTGTTATTGATCGGCGTTGCCCTGGCGGTTGGCGCCCGCCGGCCGGCGCTGGCCCGGGCCTGTGGGATTGGAGCGGCGCTGGCGGGCGCTCTGACGGTGGCCGGGCATTTCCTGGGCGCGCCTGTGACGCTGGACGCCCCGCTTGTCGCCGGCTATCCGGCAGGCCTTCAGATGACGCTCGCCTCGGCGTTCGGTCTGGTGCTGCTCGGCTCGAGCGCGTTCTGCTCCGGTTGGCGGCGGGGCGCCGTAACGGCCCAGATGCTGGCCATGCTGAGCGCGGTGCTGGCGACCGTCGATCTGGCGGCCCTTCTGTACGGCGCCAGCACACCCGACTACCCGGGCAGGTTTCATGTCATGTCCGCGTTGACCGCGTTCACCATGATGGTCCTCGCCTGCGGGCTGCTGGTAGCGCACCCGGATCGCGGTCCGGTCGCGGCGCTGACTTCCGCGGGGCCGGGCGGTATGATGGCGCGCCGTGTGCTTCCGGTGGGGCTCGGTCTGCGGGCCGCGGCCAGTTGGTTCTTCTGGCAGCGGTACCTGTGGGAGGGACACGGAGCGCCGGAGAGCGTGACCCTGTTCGGCTCGATGAATCTTCTGCTCTTCGTGCTGCTGGTTTGGGTGGTCGCGGGTTTGTTGAATCGCCTCGACGTCCAACGCTCACGGGCCTTGTCGGCCCTGTGCGAGAGCCAGGAGCGGTATCGGACCGTGGTCGAGTCGCTTCCGCAGATGGTCTGGACCTGCCTTCCGGATGGCCGCTGCGACTACCTGAGCCGGCAGTGGGTCCACTACACAGGGCGCCCGGCTGCCGAGCAACTCGATTTCGGCTGGATCGGGCAGGTGCATCCGGAGGACCGGGAAGCGATCGAAAGCCGCTGGCTTGCCGCTTGCGAGAGCGGTACGTCGCTGGACGCCACGTATCGCATCCGCCGCGCCGACGGCGCCTACCGGTGGTTCCGCGCTCTGGCGATGCCGTTGCGCGACGGCGCGGGACGCATTACGAAGTGGTTCGGCACGAGTACCGACATCGATCGGTTGAAGACCGCCGAGGACGCGCTGCTGGAGAGCGAGGCCCGCTTCCGCCAGCTCGCCGACGCCATGCCGCAGATCGTCTGGACGGCCCGGCCCGACGGGGGTCTCGACTACTTCAACCGGCGCTCGATCGAATATACCGGGATAAGCTTCGAGCGGATGAAGGGCTCGGGCTGGCAGGCTGTGTTGCATCCCGACGACGTTCAGTATTGCTTGAACCGCTGGACGCGCTCCGTCGCAAGCGGCGAGCCGTACGAGGTGGAATACCGGCTTCGGAGGGCGGCGGATGGCGTTTACCGTTGGCACCTGGGCCGGGCCGCGGCGGTGCGTGACGCGCAAGGCGCGATCGTGCGGTGGTTCGGCACGTGCACGGATATCGAGGACCACAAACGCGCGCAGGCGTCGATCCTGTCGCTGAACGGGACACTCGAGGAACGCGTCCGGGAACGCACGCGGGAGCTGGCCCGGGCGAATGAAGATTTGGCCGGGGCCGAGGCGCGGCTGCGCGGCGTGCTCGAGTCCGCGACCCAGGTTTCGATTATCGCCACCGGCCTCGACCACGTGATTCGCATCTTTAACCCGGGAGCGGAGCGCATGCTCGGCTACGACGCGGCCGAGATGATCGGACTCCAGACGCCGGGTGTTCTGCACGATGCGGAAGAAAGCCGGCAATGGGCGGTCGAGCTGGCGGAGGAGCTCGGAAGGCCGGTAGAGGCCGTCCACGTTTTCAGCGAACACGCGCGACAGGGCCGCTCGGACGAGCGGGAGTGTACCTACATCCGCAAAGACGGCACGCGGCTGCGGGTGAAACTGGCGGTTACGCCCCTCCTTGGCCCTGGCCGCGACATTCTGGGGTTCCTGGGCATTGCGACCGACATCACCGGCCACGTTGCGCTCGAGAATCAACTGCGGGTCAAGAACGAGAAACTCGCCAGCGAGACGCAGCGCGCCGAGGAAGCCAACCGCGCCAAGAGCCGGTTCCTGGCCGCGATGAGTCACGAGATCCGGACGCCGATGAACGCCATTCTGGGCATGGCCGACGTGCTCTGGGACACGCCGCTCACCGGCGACCAACGCCAGTATGTCGAGATCTTCCAGCGGGCGGGCGCGAACCTGCTGAACCTGCTCAACGACATTCTCGATCTATCGAAGATCGAAGCGGCCGGCATCGAGCTGGACTCGACCGATTTCGATCTCGATCGGGTGCTCGCGGAGTGTGTCGAGCTGACGGCGCCGCAGGCGCGCGCGAAAGGCATCGGTCTGCTGGTCCGGCTCGTGCCGGGCTGCCAGACGTCGCTGCGGGGCGATCGGGCGCGGCTCCGCCAGATTCTGATCAACCTGCTCGGCAACGCCGTCAAGTTTACGGCCGCCGGAGAGATCGTTCTCACGGCCGGGAACCACCCATCCGGGGAACGCGGTCATCTCGAATTGTCGGTTTCAGACACCGGCATCGGGATTCCGGCCAACAAGATCGAGACGATCTTCCGCGACTTCGAGCAGGCGGATTCGTCGACGACACGGCAGTTCGGCGGCACGGGGCTTGGACTGAGCATCAGCCGCCGTCTGGTCGAGCGCATGGGAGGCGCGTTGTCGGCGGTAAGCGAGGTGGGCAAGGGAAGCACGTTCCGCTTCGATGTGCGGCTCGAATGCCCGGCCGGTTCGGAAAAGGCTTCGGTTCTCCGGCCGATGGCCGGCGGCCGCGCGCTGATTGTGGAAGGCAATGCGACGAACAGAGGGATCCTCGCCGAGACGCTGGCTGCCTGGGGTCTCGATTGCGACGCGCACGCATCGGCCGACGACGCGATGAATGGTGGAGGTTGGCCGCGGTACATCGTGGCGCTGATCGACGACCGAGCGCTGGGCGCCGCCGGGCTGCCGTTCGGGGAACGCCTTCGCACTGGCGCCGTTCCGGTCATCGTCGTGTCAGGCGACCACGGCGACTCGGGGACGTTCAAAGGTTCCGGGCTCCCGATTCTGGGCCATGTGGCGCCGCCGGTGGAGCGGGCGAAACTGGCGCGTCTCGTGGAGCGGGCCATCGCTCCGGGGCCGGTGGAAGAAGCGGGGCCAGAGACGGAACGGGCCCCGATGGCATACCCGGCGAGCGGTCCGCTGCGCATCCTCATTGCCGAGGACGTGGCGATGAATCGCTTTCTTCTGGGCGCCTATCTGAAGGACACTCCCCACGAACTCGTCTATGCCGAAGATGGCCGGCAGGCGGTCGAACGGTTCGCCGACGGACGCTTCGACCTTGTGTTCATGGACATGCAGATGCCGGTGATGGACGGGCTGGCCGCAGTCGCGGCGATCCGCTCGTTCGAGCGCGAGCGCGGCGTGACGCATGCACGGATTCTCGCTCTCACCGCGAGCGCACTCGCCGAGGACATTGAAGCCAGCTTCCGCGCGGGCTGCGATGGGCATCTTTCGAAGCCTGTCTCGAAGGCCCAGGTCCTCGCCGCGGTGGATGAAGCCGGCGCACGCACCCACTCGTCTGGCGACGATCTGCTCGCGCTGGCGATCCTGGCGCGCGGCGGCGCGAGCCCGGGCGGCGGTTGGGACGCCACGACGGTGTCCGAGGACGGGGAGCAAAGGCCGTCCATCGAAACATGAGGGTCAAAGTCTGAGCGCGATCAGGGCGGTGAAGTTCAACAGCCGCAAGCACATGTGAATCTTACGAACCGGGGCCGTCATCGGGCGTCGGTATATCGCGGAGCGGCAGCGGGCGAGTGACGTTTGCGCCGCGCGGGGTTTGACACGCCGCGCGCCCGCTCCGACACTAGAGATGGGAGGTGCTTCGCCGCGGGCGGGTGTTATGCTTCGGGCCACACTCCTGTATCTCTCCGAGCAGAGCTGGCTGCGCCACTGGATCGAGAATTCGCCGGTGTCGCTGCGGCTCACGTCGCGCTTTATCGCGGGGCGGGGGCTCGAGCAGGCGCTGGCGGTGGGGCGGCGGCTCGAGGCGGAGAATATTCTCGTCAGCCTCGACTATCTCGGTGAGCATGTGCGGTCGATCGAGGAAGCCAACGCGTCGCTCGACACCTATCTCGCCTCGCTCGAAGCGCTGAGCGGACTCGCGAATGCGCCGACCGTATCCATCAAGCTCAGCCAGTTCGGCCTCGAGCTGTCGCCGGCGGTGTGCCGGAACAACGTGGCGCGGCTGGTCGAGCGCGCGCGCGACGCCGGCACTCGCGTCGAGATCGATATGGAGGGGAGCGCGACGACCGATCGCACACTCGATCTGGTGAGCGAGATGCACGCGCGGTTCGGCGCGGCGCGGGCGGTTTTGCAGGCGTATCTGCGGCGCAGCGAGGCCGATGTCGAGCGAATGAATCGCGAGGGCGTGCCCGTGCGTCTGTGCAAGGGAGCTTACAAGGAGCCGTCGGCGGTCGCGTTTGTAAAAAGAACTGAAGTTGACGCGAGCTACATCCGATTGATGAAGCAGTTGCTGGATCGCGGAGTGAGTCCGGCGCTGGCCAGCCACGATGGCGCGATCCTCGACGAAGCGGTGCGCTATACGCGGGAGCGCGGCTATGACGCCGGCCGCTTCGAATTTCAGATGCTCTATGGCATCCGCCGCGACTTGCAGCGGCGGCTGGTAGGGCAAGGGTACCGCCTGCGGTTGTACGTGCCGTATGGAGACGCCTGGTATCCGTATTTCATGCGGCGTCTCGCGGAAAGGCCGGCGAACCTGTTGTTTCTGGCGCGGAACCTGCTTCGAAGCTGACTCGGGCGTGGCGGAATGTCCGCGGCGGGGAACTTTGGACGCGGAAAAGGAGTCTGATAAGGTATGCGGTACTGGGCGTTCCTGGCGGCAAAGCTGGTCGCGGCGAGCGGGCTGATGCTGCTGGTGCGCGGCCTGGTGCGCTGGTATTTCGCCAAGCCCGTGGTGTATCTCGGCATGGCCGGCGATCCGTTCGCTCACGACCTGACCTACACGACGGTCATGATGGCCTTCACGCTGTTCTGCTGCGGCCTGGTCTACGCGGTGATCTGGGACCAGCGGTACCGCTGCCGCGCTTGCCTGCGCCGGCTGCGCATGCCGTTGAACGCCGGCTCCTGGCCGAACAGCCTGCTGCAGGGGCCTCCGCGGATCGAATACATCTGCCCCTATGGCCACGGCACGCTGCGCGTTCCGGAGGAACAGGTGACCGGCCCGGCGAGCGCCGACTGGCACGCGAACGAAGACATCTGGACGGAGCTGGAGACGCTCGAGACACCGGGGAAGTGACGGCTCCGCGCGGCTCGCGTGCGCGCGCCCCGGCGCATGCGAAGATTAAGGGTGAGTGGCCGTCAAAGTTAAGGCGCAACGCAAGAAGGGCGGGTTGGTGCGGCTCCTGCTCTCTCCGGGGGGCAAGGCCGCGCTGGCCGTTTCGCTCGTTCTCTTGATCGTGGGCGTGGGCGCTCTCTCGTTTGTGTGGGTGAGGTACGCCCATCTCATCGACGCCAAGCTCACCGCGGGACCCTTTGCCAACACGTCGCTGCTGTTCGCCGCGCCGGGCCAGGTGACGGTGGGGGACGGCGCGGCGCCCGAACAGATCGCCGCCGAACTCCGCCGCGCCGGATACAGCGAATCGCGGCGTAATCCGCTTGGCTACTACACGCTCGGGCCGAGCGAGATCGACGTGTATCCGGGGCCGCAGTCGATGTTCGACCCCGAGGGCGGAGTCATCCGCTTCGCCGGCGGCAAGGTTACCCAGATCATCTCGCTGCGCGATAACACCGCGCGGACCGAGTACCTGCTCGAGCCGGAGCTGATTACCAACCTGTTCGACAAGAACCGCGAGAAACGCCGCATCGTGCGCTACGCCGACATTCCGCCGGTGCTGATCGACGCGGTGATCTCGGCCGAGGACAAGCGCTTCTTCCAGCACTCGGGATTCGATCCGATCCGCATCGTGAAGGCGGTGCTGGTGGACGTGCGGATGCAGCGGAAGGAAGAGGGCGCCTCGACGCTGACACAGCAGTTGGCGCGCGGCTTCTGGCTGAACCGGGGGAAGACCTGGCGGCGCAAGCTGGCCGAGGTGATCATCACGATCCAGCTCGAGCAGCGGCTGTCCAAGCAGCAGATCTTCGAATACTATTGCAACTGGGTGGACCTGGGCCGCCGCGGCAGCTTCGGCATCCGGGGCTTCGGCGAAGCGGCGCAGGCGTACTTCGGCAAGGACATCGGCCGGCTGAGCATTCCGGAGGCGGCGACGCTGGCCGGACTGATCCAGCGGCCGAGCATGACCAATCCCTTCCGGTGGCCGGACCGGGCGCGCGGGCGGCGCAACGTGGTGCTGAAGCTGATGCGCGACAACGGTTATCTCACCGAGGCGCAGTACGAAGACGCCGCTTCGACGCCGCTCGCCCTGGCCAAGCCGGACATGGAGTCGACCGAGGCGCCGTACTTCGTCGACGCGGTGAACGACGCGCTGCTGGATCAGTTTCAAGACCGCGATTTCCAGTCCACCGCGTACCGCGTGTACACCACGCTTGACCTGCAGCTTCAGCGCGACGCGGCCGAGGCCGTGCGGATCGGCATGCAGGAGGTCGACAAGACGGTGGCCCACCGGCGGAAGCGCGATCCGAGCTATCCGGAGCTGCAGTGCGCGCTGATCGCGCTCGATCCGCACACGGGTGAAGTGAAGGCATTCATCGGCGGGCGGAGTTACGGCCAGAGCCAGCTTGACCGGCTGGCAGCCGAGCGCGAGCCGGGCTCGGTGTTCAAGCCATTCGTCTACGCCGCCGCGATGAATACCGGGCTCGGCGGATCGGCGGCCACGATCACGCCCGTGACGATGCTCAACGACGAGCCGACGACGTTCTGGTTCGATAACAAGCCTTACGAGCCGGCGGATTTCGTGAAGGAGTACCGCGGCCAGGTGACGGTGCGCGACGCGCTCGCGCATTCGCTGAACGTGCCGGCGGTCGAGGTCGCGCAGGAGGTGGGCTTTCAAAACGTCGTGGACCTGGCGCGGCGCGCCGGATTGAATCTGAACATTCAGCCGACGCCGGCGGTGGCGCTCGGCGCCTACGATGTGACGCCGGTCGAGATCGCCGGCGCCTACACGATTTTCGCGAACCGGGGCCAGTACGAGAAGCCGTATTTTCTTTCTTCGATTCGCGATGCGCGCGGCGCGGAGATCTTCCGCGGCAAGCCCGAATCCCGGCAAGTGCTGGACCCTCGCGTGGCGTTTTTGATGGACTCGCTGATGGAGGAGGTTCTGCGCAGCGGCACGGGCGTGCAGGTCCGCGGGCGCGGCTTCGTGCTGCCGGCGGCCGGCAAGACGGGCACGTCGCGCGACGGATGGTTCGCCGGCTTCACATCGAAGCTCCTTTGCATCGTCTGGGTGGGCTTCGACGATCACCGCGACATCAAGCTCGAAGGGGCGCACTCGGCGCTGCCGGTATGGACCGAGTTCATGAAGCGCGCTTCCGAACATCGCGAGTACCGCGGGGTGACGGAGTTCGATCCGCCGCCGGGCATTGTGAGCGTGCCGGTCGATCCGGCCAGCGGCCAGCTCGCCACGGCTAACTGCCCGAACGCGCGGACGGAGTACTTCATCGAGGGCACGCAACCGGTCGAGATCTGCCGCCTGCACGGAGCGGGCGCGATGCGCGTGGCCGGGTGGGAGATGCCCGCCGCGGCGCCGGCTTCCGCGGCCATGCCGCCTCCGCCGGCGGTGCAGGCTCGCAACACGCCGGCCGGCCGGCCGCCGGGCGCGGTGATCGAGACGCCGCCGCCAGCCCCCGCTCAGCCGGCTAAGAAGAAGGGGTTCTTCGGCCGGCTGAAAGATATCTTCAGGTAAGCGGGCCGGTTACTGATTGGGGGGTGTTTGGGTGCTGGGTCCGGCGGCGGGCGCCGCTCCGGGCTGAGCCGGATTGGTCGCGGGCGAAGCGCCGGGGCCGGACGGGGTCGTGCTGCCGGGCGCGGCGCCACCGGGTTGCCCCTGTCCGGGCTGGCCGAACCCGGGCAGCGTGCCGGCCTGGCCGGGCAGGCCATTCAGCTTCTTCATATCGAAAATAAACTCCCACTCGGAGTATTTCCGGTGCTTGTCGAATTCCTTAATGCCCGTGAGCGTCTTCTTGCTGGCCACGCCCACGATGCCGCCGCCGAGGACCTGATTATTCCCGAAGGGGCTCGCGTTCGGGCCGCCCTGGGCCGGTGAGGTCAACTGCTGCTGGATGGCGCCGAGGGCCGGATTCGACCCGGCCGCTCCAGGGCCGCCGCCGGAGAATGCTCCGTTCGGGAAGCTCGGTCCGCCGGGAGGGAAGGTTCCCTGCGGAAAAGGGCTCGGACCGGCCGCGCCCGGGAAGCCGGGTTGTCCGGTGGCGCCGGGCTGCGCCTGCCCGGGAAGGCCCGCGCCGCCGAAGTTTGGCGGCTGGCCCGGCACACCGATGTTCTGCGCCGGTGGGAACCCGACGGGCGGGTAGGCGGCGTTCTGGCCGGACGTATTCTGGCCATAAGCATTCTGACCGAACGCGTTCTGGCCGAGGGCATTCGGATCGAGCGGCGCGTTGGGGTCAACCGGCGCCGGAGCGCCCCCGAGGCCGTTTACAGGCGGCAGCGTGCGGTCACTGGGGCGCTTGGCGAGGCCGGGGTTGATATTGCTGGGATCGTTCGGATCGGCCGGCGAGCCGTCGGGGTTGGTGGCGCCGGGCGCGGGCGGATTCGCGCCGGGCGTGGACCCCGGCGCCGGCGTCTGGCCGGAAGCCGTCGCGGTGGTTCCAGTGGCGCCGGTGGCGCCGGGGGTTCCGGTTGCGCCGGGCGCTCCGGGCGCTCCCGGCGCTCCGGGCGCTCCCGGCGCTCCGTTTGGGCCCAACCCGCCGGGCTGTTGCACCAACGAATCCAGGATCTGCCCGCCGGGTCCGACGTGAATCAGGCGCCAGTCGGCCTTGCCGGTCATCGGGTCGACGTAGCGTTTGCGCAGGAAGCGCATGTTGTTGGTGCTATCGAGGTCGTCGAGCGTGGCCGGGAAGCGGCTGAACTGGCGGTAGAAGCGCCGGATGGCCGTTACATATTCCTGCCCGCGGTCCACCAGGATTTCTTCCTTCGCGCGCTGCTGCTCGAAGACGACGCGCGGCATCTCCATATACAGCGAGATGGCGATCGCCGCCGCGAGCACGAAGACGAGCAGCAGGGCGAAGCCACGTTCTCGAGGGTGACGAGTGCGCCGCATCAGCCGTCCAGCTCCGCGACCAGCGGCAACGTCTGCTCGTGCTGGAACTGCTGGTCCACGACCACCGCCGATCCGATGCCGATCCGCATCACCTTGTAGCGCTTCTTGATGACGTCGCCTTCGCCGGCGACTACGATATCGTCGCCGTCCAAAAAGAACGCCTGCCGCTCATTCGAGGCGCTGACGAAGCCGTAATACTTCAGCGGAATGGGGGGCGGAGGCGGAGGCGCCTGCGGGACGGGAACGGCCGGCGTCTGATTGGCCACGACCGGCGGGAGCGGCAGGTGCTTCTTGTCGGGCACCTTCACCGGATCGACGGGCTTGGGCGGCTCGAGCGAGAAGTCGAAGATCGACCGCTGGCCGCCCTGCGGCTCGACCGCGCGCAGCTTAGCGAGCAGGCCGAGCCGCAGCGTGGGATCCACGCGCTCGGGATCGATCGGGTCGTCCTTCGAGCGTTTCATGGATGGATGGAATTCGTCCAGGCTCGCCGCTTCGGGGCGGGCCGCGCGGCGGCCGGGCGCGAGGGCGCCGCCGGCTTCCGCGGCGGCCTGTCCGCGCGCGGGGGATGGCGCGGAGCCTTCGTCTCCGCCGGGACGCGCATTCGACCAGAAGAAATACACGGCGACGAGCACCAGCGCCCCAAGGATGGCGATCTTCTTCGGCTCCGCGCCGACCTGGGCGGGCTTCAAGTTCATGGCGAGCCGCCCAGCGCGCCGCCGGCCGCATCCTCGCGCACGAACGCATCCAGCTTCACCGTGATGTTGAGCAACTGCGCCTGCTGCTGCGGCGTGGCCTGGAGGCCCTCGATGATGAGCAGGCGATCGGAATGGTCGACCCGGTTCACGAACTGGATCAGGTTGGCGTACGAGCCCTGGTAGTTCGCGGTGACCTTCATGAACTGGAACACGTCGCTGCCTTCGACCGGCTCGATGGTGTAAGTGCTCTCGCGCGCCTGGATCCCCGAGTCCTTCGCGTCGGCCACCAGTTCGGCGAGGATCGTCGAGTAGGCGGTGCGGCGCGCGAGGAAGTACTGCTTAAGAAACTGTTCGCTCTCCGTGCGGCCCGTTTTGACTTTGGTTAACAGCGTGGCCGTGCGATCGCGCATGGCCCTCTGCTGGCGCACCGAGGTGCGCAGGTCGGAGGCCTCCTGGCGAAGCTCGCCGGGCGAGCCGCCGACGGGGCGCAGCAGGAGATAGGCGGCCACGGCATTGGCGAGCGCGAGCGCGGCGGCCAGCAGGCGCAGCCAGCCGAGCGGGGCGCGCGGGTCGAGCCAGCCGGGGACGCTAAAGCTTCTGCGCATAGTTCACGCTGATCCGGTACCGCAGCAGCTTTTCGGTTTGGGTGGGCGGCAGCGAGTTGTATACCGAAGCCGGCCCGAAGCGCGGCGAATCCTCGAGACGGCGCAGCAGATCGAGCACCGGGCCGGGGTCGTTCGCGCCGACCACCATGTCGAGCAGCACGCGATTGCGCGCGTCGATCTGCGGCAGGCGCACCGCGATCAGACGCACGTTGTACGGCAGCACCTGTTCGAGGTCGGCGAACAGGCGCGTCCAACTGATCGCCTTGCGCGCGATGAGCGTGTTGAGGAACAGGCTCTGCTCGAGCACGTCCGCGTTGCCGGTCCGCTCGAGCGTGACATGAAGCTGCGTCTCGGCGCGCTGGCCCGCGGCGAGTTGCGCGTTGAGCCGGGCGATCTCGGCGCGCTCGTGGGCCGCCACGCGGCGCTCGTTCCAGGCGAGGCCGATCTGCGCCGCCAGCGTCGCGGCGAGCAACACGGCGGCCGTCGTCAGCCCGACCAGCGGCGCGCGCCGCGGCCGGAACGGCTCGCTCGCCAGATTGATGGGCACGCGAATCATGCGTGCGCTCCTTCGAGAAGACCGAGGAGCCCCGCGTCATCCTCGCCGGGCAGGCCGTGGTGCGAGCCGGGGATCTCGAGCGTCATCCCCCACTCGGCGGCCCAGGCCGGGCCCCAGCGTTCGGCCTGGGCGCCGAAGCCGCACAGCAGCAGACGCGTGGCCGGCCGGCCCAATTCGTCCTCGATATAAGGCAGCGTCGGCAGCAGCACGGGCTCGATCTCGGACGGGGCGACGTGCTCGAGCTCGACGCAGCGAACCAGCCGCACCGCGGTCTCGTCGATCACCGCCAGCGTGAGCACGCGTCCGCTCAGCTTGGCCACGAGCGCCACGCCGCCCGGCTTCACCAGGCGCAGCGCGGCGAGCAGCGAAGTAGTCACCAGCCCCGGATGAAAGCCGGCGGCGCGGAACGGCGTCTCATAGCGCGCCAGGATCTCGAGCGGCGTAACGGCGGCCACCACCTCGACGCGACCTTTGCCGCGCGCGGCCGGCTGCGTGTGATAGCTGAGCGCCGCGGCGTCGATGTCGAACGGCACCGTCTTCTTCAGGCGGAAGCGGATCAGCGGCGCCTGCTCGGCCGCCGAGCTCGGGAACGCCTCGAAATCGAGCACCGTCACGCGCGAGCAATAGTCGGGCAGGATCAGCGCGGCGCGCCGCCTCCGTCCGGCCGCGGCGCCGGAGAGCGCATTCACCGCCGCCTGGAACGCCGCTTCGCCCGTAACGTTGTCGCGAAGCGGCGTCACCGTGAGCACGCCGTCGGCGAGCGGGGTGAACTTCCTTTCCGCCACGCCGCCACTGAGCCGCGCCGCCGCGATTCCGCGCGCCGACACCTCGAACAGGTCGCCGGGCGGCGGGTCGGCCAGCAACCGCGTCAACCCATCCCAGATTGCGCTAGCCCTCAATGAACGTCACCTTGTTGATCTCGCGCAGGGTGGTGGTCCCTTCGAGCGCCTTGTTGACCGCCGACTCGCGCAGGAACGTCATGCCCTCCTCGCGCGCGGCGCGCTTGATCTCCGACGTGGGCCGCTTGCCGAGGATCATCTCGCGGATGCGCTCGCTCAGATCGAGCAGCTCGTGAATCGCCGTGCGCCCGCGGAAGCCCGTGCCGCCGCACTCGAAACATCCGATGCCCTCTTGGAAGACCGTGTCGCGGTAGCGGTCCGGATCCAGCCCGCCCTCGGCGAGCGTCTCGGGCGAGTAGCGCGCCGGCCTCTTGCAGTGCTCGCAGATCACGCGCACCAACCGCTGCGCCAGGATGCAGTTCAGCGCCGAGACGAAGTTGTACGGCTCGACGCCCATGTTAAGAAACCGGCCCAGCACGTCCAGCACGTTGTTGGCGTGAACGGTGGTGAAGACGAGGTGTCCGGTGAGCGCGGCGTTGATGGCGATCTGCGCCGTCTCCTGATCGCGGATTTCGCCGACCAGAATCTTGTCCGGGTCGTGGCGCAGGATCGAGCGCAGGCCGCGCGCGAAGGTGAGGCCCTTCTTTTCGTTCACCGGGATCTGCGTGATGCCCTTGATCTGGTATTCGACCGGGTCCTCGATGGTGATGATCTTGTCTTCGTCGTTCTTGATCTCGCTGAGCGCGGCGTAGAGCGTGGTGGTTTTGCCCGAGCCGGTCGGCCCGGTGACGAGCACCATGCCATAGGGTTCCTTGATATAGCGGCGGAACTTCGCCAGATCGCTCTCGGCGAAGCCCACGACTTCGAGGCTGAGCTTGGCGAACTTCTCGCTCATCGACTCCTTGTCGAGGACTCGCAGCACGGCGTCCTCGCCATGCACGGTGGGCATGATCGAGACGCGGAAGTCGATCAGCCGGCCCTTGTAACGCACGCGGAAGCGGCCGTCCTGCGGCACGCGGCGCTCGGCGATGTCGAGCTCGCTCATGACCTTGATGCGCGAAATGATGGTCGAGTGCCAGTCCTTGGCGATGGGCGGCATGGCGTAGTGCAGCACGCCGTCGATGCGGTACTTGATGGCCACTTCCTGGTCGCGCGTTTCGATGTGGATGTCGCTCGCGCGCCGCTCGAGCGCGTTGAAGATGGTCGTGTCGACCAGCTTGATCACCGGCGCGATGTCGTTGCCGTCCGCGGTGAGCTTGTCGATGGACAGCGTTTCGTCGGGGTTCTCCTCCTCGCCCACGACGTCGAGCGTGAAGCCCTCGGTCACCTCTTCGAGCACGCGCGAGGACTGCTCGGTCTTCTTGAGCATGTCCGAGATCTGGCCGAGCGTGGCCACCTTCACGCGCAGCTTCTTCTGCAGCAGCATGGCCAGCTCGTCGATGAGGTTCAGGTTCCGCGGATCGGCGAGCGCGATGTCCATGCTCCCGTTGCGCGCCTGCAGCGGCACGAAGTTGTAGCGGAACATCAGGTCCACCGGCACCGAGTGGAACAGGTCGTGATCGATGCGCTCCTCGCGCAGATCGACGAACTCGCAGCGGTAGCGTTCGGCGAGCGCGCGCGACTGTTCGGCTTCCTTGAGCGGGTCCTTGACGAGAATGCGGTCCGATGCCATGCGAAAGTCCTCAGCGCAGCGAGTCGGCGAGCGAGAAGATCGGCAGGTAGAGCGCCACCAGCACGAAGGTCACGAAAATGCCCATGAAAATCATAATCGCGGGCTCGATGAGCGACAACGCCGCGGTCATGCGCGTGCTCACGTCCTCCTCGAAAAACTCGGCCACGCTCGAAAGCATCTGCGGCAGCGCGCCGGTGGATTCGCCGACCTCCATCATGTCGATCGCCAGACCCGGAAAGATCTTCGTCGAGGCGAGCGACGCCGAAAGCGACTTGCCTTCCTTCACCATTCTCGCCGCGGTCGAGAGCGCCTTGCGCATCAGCGACGTGCCGAGCGAGCTCGAGGCCGTGTCGAGCGCCTGCAGCAAGGGAATGCCGCCCACCATCAGCGTGCTCAAGATGCGGGAGAACTGCGCGACCTCGTACTTGGTCCAGATCTCGCCCGCCAGCGGCAGGTTCATGCGCACCCGCTCGAACCATTCCCGGCCGGTCGCCGTACGCGCCCAGAAGCGCAGCGCCACCACCCCCGCCACCACGCTCGCGATGCCGGTGAACACATAGCCGCGCGCCGTCGTGCCCACCGCGATGAGGATCTGCGTCACCACCGGAAGCTGCGCCGACATGCTGTGGTAGAGCTCGGAGAAGCTCGGCACGACGTAGGTGATGAGGAACACCATCAGGCAGATCACCAGCGTGATCAGCAGCGTCGGGTAGACCAGCGACAGCAGCAGCTTCTTCCGCACGGCGAGCGACATGCGCTGGTAGGAAATATACCGGTCCAGCACTTCGGCGAGCGAGCCGCTGCGCTCGCCGGCCAGCACCGAGGTCACGTAGATCGGCGGGAAGACGCCCTGCGCCTCGAAGGCGTCCGATAGCAGCGAACCGCCATGCACCTGGTCGCGCACCATGCGGATATGCACGCCGAGCTTCGGGTCGGTGAGCCGGTCGGCAAGCAGGTCCAGCGCCTTGAGGATTGGCAGTCCGGCCTTCACGAGCGTGACGAACTGCTGGTTGAAGATCAGGAATTTTTCGAGGTTGATCTTCCGCCGGGCGCCGCCGAGAGTCGCCGCAAGCGCCGGGCCGCCCTTCGGCAGGACCGAGTAGATCAGGAAGCCCTGCTGCGAATACCGCTCGCGCAGCTCCTTCTCGGAGCCCGCCACGGCCACCTGCTGGTGAATTTCGCCGCGCGGATCGGCGTATCGCAGCACCCACTCGGGCATGGTTATTCGCCGCCTTCCTGGTCGGCGAACTTCGCGCCCGGCGGCATTTGGAAACGGAAGATGCCGTTGTCGACCGGCGGGTTGACCTTCTCGCCGTCGAAGACGAACGTCAGCACGGAGCCGTCCTGTCCGGTGACGGCCAGGCGGCGGATGCGGTAGTCGGGGGTCACCAGCATTTCGATGTGGTCGTAGGGCAGGTTCTGGTTGCGGGCGCGCGCGGTGAGGTCGTAGTCGGTCCCGGCCGGCTTCCACTGAAAAGCGTCGAAATCGCGCGAAAAATCGAGCTTGCCGAGCAGGAAGGCGAGCGGCGCGCGGTAGTCTTCGCTGTCTTTGAGCTTCATGCGCTCGACGCGGGCATCCTGCGGGGTGTAGAGGTAGACCTGTTTGCCATCCGAGAGGAACAGCTTGCCGGGAGGGTTCCGGTAGTCCCAGCGCATGCGTCCGGGCTTGCGCAGGGTGAGCCTGCCGGACTCGTTCGGCCGCTGGCGGCCGTTCACGCTATACGATTCATTAAACGAGACTTCGAGGGATCGTGCGCCGTTGTACCGCTGCTCGATGCCCTTCAGCAGGCGAGCCAGATCGGCATCGCCCGGCGCGGCCAACGAGATGGCCGGCCAGAATAGAAGCGCCCCAACTGACGCAATACGCCCCACATAGAGGATAGACGGTCCGCCGGGGCGTAGCGTGCAAAAAACAAACCGGGAGCGGCCGTTTCCCAGCCGCTCCCGGTTTTGTGTCGCCGACGGTTGAGCCCACGGGGCTTAGGCCCGTGGGCTCAACCAGTGGCTAGGGTTTAGTGGCCGCTGAGCAGGGCCAGGATGGCCTGGGGAGCGGAATTCGCCTGCGCGAGCGCCGCAACGCCGGCCTGGAGCTGGATCTGCTCCTTGGTCAGGGCCGCGGAAGACTGCGCCAGGTCGGCATCGCGGATGCGCGCCTCGGCAGCCGAGAAGTTGGTCAACTGCGACTGCGCGAGGTTCGAGGCGTAGTTCAGCTCGTTTTCGCCCTGGCCGACGGCGGCTTGCGCGCGGCCGAGCAGGGTGACGGAGGTGCCGAGCGCGGAGACGGCGTTCGCGGCGGACGTCAAGTTGCCGATACTGACCGTGCTGCCGGTGCCGAGGACGGACGACGCCTCGACTTCGCCCTGGACCGCGGAGCCGGTCGAGTTATCGTACAGGCCCTGGTTGCTCGGAGCGACGCCGAGGTTGACATTGAACGTCGCGGCGGAGCTGAGGAAGCGGATGCCGGTCGCGGTGCCGGCGTTGTTGTTCTGTTCGACGGCGACCACGCTCTGCAATGTCGGATCGTTGGACTGTTGCAGCGCCGTATTGATCGCTGTCACGGTCGAGGCGAGCGTCGCGCCGGTGGTCGAGGTCAGGTTGACGGTGAGGGCATGCGTGGCGCCGGTGCTGTCCAGGGCGGTGATGCCGACGGTCTGTTGGTTGCTCCCGGTGACAGCAGCGAAGCTATACACGTCGCTGTTGGCCGAGGTGACGCTCTGGTTGGCGCCGTTCGAGTTGAAGCTGTTGCTGACCGGGCTGCTGGTGCTGGTCGAAATGCCCATCAGGTTGCCGGTGTCGCCCGTGGCCGATACGGTGAAGGTGGACACGCCAGGGGAGGTGATGACCAGGTCCCCCGCCGCGTTTAGCGATGCCGAGTAGCCGGCGAGGGCGGAGGTCCCCGCAATGGCCGATTGCACGTCGGTGAGGATACCGGACACAGTCGCGTTGGCGGCGATGTTGAAGGCGCTGGTTGCATGGCCGTTCACGGTCAGCACGACGCCGGTCTCGGCGGTTGCGCCGTTGGCGGTCACCGCGGCTGCGCCGACGGTCTGCGCGCCCGCGCTGTTCGACGTCCCGCTCGCCACATTGCCCATCAGAGCGTTCGACACTGCGTCGCCCGCCTGCACCTGGAACGCCGAGGTGGCCGAACTGAAGGTGAGCTGGGTTTTGCCCGTCGAATCGACGTTGATGCCGGCGACGATGTTGGCGTTCTTGAAAGCCGTCGCCTGCTGGCTTCCGGAATTGCCCTCGGATTGAATCGCCGCGTTGATCGCCGTGACGAGCGAGTTCGGATCGCTCACGCCGTTCAGGTTCACGGAAACGGAAACCTTGCCCGTGCCCGAAAGATTGGAGAAGCCCGGACCGTAGAAATTGAAGACCGTAAAGCCGGCATTCGTTTCGGTGGCTGTGTTGGCGGCGTTGGTTGTAATCGCCGAGACGCTGCTGGCGGGCGAGCCGGTTCCGATGTCGGTTCCCGCTACGCCTTGCGCCACTACGCCCTGGAGCCCCAGGCTCTTGGCGTCCACCGTGGCGTTGGTCAAATTGATTCCAACCGACCCGTTCTGCACCGCCGAGATGCCATTGAACGCCGTGCCGCCGCCGATGAAGACGGACAGGTTCTGCGCCAGATTCCCGCCCGTGTTCAGCCCGATGGCCTGCGACTGCCGGTTGATTTCCTGGAGCACGCCCTGGAACTGCTGATCGAGCACCGTGCGGTCACCCGTGAAGGTGCCCGAGGCCGACTGGGTGGCCAGCGTACGCGCCTGGTCGAGCAACTGCGAAATATTGCTCATGCCGCCATCGACGATCTGCAACGTGCTGAGTCCGTTGTTGGCGTTGAGAATACCTTGCGTCAGAACCGCTTCGTTCGACCGGAAGCCATTGGCGACGGCGAGGCCCGCCGCGTCGTCGCCGCTCGAAACGATGCGCAGACCGGAAGTGACCTGGCTGATGGTTTGCTGTTGCGCCGCACTCGTCTGCTGAAGGTAATACTGCGCGTTCAACGAGGCGATATTGGTATTGATATAAAACGACATACTTCTCTCCTTGATGAAGAAACGCAAGCCGGAAATCCATTCCCGGCCCGGACGATAGCCTCCCTAAAGGGTTCGCCTCGTCCCTGTGGCGCGGCGGTTTTTGGCGCCGCTGGCGTTCTTCACCATGCTTATCGCCGCAGGCGCGCGGATCTTGAGGCGGTTTCTTCCCCTAAGGCCCGAATGAGGCCGGGCAACGCTTCGGCCGCCACGCCGGCCGAGGCCGCGCGGTTCTCCTCGACCGCCGCCAGGATCTCCTTGCGCAACACGAGCACTTCGCGGGGCGCCCGGATGCCCAGCTTGACCGTGCCCTGGCTCACCTCGAGCACTTCGAGCTCGACCTCGTCGCCGATCAATACGCTCTCGCCCGCCCGCCGCCGGATCACGAGCATACGGCTTCGCCTTCCACGCGAGCCGCCAGCAACTGGCGCGCCGGATAGCGGCTGTCGCGCCGCACCGCTTGCATCGCCAGGCGGGCGGCTCCGTTTACAACCACCGGCGCGAGGAGGTTCACCGTCGCCGGCTCTCCGGCGCGCTGCGAAATCAGCGCGAGCGCTTCGAGGCCGGCCTGCGGAGCGCCGTCGTCGCGGAGCCCGAGCAAGTCCAGATCTTCGTCGGCGATTTCGAGCCGGTAAGAACGGTCCACCTCATGGACCGGAATCGCCAGGAAGCACAGCCCGGGCGTGCCCGCGCTCTGCAGATACACGAGCGGCGCGTGGGCGGCGTTGCGAATGAAGACGAACTTCCGTTCGCTTTCGAATCCCGGCAGGCCGGCTGGGAATTCGACGATCGACGACTCGTCCAGTTCGATCCAGCCCAGGTACTTGGTCAGCAGGCGCATCATTTCGTTTCGATCCTGGCCTCCGGTCTTCTATCGGCGGGCGCGCGGCGCGGCTGTAGGGCCGGTTTGCATCGCCGTCCGCGGATCGCGTGTAATTGGGAATGCCCATGGCCGGCCGCATCCTCGTCCGCGCGCTGGCGGCCCTCGGACTTCTGCTGGCCGTCGTCACGCTGGTTCCGTCGGTGCTGAACGTCTGGGTCCGCGCTCTGTCCGTTCCATACGTCGATCCGCGCGGCGATATCCTTATCGTGCTGGGCGCCGATCAGCTCGATACCGGCGCGATCGGCGTCACGTCGTACTGGCGGTCGACCTACGCCGTGCTGGCCTGGCGCGGCGCGTCGTTTAAGAGCGTCCTGATCTGCGGCGGACCGCCGAGCCAGCCGGTGTCGGCGCCGATGAAGGAGTTCCTGGTGAGCCAGGGAGTGCCCGCCGCCGCCATCGCGCTCGACACGGCGTCAATGTCGACGCGCGAGAACGCGCTCGAGGCGGCGCGGATGCTGGCGAACACGCCGGGCGTGAAGGCGCTGCTCACCAGCGACTATCACAGCTTCCGCGCCTCGCGCGCGTTCGGTAAAGCCGGCCTGGCCGTGACGGCCTGCTATTTCCCCGACGCCGGCAAGCGGCTGACCCACTGGCCCGACCGCTGGCGGGTGTTCATCGACCTGTGCCAGGAAACGGCCAAAGTGGCCTGGTATCGTCTGCACGGCTGGATCTAGGGCCGCGCGGAACGAGCCCGGCGATTTCGGTCTTCGCGAGGCGATTCAAACGATCCCACAGCGAGTCGGGCTCGGCGTCGAACACCAGGCCGGTCTTTGCCGCGAGCACCCGCCATGCGCCGAGTTCGACTTCGGCCTCGAGCTGGCCGGGCGCCCAGCCGCCGTAACCGAGATAGACGCGGAAGCGGTTGGCGTCGCGGCCCTCGGCGAGCGCCTTATCGAGCAGCGGCCGGCTCGAAGCCAGGTACACGCCGTCGAAGATGCGCCGCGCGCCCTCGGACGGCTTGTCCGAGGCGAGCAGCGCGAGCGCCCCGGCCGGCTCGACGGGACCGCCCGAGTACACCGGGTCGGCGCCGATCTTCGAATCCTCGGGCAGCGGAAACACCTTGGAGAGCGGCGCCTTGGTGCGGCGGTTCAGCACCAGGCCAATCGTGCCCCGATCGTTCACGTCCACCAGCAGCACCACGGTCTCGGCGAAGTTCGGATCGCGGAGCGCGCGCGCCGCCACGAGCAGCTTGCCGTTCGCCAGCTCCTGGCGCCCGGAATCCTGAGCCCACAACGCCGCGCCCAGCGCGAACCCCAGCACAACCCATCGCCCCATCGCCGCCTCGCCTTCCGCGCATCCCCGTCCAGCGCTACCCTCGCTACCGCTCCACTTCGAGCGCCACGGTCACCGTGGCCGAAACTTCAATGTCCCCGGTCTCGACGTGCGTCGCCGCGCCCGCGGACATGGCCATGGACGCCGCCATCGGCACGGGACGCGCCGCCGCTCCGCCGCTCGAGGCTTCCTCGACGCCGGTGACTTTCAGGCCGAGCGCATCGGCGATGGCCTGGGCGTTGGCGCGGGCGCGCCGGGCCGCCTGCCGCAACGCCTCCTGGCGCGCGGCCGTGTCGTCCTTCAGCTCAAAACGGATCGAGCGGATTTCGTTCGAGCCCGCCCCGGCCGCCGCATCGATCACGGCGCCGATGCGGGAAATCTCGTCGAGCGTCACTTCGACGGTGTTGCTCGCGCGGTAGCCGGCGATGCGCGGCGCCTCGTTCCGCTGGTAGACGTATCGGGGCTCGAGCGAGTACTGCGCCGTCCGCAACGTGCCCGCGCCGGCGACGAGCGGCTTGTATTTTTCGAGGACCGCCGCGCTGGCCGCCGCATTGCGCGACGCCGCGTCGGCCGCCGTGGCGGCTTCCGTCACGACGCCGATGTCGATGCGCGCGCGGTCGGGCTTCACCGGAACCACCGCCTCGCCCGACGCCCTCACCAGCCGGGGCTGTGGCGTCTCGGCGGCCACCAGCATCGGAACCGCCAGCACCCACGCTATCGCCCGCATACACCCAGACTACGCCAATGCCCGCGCCGCGCGATACTGGTTGCGATGCCTCGCGTGCGCCGGGCCGGGCTGCCCGCGATCGTTGTTGTCGTCGTCTCCGCCTTCGCCGCGCTGGCGCCGCTTCGTGCGCAGGATCCTTGCGAAGGCACGGCGGCCGGCTCGTCGTGCGACGTGGTGATCGATTTCAGCCCGGCCGAAGCCGAGGCCCACCCCGATCCCTACCGCGACCTCGAGGTCCACGCCGAGCTGCGCAGTCCGCAGTTCAAGACCTATCCGATCCCCGCCTTCTGGGACGGCGGCCAGAAGATCATTCTTCGGCTGACGCCCATCGCCGAAGGCGCCTGGACGTACCGCATCTCGGGCGGGCTGCCGACGCTGAGCGGCGCCGAGCGCTCGTTTCACGCGGCGCCGAGCGATTTTCCGGGCTTCATTCACCCGGCGAACGTCCATCACTGGCAGACGGACAATAAGAAGGCCCATCTGTGGCTCGCCGACGTGGCCGACCGGCTGGCGTTCGTTCCGCGCGCCGAGTTCGACGCGCGCCTGGCGCTGACGGTCCAAAACAAATTCACCCATTTACGTTTGTCGCTGCTCGGCGGCGCCGGCGACCGCGCCGTGGTATTCTCCGGCGGCCGCCCGGCGATCGCGTTTTTCCGGGAGCTCGACCACCGCATCCGCGCCATCAACGCGTTCGGCATCACCGCCGATCTGCTGCTCGCCGACACGCCGCCGGACTTCATCGCGCTGGCGCCGGACGCGGCCGCGCGCCGCCTGCTGATGCGCTTCCTCGCCGGGCGCTATGGCCCGCTCAACGTGACATGGCAGGGCTTCCGCGATTTCGAGGAGTATCCCGGGAGCCGCGCGCTGCTCAAGGAACTTGGCGCGGATCTGGTCCAGTTCGACGGCTACGCCCATCCCCGCTCGACCGCCTGCCGCGTCACCAGCGCACCGCTGCTTCGCGACGGCTGGATGAACTTCGTTATCGAGCGCAACCTCGATCCGGGCGACAACGCGCTGGCGCAGATCGAGCACCAGCTCTACGCGGTCCCGTTCGTTGGACTGACTACCGCGAAGCGGCTCTGGGACGCCACCGCCGACGGCCAGTATCCGATGTTCGAGGGAGCGAAGGAGTTCCAGGCGAAATACTGGTACCAGTTCGTGAGCGACTCGCGGCACTGGGAGCTCGAGCCCTATTACGACGACGACGGCGGCCGGGGGCTGGGCCTCGAAGGCATCGAGTACATTCTCTACATCGACCATCCCGGCCCGCCGGTCGAGATCAGCGTCGAGCATCACTCCTACGATGTGGCGTGGTTCAATCCGCTGACCGGCGAAACGCAGTGGGACAAAAAGAAGTACCGGGGCGAGCATTACACGGGCCAGCCGCCCGGTGACGCGCATCCGTGGGTGCTGCGGGTTTCGCGCGAATTGGAGAAGGAATCGATGCTGCGGTCGTATTATTTCGAGTCGAAGGACATTGCGATGCAGGAGATCGAGGGGAACCCGGATAAGATCGTCTTCGACATCGCGGCGCCGGCGGCGGACACGCTTGCGGTGGGACAGCCGGTTCCTTTCGAGGCGCGGCTGAAGCGGCAGTCGCGCGCCACGCGTTCGATGCTGTATCTATGGGTGGGCGAGGTTCCGGGCGCGGGCGACGGGTTCCGCGTTCTGGCTACCGGCGCGCAAGGGCAGATGACCGTTCCGGCGCACTTCGCGGCGGAGTACCCGGCCAACATGATCCTGCGCCTGTATGGGCTGAACGCGAACGGCAAGCTGTACGAAGTGGACCGCGCCTATGGCCTGACCCAATGATCCTGGCCCTCGACACGGCCGCCGAGTTTGGCTCGCTGGCGCTGTTCGCGGAGGGACGCGTCCTCGAAGAGGCGCCGCTGCACGCGCCGGAGGGCTTCAGCTCGATCCTGTTCCCGCGGATCGAGGCGCTGCTGGCGCGCCACGACGTGACGTTCGGCGCGATCCATTGCTTCGCGGCTGTATCCGGGCCGGGCGCTTTCACGGGCCTGCGCGTAGGGCTGGCCGCGGTGAAGGGCCTGGCCGAAGCGGCCGGCGAACGCGTGGTGGCCGTGTCGCGACTGCGCGCCGTGGCCAGCTTCGGCACGCGCCCGCTTCGCGCGCCGGTGCTCGATGCGCGGCGGGGCCAGATCTTTGGCGCGGTGTACGACGCCGCGCTCGAGTTGCGCTCGCCCGAGGTTGTCGAAGCCTTCCCGGCGTGGCTGAGCGCGCTTCCGGAAGGCGACATCGAGTTCGTCGCGCAGGACTTCGGGCCTTATGTCGGCGCGCTTGCCGGCACGCGGTTCGCCACGGCGAAGGTTACCGCCGCGCCGCGCTCGCTGGCCGGCGCGCTTGCCCGCATCGCCGATCGCGAGTTCGCGCTTGGCCGCGCGCAGGATCCGGCCGCGATCGACGCCAACTACGTGCGCCGCAGCGACGCCGAACGGATGTGGACGGGGTAGCCGCGGGATTCCGCCTCAGAAGTGAAACCGGTAGCGCAGCTCGCCGTAGATCTGACGCGGGTTGATGAAGTGAGTGCCGCCGAACGTGTTGCTTGTGTCCAGGAGATAGCGGGCGTTGCCGAGGTTTACCGCATTGGCGGACACCGTGAAGTTTTCGCCGAAGTCTTTGCCTACGGACAAGTCGAAGGTCGAGTGGGGCGGCAGGTGAGCGGGGCCGTTGCCATTGAGAAATCCCGAGCCGAACTGGTAGGCCGGCGTGGCCCACATGTGGCCGGGTAACGTAAGCGAAAGCACGGATACGAGCGTGTTCCGTTGATCGTGATCGAGAAGGAAGTTACCTTGCGGAGCGAACTCGAGCAGGCCGCCGGTGACCGGGCCGATGCCTTGCGCGATTTGATTCGAGTAAGCGATGCGAAGCTCGGCCATGTTAAAGAGCCGGGGCGAACGCACGGTAACTTCCGTCCCGCTGATGATCGCGGCGAGATCGGTAAGTGGAATAAAGATTCCCGAATTGCCGATCACGTCATGATCGAGAAAATTGCGCGCGCTGGTATGGAAGCTATCGATGTCCAGCGACCATGCTCGCACGGGAATGGTCAAGCCGAAATCGTGTTGGATGTCGCGCTCTCCGGCTAGGGGGATGAAGCCATATCCTTGTGTTTGCGCGAACTGGAGGGCTGGACCGGCGAGGCTATCGAGCGGAGGCGGCTGATAGTAGTACGCGTAATAGCCGTGAAGAATCCATCTTAGGCGGGGAATGCGGATGGCCGCGCCGAGACGGGGGTCCGTGGCGTTCTCGGTAATCAGACCCGTGTAGTGAGTGAACCGGAGACCCAGATCGAAGGTGAGCCATGAGAACGCCCGGTATTGATCTTCGACAAACAACGCATCCGAGTTGGCCCAGTTGGTCTCTGGCTGGCGCAGAACGGCGCCACCCGGATTCGCGGTGAGCGCGAACAGCGTATTGTCGCGCTGGCCCCAAACTTCGGCGCCCATGCGTGCGTTATGGCGCCCCTTCTGCACCTGCAAGACAGAGCGGCCGCCGATATAAGTGGACCGGATGTTGTCGTTGAGAATGAACGGCGTATCCTGTGGACCGCCGAGATACTGCGCCGCGTTGAAGTGATAATACGGCGCGAACGTGAATAACACGCCGCCCGCGAAGCTATGCGTCCAGTGGAAGCCGATCATGGCATCCTGCTCCCGATCGACGTCGCGGATGCCAGCGGCCTGTGCGTCCTGGGTATTGGGAATCTGATAATGATCTTCGCGATCGGAGACGATCCAGCGGAGTTGATCCTTGGCGCTCGGGTTGTAGAGCAGAGAGAGGAATCCGCCGGCGCCGCTCTCCTGGTCGTGGATGAGCTGCGAAACGGGCGTGCCGAGGCCCAGATTGGATCGATTGCCGTCCGCGCTCGCGTAGTAGGCGAAGCGCTCCGTATGCCCACCGATGTTGAACTGGTCGTCGGTCGAGTACTGACTGCCTCCGGAGACGATCAGCTCGGCCAGGTTGTTGCGTTCGAACCCGGATGGAGTAACCACGTTGAAGAAGCCGTAAGTACGGTCGCCGTACTCGCTCGAGTAGCCGCCGCGCTCGACTTCGAGTTCGGCGACGTTTTTGGGATTGATCAATGGCGCGACGTTCGCCGCGATATTCGTGTTGACGACCGGGACGCCATCGAAAAACCAGTTCACCTGATGGCCGCCGCGCATGTGCAGCATGTCGTGAACCATGGAAGCTCCGGGCGTGAAGTCCGTAATCATGGCGAGGCTGTTGGTTTGATCGGCGCCGGGAGTGCGGGCGATCTCTTGTGGAGTAACTTGCGTTTGGACGGTAGAGGATTGCGTGGCTAACCTATCGGCGGCGCCGGATACTTCCACCGAGCTACCGACAGGCGCCAGATCGAGCGGGAAATGCAGCACCGGATTTCTTGCCGCGGTTACGACAATTCGTTGCTCGAGCGTCTGGAAGCCCGGCGCGGAGACATCGACGGTGTAAGAACCTTCGGGCACGTCGTTCATCACAAACTCGCCATTGTCGTCGGTCGTGACGGTGCGCGGCGGGTTCGCGTTGGGGCCGTTGAGCACTACTCGCGCGCCCGGCAGCGGACGGTGTTGTGGATCGTGTACGACGCCACGCACCGTGCTGGAGCTTGCGGCCAGAGCGGTTGCGGCGAGAAGGCCGAAGACAGCGATTGTCGCGAATAATGTCTTCATGATTCGGATCTCCTGTTACGGTCCACCACGCGCGAGGGCGTGCGTGCGCCGGTCGCGGACACGCGTGCACTTCTTTGGATGGGAGGCTTAGGAGATCGGGGACGGAGGGCCGCGCTTGTGCCGGGCGCGGCTGAACGAGACGCGGTAGCGAGCTTCGGTCTGCGCCGCGACGGCGGGATGGTGTGAAAGGGCGGCGAAGATGGCTTGGGAAGCTCCGGGCAACGCGACCCTCGAGCACCCTGGGGCCACGGCGCCGGCAGCCGGGAAGTACGGGCAGGGCGGGCGGATGGCCTGGACGGCGGAGCTTGCGTCCGCCGCCGCGCCCTGGTTCATCATGCCTCGCATCATGCAATGATGGACGCCGTTGCGGCGGCAGCAGGCCGGCAAGTTCGAATCGGGGTCCGCGTAGGCCGCCGGTGCAATCAGCGAATACACGATCGCCGCCAACAGCGAAATGGCGGAGCCGAGGCGCATCTCTCCATCGTAGTACGCGGCGCGGGACGATCGGAGGTATAGTCTTGAGGGACACCTTAAACAAATGTTGCGAGCCCATCGAATTCCATTTGCCCGCGCTCTGGCGCTGTGCGCGGCGTTCACCGTGGGCGCGGCGCCGGCGGGACTGTTCGAAAGCTCGGGCGACGTCGGCGACAATCCCAAGGCCGGCTCGGACACCTTCGATGCGGCGCGCGGCGAGTATCGCATCACGGGCGGCGGCGCGAACATCTGGGACCGCATGGATGCGTTTCACTTCGTCTGGAAGCGGCTCTCGGGGAACGTGACGATCACCGCGCGCGTCCGCTTCGAGGGCGCGGGCGCGGTGGCGCATCGCAAGGCGGTGCTCATGATCCGCCAGAGCCTAGACGCAGGTTCGGCCTACGCCGACGCGGCGCTGCACGGCAGCGGGTTGACCTCACTGCAATACCGGGCCGAGGCGGGCGCCGTAACGCAAGAAGTGCAGGCGAAGGCGAACGCGCCGGAGCGCCTACGCATCGAGCGGCGCGGGAATCGCTTCACGCTGTCGACGGGCGGCGCGAGCGGGGCGATGACGCAGGCGGGCTCGGCGACGGTCGAGCTGAAGGACCCGGTGTATATCGGGCTGGGCGTGTGTTCGCACGATGCGAACACGCTCGAGACCGCCGTGTTCTCGGAGGTTTCGATCGAGACGCCGCCGCGGCTGCGCAGCCACATTTCGATCTACGATCTCGCGAAGCGAACGACGCGCGTCGTCTACACGGCGGACACCGTGTTCGAAGCGCCCAACTGGACGCGCGACGGACGCTATCTGCTGGTCAATTCCGGCGGCGCGCTGTACCGTCTGCCGGTGGCGGGCGGCGAGCCGGAGAAGATCGGCCTCGACCCCGGCCTGCGGCTCAACAACGACCACAGCCCTTCGCCCGACGGCCGGCTGATCGCGATTTCGGCGCGTTCGGCGACGGCGAGTGGATCGCGCGTCTATGTTACTCCGATCGAGGGCGGCGCCGCGAAGCTGATGACGGAGGCGAGCCCGAGTTACTTTCACGGCTGGTCGCCCGACGGGAAGTGGCTGGCGTTCGTGGCGGACCGCGGGGATAACTTCCATGTCTTCCGCATGGCGGCCGCGGGCGGCGCGGAGGAGCGGCTCACCTCGGCCGTGGGCTACGACGACGGCCCCGATTATTCGCCCGATGGGAAGTGGATCTACTTCAACTCGAACCGCGCGGGCGGCTGGGATATCTGGCGTATGCCGGCGGAAGGTGCGGGGCCGAAGGATGCGCGCGCCGAGCGCATCACCGAAGACGAGCTTGAAGATTGGTTCCCGCACCCGTCGCCGAACGGAAAATGGCTGGTGTTCCTGTCGTTCCCCAAGGGGACCGCGACGCATAACGAACATCTCAGCGTGCAGCTTCGCCTGATGCGGCTGCCGGGCCGCAAGGCGAACCTGCGGACGCTCGAGAAGCTCGCCGAATTCTTTGGCGGACAGGGCACGATCAACGTGAACTCGTGGTCGCCCAACTCGAAGGAGATCGCCTTCGTGAGTTACGAGCCTATCGAGCCGCAAAAGTAAGACGCTGCGCGAGCGCTTACTTCACGGCGACGGTGGTGTTGAAACCGCTGACATAGTTACCGATGTAGACTACGAACGGCGCCTGGTTCGAGGGAGCGACCGATCCGCCGATGCGCACGTTCACCTGAATGACTCCCGCGACCATACCCGGCGCGGCGCCGGCGTAGAGAACCTCCCCGAGCGAGCACGCGACGCCGAGGACGGGCGCCGGGAATGGCGCGGTGAGCGATGTGACCGATCCGTCGGCCTGCGCCGGCGTCATGCGTCCCGCGCCGGTGAGGAAGATGGAGATCACCGAGCCGCGCGCCGCGGGATTCGCGGCCGAGTTCGGAGTTCCGTCCTGGTTGAGAACCGCCGCTTGCCCCGTGCCGCTTCCGTCCGCGGTAAAGACGCCTGGCACGGCGTCGAATAAGTTCTCGATCCCGGTCGACGGGAACTGGCCGGAGGATTCGAGCTTTATCGAGGCGAGCGGACCGGAGGCCGCGAAGGGGACGGCGGCGAGGATGCGGTCCGGCTGAACGGAGAGTATCGGCGCGGGAAAGCCGTCGAATGCAAGGCGCGTGGTTGCGTCGAGCCCACTGCCGAGCACGGAGACGAGTTCGCCTGGCGCGAGGTCGAACACCCATGGTTCGTAACTCGACGATCCCGAACTGAGGCTGGCCGCGTTGACGATGTTCCCGATCCAGGCCGAGGCGGGCTGCGCGAAGTCGATCTTCACGACGGTTGCGTCGTAGATGCCGGCGCCGAAGTTCTGAGCGAATGCGCCGGCGGTGGGGAAGAATAAGTAGCCGAGAGACGAAGCAGCCAAGTACAAGGCGGCCTGCGAGTCGAGGGCGAATATGCCGGGAACGAGAGCGGTGTTGAGGATCGCCGAGCCATCCGCGTTCAACTCGGAGAGCGTTCGCAGGTTGAGCGTCGTTGTATTGGGATAGGCGTTCACATACGCGTTGGCGTTCGAGTCGACCTGCACGATGGTCGCCTCCTCATCCTGCGGACCGCCGAGATACGTCGAGTAGGCAACGGCGCCCGAGGCATTGAACTTGGATACGAACGCGTCTCCGGCAAGACTCGGCATCGGGCTTCCGCCGCCATAGACGCGCTGGAACGCGCCCGGAGTTGTCGGGAAATCGGTGGACTGTGTGCCGCCTGTGACATATGCTGCGTCCGCCCCATCGATGACGATCGCGTTGCCCGCGTCGGGCGCGGAGCCGCCGAGATAGGTCGAGTAGAGAAGCTTGGCGCCGTTCGGATCGAGCTTCGCGGCGAAGGCGTCGCCGTACCGAAGTGGGCCGAAGTCGATCTCTCCGTGAAACGTAGCTTGGAGAGCGTAAGGCGTGACCGGGAAGTTCGGCGAGACGGTGCTGCCGGTGATCCACGCGTTGCCTTGTGAGTCGACAGCGATTGCGTTCGCCTGATCCGAACCGGAGCCGCCGAGGTAGGTTGCGTAGGCGAGGCTGCCGTCCGAATTGAGCTTCAGGACGAACGCATCCGGGCACGGGCCCGCAGTCACGTCAGGAAAGGCACCGCCGCCGTAGCACGTTCCCGGCGCGACGCTGGTCTGGTACGCGCCGGGGGTGGTGGTCAAGCCCGGGCCCGCGCTGCCTGCCGCGTACACATCCCCGGCGGAATCGACCGCAATGCCCAAAGGGAATACGCCAAGCCGGTTCGAGTAAACGATCTTGCTTGCGTCGGGAGACAGGCGGGTAATAATGGGGCCGGCCGAGCCGACGCTGAGCACGTAGACATATCCGCTTCTGTCCACGCCGATCGCGGTGACCGTTGTGGCGGCGAGACAGATCGACCAGACGAGGTTCGATCCGCTCGGATCGATTTTCGCGACGAACACGCAGCCTTGATTCGCGTACGGCGTGGCGAACGCGGTAGAGGTCAAGGGAAAGTCGGGCGAATCGGTTACGCCGGCGACGTAGGAGTTACCCGCGCCGTCGACGGCGATGGCGGTGGGCAGATCGTCAACCGCGCCGCCGAGGTACGTGGCGTAGTTGACGTGGAAGGCGACGGGAGGAGCGGCAGCGCGGACGCATCCGGTGATGATGAGCAGAAGTGCAGCGGGTCGCATAACTGCTCCCAGTATAGGCGCTGCCGCCGCGCCACCCAACGGCGCGGGCCGTACGAGCCGGGCGATTGGTATGTAACGGAGCCGGCGTCGAGCGGCGTGGCCGTGGCCCCAGTGGCTCCGGCGCCGTCATCGCCATAGTCGATGGTGCTGGTGAATCCCTGGAACCGAGTAAGATCGACAAAGCCATTTGGGGTCGCTGCACGCCGCGCCTTGCGGGGCGACGGACATGGTAGTGAAGTTACTCGATACGCCATTGACGATGCCGCAGACCGGGACATAGCAGCCGGAGGTTGAGGGGACCACAATGCGGATCTGGTCGAGGCCGGCGCAGTCCACATCCGGCATGCCGCGCAAGCGGTCGGCGTGGATGCGTTGCGCACATGACATCCAAAGACTATGGGTTCGAAACAATCATCGCACGGTATTCCGGCTCCGAGGCAAGCAGAAATGCCTTACCACTGGCCGCGGCTGGCGGCGGATTGACGGTCGTCCGTCCCGCTACGGGATCAAGCCCACCGACGTAAAACGGACCACCTTGGTAATTTGACGTGTTCTTCACATCGATGTTGTCCACTACCAGGGACTTGATCATGGCGTAGTTACCCGCATGCCCAGCCACACCGGCACACGACTGAAACCCGGGTTGCCAGAGCTTAAGAACTGACAGGGGAGTCGTCGCTTTGGCATCCATCTTGAGGAATAGCGAGTCGCCGAGGTACGTGCGGGTATTCCCCGGGTCGGGACGGCCGTTGAGGAGCCATGCCGCATTCCTTGTCACCCAGGAAATATAGTCGGATTCCCTCGTGAACAGTATGGGCGAGACATGGCCGTAAAAGGTCTTCACCATCGGGGCCAAAACCACGGCAGCGCCAAGAAATTCCCGCAATGCCGTCATGCCGGCGGCGTCTCCACCCAGGTTGCAGGCGCGGACTTCGACGCGCTTCAGCTTTTTTTGCACGATTTGGTTGCGTAAGGTAAACAGCGTAACCGAGGACTGATCCGTCAGGATCGATTGTCCATTCACTGTAGGTGCAAGAGTTTCGAGCCATTTTCGCGCATCCGCGCCGGAACTGATCGCGCTGAGCTGGTTCGCGGTGATTGGTCCCCACTGCGCGCCCCCCGCAATATTCGATCCGGAAACACGCTTCAGCAGCGTGACCCATTCGGCGAGTTGTTGGGTCGCGTTGGAAATTGCGCCAATCCTATCCCTCTCCGCCACGATGCCTGCGATTTCCGTCATCTTAGGCAGGTTGTCCTTGTCGGCACTCCCCATTCCGGGCGCCATAGGCATGATGAGCCCCTTCGGAGATCCGTGCGCCACGATCATAAGTTCGGAATAACCGGCGTTGGCGGCGCTGATCATCGCCTGCAGCACGTCCACCAACGTCACGTTGGCGTTCCCGACTGCCAGATCCACGACATCGTCAATGATCATGTCGTCCGCGACGTTCTTGGAGAGTTCAAACCGGTAGGCATTGTAGTAGCCTATCGCCCAAGTCATGGTGACACCCGTGGAGTGAACAAGCGCTCGAACGTGGTTTTTGGCAGCCATACGTGAAGTGGTGAATCACCGGCGCGAATCATTTCATCGGGTTCTTTAACCGTCCCGGCGACCGAGGGCCAGCATGACAGATAGCGCGATTACGGGGCCATCGCGGCGCTGTCCTCGGCCCGGACGTTGGGGCGAAGCCGGTGGGGGCGGTCCATCTGCGCCTTGGAGCCGGCCAGGGCTTTCGCCCGGCGCTCGATTTCGTACTGTTCCTCCTCGGCCCGGCGATCAAGGCTGCGCAGTAAATGCTCGATCTTCTGGATTGCGCCAAGGGGTTTTCCGGGTTCAGATTGGCCTTGCAGTTAGCTTTGCCACGGACGAACAGATCGGGCTCGCCGTCTTGGTGGGCGCTGGCCTGGCTTAGTATCTCGAAGCCCTTGAAGTGGGCCCGAACCTGCGGCGTCCTGTCATCGCGCCATGATCTGACGATGGCATCGAGTGATAGACAATTTGCGCGCCCTGTGCGCCGGCGAGGGCCTGCACGTCAAGGCTGGAGCGATTCCGGCATGACTTACTGGGACGGCGCGATTCGCGACGACCTCGCGATTTGCGGGCAGGCGATCCGGAAGCTGGGGCCGGGGAGTTTTTATGCGATCGCGACGCTGTCGGACGCCGCGCTGGCGCAGTGCCGCGCGGGACGGTATCGCGAGGGCGAGCCGAACGCGCGGGCGGGCTTGACGGGCGGCGCCGCATACACGCTGGCCAGTTGCTCGATGGGACTGGGACGGATCGAGGAAGCCGGGCATTTGCTCGATGCAATCGACGCCAATCAGGTGGCGCAGCTTACCGGCTTTCCAGACTGGTTCGCCAACGTGGCGCTGGCGCGGGGCGAAATCGCGTTGCGGCGCGGGGACTGGGCGGCGGCCCGGAAGTACGCGGAAACCGCCGCGCCGGTCTTCCGCCGGACCGGCGCGGAGCCGTTTCAAAAGCACGCACTCGAAGCGCTGACGACGTCGCTCGACAAGCGCGCGGGCGGGCGGTGAGC
>VFSW01000883.1_pt1 | contig 44261 bp, 36 predicted proteins | sample 5358111 | NCBI WGS metagenome assembly VFSW01 (sample SAMN11554181, study PRJNA540505) | mine drainage metagenome | isolation source: sediment from site ElyBrook_90M | place: USA: Ely Copper Mine, Vershire, VT | collected 2017
AGAATAAACACTGGAAGTGGACTTCCTACTTATACATTAACGTCATTTACTCCTCAAACTAATATGCCTTGGGGAAATGGGGGGGCGGGAGGAATTGCTTCGTTTTGGCCACTTACTTCTCAGACTTTTGTCGGAATAGACCAAAAATTTTTTGTATATTCAACATCAAGTATTCCACCGGGGTCTTCTAATATGTATTTTTCTGGCAGTGCTGGTGATGGCACAACGAGCGGTTCGTTCATTTCGATTGGAACTGGACCGGGAGCTATTAGTTCTTCATTCAATGGACAATGGGTTCGTATTCTATCAAATGGGAGAAATCCGTTGGATGGAGGAGTTTCAAAGCATGCGGCTGTGGGAGAAGTCCCTACAATGTTTCAAGATTTGGGAGGACTCATACGAATTCAAATTTATACTCCCCCCGGATATGTTCCCGGAGTTGGATTTAAAAGCAATAGCAATCAGATTATTTATTTATATGCTAATGTTGGAAATTTTTCAACTCAGCCACAAGTTTATATCATATCAGTAAATAATTATGGAGCACCAATTATTCAGGCAGGACGTTTGCATTATGGGACGGATTACAATGACCCGTGGTATTCGTTTGATTTATTGATAAATAACTTAACCAATGCCGATGATACTTTAACCATCATCCTTCAAAGTTGGGGTCAAGCTCGATTCCTTACAACTCCAAATTGGGGTCCGTGGCAGTTCACCTTCACGGGAAGTAATGATATTACCAGAGACCCAACTCAATTGATTTTCCCGATAGCACCGGGGAACTATTCTGCCATCAATGCAGAAATTAGAAATGCGGGGACTCCATTGAATTATTATCTTCAAGGAATGCCCGTGGTCATTGACCCGACTCCAAACCAGATTACTCAAAGTTCTCTGTCGAATCCAACGTTGTGTGTATCTTCGCACTCGTTGCATGTCAGTGGAACCATAAATACAAACGACGCTTATTATTGCCAAAACAATCGTGGATTAACTACAACCGTTACTTACGGAAGCACTAACCTTTATTTTTCGGGCGGAATTTTAATAGGGAAATTCCCGCCCGATAGTTTCGTTCCAGCCACAGTTCCATGTCTTGGGCCTTGGACTGCAAATTCAGTCGGGGGAAATAGTGGCGTTCGAGCAATGTATCAGGATGTCACCTATCAGATTGGACAAGGCACTGGCCCAATTCAATTCTACTACGATACAAGTGATAACAACAGTCAAATTGACCGTGCTGGTGGAAACCCTCCCGGAGACCCATGCCGATTCCAATTCATTTACAATGGAGCAGTGGTGTGGGATTCAGATTGGCGTGGGTTTGATACATCAACTGCCGGAGTGTCAGAATTGAGCACATCATTGTCTAAATATGCAGGTTATTCGACTTGGGTTCCTACTATTCCAAGTGTAAAGGTTTCCAATGGCCCAACCCCAACATATGTTTTGTTGCAGCCATCAACACCAACCGTGGCATATAACAAGACGGACACTGTGGGGTCAACTATTACGGTCAGGTCCATTGCTCCATTGGAAAATGCATTCCATTATACGATGAGTTGCCCGGGTGGAATCCTTGCGACACCACCTGTCGTTTACACGCCACCCGCACCAGTTCCACAGACTTACATTGCGGCAGTGGTTATATTGAGTAAGCACAACGGAGGAAGAACCGACGATTATTATATTTCTCTGAATGGTGTTCGTGTTAATTCATTGCTTGGAATCGCAGGGTCGGTGGATAATTTGTATTACTATGGTGCAAGGGGAAACTTTGTATCCCAAACTTCATTGATATCTCAATTTGGAAGCAATTATCAATTCCTCTCGGACGTTCTATACAGTGGAAATAACACTATTCTCCTATCCAATTACCAAGGAAACGGAGTTTTGTCCACCGTTGACTTAAACGTTTATAGAGCCGTAATCACAGCTAGTAACGGAACCATCGTTTCCAAGACTCTTTACTACAGCGATTCGGCCACTATTCCCGGCGGAAATAACCATGCATTTACATTCCCTGTCACATTTGTATAATAAGTTGACTATCCATTCGTAATAGTATATTTTTAGGGAAAATAAAACAAAACTACCTTTTTCCTATGGAACGAAATATGTATGCGTCGGTTAGTCACAAGAAAGACAATATGGACCAATCCGACATTCACTATACAATTGAACTCCTGAACGATGCCCTCACAGACAAAGACTGGGACAAGGTAGAAGAAACTCGTGAACTCCTGAAAGAATTTTTAGATGGGAACGAGTCTATCTTGGAAGAATAATATGATTTCCATCATCTTGTCATTAGCTCTAGTTATCGCTTTGGGGTTACTTGCCTCCTCGGTTATACTCATTCGAATTCTCCTAAAGAAAATCGCAGTTTACGAGGAATGGATTCTCGACTTCAAAACTGATGTCATCCAAACCCTAGAGCAAATGCGAGCCATTGATATTCGTGGTTCATTTGTTACTACGATTGCCAATGGCGAAAAAGGAGGAATGGAATCGGACGATGAGGTTGGAGTAGTTTTCAAAGAGATGTTGGAGCTTATTGAAAAGCTAAACCAACGAACTCAATGAGAAAACAAAAAAAAGTTACACATCGTCCCCGTGCCACTAAAAAAAGTCGCAAGGTTCAACCTATCAAGAAGTCACGCAAGCAAAAAAACATTGCTACCGTAGCTGTCCCTGTCGTCACCATTCCTTCGGACACGGTTAAACTCCCACGAAAACGTCGAAGCAAAAACGTTACCAGAATGTATTTCACTCAGGAGACTGAGGATGCCATCATTCTGTATAACAATACAGAAGACTCTTTTTTGAGGGAGCAAATTTTCCGTGACAAAATTCTTCAACCATTCCAAAAGTTGGTAGAGAACGTTTTCAATACGTTCAAGTTCTCTTATTTCGAAACTGGCCCACAAGACGTTCAGAAGGAATGCTTGACCCATCTTGTGGCCAACATGCACAAGTTCGACCCCAATCGAATGAGCCGAAACGACCCCAAGAAGAAGACCCGAGCTTTTGCATATTTTTCTATCATAGCAAAGCATTATCTCATTCTACTGAACAACACAAATTATAAAAAGTTCAATCAGAATGTGGAAATCAGCGAAGAGCGTGACGAAAACACGGTCCAACTCCAACAGGATGACAGGTATTATGCCCAAAAGGAATTGAAAGATTTCATCAAACTTATCATTGACTTTTGGGAGAAGAACGTCAACAAAATATTCAGCAAACAAAGGGACTTGAATATTGCTAATGCCGTGGTGGAACTTTTCCGAAACTCCGACCGCATTGATGCTTTTAACAAGAAAGCCCTTTACCTCTACATTCGTGAAATCGCCGGATGCAAGACCCAACAGATAACGAAGGTCATCAACCGCATGAAGCAATATCACGACTCCATCCAAAAGTCCTACGCCGAAACGGGCAATGTAAATACTGACCGTTACTTGGCCTAACCCAACTTATAAAAATACGCCTTTTCCCGCTCAAAGTAATGGGCGTTCTCTATTTATGTATATGGATGGAAAATCATGCGCCATATGTCATTGCCATAAATCGTTTTCAGAATTTTATAAAAATTCGAAAACGAAAGGTGGATTTCATCCATATTGTAAAAATTGCCTTAAAGATTATAGCAAAAAATGGGGAAAGAAAAATCGTGATAAATTGTATAAATATCAGCGTGCTTATCATAGAAAAATGTATCACGTCAAATATAAATATGACCCCCGATTTAAATTGGAAAATAGTATCCGAAGGTCTATATGGAAATCTTTAAATGGAAAGAAAGCTGGACGACATTGGGAAACACTCGTTGGATATACAATAGATGATTTGATGCAACGATTAGAAACAAACTTCTCAAATGAAATGTCTTGGAATAATTATGGGACGATATGGCATATTGACCACATTATTCCACAATCGTGGTTTAAATATTCATCACCATCCGACTCCTCGTTTAAAGAGTGTTGGAAACTTGAAAATTTACAACCTTTATTGGTCCAAAAGAACTTATTGAAAGGAAATAGATTTTCAGGTTAGATATTTATATGGAGTATTTATGAGTGATTTTGACTTCGAAATTTTTGCAGGAACAACGTTTAAGGATTTATGCCAAGACGTGGTGAATAGGAGTAATAATAAAAAGGACCAAATTGATACTATAATTGGCGACCTACGAACCCTTATAAAAGGACCGAATGACGTGCCCATGTTTATCCCACGCATCAAGGAGCTTCTGGAAGTAGGAGTCAAAAATGATGAACAACTCATCAAACTCGCAGCGGTTATCCAACGAATCCAATCTTCACAAATTGAAGCTACTGGTGGTGAAAGTATTGGGCTGAGTGAAGAGGAAAAGAACAAACTGTTGGAACAACATCTGGAAGACGTTCAGAAGAATTTGAAATCTATCCAAAAGGAGACCGAGGCTCCAATACCACAATAACTTATGGCATATTGGAAAGACAGTTCTAAGAATACACGACCGCTCGATAGTTTCGGGCTTGCGACGAACCATAGTGCAGCCAGAGGAGGAAATCGTGAATTTCATGAATTGGAACTCGGTGTGGTTCTTGACATTGTTCTTGATTTGTCTCACCCCATTTATTCGGGAGCACACCCAATGCAAACCCGTATTGATGAAGAACGATGGCCAGTGGATTTAACAGGTGCCCCACCATCACAGGGAGACCCCGATTTGACATGGGTTGGTCGTTGTCTTGTGCGTCCTCTCGTTTCAGGAAAAATAACAAAGAAGGACCAACTCAAGTGGGCATATCCAATCGAAAACAATTTCTCGGAATATCCACTCATCAATGAGACGGTAATGTTATATGAGTCGTCGGATGGAAATCGTCTTTACTATAGTAAAGTCGTGAATTTCCGAAACTGGCCAAACAACAACCTCGACTTCACAATTGAAGGCGCTACTTCGGGAACAGGGAATACAATCTTATTTGGGGGCGATAGTCCTTACACTGGTCGAATTAAATCTCAAACCAATTGGAAAGGTGACGTTGGTCGTATCGGGTATGCAGGAAAATATTACTATGCTAACCCCAAGATTAGAACAGTCCATCGTTTCGAGGGAGATACCATTTTAGAGAGCCGCCACGGGTCCGAAGTCATAATGAAGGCATTTGACAAGAATCGTGGCAACGATAGCGGGGCTTACCCCGACTATGTGAATAGTGGTAATCCAATGCTTATTCTCCGAAATCGTCAACGCAAGTTGCTGAAAGTCGGGGAGACGTTGAGCCTTAAACATAGCCCAAATCCTGCCACTGTCGTTGGAACTATCGAAGAAAAGAATGTCGGTGGGTATCTGGATGAAAACATCAACCACGACGGAGCATCGGTTTACATGACATGTGGACAAACGGTCAGTGAATGGGTAACGACTTGTTACAAGCGAATGTTCCATGACCAAAAAGACGAAGAAGTGGTGAAGTTCCGTGGGCCGAGCACGTTTGTTTATCCATCTCCTATGAAGGGGGACCAGATTGTAATCAATTCTGACCGTCTCGTATTTTCAGCAAGATATGAAGAAATCCTATCATATTCCAAGAAACGATATGGAATTTGCACCGACAACGAGTTTACAGTGGATGCTCATCAACAGATTGTATTAACAACCCATACCAAGACGGTCTTGAACTCTCCTGCAATTTATCTCGGTGAATTGGACAACACGAACGAACCAGCTTTGCTTGGACAAACCACGGTCAATTGGCTTTACGAGTTGTGTAACTGGCTGATTAACCATACACATTGGCACTATCATATTCACCCCGATGCTATAACACGAGATGGTGAACCCGTTGAGACAAAACCGGAGTCTCCAACACAAACCCAAATTCCCGTTCAAATACAAACACTGATTCGAATGCGGGATGCTTTGCATAACCTTTTGAGCCGACGTGTATTCCTCGTTGGTGGTGGATATGCGCCGGGTCAAAACGGAGCGTCAATTACGGAAGGGACGCCTCCGACCAAGATAGTTATAGATAACAAATTTAGCACTCTTGGGACACCCGCTCCCCACGACCAAGTGTATTTGCCTGCAATTCCGAATCTTGCTTCGAGTCCAAGCACATCAGGACAACCCGGTGGATTCCCGGGATGCGATACACGAATCGTAGGTGGGGAGGGAGCGGTAGCCGCCGCAGGTGCAACAATGCCTCCTGCCAACCCTCAACAGGGATTGGCTCCATCCATACCGGGAGGAAGCACGTCTTCGTCAGGCGTGGGCTTGGCGGGGGCAGCAACAAGTGTGGCAGGAGCCGCAAGCACGGCTACGGGGGCGGGTGCTGCCGTTGGAGCCGCAAGCACCGTGGCCGGTGCGGCAGGAGTCTCCGATGGTGGATTATAAAAATCCACTATATTTATACACACACAGACATATGAAAAAGTCCGAACTCACACAACTCACACAGTTAATCGAAATCCTTGTTGCCAAGGAGGTTCGTAAACAATTACCACAACTCATTGGAGAAGTTTTCGCCAATATGGCGGGAAAATCAATGGTGACTGAAAACGTTAATCCAACTCCAAGAGAAACCCCAAGGCCCGTTGAAGAGCCAGAACATCTTGAGATGAAAGAATCTCTCAGGGAACTTTTCGCAGGGAGCACCCCTGTAACTCGGGCCGAATTGGAAGAAGGCGTAAAACCCCGTCCAACGATACGTTATGCCAAAGACCCAATTTTAAATCAGATTTTGAATGAGACGACTCCAGACTTGAGAAAGCGAGAAGGAATGGCAGGAATGGCTGCGGCAATGCACTCGGGATATGGAGGGGGGTATTCAACCCCCGGAAGCCCCACGATGGGAGCAGGCCCAATGATGAGTGAATCAGAACTTCCCTCATTTGCTCGTGGCCAGCGAGAACTCCCGACAGTGCCGCCTCCGTCAGCGGCTCCTGCGGAGGTTATTCGAGAAGACCATGTTCCTCTATCAAACATTCCAGATGGAGTTTCAGTATTGGATGTTGCAAGGGTAGGTGCGGGAGTTATTGCTGCCCCGGTGCAGGAAGCATTGACCAACTATGACCGAATGAAGAAGATTTTGGAAGCATCAAAAGGTAAAAGGTATTAACAATGGCAATGCCAAAACCATCACCAATAGGCATCACATTTCCAATACGAAATGGGCCGGTGGGGTATTTTGAGCAATCAACGGACAGTTTCACGGCATATCGCATGAACATCGTGAATCTGTTGCGAACGATGCCGGGAGAAAGGCGTTTGAACCCAACCTTTGGGTCAAGAGTTTGGACGTTGACGTTTGAACCCAATGATGATTTTATCCGCAAAAAGGTTCAGAATATCATCATGGACGATGTTAACCAATGGATACCCGGAGTCACAGTAACAAGCGTGACAGTGACGGGGGATGTTAATGCAGACAGGGATAAATCTACCCTGCACATTATTGTCAATTACACCGTCAATTCGGTGAACATTTCCGATTCCATATCCGTCGTTATTAACGTGAACAAAGTTTAAGTATGGCAAACACTACACCCAAGTCATTTCAGCCGAACTCGAAAGACATTCGATACCTCAACCGTGATTTCTCGCAGTTGAGGGATGCCCTTGTTAGTTTTGCTCAGGTTTATTACCCAAACACCTACAAGGATTTTTCATCGGCTGCGCCGGGAATGATGTTCATTGAACAAGCCGCTTATGTCGGCGACGTTCTCTCTTATTACACGGATTACATCTTCAAGGAAACAACTCTCCAAGGTGCAACCGAACGAAAAAATATCATTGGACTTGCTCAATACTTGGGATACAAAGTAAAGGCTACTACAGCGGCAACTGGGGTGGTAAACCTTCAACAACTATGTCCTTCGGCCAACGATGGAGCGGGAAACTATTTCCCCGACCCCAATTACATGTTGGTCGTGGACGAAGATTCACAGTTTTCAAACTCAAGTGGTGCTTATTACATTCTGACAACCGCCGTTGACTTTTCTGTGAGTTCCTCTAACTCTCCAAGAACCGACCAAGTGTATTCACGTAATAGTGACGGAACCCCACAGTTTTTCTTGCTTACCAAGCAAGGTCCGATTAGTGCTGGTCAAGTTCTGACTCAAGATGTTATTGTTGGAAACCCAACCGCCTATTTTTCATTCAGATTGACTGAAACCAATGTCATTGACATTTTAAGTATCACGGATTCGGATGAAAACAAATGGTATGAAGTGGATTATTTGGCCCAGAACATGGTTCCGGTTGCCATCCCAAACGATGCGGAATATGAGGGGTCGCTCGCCCAATACAAAGATTCGGTGCCATATATTCTAACCTATCTCCAAACTTCGAGAAAGTTCATTACATCCGTGGATGAAAATAACCTGACAACTGTTCAGTTCGGAGCAGGCATCAACGGCGTGGATGATGAGTTAGTCACATTCGATTCTGACTTGATTGGCGAAGGAATGAGAAACATCAATGAAGTCAATATTCCTTTGGACCCGAGCAACTTTCTTAGGAACGAAAACTATGGTATTGCCCCGCAGAATACAACTCTGACTATAACTTATACAATCGGGGGCGGGTTAGCATCGAATTGCCAAACCGGGGATATTACGAACGTTGTATCTGCCATTTTCGCCAACCCGACAGAAGGATTGCTTCCTGAGCAAGTTCAATTGCTCAATACAGTGCAAAACTCGTTGGCGGTTTATAACCCATCTCCATGCACAGGAGGAAAAGATGAAGAAACGGATGATGAAATAAAGCTGAATGCAATGGCAACGTTTGCGGCCCAAAACCGTGCGGTTACTCAAAGCGATTATTTGGTCCGTCTGTTTTCTTTACCGGCACAATTTGGAACTATCGCCAAGGCTCAAATCATCACGGATACGAGCTTACAGGCAAGCGTTAATAAAATTTTGGTTGGAACGGTTGACCAAAATGGATTGGCACAAGTTACGGATAACAACAGTGCAATCCGTAACATTGCATATGACAATACAAACCCGTTCGCCATTAACGTATATGTTTTGACGTATGACTCCAATAAGAATTTGACCCAAATCAATCAGGCACTCGTAACGAATATCATTACTTATCTCAAAAGGTATCGTATGATGACCGATGCGGTGAACATTATTGATGGGTATATCATTAACATCGGAGTGGATTTTGCTATTACCGTTTACAAAGGAAACAACAAGAAGGATGTATTGAGTAATTGCATATCAGCAGTTCAGAACTTTTTCAACATTGACAATTGGAGCTTCTCACAGCCTATCAACTTGAGTCAATTGATGATGGAAATCGCCAAGGTGGATGGAGTTCAATCGGTGGTCAATGTAAGCATTTCCAATTTGAATGCATTGAACGGAACCTATTCTCCCGTTCAATATGACATCAATGCTGCCACTCAGAACGGGATTATTTATCCATCGGTGGACCCTTCCGTCTTTGAAGTAAAATACCCAAATAGTGATATACGTGGAAGCGTTTTGTAAATATATTTGATATGATAATTCTTAAACAACTCATTTTCGAATCTTCAATTATTGATGAAGCGTCGGAAGAGTTATATGGAATTAGACCACAACCACCTGATACTTGCCCACTTATCAATGGAATCCAGAACGAAGGTGAAAGATTACTCCGAAAAATGAGAGGATATGAACGACTGAATGATATAAATGATATTGAATCCTTACACGACATTTTGTGGGAAGTTAAATATTTTATGGAAAATAATATAAATGGAGGTAGTGAATGTGCAATTGAACGTGTTCGGAACAATGCACAATCCATTCGTGCATGGGGACAAGAATGGAAAGATTATGCTAAACAAGTTGACCCAAAGGTTCCTTTGCACCAGCAACCACAAAATCTTCCCAAATGGGGAAGTTTGACATAATTTATGAACCATTTATATTTGATATGATTCGGCTAAAGACATTATTGTTGGAAAACATAGTCAAATTGACTGGGGAAGATGCTCAAGAAGTGATGCATAAAATTGGAGTGTTGGCTGACAGCACAGATTTACAGGAGGATTATGGTATAACTCCAGAACAAGCTCATTTGTTGCTAAAGAGTATTCCGCCAAACGGCGGTGAATGGTCAATTCCAGATTGGGGAGTGAACGCAGTTAGAGGAGAGATGGAAGACCATATACAAGTTTTGAGAAATATTGCTATGGATGCTTATAATAGCAATGAACGAGGACAATTTTTACGAATAAATAAACAAGCCAAACGATTATCCGCCCTGTTCGGGGTATAAACCTAATGCACCATTTAATTTTTTCATCTCAAGACACATATATCACTGATAGGCCAAACAATTTGGCGACGAAGAACTTTGGCGTTGACGAAATTCTTCAAGTGGGAACAGAAAACACGATGGTCGGGGTTATCAGCCCAACGACCAACTATTTCTATCAGAATGCCATCTTCAATAGTGTCGGAGTTCAATTTTTTAATGGAACAATCACAGGTTCCATCCTTGGAACTACGGGGAGTTCTTATGCCGCATTAACCCCATCCGGTAGTGTCAGTAGTTCAATATACAGCGGATTTTTCGAGGTTGACAACTTCACCGGAAGCATTTCAAGTGGGTCAACGGTTTGTTTTTATGGCACCGCATCAGGAACAGACACCCGTCAGGAACGAAGTCGTGAATATGTGACACAATCATCGGCTGACCGAGCCTTGATACAGTTTGATATTACGGCCATCTCCCAATCAATAGTAAGTGGGGATATTGTCAATCCTTCATTCCATCTCAAAGTCAAAGTTTGCAAGGAATTCCAACTTCCAATCACGTATGCAATCTACGTCGCTCCTATAAGTGAGAGTTGGACGATGGGAAATGGATACATGTCGGATGGTGGGTCAAGCACCGGGGCAAGTTGGATTTATCGTGACGCTTACGGAGGAAAACAGTGGGCCGTCGAAGGAGGAACCTATATCTCGTCGTCGTTTGTGACTCAAAGTTTCAACTATGAGTCCGCAGATATTGATATGGATGTTACCCCGATTGTCAATCAATGGTTGGCTGGCCTTCCGAATTTCGGATTCATCCTCATTTCCTCGGACGAATTCAATCCTGATGGGAATGGATTTATTCTCAAATATTTCAGCCGAGATACGAATACTATTTATTCCCCGGTACTTGATGTTGGATGGGATGATTCGACGTTTATCACGGGCAGTATCGTCACGGGTAGTGTTCAAATCTCGTATGCGTCGGGGTCAAATACCACAGTCCAAACAGGGTCATCGTTAATCGGTGGGGACGGGGTTTTTGGAAACTTCACGGCATCTGTCTTTATGACAGTCGGCCCAAACTATATTACCGCAAGTGACGTTCAATTTACCGGAAGCTTTATTGAACAATTCACGGGAAGTTTCAGCGGGTCATTCTACGGGATAGCCAATGGGCAGGGATTTTACACGGGAAGTGGTGGATTCTCAGCCAGCTTCACGGGGTCAATTGATGGCACCGGGTCAATCGAATTGACAAGTAGTGCGGTGCTTGGAACCAATGTTGCAGGATATATTGTTGGCGACGTATCCATGCCATCTTATTTGGGAACATATTCGGGGAGCTTACAAGGAGCGGCTATTGCTGCGATGGGAATAGCATCAGGAATATGGTTGGACCAAAACTATGGGTATTTCACGGCCTTCTTCTCTGGGTCGGGATTGTCCGGAAATATTTTTGGAGTCCCGGTGTGGGGGCCAACACAGGGATTGATTGCTTTATCCAACACAATTGTAAGTCTTCCGAATGAAATCAAATCTTTCACGGAAACGTCTCCCAACGAATCTCCATATTCAGATGGAGGAATCATGCAAATATTTCGACCAAGTGTCAATCCATATGAATTTGTGGATTTGGAATGGATATGGGGTGGGGATGATACAGGATGGAGTAGTCTTATTCCCGTCCCAACGGGGTCGGTATTTACGTGTTCGTGTGGTGTATCTCATTCAGTCCAATTGATGACAGGTTCATTTACGGATGGACCGTTTGATGGATGTCGTTTTACGGCATACTATTCCAATTATCAAATCATCTATGGGTCATTGACTGGTTCGTGGTCCAATAATGCCTTGTTTGGAACCTCGGTTATTATTCCATTGCCACAGCAAACATATCCGTATGTGACTGCTTTCATCAACGGAGAATATATTGAAGGAACGGCTTTGGGACTTTACACGACGAGTGGGTCTTATAGTGCCAGTTTCTATGGTCAATTTACTAGCGGACAGCTTCTCGGAGACACCGTAGCATTCCAGCTTTCAGGAAGTGCATCTACAAGCAGCTATGCCTACACAAGCAGCGTTGAGATTAGTTCAAGTGCATTAACGGCTCTCAATGTGGAGGAACAGTTCAGTATCAATTTAACAAATCTCCAAGCCGAATACAAGTCGGGGGACATTATCAGGCTGAACGTATTTGGCCGAATCAAATTCCCATTAAAATATTTCGGAATCTCAACTCAGCAAGAACAATACCTCATTCCTCAATATTTGCCTTCATCGTCATATTATGCGTTGAAAGACAATCAAACCGAGGAAATTGTTGTCAATTTCGACACGGCTACGAAAATATCATGCACCTATCCCGATGGAAATTATTTCCTTCTCGATACAACCGGATTGCCACAGGAAAGATATTATAGAGTATTGATACGTGTAGAAGATGGAACAATATCGGAGACAATTGATACTGGCAAGATATTTAAGATTACGAGGTAATATGAATGATTTTTATAAATCGTGCCCCGATTATAATGTTAGGGTTGTTGTGTGGAATGGTAGGAGGGAATTGGTCTCCGATACTATGTATAATGGTTATGATTAAACTAAAATCCATTTTAACCGAGAATATAACTGACAGCCCAGAATTCAAGCGATGGTTTGGTCATTCTCAAGTTGTGGATAAACATGGAAATCCGATGGTTGTTTTTCATGTAACAAAATCTCTAATACAAAAATTTTCTCATAAAAGAATCGGGCATGGTTCAACTGTATTGGGAAATTATGAGGTAGAACGATATGGAATATTCGCCGCCGAAGATGCACGAATGGCGGATGAATTTGCCAGAGCCGGAGATTATGAACATGAAAAAATATTTAACCATTCCATTATACCATTGTATATGAGAATAGAATCTCCTTTGGACACAACTAAGGTATGTTATAGTGATGCTCTATTTAACACGGTTGAAGAATGGGGAGACAAAAACGGAATGAGTGGGTATCATATGGCTAGAATATTGGGGGATAGGTGGGGTTCCAAAATGTGGTTGTTGTTTGATAAAGATGATGAAAATGACCCAGAAATATGGATAAGAATGTTCAAAGACTTAGATTATGATGGAATAAGATTATATGAGAGGTCTGAAATTGAGAATAATATATCTTGGATGGCATTTGACCCCGACCAAGTTAAGTCCGCTATTGGAAATATAGGAAGATTTGACCGGAATGATTTAGATATAATGAAAGAAACCATAAGGTAAGTATGGCTGATTTTTCGAAGAACATAACACAGTTCCAACGAGATGGAACTTATGTATATGAATTTGACGACCAAGGGAATCTTTTTTTTAATAGTGCCTCGGCGAATTTTTCACAGGTTTACCTTTCATTGCCGCTGACGAACTACGTTTATAACGAAACCAAAATCGAGCATTTTTATAATCCCGATTTTGTGGAATTCACCCCGGCGACCACTGCTTCGGTGGTTACAGTAAATGTTGATGATTTACAGGCACAGTTAGGAGTTCTTCAACAAGAAAATATCACTCTCAAGTCTCAACTCGATGATTTTATAGCACAAAACCAAGTCACCAGTGCGGCTTCGAATTCGCAAGCAGTGCAACAAATCATTTTGGAGCTTCGTATTGCGTTAGGGCAAGGAAGAGTAGCAGCAAACTTTTCAAATACATTCCCGTATGCCCCGCTAACTCCACAAACATCATAACATGGATTACACGTCATATCAGTCTATCTCGGAAAACTCTCAGAGTTTGAACACTGGTTCATATTTGAACCAGACTGAATATGCTATGTTTACGCAGGGGTTCGCCGGGGATTTATGGTGGGGACTTTCCGCAAAAGATGTCATTGAAATTGGTCTGTGGGACCGCAATGAAAATTTGCTTGGGTGGGATGTTTTGTATCAGTCTAAAAGCTATGATACCGTCACCATTTCATACTATGATTCCTTCAACAATCCAGTAAGCTATTCTTATCAGGAATTGAAGCCGGATTTCATCTTGCACAAAACGGCGGATTTGTTGGTTAATCTTGCCGACCAAGTTTCATCCTCATTCCAAGTTCAAAGCGGAAGCTATGTCGTAACCTATAATATGACACGGGAAATGGCAGGTTCTCCGTCTGCCCCTCTCGTCATCAAAGAAATTGCTCCATCCCAATTGGAGATGAAGCTTGTTCCTCTGTCTTCGTTCGACGATTCCTACACGGCATTTTGTCAGAACAATTTTTTGATGAATGATGTGGCTCCGCTATATGTGAGCACTCTAAAAAATTGTCCGTATGGACAAATTTACGCTCAACTTGCTCCGACGAACATGGAAGAAATAAACACCATCAAGTCTCTGTTTTTCATTTCGTCCGATGGTGGAATGTTGACTTTTTTCAAGAATCTCTATGAGGACTTATTGGTTTATACTGCCCTCCCAATTGTTACAACTAATGGGATAGATATTATAAGCCAAAATTTCGTTCGAATCCAAGGAATTCAGACGCATTTTACGAACTTTCTGCTTTCCAATTCGACGGCAAGCGTTGATTTTGATACTTTGGATAACCAGTTCCACGTTTTTGTGTCGGCCTCAGTCGAACGAAAATTTTCTTCCGCAGGACCAAATCCATCGAAAAACTATGTGGATGCAAAAGCGTTTGTCTATGACTTTTTCACCCAATATTTTTACGACCCAATTTCCAAAGCGTTTCGTTCGGCATATAACGAAAAATATTTCGGCGAGTTTAAGAACGCTATAAACGTAGGAAATAATCGCATGCTTCCAATTCTCAATATTGGATACATGGATGAACGTTCGACGCCATCCGACCCCCTTACACTATTGGTCAAGCTCAAAGACCCGATTCCTAATGACTTAAAAATTCAGAGTCAATGTTGGGTGTCCAATATTTCATTGGTTCCACAGATTGTTAGTGCAATCATCACGACTAACTCGTCCTCGGTCGTCTTTCAAATCGGGCCTCCAAACTTTTCCATTCCGATTCCAAACGCCAGTTTGACGAACACGAACAAGTCATACACGGCGAACGATTTGGCCGTGAGCGATGATTCTCAAAGACAAATAACGGTCAGCCAAAACATTTCCGAATTGTCGGTAGATTACACCAATTTCAGCAATTTCGTTCTGTTCTCCTCGGCAGAAATGAGATTAAAAATCTTCAAGAACAAAGTCATAAACCTGTATGGCTTTAGCTCTTCCCTTGCGGTTCTGAATGATAAAGCAAATACTTTCCTCGCAGCGAGCGGAAGTCTCTATCCATATTACACGCAGGAGTATTCCTCTATCCAGAGCCAAATGGACAATATCGTCAACACGTTTGATGGGTATGAGTCCTACCTCTACAATCAGGGATATTATCAGTATCAAAACGGAGCATTCGTAAGTGCCAGCTACGTGGTATCTCAAGATGCTGCGGCCACTCAATATGATACCGATAATCGAGACAGTTTGATTAACACTTGTCCCGAGCATGTTGTGGTCAACCCCGATAATGATGATTACATCATTTTCTTGGCAATGGTTGGTCACTTCTTCGATGACATTTACATTTACATTGCCAATATGCCCTCGGAGAAAAAGCTTGGAAACAGTCTGACTTCCGAGTTTACTCGCCGTGTGGTGGATTACATGCTTGAAACGTTCGGTTGGGATATGGGAAATTCCAACGAACAAACCGATTTGTTGAACAACTATTTAACCGACCAACAACTCGATGGGTTAGATAGTTTGTCGGCGGAAGAACGCATAAAAGAAATCCGTAACCGCATTCTCCACAACCTGCCTGCCATTTATAAGAGCAAAGGAACCGACGAGGCCGTTCGTCTGATTTTGGCGTGCTATGGAATTCCGCCTGCTCTTCTGAGCATTCGAGAATATGGTGGAGTCAACTATGACGACCCAACCGCTTCTTACACTTTGTATGAGCGAGTTTATATGCGTCAGTGGGACACTTCATCCCGCTATGACTCATATGACTTACAGATTCCAACGGGGTCGCACACTTATTTGTGCAAACTTCGTATTACCAGTTCGGCCCCATACACTTACGGGAATGAACAAACACTATTTGGGCGTGTCCAAGACCCATCTCGCACTTCGTTGAGTGGGTCGGGTGAATGGGCACTGGGGTTTGTTCGAGTTCCCCATAAAAACACCGGGCAAATATTTTTCCGAATAGGATACGATGGGCAAGAGACATTTCATATGTTGAGTTCTGAGTTCCCTCTTTTTGATGGAAACATTTACAGCATCATGCTTCGTCGAAATGCTCCCGACCCCGCTTTCGATTTCACTCCCAACACAGATTTGGTCCCGGCCATTTATGACATTTATGTCAAGAGGAATCAATTCGGGCAACAAGTCGTAGCGTTGTCGTCGAGCGTCGTATGCTATGATGTCAACTCCAACACTCGTTTTAGTCAGGGCGGATTGCTTAAAATCGGAGGATGGTTTGCCGATTTGAACGGGCAGGGATTCACGGGGGCGTTTGATAAACTCCAAGTTTGGAAGAATCCGATTGCAGACGAAGACCTCGAAGATTATACGAACAACTTCAATGCTTATGCTTCTCGGGGAAGTGGGTCATTGGCTTTTGAAAACTTGTCGTTTCGTATGCATACGGATTATCCATTCAACCAGATGGTGAGTGGAATATGGAGAAATGGAAATCCATTCTTGGCCATATCTTCGTCAGAAAAGTTGAATGTGTTGCAGGGAGAGCCAAATTGTAATGTGGATTACATTGTCTCAAATTTCCCGTGGTCTGGTTCAACCGTCATTGTCAGCGGGTCTTGTGGGCCAGTCTCACAATCAGTATATCCGTGGCAATGGACTGCCATAGATTATCCAAGCACTTGGGGAATCTCCAAGTATGGTCCAAATAAATTCCGTAACGAGAAGGTCAAATACACCACCCAATCACTTCAAGTTCGGCTTGATAATCTGAATCGTTCAACCTATGTTGATAAGTCGGCAATCGCTCCTGATTCAACGCAAATTGGATTCTACGCCGACCCACAAGACTTTAAGAACCGTGACATCGTGCGTTATTTCGGTAACTTCGATTTCATGGATGTCATCGGAGACCCAATCTATCAGTATTCTTCGAGCTATGACACATTGAGACAATATCGTAAGGAATTCGCTGCCGACCGCAATCAATACAGCGGAAGCCGAACTCTTTTCAATGAATTGTTGACAACTTACAAACTTTATTTCAACCGCTCCATTTTTGATAGTATTCGAAACGTTGTGCCTGCCCGAGCCAACCCAATTGCAGGTGTGGTTATTGAACCAACCATTTTGGAACGTCCGAAGTATCAGTTGAAAGTGATTGACAGTGTTGCAAAGTATGCGTTTGAAGCCCGCATTACGAATTCGATTGTTACAATTACTTCGTCGCTTATCCCGTCTCAATCTATCTATTTGAATGTGGATTATGTGTCCAATCCAAATCGAGATTACCCTGTCAATTATGGTGGAAATTACATCCGTGATTTATCAGATGATTTCGAGTTTGGACATTTTGCCGCTGGCGTTCCAAGCCGAGTTATAGATTTCACGGCTTGTCCTGTTCAGGGGTATGCTCCATTAGCTGTTCAATTCATCAATAAATCGTTTGGAGCCAATACCTACTTCTGGGATTTCGGAGACAGTTCCACGGATTATACGCCTCAAGAAGACGTAGTAGCCGGACGTGTTAATCCCGTTCACGTTTACGCTCAACCCGGAATTTACAATGTTACATTGACAGGATATTATGGACAGTTCGGATTGAAGACCGTTAAGTCAAACTATATCATTGTAACGTCGTTTGGACTGGTTGCCGATTTCGATGCCGAGCCGAAATCTGGATATGCGCCATTGTTTGTTAACTTTACGAATTTCAGTGTAAATGGAACAACATATCAATGGCAATTTGGTTCGGGGTCTCAAACAAGCACGGTGGCCAACCCGTCGTTCATTTACAACGACCCCGGGACTTATAGTGTCAGTTTAATCACATCCATGCAACTCACTCAATCGGTTGCCTGTGCCTCGTCAAGCATAAGTAACTTTGCGGCTCAACACATTAGCACAAGTTACATTACTGTATTGGCTGTCCCGAATAATTGTAATGGGCCATATTCAAATTCTGTGGGGGGTGGAAATTATGGACGTGTTCCGTTCTTCGACCAATTCTCATATTCTCTCGGAAGCCTCAAGAGTCCTGTAACATTTAGCTACAATGCTGGAGCAAGTGCTTCTCGATACATTGTAACAATTGGTGGTGTTACTCAATATGATAGTATGTGGGCTTGCACTCCGTCGCCGACACAGACGATGGTGAATACCATCAACAATGCGTTAGGAAAATATGGGCCACATCCTACTCCATCTCTCATTTCGGCCTCATTGACGAATTTGACGTTGGCCCAAAACAACACGCAATTCTTTTTCAATAAGACAACGGGAAGTAATTTGGCTACAGTTCAAGTGTATAACCCATTCAATACGACTTGCAGCTTTACAATGAGTTGCCCAACGGCTCCAGCACCACCGTTTATACCGCCGCCTACGGCAGTGACATATTCTTGTGGAACCACTATCGTCGGAACGTCCGACGCAGGAGGAATGCCATATCCACACGTATTTTCAGTCAAGTTTACAAATTCGGATGATGATATGACAATGGTGTATAATTCGAACAATCCAATTCGAATTAAGCTTTATTATTCCGGCTCTCCACAAAGTTCGATGACATCGTTTGGTGTTAGTAAAGCATTTGACGGATTGAACATTGGTGATAGTGGATACCGTGGACCATCTTCATTCCAAGCAGCATTGAACACTGCATTATCATCTTTGGGGCAATCTCCTGCTACGATAGTCACGACCATCACAGAGAATAGGGGTGGGCCTGTATCTGAATATGTAAATGGTCCAAGTGGAAGTATTGCCGTGAATGGTATATTTAGCTTCTTGGAGCGTCAGTTCTGGGGAGGAAACAGTATTGGAACTATCTTAAATGGAAAAAAGTTAACGGTCGAAGTGTATGCCCCAATACCAAATACAACATATCAAATCAACGTAAGTTGTCCATTCTAATATGAATCTAAGCGGAGAAGTATTTTTCAACATGTTCAGGAAAACCCATCCTTTGTTTGGGTCTTCCGAATACATGCTAAAACGATGGACGAAACATACCATTTATGCTTTAAGCGGTTCGTACAAACATCCCGAGAGTCAATCGTGGTATCTTGTGTCTGACCCTCGATTCAACACGTATTCCACCAATTCCATTTATCTTTATGATTACGTGCTCGTCAATGACAGTTGGTTCTTTTCCACTGTTTATACCTCGTCTGCCGTAGATTCAACACCCTCGACTATTGGGGATTACGTCGGGACATTTAACGGCACCGCTTCATTTGCTCACAATCCCAATACGTGGCTAAACAGTTCCAATGCCATCTACAATAATTATATCTTGAGATATAACCCTGTGGAAAGTGCCTTTAAACGATTCCCGGTGTATGGGTTTGACCCTGCGTTTTCACCATCCTTCAATTATTTCGACCCGACAACAGGATTGAATCTGACGCCTGCTCAGTATTCACAATTCATGAAGACGCCGGTGTTTACGGATGATGGAACGTATTTCGAAATCATTACGGGATACCCTCGAAACCACTATACACATAAGCGGGGCTATTATTCAGCCACACGCTATCTGAGTTTTGGACTTGCCTCGGGAAGAACCGTAACATCTGCCTCCTATCGAACTGGAATGCAATCAGTTTCAACAACGATTGGACAAAACGGATTGGGAGATGGAAGCTCCCCCATCCAATCAACGACAGTCACGAATATTGACATCACCCAGAACAACAACGTAATTTTCAAATAAAACCCCACGCTCGTCAATACTTATAGATGAGTACCTTTTTTATAAAAGCATATGGCATACATAGACAACCAAACTATAACTGTAGATGCAATTTTGACCCAAAAGGGTCGTCAACTTCTGGCTCAAAACGGCAACCTGAACATTCAGTCATTTGCTTTGGCAGACGACGAAATTGACTACACGCTCTACAACCCCAACAATCCAAACGGGAGTGCGTTCTATGATATTGCCCTTCGCAATACGCCCATTTTCGAACCTCTGACGGATGAAACCCAAATCATGAAGTATAAGCTCGTCACCTTGAACCAAGGTGTTACGTCCATTCCCGTCATCAGTATTTCGCAAGACAAAATTTTGGTCACGTCAACTTATACGGGGGACATCATCATTAACCCCTCAACAAACCCCGCTTACAACTTACAGGCAGGATATACAGCCGTTCTTGGAAACAAGAACGTCGGCCTCCTGATTGTTCAGCAGACCAACGCTGTCAATTCCGTTTCCAACACCGTTCCATCATTTGCCAGCAACATCAATATTGCTAGTGCTCAGGTCGTCGTTGGAACAAGTTTCCGATTTGTTCCAAATAGTGGATTGGCTCAAACAACTACCACTAACCTTACCATCATTGGAAATGAGTCTGGCGGAAGCACGTCCATCGAAGTGACAGTCACGGTTCCGGCGACTACATCCACAACCGCATAATTTATGATATTCAATACATTTGACCCCAACCAAGATGTTGTAACGGGACGTGTGACCCGAGTCGCCAGTGGATATTGGCCCGATGGTTCCCCAAACTGGGACCAAGCCAACTTTTTTAGCGATTTTTGGCGATTGACTGGCTCGGTGGGAACACCATCGTATGGAACGTCATACTATGACATTCGCTATACAATGTATTATCTGAACGTCTTCCCGGACCTGTCATCCTACGTCAATTATGACCCCTATTTCTCCATCACATATGGAAACTTTTATGGGGAACTGGGAAGTGGTTCATTCACGACAGAATCTTCGAGCATTGAAACTTCTCCAACCAAAGCTATTTATTCTCAATACAAAAACGTGCTGTTGGCCGATTCGGACGTAAGTGCTATTTCCAACGGTATGTTTTCAATGCAAAGTGGAAGCACCACGTCTCAAGCATCCGATATTTGGGTAATCAACTTTTCCGCTTACAAAATGAAGGACCACGTTGATGAAGGTCTTCTTCAACTCAATTTCAGTGGGTCAAACGGAATAATTACACTGATTGACGATTCCATTTACACCACTCAGAACCAAACGGTCTATCAGCTTATCACGGGAAGTCTTGCCAATCCTCCTGTAAGCCCAACATATGCAGGACTTGGATTGTTTTATCCAAAAGCTGGTGTTGTAGTTCTCAATGCGTCGTTGATGGCTAATCTGTTGGGAATCAATAGTGCTACTGGTTCGGGGCCGGGGACAGGAGGTCCATTATTGCCCGATGGTTCGTGGCCGTATAACTCTGGTTCGTTGAATCCGAGCACGATTCAATATACTTACAATCACATGACCTTGTTCGAATCTATGAACTCGGCGGGCGGGTATTTCATGAATGTTCGAAAATCGGAATACGTTCCCTCGACACATTATTTCGTCCGAGTCATGAATCGTGATTTCAACTATAGCAACAACCCAACGTATGTTTATGACGGAACCGATGGAATTCATCCCAAGGGCCAAATTTACAACGCAGACTTCATTACAGACCCAAAGACTTACATCACAACGGTTGGATTGTATGATGCCAGCAATAACCTCGTTGCCGTTGCAAAATTGAGCAGACCAGCGGTCAAATCCTTTGACCAAGAATTGCTCATCAAAGTCAGATTAGATTTTTGACCCCGAAGTGTAAGTAAAAGTGAGTTTTGAATATGTCGCTCGATACTTATAATGTATGAGCGACATTATCATTTGTAGATTGGATGGAAAAAAGATTCTCGTAAAGCATTTAGCAAGACATCTTAAATTGTATCATAACCGAGATTACCGAGAATATATTGGCGAATATATGGATGATTTTCTCCAATTCGGATGGAACTTTTGTTCCATATGTCGCACACCAGTAAAAGGAGTGGCATGTTCTGGAGAATGTATAAAAAAACATTATTCCATTGCACGAAATGGAATCCCAAAAGGTCCAATGTCCGAAGATACAAAACGGAAACTTTCGGAAGATAGAAAACAGAAATATGCTAATGGATGGGCACCAAGGATTGGAAAGATTCATAGTAAAGAATCCAATTTAAAAAATTCATTGTCTCATATTGGAATCCGAATGCCATCTATCAGTGGAATTCTTAATCCTGCTTGTCGCCCGGAAGTCAAAGAAAAAATATCTCATACACAAAAGCAAAGTGGTAGATATACTGGGAAAAATAATCCAATGTATGGTAAGACTCATACACCCGAAACTATCCGAAAGATATTTTCTCATCGTCGAATGAATAAGTTAGAACAGATTGTTGCCGATGTATTAACCCGAGCATCCATTCCGTATCACTTTCAATATTTTATAACAGGAGATGGGAAATGTAAATCGTATGATTTCAAGATTAAAGGGAAACCTATTATTATAGAAGTGGATGGGGATTTTTGGCATGGTAATCCAAACAATCCCAATCATTATGCTCGGGTTGATAGTGTTCGTCGTAATGATACAATTAAGGATGAACTCGCACATCAACGAGGGTTTAAAGTGGTTCGGCTATGGGAATCGGATATTAAAAAAGACCCCTCGATTATTCTAAAATCCATAAACACGTAGATATTTATATTGTATGATTAAACTTACGGGCCTTCTGTTAGAATGGAAGGATGCCAATATATGGCATCGTGGGTCGGCAACAGGAGATTTGCGTGGCGGTAAGACTGGGCTTCACCTTGGCACATTTAAGGCAGCAAAACAGGCATTGGAAGCAACCATTGGAATTCCAGTTGAAGGAGAATGGGATGGACATCGTGAATATGGAAAAACATTATTATGTGGAAGAAAACTTTAAATCTTCGTAATCAACATCCGACCGGATTTAATTGTGATGCCCCGAACAATGAACGGGGTATAGCAAAAAGAGGATTTTATTACAAAAATGAATCCGAAGATTATGGAAGCATTTTGGCGGTTGTTCCAAGTGGAACTTGTGTTAAAGAAATATGATAAAGCACATCAATCCTCAAAACATTCTGAATTCGCCGTTTGTTGCGGTTAAGTCTCGTGCTTTATCAAATACTGACCGAACTGATTACATTCTGGAAGAAGACGGCCAAACGGGAATCGCTCTCGAATACATAGATTACAATGACGGAGACCCCATTCTCAATACGTCTTGTAACATTGCCCTCGAACAACAAGACACCGATACTCTAAATTATGAAGAGGGTATCACCGGGTCTCGGTTCTTCAATACAGCATCCGCTCTCCGCAACATGGATGGAACGTATAAAGAATTGGTCTATCGAGTCATTCAGAATTCTTTTTATAACACCTATCAGAACCCAACCGAAATCTTCGGAGTTGAAAATATTGATTTTCCGTTAAGCAACACGCTCCGAACATTGTCGGACCAGTTCAGGATGTTTTCTATCCCAACCATTCAGATGGGAGATAAAATCCGCCCACAAAGCGTTCAATTTTACGATAACCTTTTGGATGACAATGTTGAATTGTTTGATGACGGGTATCAAAACTTGATTGCGGGGTTAAATCTTTTTTCCAAGATTCAAGAAGTAAGAATGTATCCTTCGGGGACAAATCCTCAAATCATTTTCCCCGGAACAAAAAGCTTTTTCTGTGCTTATTATAACATGTTGTTTGTGACCGACCCGATGAGTGTGTCGGCTTCGGCAGGAAGCAATGTTACATTCAGCGTAAGCGGAAGTGGGAGTCCTCGCCCTCTCTTTTACCAATGGTTTTCGGGAAGTGTATCGAGCAGCTACACCCAACTATCAGATGGTGGGAAAATCACCGGAAGTCAGAGCAATGTTTTAACCTTGACCAACATCGGTCCATCTCTTGTGGGCAGTTATTTCGTCACAGTGAAAAATTCTGAGACGAGCCAACACACGAGTTCGGTCGCATACCTCGACGTATTATAAAATGGCCACACCAGCAATACCTCCGACCCTATCGCCAGTGCCTTACGCATTCAAGGCAGTCGGAGGGAATATGGCGTTTGATGACAACTACCTCTACATCAATTACAATGGGTGGAGGCGGTTTCCGTTTGTTCAAACGTCCAATTTGGGGTTTGCATTTCCATCTCCATCAAACGAGGGAGACATTTATTGCGACAACGAGTATTTTTATATCGTCGTCAACTACCATTGGGTTCGACTTCCAATTGATGTCATAAAGGTAAACCGACCAATTGGCGGGCAAGTTCCAGTCATTAACATCAAAAATACGAGATTGTCTCCTTTTCCCAATACGACCGACACATATGGACGATGGGGAATGATTTCTTTCAACGCCGAATATTTTTGTATTTGGGGACAAGGAAAATGGCATAAAATCCCAATGGCTCCTATGCCATTTTTTGATGGCCCCGTCAAATCTCTATACCCATTGGTGGACGATTACATTCGAGTTGTGAAACCTTACAGCATTGCAACATACCCGGGGTTAAACGTAAGTTTCAGCGTAAGTGCAAGTAGTCCATTCCTCCCACTGATATATCAGTGGTATTCGGGAAGCATTTCTTCAAGTTATTACGCCATTGTTGACCAAGGAACAATAACAGGAAGTCAAACTCCTACACTATACATAAATTCTGCTAGTATTCAAACATCGGGGTCATATTTCATCGAAATTTTGAACCCGAAGGGATACAATTTTACAAGTTCCATTGTTAACCTTATCATCCTTCCACCGGAAATATTGATTCCTCCGCAGCCTCAGACTAATTATAAGACTGACCTAAATTTGTTTGATGACTTGCCTGACCAAAACTTCTTCACGGCATCATTCACCGTGGCGGCTTATGGTGGTAATTTCCCATTGACATACCAATGGTATTCGGGAAGCACTCCGCTTACAGACAATGACCGTATCACTGGAAGTTCGGTTGTCAATGGAAATACGGCATCACTTCAAATCAACTGCTTACAGTTCAGTGACGACGGAACATATTACGTGGTCATATCCAACGGTGTCTTAACAACCAGCACTCCTGTCTCATTGACTGTCCTTGACAACTTTATCCCGACGCAACAGAGTGATTCGATTGGCCAAAGTTCTACGTTGTTGTTCGGAAACGAGTCAACTTTCATGAATCCATACGAAGAAGGAACAGTTCCTCAGATTGGATTCTCGTTTGTCACCGGAGCAATATTTAATACGTTTGTGCCTATTTATGGTGCAAACGAGACATCCTCAACCGCTGTCGGATTTGAGGCAGGAACTTTGTTTAATGCAGTTGTGCCATTCTATGGTACAGGCTCGGACAATGACGCTAAATCCGGGTCGGCTTATAGTGTAGGGTTTGAGAGTGGATACATTGTGAACGTATTGGTCGTGTTTACGGGAAGTATGAACGAGACGAGTTCATATAGTTTAGGGTTTGATTCTGGCAGTGCCGTAACGGTCGTTACCCCTCTTTATTTGCCCGAAACCGTGGATACCTACACAATAATCGCAACAAGCTTATTGACGGGAAGTGTGGCATGAAAATATGTATAGGACAGAACTATGAACAATAATCAAGGAATTACCCAAACGCTCCGAGGACGTTATCAAGTCGGAGTAGTCAACGCAGCTACCGAGGAGGTTGAATGGAAGTGTTCGGGGAGTAATCTCGTTCTCAATGCGGGGATGGACAATTTGTATAATATGTCGGTCGCCGACCAATCTCTATATGGAATATGTGGCACGGGGACTCGCCCCAACAACCAGTTCAGCGGACTTTCTCAAATTTCCCAATCGGGGAATACGGTTTTTCTTTGCAATACCAGTGGAAACATCACGAATTTTTCATCGTCATTTGACGTTTATCCATCTTTGGTTCAGGTCGGCGACATGATTTCCTGTTCTCTTGGCCAACAACTTACGGTAACATCCGTCAACCCCAATGGTGTCAATTTGACAGTTACACCTTCTTATACATTTGGGTCTCAATCGTTTGCCGTTTACAAAACGACTCAGACAGAATTACAACTGGAAATTTCTCGTTCTAACACCTACCAACCCGGGATTGGGAGTTGCGGCACAACGTTTACTGGAAGCACGGCTGTTCATCGTCGAAGCTATAATTTTCCAGTTCTAGTCACAAACCAAACCTACAACGAAGTTGGTGTCGGGTGGGCAAGCGCAGGTCCGGGAAATACGTTTAGCCGAATTCTCTTGAATTCCCCGCTTACAGTCAATGCCGGATTTTATTTGAGGCTTATTTACGAATTGAGTGCCACTTACGCCTCATCTTCAACGAGTGGGTCAATATCTATCGGTGGATGGAGTAATACGAACGCAACACAATCAGTTCAAAACTTTCTTTGTTCTTACATTGATGTGACAGGGGCGTCCCAAAACGGAGACGCCGTTCTCGACCCATATTACATCAATGCATCTACAATATATTCTTCAATATTTGTATCGTCAAACAGCAGTTCGTTGGCACCATTCGGCAGTGCAGTGAACCGCTCTGCGGCGTCACAAGTTGGAACGCAAATGAGCAAAGCTGCGTATGTCAACGGAAGCTATTATTGTGATAGAACGGGAAACACAATTTCTGGAAGCAGTCTTATTATCAACAGCCTCGGGTTTGGAATTACCCTTAACGGATTCTTTACAGCCGCCGATGCAACGGGGCAAGCATATTGTGTATTGTTAACTCATTCTCAATCTTTGCTGAATACACAAACGATGACTTTAACATTCCGAACATCTTGGAATCGAATATTAGGATAACATTATGAATGGAAACTACGAAAGTGGAATTAACCTTGGATTGTCTGGAAAATATCGTCTCCAAGTTGTAGATGCGCCGACGCAAGCCGTTGTAGCCGATTATGGGTGGAAACCAAACCTCATTACGAATACGGGGTTGGATGCGATTGCTTCGTTTGCAGTCGCCCAAATGTCAACATATGGGGTTTCAGGAACAGGGTCACGCCCAAACTATATTACAAGCAGCACATCAACGATAACCCAATCGGGAGCGTATATCGGATTAGTTGATACCAGTTATTTTACATCCTTTACTCAATCAGTCTCCACAAACGGAACCGCCTCATATTCGTCGTTGGTTAAAGCAGGAGACCTCATCATAGACCAGAATTTGAGTCAATCAACCGTCGTTTTGGTGAGTGGGAGTATTCTGTATGTAACGGGGAGCAACCTCAATTACACAACTCCGCTCACATTTACAATATGGAAAACTTCTCAAACCAATTTACAAGGAGAGAGCCAACGTGTTACCAATTACTTTCCGGGGTCGAGTAGTCTTGTCGGATGGAATTGTGGAACGGTCATCAGTGGAAGCACGCTGACGATGCGAAGAACCTATACATTCAACGTTGAAAGTGCAACTCAATCCTATACCGAAGTTGGTTGCTCGTGGAATGGAAATTATAATAGTGAAGTTTTCAGTCGTGTTCTTCTTCCAACACCTATCATATTGTCTCCGCTACAACAATTGAGGATGACCTATGATTTGGTAGCTTCATATGGGCCGTTCTATCCGGTTTACAAAACAGCAAGTATATCAGGATGGCCCGTTCTTCCGTCAACAGATACATCGGGGACCGAATCATTGCAAAATTTGACTCCCACTACAATTGATACGAACGGGGCACTTGCCGGGGTGGGACAATATAATATTGGAGGAGCTATCGAACCATATAGTTCGGGTCAGTCGTTTTGTGTATTTGCATCCTCTGTAAGTGCCTCGCTTATTACGGGTTCCGTCAATACTCAAAGTAATGCAGTAACCCGTCCCGGAGATTATACGAGTGGACCAAGTTATATTACTCCATATGTCAACGGAACTTACACTCTTGCAAAATATGGAACGTTGAGTATTTACCAAGCAACGATGTCTAACATTTACAGCATTGGGTTTGGAACTCTGTTTGGGTTCATAACTGTTTGGCCATATGATACGGCGGGACAGTGCATGGCATTCGTATTTAACCAACCCCAAACCAAAACCAACCTTCAAACTTTAACGTTAGGATGGAGATGGACGTGGAATCGAACAATTCAATAAACCATGTTTATTTCGGTCAAAAATGAAAACTACGGGTATGCCGTCGCAACCTACGGCAATTACGTAGTTGTCTCCAATCCCGACCTCTTATACTATGACCCTTTAACAGGTAGTTTTCATACGGGGTCTGTGGATGTTTTTCTCTACAATAAATCAAGGGACCAACATGATTATGTTGGAACTCTCTATCAAACGTGGAGGCAGATGGATGTAAGGTTAACCACAGAATCTAGTAATTCCCTTTCGGCATCCACTCCGATTTCCACCGAAACTTCAAATCTTGCTTACTATTCGGATTATGACATTTGTATAGACAAAGACCTTTACACCGCCTCCATTCAAAACGGATACGGAGTGGCTCTTGATATGTTCAACACATACCTTGTCGTTGGAACTCCGTATCTGACTCAAGTTACACAAACGTCGGCCAGCTTCATAACCGAATCATGGGCAATGGCCGAAGTCTATGATTTGGCTCAATTGGTGTGGACTGCGAATAGTGCAAGTGCGGCAGCATTTACAATTGATGACCCCGATTTGTTGACGGGGGTTGGGGTTACCGGGTCATTCGGTCAGTCGGTTTCTATCAACGATGAATGGATTGCCGTGGGTGCTCCATTTCACAGTGGGTCCAACGGGTTGGTTTACATGTATCAAAACCTAACGGTTGGAAACAACTATTCTTGGTCATTGTATCAAATTCTTCAACCCGAAACCCCAATCGTAGGTGGAGAGTTTGGATTAAACCTCAAACTCAACAAAGCCCCCAATACGCAAAGTCTCGTGGTTGGAAGTGGTCCGTTGACATCTTTGGCTTACTATTTTGAATTCATCAACAACTCATGGACACAGACACATATTTTTTCCCCTGATATGTCGGTTTACCCAATGACATTCAACCCCGATTATTATCCACAGCCCGGCAACCTGATGATGAATGTTTTCAATGGATTTGGTCAGGCTGTAAGTTGTTATGGCGGGGCGGTAATTGTTGGAGAACCATATGACCGTTTGTTCTACGAATATAGCGGTTCCAATTTGTATCAGCAAGGTTCGACGTATATTTTTGAGCGTTGTATCACGGGGTCAGGGTGGATTCAAGTTCTGAAAACTTATGGAAACCCTCAAACGATTGATAACAATCGAATGGGATGGGCCGTGGATATGTTTGGATACAATGCTATTTCGGGCGTTCCTAAAATAGACGTGACCAATTTGACATCCTGTGATGTTGAGAATACGCTTGACCAGCTTCTATACTGTGAAGCCAAAAAAGACGCCTTACTAAATGGGCAGGCTCTTCTTATTCAAAAAAACACTGGCTCTGGCCAATGGTCAATCACAAATGTCTATCAAAAAAAGAAACAGTTTTTAAGCCCATATCGTGAATTTGGATTTGATGTTGCTGTTGCCGACCATTCGATGGTCGTGGGGTCTCCGATGCCTTTCGCCGACAATAATAGGTATATCAACATTGAAGCGACTCATAGTTCAGGCGTCAACTTGGACGACATTATGGGCAAGGCTTACATCTACAATTGGAACAACCTTCGTGACCAGTTCCACGTCGGGAACGTATTTTATCGAAACGGTAAAATAGTCATCATGACCTCGGGGTCAATGTTTGACGGTCTGTTCTATAACCCTGTTAACACATACACTTATGAATACGACTTGGAGTTCAAAAGTGAGCACACCATCTACGAGAAACAAGTCGTTTGCTCAGTGGCCCCCGGTGAATTCAACGTCAGCACAAACCCAACCGCTGTCTTTAAGAATGTTGCTACTTTTGACATCAATGGAAATGGACAGTTCGATTTCCAAGACGTGGACGTTATCCTCCGCTACATGCAATACAAATACACGTCTATCCTTGGTGTCCCCGTCTCAACCGATTGGAGTTCGTCTATTGTCCAGTCTGATGACGAAATAAGTTTGTTGAATTGGTATCAAACAAACACCGACACGAGCACCACGCCGATGCTCGTGTCTCAAAGTCTGTTGGCATGGGAGACGACCGATACGGCCATGCAAACGACGCTCGACCTCAATCAAGACAACTTGATTGATATTCGAGATATGAACATCATGTGGAAGTATTTCACGAACCGACTGACACAGGAAAATTACACGACATTCATAACGCCTGCCTGTAAGAGGCGATTGTTTAGTGATGTGACCGACTATCTCAACAGTCTGACCGGCAAGTTTTTTGCCCCCACAATTAGGAGTGATTTCTTGGATTACGAGAACTTCACTGCGTTCGATAAAACGGGGTCATATTTGGCTCCGATGGCCACAACTATTGGTCTTTATGATGGTTTGGAACTTGTGGCCGTTGCCAAATTGGGAACCCCAATTAAGATTACTCCTGAAATTCCCATCAATTTTGTTGTCAAAATTGACTTCTAATTGATATTTATTAGACGAGGAAATTGAATTATGCCAACACCAGTGCCCCGCCCATCATTGACGACAACGCTCGACGTAAGGTATGCTAGCCAACGTGCAGGAGAAGCGTTTGACGTAAAAGCCGTTCTCGGTAATCCCGGGTCCGTTCCCGCTCAAGGAGAAATTATTGATGCTGCCAGTCAGAACGGTGCCAACTTCCAAATCCAAAACGGATTCCAAGTTCGAATGCTGCCACAAGTTTCACAACTTCTCGCTGTTCAATCCAACGACACCAAGGGGCTTTCCTCTTACGTTAACGGGTTGGATACGACCAAATATCGCCCGTAAAATAACGGAAAATAATTTCGAAAAATCCTCCGTTGCTTCTATGTATTAGAAAGCAACGGAGGATTTTCGTTGTACTGTGGAATAAGAAAGTAACAAGAATATGTCACTACACCAAATAAAAGTTGCACGAGAGGACGTTCTCAAAATCGTGCGTGAGAACAAGGAAAAACATGATGGCATCCTCAAAACGGCCATCGAAGGTTACTGGATTGATGCGGAAGCGCATTTGAAGAAATTTGAGAAGGAACAGGTTGACAAAATCAACAAAAATCACAAGCTTCAACTCAAAAGCCTCCGAAAACAACGCAAGGAAGCGTTGAAATCCCTCAAAACTAACATCAAGACCGACCTTGATAAAGTTAAGGACCGCAATCGGGAAAAGGGATTCATTTTCTGGAATGGAACTTATCCCGAAGACCACGGCGATGATTACAACGGAACAATTCGTCGTTTGGAATTGTGCGTTGATAATGAAGTCGAACTCGACAGCGAGGAGTTTGATTCTTACATTCGAAACAAGTGGACGTGGAAGAAATCCTTTCTGACCTGTAACAGTGCCTATGTCAATTCGTGGGCTACTTCATCGTATAGTATCGCAAGTCATAACCCTAGTTATGCAGTCAGTGCAAGCTATGCGATTACGGGAAGTTGTCTGGCGTTGGCAAACTTCTAAACATTTATGGTCTTAGGCTTTGACGCTTCAACAACGTGTTGTGGGTGGGCTTTCTGGAACGGAACCGAGATTGTGGACGCTGGTTATATTGACCTGTCTAAGCTTGAAACGAACAAGGAAAAAGCGTTTCACGTCATCTCCGCTCTGAAAGACAACCCAAACCTGACGGTTACAACCCAAATAAATCTTGAGGCTGCTTTGTCGGGATTTATGGGAGGACGCACAAGCCAACAGACTATAATCAAGCTGGCAAGGTTCAATGCAGTGTTCGAATACATTGTGTCCGAACACTGGAAAATACCAGTCAACCTCGTCAGTGTTACAACCGCTCGCAAAAAAGTTTTCGGGAAATGCCGAATCAAAGGAATGACAGGAAAAGAATACGTTTTACAGCAGATTGATGCACGATGGCCCCAACTTCACAAGTTCGATAAAATGAATACACGAGGAACTTGGGATGCAAAAAACGAAGACACATATGATGCGATTGTAATGGCGATGGCTTGATACTTATGAGTGTATGAAGACCGTCAAAATAACGTGTGATAGGTGCGGGACCGAAGTTGAAGGAATCATTGAACGTTGCCCGTCCACGGGTGCCATTACGACGGGCGGTTATTATATTGTCGCCGAGGGGAGCAGTTGGAACGAATACCAACGGGATGACGAAGAATACATTTGCGACGAATGTATGCATGAAGACCCCCTCTACAAAAAGTTATATCTCCACGAGTGAAATCAGGATACCTCTATATCGTTACTAACGAAGCTTTCCCGGGGTTTGTTAAGGTAGGATGCACGGATGACCTCCAATCTCGATTGCGGGCCTATCAAACGTCTGACCCCAAGCGGGCCTACAAACTGGTGTTTAACATTGCCCATCCAGATTGTTTTGCTGCGGAGAAGCGAATTCAGGAATCAATGCGACATTTCGCCTTTTCCCAAAAAAACGAATGGTATGAAATTCCCCTCCACATGGCCATCTCACGGCTTGAAGAAGAAGTTGACGACTACCAATCCTCCCATCCAGTTAAAATAAATTGAGGTTTCTCTTCAAATAGGGTAATCTTGGGCAATCATGGTTCAGTCAGAACTCGTAGCAATCTTTGATGAATTGCTCGGACAACGAGCACGCCTCCGTAAAAACGGTATCCAAGCTACGTACCATTGTCCATTCTGCCTCGACAAAAACCTCGTCACCAACAAGTTTGAGATTGCCGTAGGTGGGCCACGCATTGGGAGTTATCACTGTTGGCGATGCGACACTAAAGGAAACAATTTCGGGTCGCTTCTTCGTAAACTAAATGCGCCCCCCAAATATCGGGAAGCTATTTTCAAGCTGACCGGGGATATTCGGATGGCTCGCTATCAGCGTTCTGACACGGACACGTATGTAAGTCTCCCTACGGAATTTCATCCGATGCACATTCCGAAAAAAACACCAGAATATAAGAATGCCCTGATTTACTTAAAGAAACGTGGTATCACCCGGGATGACATACTTAGATATAACATAGGGTTCTGTGAAAGTGGTCAATACGAACATCATGTTATTATCCCCTCATACGATGCCAATGGTGTGCTCAATTTTTTTATCGGTCGTCGCTATTATACGGACGACCCCGGCATTCCTCATAAAAAACCCGACGTTCCAATGGACCTCGTTGGATTTGAAAGTTTTATCAATTACGATGAACCATTGAATCTATGTGAAGGAGCTTTTGATGCTATTGCCATTCGGAACAATGCCATTCCTCTGTTCGGAAAATATCCGTCCCCAACGCTGCGAACCAAGATGAATGAATTTCACGTTAAGCGTGTGAATGTTGTTTTGGATTGGGATGCGTGGGCCGATGCAGTTAAAATGTATCAGAGATTGCATCGAGAAGTTCCGATGGTGGAAATTCATTTGGTAACGCTTGATGGGAAAGACCCATCGAAATTAGGCTTTGAACGGACGCATGAACTTATTCAGTCGTCCAGAGAATTTGATGAAACCGACCTGTTGAGATACAAGCTGCAATTATGATAACAATCCTTAAGAAAACTCCATCCGAACCACAGTGGCCAAACTTTACCCACGTTCTGCAAATTGCGGACATCCACATTCGTCTCAACAAGCGACACGACGAATACAAAGAAGTATTCGAAAATCTCTATGAAGAAATCAAGAAGACGCCCGAAACAACGGTGGTTGCGCTCATCGGCGACGTGTTCCATTCCAAGAGTGATTTGTCTCCTGAATGTGTTCAGATGGCTTCCGATTTGTTTAAGAGTATTGCGGACCTTCGTCCGCTCGTGTTGGTCGCCGGAAACCACGATGCTACTCTTTCAAACAAGAGCAGATTGGATAGTTTGACTCCAATCGTGGATACTCTGAACCACCCAAATTTGTTTTATCTCAAAACCACGGGATTGTATGGGATGGCAAACATTTTGTGGAATAACATGTGTGTGTTCGATGCCCCCGAACGATACATTCTCGGGAAGGACATTCCTGACGTTTATCGTAACCAATACGAGCATATCATCGCATTGTTCCACGGCCCTATGGACCGTGCGGCTTTGGATACGGGTTATTCTATCAATAACCCTGCCATAATGCCTCCGCTATTTGACCATAACGATATGGCGTTGTTGGGTGACATTCACAAGCGTCAGGATATGCAGGATTATGACCCCGATGCGTGGAAACCTTGCATTCACTACGTCGGTAGCCTGATTCAACAGAATCACGGGGAAACGATTGACCGCCACGGATACTCGTTGTGGAACCTCAAAACTCGCACGTATAAGTTCAAAGAATTGAAGAACAATTACGGTTACTTCACGGCGGATATTCAAAAGGGTAAGCTGACGACGGATATTAGTAACCTTCCAAAAATGTGCCGCCTTCGTGTGAAGTGCTATGAGAGCGTTGCCTCCGAAGTGAAAAAGGTTGTTGCGGACATCAAGATGAAAACCCATGTGATAGAAGTTGCTTATGTTCGCATGGACCAAGAAAGGGATAAAAAAGACATCATCCCACTCTGTAAAGACATCGTGCTGGCCGATTTGACCAACGTTGATTATCAGGAGAAGCTTTTGAAAGAGTTCCTTACCCGAAAGTTGGAAATTGATAGTGAAGCCAAAATCAGCGAGATTCTCAAAGTCAACAAGGCAACCAACCTGCTTATCAAGAAGGACGACTTCGCCCGAAATTTGAAGTGGAAGCCAATTCGCTTCGAGTGGGATAACATGTTTACTTACGGGGAAGGAAACGTGATTGACTTTACCCAAATGAATGGGGTCTATGGAATCTTCGGAGCTAACAAGACGGGGAAATCGAGCATTCTTTCGGCCCTCATTTTCTGCCTGTTCGACAAATTCGACCGTGGCTACAAAGGGTTACATGTCCTCAATGTTCAACAGACAACTTTCCGATGCAAATTGGAATTCGAAATTTCAGGCGTCCGATATTTCATTGAACGAACGGGGAGCACTACTCGCTCGGGTAATGTCAAAGTGGATGTTAGGTTCTGGAAAGTGGTCACCGGGGTTGAGGAAGAACTTCACGGAACCGCCCGTCGTGACACGAATGACATCATTCGTGATTACGTGGGAACCTACGAGGATTTCGTCATCACTGCCGCCTCCTTTCAAAATGCCAAGAACCTTACATCATTCATTGATATGGGAAACAGCGAACGTAAGGACTTGCTCGTTCAATTCATTGGATTGAACGTTTTCGACCGACTCCACGAGGCTGCCGGTGAAAGAAGCAAAGAACTGACTGCCGTTCTCAAGACGCATAAGGATAAGGATTATCAGCTTGAAATCCAACAGAACGAAAATGCCCTACAACATGCTGAAATGCTGTTTACCGCTGCCCAAGAGCAATTGAACAGTTTGAAGAAGCAAGTTGCAGAAGTCAACGGACAAATCCTTTTGGAAAGTCAAAACCTTATCAAATTGGATACGAGCGTTCCGACCGACCTCGCTTTATTGGAATCTCGTCGGGCCACGGCAGAAGAAACACTGACCACGAAGCGTAAATTCATTTCTGATACCAAGGCCACAATGATAGAGCAAGAAAAGCATCTTGCCGAACTTAATGCCGAGATTGAAAAAATTGAGAAGTCCAATTTCGTTGAGGCTCACAAAATATACAAAGACCTGACGGATAAAATCACGGCTCTCAAGCAGAAGATTGACCTTAAAAAAGTCGAAATCAAGGGTAAATTGGAAAAGGTTGCCCGACTCGACAAATACGAGTATAACCCCGATTGCAAGTTCTGCATGAATAACTCCTTCGTGAAAGATGCAACCAAAGCCAAGGGGGAACTCCTCGACGACAAAAAGAACACCGATAAAATGTTGGGAGAATTGGAGACACTGAGGAACAAAGCTTCCAAATACGAATGGGCCACTCAATCTTACGAAACCTATACTCGACTGCTTACGGAACGAGGAACAACGAAAGACAAGTGTTCTACCGCAAGCAGAAACATCATCATCGCCACGAATGAACTCGAACGACTGGATGCAGGAACCAAGGCTATAGTGCAACAGATTGAACTCTATCATCGAAACGAAGTGTCCGTGGAAAACAACACGAAGGTTCAATCTAAAATCAACGCCTTCCGAGCGGCTCTATCCAAACTTGACGTTCAATTCCAAAAGCAAAACCAAACGCTCATGGAAATTTCGGGCAAGCGTGAATTGTTCCGTTCTTCCATCGAAAAGGTTCGTGCCACTATTGCCAAAGTGACAGCAATGGAAGTTGAATTGGATTCTTATCAGAATTATCTCCAAGCAGTGGGGCGTGATGGAATTCCATATCAAGTCATGTGTAACACGGTTCCCGAAATCGAAAAGGAAGTCAACGCCATCTTGAGTCAGGTGGTTGACTATACTATTCAATTCGAGACTGATGGTAAGAACGTCATTCCCTACGTTGTCTATGAGTATGGCCGATGGCCAATCGAATTGACTTCGGGTTATGAGAGATTCGTGGCAAGCGTGGCCATACGAGTGGCTTTGACTAACGTGTCCAATCTTCCAAAATGCAGTTTTCTGGCATTGGACGAAGGCTTCGGGGCGTTGGATGCTGACAACTTGGCATCAATGTTCACACTCTTCTCATTCCTCAAGAATAATTTTGATTTTGTTCTTGTCATTTCGCATTTGGATACCCTTAAGGATGCGGTTGATAAGCAAATCGAAATCAAGCGGGAAGGCAACTTCTCCTTCGTGAAATACGAATAAGCCAATATGTATTGGTGGGGCTTTGCCCCACCATACGTATGGCAAACCAAACACAATTACTTTCGAGTCAGGGAATCCGAGGGGACAGTAGTTTCACCACCACAGGTGTTCGTCAAGGACTCGATACTATTGCGGTTGACATTGAAGATACCGCCCACCTTTCCAACTATTTTCAAGTCGTCGAATTTAACCCCGTCTTTACGGCGGGGAAAAACTCCATCTCCTTCAACGGTTCCAATCTTCTTGCCAACAACTCCGAAATAAAAGTCGAAGTTCTGGATGCCGCAGGAAATTCTCTTTACCTCGCTTCCCCGCCTGCGAGCGCAGGATTCGTGGACATCGCCAACTTTACAGTTGCCATTTACGTCTTCCAAGAGGTAGTCAATGGCCCCGGCAACATTTACCTCGTCGGAACAACCGCACAGGGAGAAATTGTTCGATGGACTGGAAACATTAGTATAAATAACACTTACAAAAATGTTTCCCGAACTCGGTTTGTTCATACTCCCGAAATTGAAATTGAACCATTGTTGATTCCGACTGTTGATATAACAACCGCCGCCTCAATCGGAATTGCAACAACAGCTACGGGGTCATGTAGGGGTTATTCTGTTGCATTAAGAAATCATCCGCCACCTCCTCAAATTATTTCCAATGGAAATAATGCCGATTATAGAGTAATTATAACGTCGTTCTCTTCGACAATGGGAGGAAATGGGTTTAATCCAGATATGATTGGGGCAAAAATTATTTTATTTGTTGAACAAGCGCAAGACCCCACTTTTAAAGGCAATCCTCCAAAGATGGATACTATAAATTCGACTCAATCATTTACCATTAAAAATGTTATAAGTTCGAATGAATTACAACTGGATGGAAATGTTATAGATTCAACTGTTACAATGGTAACAACGTGGGGGCCGTGGAATGGAGTTCAAGGATTAGTTCCTATTTCTTCAATTAATAATAGGTCCAATTACGTTTCTCCATCATTCAATGGTAATTTTTTAATAAATTACACACAAACCTCAAAACTCAATTTATATCAAAACATTCCCGTTATCGGAACTCTGAATCTTTATGGAAGCTCAACTCAACTGATAACCAATCAGCCATTTTTTACGGCCTCGATGGTTGGGAACGCTATACAAGTAAACTATAACACTTTGGACCTTGGGCATACCGGAGCTTCATATACAATCAGTCCTGCTGTTTCTTCGTCCATTAACCGCAATCCCATATCCTCGTCGAATTTCACGGTGCTGAACATTACGAACAGCTATACGGGAAGCATCTCTCCCATCTATTATACACTGTTCAATTCTACAAATCCCCATGTTATTGATACAACGACTTACATCGCTTCTCTTTTATATGGAACTGTGACTGCACTAACATCTTCCGTCCCGTATCAATCTTATACGTCCATCATCTCGTCGTCAACCTATCTTGAGAAATCTTATGCCGACATCATTTTCCGAAATCTTGATACGTTCTCGGGGTTTGTAGCCAGACAAAAACTGTATGCTAAAAGCAACACATATCCCGGCGATTTTGAGCTTATAAGTGACACCCCACTCTCTCCGACCGAGTTGTTGTATGACCCTCTTACTATCAACAAATCCTATTCAGATATTGGAATATTTTACGACCAGAACCAAGTTAACACATATTGGTTTGCGTCTTCATCCTCGTTGAATCTTGTTCAGACAGATGTTCCTCTCATGAGTGGAATGACGATAACAACCGTTCCAGATTACACGTCGGCTGATGGGAATAGTTATGTAATTGCCAAGGTCACGGCTATAAACTCCAACAACGATTCCAAATATTACCCATTCGACCAAACCTCATACCTTAACGTCCAAGGGGCTGGATATACATCCAATTTCATTTTCTTGGAACAAGGTGTTCTCTATTCATTGTCGGTCAATGCAGTTGTCAATAAAAATCCAAGTGTTCCCGCCAGTGTCGCCTTTTATTTGACAAGCTCGGTTCCATCTATTTCCAACGAGCCAAACTTCACTCCTCGATATGGTCTTTTGTTAGGTGAAATTGATATTTCTGATGCAGTAGGAACAAAAACTTTCGGAGAGGCACAAGAATTTCTATTTACACCAATGAATGATTACTATGGGACATTGGTAATTGTTCCGTTCCAATGCAATGTGACATTGGCAAATCTCTCACTTCAAAACTATGGAGATTACGGGTTTTCCCCCGGTGGAACTGTTATTCAAGTTCCATTCCCGGTTAACTCAGCCAATGAATCGTGGACATTGAAGGCTGAGTTGTATGATAACAATTCCAATTTGGTTTTCACAACAACACCTGTCGTTCAGACGTTCGACCCATATGGATTAAGTCTATTCGGAAGTTCGATTTTGGCTTCGACGGGAACTGGTAGTGCGGGCGGATTCCCGACCACCGTTCCTCAATTAACCATTGTAAACAATCTTTACACTCCGGGCCTTCAATTGTTTGACCCACCGGGTCATTTCGTATCATGGCAACAGAATGGGGGAGCACTTGGTTATACTCACCTAACCAACATCAAATTACTCCCAACAAACACCGGGAGTTCCACTTTGGATTACATCAATGTCGAGATGGATGGGGGAGCTACATGGGCCAGAGCACTGGCTGTCCGATACAGTGGAAGTGCTTCAACGGTATATGGAAGACGGATATATGTGGATGCGACAGGAAGCAAATTCACATATTTATAAAATATTTTAGTGTTTTTCTGTGTTAGGATATACTTATAATAAATGGAAAACAAATCATATCAAACAGAATATCGTCGCAAAAAAGAAAAGCGGGGATGGAGATATTTTTCTGTTATAGTCCCACCGGATTGTTACATAGAGTTAAAAAAGTTTTATCTACGATGGAAAAGTGACAATATAGAAAAGTGGAACAACAAATGAAAACTGGGGTGTATAAAATAACTAACATTATAAACGGAAAATGTTATGTTGGAAGTTGTGCTCATTATCGGGGCATTTTCGAAAGATTATACCGCCACAAATATAAATTAAATCGAAATACTCACGAAAATCCTCATTTACAAAATTCGTGGAATAAATATGGCCAAACATCATTTGTATTTGATATATTGGAATATTGTCCATCTGAAAAATGTATTGTCCGTGAGCAGCATTACATAGATACTCTCGACCCGGAATATAATATCTGTCGAGTTGCAGGAAATAATTATGAATAAGAAAAGATTTTCAAGCATGTCAAATTTGGAGGTTGTCAAGTCATATTTAGAAGGACGACGACCATATCTTACAATATCAACTCATATTTCTGAAAAAGAAAAATTCCGAAAAGAGGGAGAAGAGTGGATAATGGATGGGAAACAATATAAAAAAGAAGGTAGAAAAATTATTTGTCTTACTAAAACACAAGGGGATATTATTCGGGAGGCTATTGGAAACGGACTTGATTGTAAAAAATGTGGAGCATCATACAAATGGGCCGGAAAATATGACAGAAAATATTTGTCCAAAACAGGACTATGCGAGGGATGTCTCATTGACTATGAAACAAAACTTCGAGTGTTGGGGATTTACAACGACTACGAGACATACAGGCTTGCGACGAACGAACTTGGAGCCACAAAAGATTTAGCCGACAAAATTCGAGAAACAATCAAGTATTTTGAATCGGGGGACACAGATGTCAAGATGCTTTGTAACTCCGAAGGGTTTACGGAAAGATGGAAAACAACCAATTCGGAACAAATCCTCGAAACGGCCAAAAAAGATTTAGCCGAAACTCAACGCCGCATTGATGCCTTAACGAAGATTCGTGACGAAGTGAAGGAAAAATACATCGAAGCAGCAACCAAATACGGCCTAGAAATCTTATGTCGAGTGGACCACAAATCTCCTATCAAGACCTAATCAGAGAAGAATACAAAAAGTGCTTGGAGTCACCTGTGTACTTCATGAAGCACTATGTAAAAATCAAGCACCCAATCCGGGGCACGATTCTTTTCAATCTCTTCAAATTCCAAGAGGAAACGCTTCAAGCGTTTCATGATTACAAGTTCAATATCATCCTCAAGTCCCGACAGATGGGGATTTCAACATTGGTTGCCGCTTACTCTTTGTGGTTGATGATATTCCACAAGGACAAGAACGTGCTTCTGATTTCCTTGAAACAGGACGATGCCAAAGACGTTGTGACCAAGGTTCGTGATGCTTATACCGAACTTCCGAATTGGTTGAAAGTAAAGTGTATTGAAGATAACCGCCTTTCTTTGCGGTTTATCAACGGTTCTTCCATCAAGGCCGCATCAACGACCAAAAAATCTGGTGTTGGTCAAGCTCTTTCACTTCTGATTATTGACGAAGCTGCATTGATTGATGAAGCCGAGGAATTGTGGACTTCGGCTCAACCTACGTTATCAACGGGTGGTAACGCCATTGTTCTTTCCACCCCTCGTGGTGTCGGTAACTGGTTCCACAAAATGTGGCAGGGAGCATCCGACGACAATCGTGACGGAACTACCGGCAAGAACGGATTTCATCCCATAACTCTCCCGTGGCATTTGCATCCTGAGCGTGATGAAGAATGGCGTCGTATAGAGGGAGAAAAACAGGGCAATCCCAAAAAAGCTTCGCAGGAGTATGACTGTAACTTTCTCGCATCAGGCGATAACGTTGTTGACCTTAACATCATCGAATTCTACAAGAAAAACAAAGCCTCCGACCCGAAAGAATGTCGGGGAATGGATAAGAATCTGTGGATTTGGGAATATCCAGACCGAACGCACGCTTACGTTATTGCGGCTGACGTAGCTCGTGGAGATGGCCAAGATTATTCGGCTTGTCACGTTTTGGACATTAGTCGTGAACAACCTATTCAAGTGGCCGAGTATAAAGGCAAGATAAGCACCAAAGACTTCGGTGATTTTCTTGTTGCCTTGGCGACGGAATACAATAGTTGCTTGCTTGTTATTGAGCGTGAAAACGTGGGATGGGGAACCATTCAAGAGGTCATTGACCGAGAATATCCGAATACTTTTTATAGTTCTGCTGATTTGAAATATGTCGAGGTCCGACGACAACTCACCAATAGTTGGGCGGCTGAGGACCGAAAACTTGTTCCCGGGTTCAGCACGAACATCAAAACTCGTCCACTTATCATTGACAATATGGAGCATTACATGCGTCAAATGGCCATCGAGCTTCGTTCCAAGAGAACGTTGTCAGAATTGGAAACTTTCATATGGAAAAATGGAAAGGCCATTGCAATGGAAGGATATAATGACGACTTGGTTATGTCTCTTTGTATTGCCCTGTGGGTGCGTGATACCGCCCTTCGTCTCCGTCAAGAAGGAGTTGAATTAACCAAGCTGGCCGTTGGAGGAATATCTTCTACACTCAAGGACAAAACTCCTTTTTATAAAGCCAAACAAGCTCAGGTTGGTCACAATGCATGGAAAATGAATACGGGGCGTCAGGGATTTGGCAATCAAAATCAGGAGGATATTCGTTGGCTTCTCGGTTAATTTCGGCATATTTATAGAAAAGACCACCGGGGTCTTTTTATACACATACACACTGAAACAAAGGAAATATTATGCCAGCAAACCAAAACCCACAGAACCTCAAGCCATTCGATGATGAAGTGCTTGACGTAAAGAAGCAATCTCTATATGCGAGGTTAAAGAGATTGTTTTCTACAGACGTTATCGTTCGTAACGTTGGTGGTAAGCAACTCAAGATAAAAGATACCGATAGCATCATGTATGCTACGGACAGAAACAGTCTCCGAGACCGTTTCAACCGAATCCGTTCTTCTGCTTACAATGCTTACACCCGTGACTTCGCCTTGTCATATCAAGCGGCCCGTATGGACCTCTTTCGTGATTATGACACGATGGACATGGACCCCATCCTCTCTTCGGCCCTCGACATTTATGCGGATGAATGTCTGACTTACAACGAAGTGGGTAAGATGATTACCGTCCACTCCACTAACAACAATGTCAAAAAGATTCTTGAGAACCTCTTCGATGAAATTCTCAATGTTCGTTTTAACTTGTGGTCTTGGGTTCGTAACATGACCAAATACGGAGATTTTTATCTCAAACTCTATGTGACTCCCGAATACGGGGTTTACATGGTGGAACCAATTTCCGCTTACAACGTAGAACGTATCGAAAACTCTGACCCTTCGAATAAACGCTACGTCAAATTCCAACTTCGTCCAACCGATACATCTCAAGCCGAAATTCTTGAGAACTACGAAGTTGCTCACTTCCGTCTGATTTCCGATTCCAACTTCCTTCCATATGGTAAATCCATGATTGAAGGTGCCCGTCGTGTTTGGAAGCAACTATCCCTGATGGAAGACGCCATGCTCATAAGCCGTATTATGCGTGCTCCTGAGCGTCGTATTTTCTATACTGATATTGGAAACATCCCACCAAACGAAGTGGATGCTTACATGCAGAAAATGATGGATAAGATGAAGAAGGTTCCATACGTTGATGAACAAACGGGGGAATACAATCTTCGCTTCAACTTGCAAAACATGATTGAGGATTACTACATCCCCGTTCGTGGGGGTGATAGTGGAACTCGTATTGATACCTTGGCAGGAATGGAGTGGACAGGTATTGACGACCTTGAGTATGTCAAAACCAAGATGATGGCTGCTCTTAAAATTCCAAAGGCATTCCTTGGCTATGAGGAAGGAATTTCGGGTAAGGCGACCCTAGCGTCCGAAGACGTTCGTTTTGCCCGCACTATTCAACGTTTACAGCGTATCATCTCATCCGAACTTAGCAAAATTGCCATTGTTCACCTGTATGCTCAAGGCTATCGTGATGAATCCCTCGTGGATTTTGAAATCGAACTTACCAATCCATCAACTATTTTCGAAAAGGAAAAGATTGAAATTTGGCAGGACAAAATTGGTGTGGCTATTGATATGACCGAGAACAAGTTCTTCTCGTTCAATTGGGTTTACAAAAACATCTTCAATATGTCCGAAGACGACATCAAGGAAGTCCGTGAGGAAGTGGTTGAAGATATGAAGCAGAGATACCGTCTCACGTCCATCGAAGAGGATGGTAATGACCCGGCCAAGCCATTCAAGAAAATCAAGGGCGGTGAGGGTGGAGATGGTGACGAAGGCGGGTTGGGGGACATCGGGGG
>VFSW01000884.1_pt1 | contig 44258 bp, 29 predicted proteins | sample 5358111 | NCBI WGS metagenome assembly VFSW01 (sample SAMN11554181, study PRJNA540505) | mine drainage metagenome | isolation source: sediment from site ElyBrook_90M | place: USA: Ely Copper Mine, Vershire, VT | collected 2017
GCGAGGGGAGACGCAAACCTCCGAGCACCGATGTGCTGCGGAAGGTCTTTGCGTGCGTGATCGTCATGGTGAGGCGCTCCGCGAAGCGGAGACTTGAACCACCAGAAAGTCAGTGCAGGAGGAACAGCACGCGCGTGTCGCCGTAGACTCTTTCGTCGTGTATGGAAAATCCGTCTACGGATGGTATCGGATCATCCTCGGCGGTTTCCGCGATCAGCACGGCGCGTTCGGCCAGCCAGCCGCCGTCATGCAAACTGGCGAGCGCCGGCGCGATCAGGCCCTTGCGATAAGGCGGATCGAGGAAGACGAGGTCGAACGGTCCGCCCGCGCCCGTGGCCATCGGCCCGAGCTCGGTGGCGTCGCGCCGCCAGATCTTGCTCGCGCCCGTCAGCGACAAAGCTTCGACATTCTCGCGGATCAAGCCGCGGCTCTCGGCGGAATCGTCGACGAACAGGCAGAATGCTGCACCATGGCTCAACGCTTCGATGCCCAGCGCGCCGGTGCCCGCGAACAGGTCGGCCGCGCGCGCGCTTGCGAGCGTGAAGCCCATGCCGAAATCGTTGTGCGCGAGGATGTTGAAGACCGCCTGGCGGACCCGGTCGGAGGTGGGGCGCACGCGCGCGTCGGCGGGCGCGACCAGCGTGCGGCCGCCGTAAATCCCTCCGGTGATGCGCATGACAAAACCCCTGATTTGCTTAAGGAAACTAGCCCAGACGGTCACCTTCACGCGAGGACAAAGACGGGCGGCTGGCGCCGCTGCGGCGGGCAGGCTATGAGCGATAGATGATGCGCAGCTTTCTCCTTTCGCTGGCTGTATTTTTGACGGTCCTGACGCCCGCCTCGGCGCAGATCGACCAGCAGCCGAAGGTGCATGCCCGGCTGATCTCCGACCGCGACACCGTTTCGCCCGGCGGCACGCTCACCGTGGCGCTGGAAGAGAACATCCGGCCCGGCTGGCACACCTACTGGTCCAATCCCGGCGATGCCGGCGAGCCGACCACCATCCAATGGACTCTGCCGAAGGGCTGGAAGGCGGGCCCGATCCAATGGCCCTATCCGCGGCGCGAGCAGGTCGGCCCGCTGATGGACTACGGCTATGAGGGCAAGGTCTGGCTGCTGGTCGATCTTCAGGCGCCCGCCGACGCCAAGCCGAATTCGGAGGAGCATTTTCAGGCCGCCGTCAGCTGGCTCGTCTGCCAACAGGTCTGCATCCCCGAAGACACGACGCTGAACCTCACCCTGTTCGTCGACAGGAATGCGCCGCCGCCCGATGTCATCTCCGCCGAACAGTTCGCCGCCGCGCGCGCCAAGCTGCCGGTCGCATCGCCGTGGCCGATACGCTACGCGATGGCCAACAGCCTGATGCTTTATGTGAAGGCGCCCGCCTTGGCCGGTGCCGCGCGGCCGGTCGACGCCAAATTCTTCCCGTCGCAGCCGGGTGAGATCCGGGACATTGCCCCGCAGGCGTTGGGTTTTGCCAAGGACGGCCCGGTGCTTCGTCTGGAAGCCGGAAGCAAGCTCCACAAAATCCTGGACGGCATTCTGGTGCTGACCTCCGCCGACAAATCCGTGCAGGCCCTGCAGGTCCATGCGCTTCCGGGAATCGTTCCGCCGGCGCATTTCGACGATGGTTCCACCCTGAGTCTCGCGCTTGCGCTGCTGTTCGCCTTCATCGGCGGACTGATCCTCAACATCATGCCGTGCGTGCTGCCGGTTCTGGCGATGAAAGCCTTGGCGCTGGCCGGCCACGCCAATGCCGAACGCAGCCAGGCACGCGCCGAATCCTTCGCCTATTGCGCTGGTGCGGTTCTCAGCTTCGTGGCCTTCGGTCTGCTGATCGTCATCCTGCGCGCGGGCGGCAACGCCATCGGCTGGGGCTTCCAGCTGCAGGAGCCCATCGTCGTCGCGGCCTTGGCGTTGCTGATCTTCGCCGTGGGACTCAATCTCTCCGGCGTCTTCGAGTTCGAGGCGGTGTCTGCGGGCGGCGATCTGGCGCGGCGTGGCGGGCTTTTCGGAGCGTTCTTCACCGGTGTGCTCGCCGTGGCGGTGGCCGCGCCCTGTACGGCTCCGTTCATGGCGACGGCCATCGGCTACGGACTGACGCAGACGACGTCCGTCGTGCTCGCCGTATTTGCGGTGCTCGGCCTCGGTTTCGCGCTGCCATTCCTGCTGCTCGGCATCTGGCCCGCCATGCACCGCATCCTGCCCAAGCCCGGTCCCTGGATGTTGCGCCTGAAACAGGTGCTCGCTGTTCCCATGTATGCCGCCGCCGCGTGGCTGTTGTGGGTGCTGGCGCAGCAGGTGGACCGCAGCGGCCTGTTCGCGGCGCTGATCGCCGTCGCCGCCCTCGGCGTGTCGCTGTGGCTGTGGGGCGTCACGCGCATGAGCCGGCACGGGGTCCGCATTGCCGGTGCGTTGGTGGCCACGGTCGGTATCATTGGCGCGCTGTATTCGCTGACCCTTGTCGGCCACAGCCGCGCAACAATGTCGGTTGAGGCCTCGAATTACGCCGGCATCGCGTCGCAGCCCTATACGGCCGCCCGTCTCCAGGCATTGCGCGCGGCGAAGCGCCCGGTGTTCGTCGACGCGACCGCGTCGTGGTGCATCACCTGTCTGGTGAACGACGAAGTGGCACTGTCGCGACCGACGGTGCGCGCGGCCTTCGAGGGGAAACACATCGCTTTTTTGGTCGCCGACTGGACCAATCGCAATCCCGAGATCACGGCGCTGCTGCAGGCGCACGGACGATCCGGCGTGCCGCTCTATCTCTACTATGCGCCCGGCGCTTCGCAGGCGGCCGTGCTGCCGCAGATCCTGACCGAAGGCGAGGTGTTGCAGACCCTCGGCGTCAAATGACGGTGTGGCTGCCCGCCCGGTAGGTGTGCGTGCCGCGCGTCAGCACGCTGTCCTCCGGCAGAACATCGCCGGGTTTGTAGGTCTCACCCGCCGCCAGCTTGGCGTAGAGCGCCGCGAAATCCTTGTAGGTTTCTGCGAACAGTTCTTCGAATGAAGAAATGACGAAGTAGGATTCCTGGAAATCGTCGATGCGGTAGTCCGTGCGCATCACCCGTTCCAGCTCGAAGCCGATCCGATTGGGCGAGGGGCTCTCGACCGCGTAAACCGACTCGGCGCTGCTCGAAACGATCCCCGAGCCATAGATGCGCAGGCCGTCCTTCTGCTCGATCAGCCCGAATTCGACCGTGTACCAGTACAGCCGCGCGAGATTCTTGAGGGCGCCGAATTCTGCCAGCGCGCGCTGCCCGCCTTTGCCGTAAGCCTGCATGTAATCGGCGAACACGGGATGGGCGAGCATCGGTACATGGCCGAAGACGTCGTGGAAGACGTCGGGTTCCTCGATGTAGCCGAGCTGCTCGGGTTTGCGGATGAACTGTCCCGCCGGGAAACGGCGGTTTGCCAGATGCTCGAAGAACACGTCGTCGGGTACCAGCGACGGCACGGCGACGACGCACCAGCCTGTCAGCGCCTGCAATTGCTCCGAGAGTTCTTCAAAGTCTGGGATTTGATCGGAGACCAGGTTCAGTTTCCCCAGACCGTCCAGAAATTCCTGACACGCGCGGCCCGGCAGGATTTTCAATTGCCGCTCGAACAGTGTGCGCCAGATCGCGTGCTCGGCCGCGGCATAACGTCCCCAGCACTGGGGAATCGTGTAGTCGCTCCCTATATCAGGGTGAAGGCGGCGCAGCGCATCCAGGGTCGGCATGCCCCCGATTAGAGGGCCGCCCCCACCCCCCTGTAAAGCCATGATTTTGTTGCGTGTCATGCGCAGGCTGCACACCTTCCGTTGCTGCCGGGCCAGCGAAAAGGCAACCCCATTGCCTCAAATGCAAGCTAGCATCATTCCAAACAGAATCCGGCCCGCCAGGAAGCGCCATGACCGTCATGCCTCTCACGCTCGACGACAAATATGAGGTCGACAAAGGTCGCGTATTTCTGACCGGCCTGCAGGCGGTGGTGCGCCTGCCCTTGATGCAGCACGAACTGGACAAACGGGCGGGGCTCAACACGGCCGGCTTCATCTCCGGCTATCGCGGATCACCATTGGGCGGTCTCGATCAGCAGCTCTGGCGGGCGCAGAAATTCCTCGACCGGCGCAACATCGTGTTCAAACCCGGCGTCAACGAGGATCTTGCGGCAACGGCCGTATGGGGTTCGCAGCAGGCCAATCTCCATCCGGGCGCGAAGTACGACGGCGTTTTCGGCATGTGGTATGGCAAAGCGCCGGGTGTCGATCGCTCCGGCGACGCATTCCGGCATGCCAATGCCGCGGGCACCTGGCCTCTGGGCGGCGTGCTGGCCATCGCCGGCGACGATCACGCCTGCAAGTCGTCGACGCTTCCCTGCCAAAGCGAGTTTGCCTTCGTCGATGCCGAGATTCCGGTTCTGAATCCGGCGGGCATCCAGGAGGTTCTGGATTTCGGCATTTATGGCTGGGCACTGTCGCGTTACGCGGGCACCTGGGTGTCGATGATCGCCCTTGCCGAAACGATGGACGCCTCCGCGACGGTGGAAGTTCATCCTCACCGCGTACCCAATATGACGCCGGTCGGGCTTCCACTGCCGAAAGACGGCCTGGGAATCCGGCTTGGGGATACGCCCCATGCGCAGGAGCGCCGTCTGCGGGACCACAAGATTCCGGCCGTCATCGCCTTCGCGCAGGCCAATGTGCTCAACCGCATCGTGATGGATAGCGAAACCCCGCGCATTGGCATCGTCAGTGCGGGCAAGTCCTACCTCGATCTGAGGCAAGCGTTGGATGATCTCGGCATCGGCGACAAGGAAGCGGCTGCGCTTGGTCTACGGGTCCTCAAGATCGGCATGACCTGGCCCCTGGAGCCGTCCCAGATCTCGCGTTTTGCCCACGGCCTCGAAGAAGTCTTCGTGATCGAGGAAAAGCGCGACCTCATCGAAGGGCAGATCAAATCGATTTTGTTCAATATGGACGCCGGCAGGCGACCGCGCGTGTACGGCAAGCTCGGCCGCGATGGCCAACCGCTCATCCGTTCGATCCTGGACCTGGATGCGAGCTACGTCGCGCTCGCAATGGCCAAAATTCTCGGCCAAGAACAGTGGACGCCGCGCATGCGCGCCCTGGTCGCACGACTGGAGCGCAAATCCGCCGAAGTAGATGCCACGGCCGCGTTGTATGAGCGCGCACCCTATTACTGCTCCGGCTGCCCGCACAACAGTTCGACCAAGGTGCCAGACGGCTCTCTCGCGATGGCCGGCATTGGTTGCCATTACATGGTCACCAAGATGGATCGGAACACCGATCTCTTCACCCAGATGGGCGGGGAGGGTGTTCCGTGGATCGGCACTCAGCCCTTCACGACCCGCGAACACATGTTCGCCAATCTGGGAGATGGCACATATTTTCATTCCGGCCTTCTGGCTATCCGCGCCGCGGTATCGGCCGGCGTCAATATGACCTACAAAATCCTCTACAACGATGCGGTGGCGATGACTGGCGGCCAGCGTGTCGATGGTGCGCTTCGCGTCTCGGACATCGCCGCGCAGGTGCTCGCGGAAGGCGTAGAGCACGTCGTCGTCATGAGCGATCAGCCCGACAAATACGCGGCGGGAGACTTTCCGGCCCATGTCCAGATCGCGGATCGAAGCGAACTTGACACGGTTCAGAAGTCACTGCGCGAAATCCGCGGCGTGAGTGCGTTGATCTATGATCAGACCTGCGCCGCCGAGAAGCGTCGCCGGCGCAAGCGCGGACTGATGGACGATCCGCCCAAGCGCACTTTCATCAATGAAATGGTGTGCGAGGGATGTGGCGACTGCTCGGTTGCCTCGAATTGTCTCTCGGTCGAGCCGTTGGAGACGGAATTCGGCCGCAAGCGCAAGATCAACCAGTCCTCCTGCAACAAGGATTTTTCCTGCGTTCAGGGCTTTTGTCCGAGTTTCGTCACAGTACATGGTGGGAGGCTGCGCAAACAGGCGAATAACGGCCCGACGGGCATGGACATCTTTATCCCTCGGCCTCGCCCGCGCAGACTTTCGCGCGAACCGTTCAACATCGTGATAGGCGGTATCGGCGGTACCGGTGTGACGTCCATAGGGGCGATTCTCGGCACCGCTGCACATATGGAAAAGAAAAGCGTCACAGTGCTCGACATGATGGGGCTGGCGCAAAAGGGTGGCTCGGTCATCTCCCATGTGCGCTTGGCCGCAGAGGGCGCACGCATCAATGGTCCGCGCGTGCCGACGGCGCAGGCGGATCTTCTGCTAGGTTGCGACATCGTGGTGGCGGCCAGGCCGGACACGTTCGCTTACATGACCATTGACCGCACAGTGTCCGTCGTGAACGAAGGACTTGTTCCCACCGCCGCCTTCGTCAAGGACAACGCGATCGAATACGACACTGCCGCAATGCGGGCTCGCGTCGCCGGAGCTTCACGCCGCGTCGACGGCATCGACGCGGATGAGTTGGCGCTGAGATTGTTGGGTGACACGATATTCGCCAACATGCTGCTCCTAGGCTACGCCTATCAGCTCGGCGAAGTTCCTGTCGACGAGGACGCCATTCTCAGGGCTATCGAACTCAACGGTGCGGCGGCCGAGCAGAACAAGCGAGCCTTTCGGCTTGGCCGGCTGGCGGTCCATGACCGTGCGGCCGTCATTGGCCTCGCCGGCATGGACACCGCTCCGCTGCCAAAGCTTGCGCAGACCGTCGAGGAAATAATCGAGGTGCGCGCAAAACATCTCGAAGCTTATCAGGACCGTGCGTATGCCGAGCGCTACCGCAAGAAACTGAACAATCTGCGGGCGGCGGAGGCAATCAGGGTGCCCGGCCGGCACGGACTGGCGGAGGGCGCGGCGCGGTCCCTGTTCAAGCTCATGGCCTATAAAGACGAATACGAAGTCGCTCGCCTCTATGCCAGCCGCGAATTTGGCAAAAAGGTGCGTGAGGAGTTCGACGGCAATTTCCAGCTCCATTTCCATCTGGCGCCGCCGGCCTTTGGCGCCGTCGATCCGGCGACAGGGCGGCCGCGCAAGATGGAATTTGGACCTTGGGCGATGGCTCTATTTCGGGTTCTCGCCGGACTTAAAGGCCTGCGTGGAACGCGGTTCGACATTTTCGCTCGCGCACCGGAGCGTAAACTTGAGCGCCAGATGATCGCGGATTTTGAAGCTTTGCTAGCCGAAATCGCCGCAAGTCTGTCGCCGGCCAATCACGCGACAGCGGTGGAATTGGCGCTCTTGCCGCTCGATGTAAAGGGCTACGGTTACGTCAAAGACGCAAACTACGTGAAGGCCAAGGCAAGAGAAGAAGTGCTGCTGCGCCGTTTACGCATGGCAGATGTCGATCAATCACCTGCTATACCGATCACGGAGGCCGCTGAATAGACGGTCCGTCTTTCTATGGAAATAACGCCGCCCTGGCAGTGCTTGGTGGCGGGAAATTTTGGGAGTGTATCTCTGTGGACGTCTTTAATGCGCCGGATTTCGACGCGCATGAGGTTGTGGCGTTTTTCCACGATAAGAAGGCCGGATTGAAGTGCATCATTGCGGTTCATTCGACCGCACTTGGACCGGCCTGTGGCGGTACGCGCGTCTATCCCTACGCCGGCGCCGATGCGGCGCTGACCGACGTGCTCCGGCTTTCGCGCGGCATGACCTACAAGAACGCAATCGCCGATTTGCCGCTGGGCGGCGGCAAGGCGGTTATCATCGGCGACCCGGCCAGGGACAAGAGCGAGGCGCGGCTGCTCGCATACGCCGAAGCCGTTAATACTCTGGGCGGTCGCTACATCACGGCGATGGACGTCGGCATCAAGCCCGCGGATATGCCTGTCATCGCGCGGGGCACCAAGTACATCGCCGGTTACGATCAGCCCGGTAAGACAGGCGGCGACTCCGGCCCGACCACGGCGCTCGGCGTTTTCGTCGGGCTGAAGGCCGCCGCGAAGCATCGTCTGGGCGTCGACACGGCCAAAGGGCTGACGGTCGCGATCCAGGGCCTGGGCAAGGTCGGTATGGGTGTTGCCAAACGGCTGCATGAAGAAGAGGCCAAGCTCATCGTCGCCGATGTGAATGAGGACCTCGTCCGCCGCGCGGTGGATGCCTTCGGCGCGCGCGTTGCTTCGCCAGACGACATCCTCACGGTGGAGTGCGACGTGTTGTCGCCCAACGCCATGGGTGCGATCCTGAACGAGAACACAATTCCGCGGCTTCTTGCCCGTGTGGTCGCGGGAGGCGCGAACAACCAGCTCGCGCGCGACGAGCAGGGAGCAATACTGGCCGAGCGCGGCATCCTCTACGCGCCGGATTACGCCATAAACGGCGGCGGCATCATCCGTGTTGCAGGCCAGATCTTCGGTTGGGACGACAAAGAGATCGAACGGCGCACACTGGCCATCGCGGACACCTTGGCGGTCATCTTCCGCCGCGCCGATGACGAGAAGAAGCCGACGAACGTCGTCGCTGATGCGATGGCCGAGGAGCGCATTGCCGGGAAGAGAAACACGACGAGGGTGGCGAAGTAAGGCCCGTCAGTTTAACGGCACTTCGGGAACGCGATGGTTGCGCAAAGGCCGGGCGCATTGTCCGTCAACTCGATCGTAGCGCCGTGGATTTGTGTGATCGCGGCGACCAATGAAAGCCCGAGCCCGCTCCCCGGCGTAGATCGGCCTTGCTCCAAGCGGTAGAATCTCCGGAAAACCTTTTCGCGTTCGCCGGCAGGAATTCCGGGCCCATTGTCCGCAATACGCATGGATGCTCCCGCCTCGGTCATCCTCAGATCGATGGTGATTCGCGTCCTGTCCGGTGTGTGTGCGATGGCGTTTTCGATCAAATTGACGAGCATTTGAGACAGAAGCTCGCGGTCTCCAAGGACTTTTGCCGGTTCGATAACCGGAATGGCGAGGACGTGCTTCCTGTCTTCGGCCACCGGCCCATAAATGTCTGCAAGGGATTTGACAACCTTGTCCAAGTCCACCTGGCGGAAGGACGCGCGCGCGGCACCTGCTTCGATCTGACCGATGCGCAGCAATGCCGAGAATATCGACAAGATGCCGTCGGTGTCCGCGATGACGCGATCGACGGCGACGCCGTATTCCTCGACTGTCGTGGCCTCCGCGCGGACAAGCTCCAGACGGTGGCGAAGCCGGGTCAGCGGAGTTCGCAGGTCGTGGGCTATGTCGGTGGAAATCTGCCGGACGTTTTCCATCAGGGTGCTGATGCGGTCGAGCATCGCATTGATGGTCGACGCCAGCCGGGCAAGTTCGTCCTGCGTGCCAGGTTCCGGTATTCGGTCGGAGAGCCGCCCGGCCATGATCGCCTGGCACGTCTGCGTCATCGTATCCATGCGCCTCAGGAACCCACGGCTGAGGGCAATGCCTCCCGCCACGGCGAAGATGAGAGCCGCCGCCAATGTCCAGCCAATCGCACGCAGCGCTTTGTGTTCGGTTGCTTTCAGGACGGCGAGGTTCTGACCAGCGAATGCGTAGACACCAGGCGCGATGAATTGTCCGCGCCCCAATATTCTATGTTCCGCACCGTGATCATCCTTTCGCGCGGTGGGCACGGGCAACCGCACTGTACCGATAACTGGAGTAACTGCCGGCAGATTTCCTGCGACCCGCTGTCCGGCGGCGTTCTGGAGCAGAAGAAAGTCAGATGTGGTGGGCCGTGCCAGGCGCTGGTTCACAACTTCTGTGGCTTCACCTATTCCCTCGGCGTCGTATCCCTTTTTGACGGCCGCCAAGTCTTGGCGGGCATTCAGGATGATCTCAGACTTGAATGCGCTGTCTACGATGGCGTAGAGCACGCCGCTCAGGATCAGGGTGGCGCCGACGAACAGGACGGCGAAGATCGCCGTCAGCCTGAAACTTTCGGTGCGGAGAAGTCTAATTTCCACGGAGAATATATCCGGTGCCCCTGATCGTTTGGATCAACTGGATGGAAAAATCCTTGTCGACCTTGGTACGCAGGCGGCTCATATGCGACTCGACGATGTTCGTCTGGGGATCGAAATGCAGCTCCCATACGTTTTCAATGAGCATGGTTCGCGTCACGACCCGGCCTTCGTGCCGAACGAGGTATTCCAGTAATTTGAACTCCTGGGGCTGAAGCTCGATGAGGCGGCCATGGCGAGAGACAGTCCGTGCGATCAGGTCCATTTCCAGGTCTCCGACTCGCAGGGTCGTTTGCTGCTCCGCGCCTGTTCGTTGGCTGCGGCGGGTCAGGGAATTCACGCGGGCGATCAATTCCGCCAGGGCAAAGGGCTTGACCAGATAATCGTCGCCACCGGCTTCCAGACCTTCGACGCGGTCGCCGACCCCGCCCATGGTGGTCAGAAACAGGATGGGCGTCTGGGAGCCTGATTCGCGGAGCTGCTTCGCCAGACTCAGGCCGTCCATTCCCGGCAGCATCCGGTCCAGAATTATGATGTCGTGTGCGTTGTCCTTGGCCAGCGCGAGGCCGTCATTTCCGTCACGCACGCGCTCCACTGCGTGTCCGCTCTGGCGCAACCCCTTCGCGACATATTGGGCGGTATCGTCGTCATCTTCGATGAGTAGAATTTTCAAGGTCTATGGGCCCCAATCGCGATGGCGTCATTGTACGCGCAGAATAGCCAGACCTTCCAACATTGCCAAAAAACAACAATCCAGGGACAGTGAAACTAAGGCTCTGATGCTATTTTCCGGCGCGCGGACGACACCATACACCGGGCGACCCTGCTGCGGGTAAGCGTTTGAGGGATGTCAAAGCGCGATCACCCGATGGTCAACAAACGCGAAGGTTCGACAGGATTTCGGCATGCGGCGGATCATGACATTGCTCGTCTCGTCGGTCGTATTGTCGGGCTGCGCCTTTTATCATCCTGATCCGCTTCCGGCGGGACCGGATTTGATGCCCGGCTTGCCCGCGCGAGCCGCTCGGAGCGGGACGCTGGAACAACCGCTCGACATGATGCAGGTGGCCACCGAGGCCGTTCTGCACAGCCCGGATCTTGTTGCGCTGCGGCGCGCAGCGGACGTGTCCCGGGCACAGGCGATGGCCGCGGGGTTGCTTCCTGATCCGCAGTTCTCGGCAGGCGGCGATCATCCGACGGTTCACGGTCCCGATCTCGTAAACGCCTACGCTTTGGGCCTTTCGGAGGATTTGCAGGCGCTACTGACCTATCCATCGCGGTCCTCGGCGGCCAGGGCTGCTGCTGATCAGGCCAAGCTCAATCTCCTCTGGAACGAATGGCAGACGATCGAGCAGGCCGGCACGCTTTACGTCCAGGCGGTGCTTCTTGGGCAAAAGGCGGCGCGATTGCACCAGACCGCGACGTTGCTGCAGTCGCAATCCGACCGCTCGCAGAAGGCGCTTGCGGCCGGCAACACGACGCTCGATTTGGCCGGCGCCGATCTTTCCACGGCGCTTGATGTGGCAAGCCAGGCCGATGCGGCTTCCCGGGATACTTTGACGGCGGACATCGCCTTGAAAATGCTGCTCGATCTGGAGCCCGCTGCGCCGCTGCAGCTGGCGGGACTGGAGGATCCGCCTCCTTTCACGAAAGAGCAAGTTGTAGCCGCGTTGAAGAATGTCACGCGGGCGAGGCCAGACCTGCTTGCGTTGCAGGCGGGTTATCATAGTCAGGAGGAGAACGTCCGTACGGCAATTCTCGAACAATTCCCGGCCATCACACTCGGGTTCAACCGTGCGTCCGACACGGGCCGAGTCCAGACGAACGGGCTGGCGCTCACAGTCAATCTTCCGATCTTCGGAAGCACACAAGCGAACATAAAGGTGCAGCGCGCGACGCGCGCCAAGCTCAAGGCCGAATATCAGGCGCGCTTGGACCAGACGGAGTCCGATGCCTGGCGTTTGTTCGACGAGCTTTCGCTGCTCAGGAGACAGATCGCGCGGCTGGAAGAAAAACTGCCGGAATTCCAGCGTATGGGCGAGACGAGCCAGAAAGCCTATACGGCCGGCGATCTGCCGCCCGCCACATACGTCATCCTGCTGACCTCTCTGAGTGCTCGCGAATCGGAACTGTTCGATCTCAAATCGCTTCTTTGGGGCGACACGCTCGCGCTGCGCACCCTTCTGGCCATTCCGGCAATCGCTCCAAATCCAGCAAAAGAGACAAAATGAAGCGCCTTGCATTCTTTATGTTTCTCCTCACAACGGCAGTAGTTTGCGGCGCGCCCGCCAATGCCGCATCCGGAGCGTTGGTAAGGCTTGCCGTCGCAAAGCTGGGTACGCTTCAACAGGTCGTTGTGGCTTATGGGGCCGTGGCCGCCGATCCCGGCGGCGTGACGACGGTCTCCATGCCTCGCGATGGAACGATTTCGGCTGTTGACGTTCGTGCCGGCCAGTTGGTGGCGCAGGGAGATGCCATCGCCACGATCGAAACCGCCCCGGCGGCGGCGGCGCAGTACGCGCAGGCGAAATCGGCTCTTAACTTTGCGCAGCAGGATTTGGCTCACACCCGAACGCTTTCCAGCGAGCAACTGGCGACGCACAGTCAGCTTGCTGCCGCTGAAAAGGCGTACTCCGACGCCGTCGCAGCCTTCGACCAGCAGAGGAAAATTGGTGCCAATCACGCCAGCGAAGTGTTGCGTGCTTCGGCGCCCGGAATCGTGACGTCTGTCGGCGTGTCACCGGGTGATCGCGTTCTGGCCAACGCGGTCGTGGCCTCGATTGCGGCGCGCGACCGGCTGGTGGTGAACCTCGGGCTGGAGCCGGAGGTGGCGCCCTCGGTGGGCGTGGGCGCGCCGGTGCGTCTTTTCTCGCCGCAGAACAGCTTGATCGACTTTCCCGCCAGGGTCGCGTCGGTCTCCGCGATGATCGACCCTCAAAGCCGACTTGTGAATGTCGTGGTCGACGTGCCGAAGGAGATGGCGCGACGGCTTGTCCTGGGCATGACCCTCGAAGGACGTGTCGATCTCCCCCCGCGACGCGGTCTTGTGGTCCCGCGCAGCGCGTTGATGACGGACGAGCAGGGAACCTATGTCTACATCGTCCGCAAAGGCGTCGCACACCGGCGGAACGTCGCCGTGTCCCTTGAAATGGACTCCGGAGCCCTGCTGGCGCGCGGCGTCTCGCCGAACGATCAGGTCGTCGTCGCGGGGAACTCGGGGCTGGATGACGGCATGACCGTCCGGACGAACTGATATGTCGCTCGCTCACTGGGCCTCGCGCCACCGGCGTTCGATCCTGTTCTTGTTGTTCGTCGCCGCCGTGGGCGGCGTCATCAGCGGTTTGAGTCTCCCAGTCGCGCTCTTCCCGAACGTCAGCTTTCCGCGCGTGCGCGTGACGCTCGATGCCGGCGACAGGCCCGCCGACATGATGGTGGCGCAGGTCACGCGCCCGGTGGAACAGGCCGTGCGTTCCGTGCCGGGTTTGCGCGACGTGCGATCGACGACCAGCCGCGGTACCGCGGAACTCTCGCTCACCTTCGACTGGGGGCGGGATATGAACGTGGTCGAACTGCAGGTCGAGTCCGCGGTCAGCCGGATTCTTCCGTCGCTTCCGCCGGGTACGAACTTTGAAGCACGCCGCATGAACCCGACGGTTTTCCCCGTTGCGGCCTACAGCCTGACGTCGGATGCACTCAGTCAGGCGATGCTTCGCGACATCGCGCAATATCAGCTGGTTCCTCTGCTTTCCGCCGTCAACGGCGTTGCCTCCGTCGACGTGCAAGGTGGCGATGTGCGGGAATACAGAGTCGAGGCTGACCCTGCGTTGCTGGCCAGCTACGGCATGACGATGGCCGACCTGAGCAATGCCCTGACGGCGACGAATGTTCTCAAGGTTGTCGGGAAACTGCAGGACCGCCACAAATTGCTGCTGGCGGTCACCGACACGAGCCTCAAATCGGTGAAGGACATCGGCAATACGATCGTGCGTACGACGGCCAATGGCGCGGTCCGCCTGTCGGACATCGCCCGCGTCTACGACGGCGCCGCGCCGAACTACACCATTGTAACGGCCGATGGCCAAAAGGCCGTCCTGCTACAGGTCTTTCAGCAGCCCGACGGCAACACTGTGCAGATCGTGCATGATGTCGCCAAGGCACTGCGGGCGTACGAGCCGCGGCTTCCCCACGGCCTCGATATCCGCAACTGGTACGATCAAAGTCAGCTGATCCTAGCGTCGGCGGCGAGCGTTCGCGACGCGATCCTGATCGGCATTGTGCTGGCCGGAGCGGTGCTGCTGCTGTTTTTGCGCAGTCTTAAGATCACGGTCATCGTTCTTGTATTTGTACCGGCCGTGCTCGCAGCCACTGTCCTTGTTCTGTCGTTCTCCGGCATGAGCTTTAATATCATGACCCTGGGCGGCATGGCAGCGGCGATAGGTCTGATCATCGACGATGCCATCGTGATGATCGAACAGATTGTCCGCCGCCTCAGGAGCGATACTCTCAGCATCCACGACACCATTCGTGACGCCGTTGGCGACTTTCTGTCGCCGTTGGCCGGTTCCTCGCTGGCCACGATCATCATCTTCTTCCCACTGGCATTCCTCACTGGCGTGACCGGTGCCTTCTTCAAGGCGTTGTCGTTGACGATGGCCAGTGCGCTTGTGATCTCGTTCTTCGCCGCTTGGTTCGTCGTTCCCTTGCTGGCGGATTACCTGGTCACGAAGGATGATTCCAAGATTGAAGAGGGCGGGCGCATCTACGCGAAAATTCTGCAGGTTTATGAGCGTGTCTATGAACGCATGAAAGCGGCGCCAAAGCTGCTTTTTGCGATCGTTCTCGGCGCGCTTGTGGTCGGCGGCTTCGCCTACACGCAAGTGGGATCCGGGTTCATGCCGACGATGGACGAGGGCGGCTTCATCCTGGATTACATCGCGCCGCCCGGTACGTCCCTTGAAGGCACGAATCGCATGCTGAACGAGGTTGAGAAGATCATCCGTGCGACGCCAGAGGTGGATACCTATTCCCGGCGCACGGGAACGCAGCTCGGCGGAGGACTGACCGAAGCCAACACCGGCGATTTCTTTATTCGGCTCAAACCACTGCCGCGGCGTCCGATCGAAGAGGTGATGTCGGACATCCAGCACCAGGTGGAGACCAAGGTGCCCGGATTGCAGATCGAGACGGCGCAGTTGATGGAAGACTTGATTGGCGACCTGACCGCAGTTCCTCAACCGATTGAAATCAAGATTTTCGGCGACAACGGTGCGGCTTTGCGTGCTGTGGCGCCGAAAGTCGCTGACCTTATCGGAAAAATACGCGGCGTGACCGAGATCAAGGACGGCGTCGTCGTTGCCGGAGACGGGTTGGCGATCGATGTCGATCAAGTCCGAGCCGGCCTGGAGGGTCTCACGCCGGACGCGGTCGCGCAGCAGATGGAGACCTATTTGACGGGCACGGTCGCAACCGAAATCCAGCATCAGGATCGCGTCATTGGCGTGCGAGTGTGGGTTCCGCGGAGTGCGCGCGCGTCCATTGCGGATTTGCGCAACGTCCTGATCGCCGCGCCCGACGGACACAAGGTGGCTCTGTCGCGGATTGCCACATTGCAAGTTCTCACGGGGCAGCCGGAAATCACACGTGACAATCTGAAGACCATGGTCCCTGTGACCGCCCGCATCGAAGGTCGCGACATGGGCAGCACCGTTCAGGACGTCAAACATGCGCTCGACAACAGTCATCTTATAGCGGGGGACATGTATTACGAGTTGGGCGGTTTGTATGCGCAACAGCAGATCGCCTTCCGTGGCCTCGTGGCCGTGATTGTCGCGGCGTTTTTCCTCGTGTTCCTGCTTTTGTTGTTCCTTTACGAACGTTTCGATTTCGCTATTTCCATCATACTGATGCCTCTGCTGGCGATGCCGGCGGTATTTGTTGGCCTGTGGGTGACCGGCATCGAGCTCAACATCTCGGCCATGATGGGCATGACCATGGTGGTCGGCATCGTGACCGAGGTGGCGATCTTCTATTTCTCTGAATACGAAAGCCAGCTAGCCGGCGGCCAGAATGTGGAGGACGCGCGGCTGATCGCCGGGAAGAGCCGTTTCCGGCCCATCGCAATGACCACATTGGCCGCGATTCTTGCACTGTTGCCGCTGGCGCTCGGCCTCGGGCAAGGTTCGGCGATGCAGCAACCCCTGGCGGTCGCCATTATATCCGGTCTCATCGTGCAGATGCCGCTCGTCCTGATCGTCATGCCGCGCTTCGCGGCACTCTTCGGAAGATTCAGGAAGACGGTATAGCCCGCGGCCGCGGCGCCGCGTCGTTGCGGTTGCCTAGGCTGTCGCTCGACCGCGCTGTTCGAGCCGCGACCAGAACTTCTCGGCGTTCTGGCTTAATTCGGCCAGCGGGCGGAAAAGACGGATTTCCATTGCTATGTCATGCTCCGGGGTTCCCGCGCGAACCAACCGTCCGGCATGCACATCTCCTGCCGCAAGACTCAACGGCAGCCAGGCGACTCCGCGCCCGTCGCGCGCCATCGTCTGCAGGGCCACCGCCAGACGCGATGTCACGACGGTATGCAGCGGTGGGAAAAGTCCCCCCGCCTGCTTCTCCATGACAATGCGTCCAAGCCCGGATTCCTCGCTGTAGGCAAGATAGTGAATCTGACGGCTCCTATCGGACAGCTTCCAGCGCGGTTTGCCATGCTCGTCCGGGGCGCTGAGAAGAACCAGGCTGTCTTTGCCGACGGGTACGGAGCGGAACTGCGATGGATCGAAGCGGCTCCTCGCTTTTTCATGGTAGTGGCAAAGAAGGAATTGCGCCTGCCCCTGGAGCATGACCTGTTCGCAGGCCTGCATGCTGTCCGAGATCAGTCGGATCGTTCCGAGCGATCCATCGCTATCGAGGCTCCATATCCATCCTGGAAAAAATGTGAAGGACAACGCATGGGTCGCTGCGAAATGCAGCGTCTTGGCTTCCTTGTCGCCGGCTTCGCGCGTCTCGGTGCACAGCTGCTGCAGGCGCCGCACGATTTCTTCGGCGCCCGAGCGGAACCTTTCACCGGCGACCGTCAGCGTCACGCCCTGCGCCCCGCGTACAAAAAGCATCACGCCGATCCAGTCTTCCAGCGCCTTGATCCGGCGGCTGAAGGCCGGTTGGGTGACGTGGCGGATTTCCGCCGCGCGCGAAAAATTGCCCGTATTGGCCAGTGCCACGAAATCTTCGAGCCAGATCAGTTCCATGAATTAATGCTCATCGTGCATAGCTCCCGCCAAGAACGGCATTATCGCAGAAACGGGACATCTCTTAGGATACAAGGTCACGCCGCCGGAGAATACCGTGCGTATCCTGGAAATCCGAGAGAAAACAGTCTCGATCGCCTCGCCCATTGCCAACGCATACATCGACTTCTCCAAGATGACGTGCTCTGTTGTCGCTGTCTTGACCGATGTCGTGCGCGACGGCAAGCCGGTCGTGGGGTACGGATTTAATTCGAATGGCCGATACGGGCAGGGCGCACTTATGCGCGAGCGTTTCATCCCGCGAGTGCTGGAGGTCGATCCGAGATTTCTGATCGACGAAACGCACGACAATCTGGATCCGTTCGCGATCTGGAAGACGCTGATGACCAATGAAAAACCAGGCGGTCATGGCGAACGTTCGGTCGCTGTGGGGACGATTGACATGGCGGTGTGGGACGCCGTCGCCAAGATTGCAGGCAAGCCGCTTTGTCGTTTGCTCGCAGACCGCTATCGCGGTGGCGTGGCGGACGAGAAGGTCTGGGTCTATGCGGCTGGCGGCTATTATTACCCCGGCAAGGACCATGCGCAGTTGCAGGCCGAAATGCGCAGCTATCGCGAGCGCGGATATCGTGTTGTCAAGATGAAAATCGGCGCGGTGTCACTGGACGACGACCTGCGTCGGATTGAAGCCGTACTGGAGGTCGTGGGGGAAGGCAAAAATCTCGCCGTTGATGCCAACGGCCGCTTTGATCTGGCAACCGCGATCGCCTACGCCGAGGCACTGCAGCCTTATGACTTGTTCTGGTACGAAGAGGCGGGTGACCCGCTCGATTATGCACTGCAAGCGGAATTAGCTAGGCACTATGACGGCCCGATGGCGACCGGTGAGAACATCTTCTCGCATCAGGACGTGCGCAATCTCTTGCGCTATGGCGGTATGCGGCCGGATCGCGATTGGCTGCAGTTTGACTGCGCTCTTTCTTATGGCTTGGTGGAATATCTGCGCACCCTGGATGTGTTGTCAGAGAATGGCTGGTCGCCGCGGCGGATAGTTCCACATGGCGGCCACCAGATGTCGCTGAACATTGCCGCGGGGCTCCATCTGGGCGGCAACGAATCCTATCCGGACATTTTCCAGCCGTTCGGGGGCTTCGCTGACGGCATGGCCGTTGAAAACGGCTATGTCGGCCTGCCGGATATTCCTGGCATCGGCTTCGAGGCCAAGTCGAAGCTTTATGCAATCATGAAATCGCTCGGCGAGGGGGCTACGGTCGCACGGACAATGGCATGATACATGGCGGGCTGGAAAAGGGGGGAAAGTGAGAAGCATCGCACGGTTTTTCGGTCAACTTCACATCCAAGTCCTGCTCATGATCGTGATCGGTGGGCTGATCGGCGCGTTCGATCCCAAACTCGGCGTGGCGCTGCAACCGCTCGCCGATGGCTTCATCAAGCTCATCAAGATGCTGCTGGCACCCATTATTTTTGGAACCGTGGTCATCGGAATCGCCAAGCTGGGCAGCATCAGGGAGGTCGGGCGCATCGGCTTCAAGGCGTTGGTCTATTTCGAGGTGCTGTCGACGCTGGCGCTGATCATCGGTCTCGTCGCGGTCGATTGGATCAAGCCCGGCGCCGGCATGAACATCGTTCCTTCCTCGCTCGATGCAGGTGCTCTGGCTGGCTACACCGCGGCTGCGAAATCGCACGGCATTGTGCCGTTCTTCCTTGGCATCATTCCCACGACGATGGTTGACGCCTTTGCCAAGGGCGCAATGCTGCAGGTCATTCTGCTGTCGATCCTGTTCGGTATCGCCATGGTGCAGTTGGGCAAACGCGCCGCACCACTGATCGATCTCCTCGACATTTTACTGCAAGGACTTTTCAAGATCGTCGGCATGATCATGCGACTGGCGCCAATTGCCGCCGGCGCGGGCGTTGCCTTTACCATCGGTAAATATGGTCTCTCCAGCTTGTGGTCGCTGGGCGAGCTGGTCGGCGTCATGTATGGCGTCGCCGCGATCTTCATCGTGCTGGTGCTCGGCAGCGTCCTGCGTTTGGCCGGCTTCTCGCTGTTCGCCTTCCTGCGTTATATCCGCGAGGAAATCCTGATCGTTCTGGCCACCTGTTCGACCGAGGCGGTGTTGCCGGCGATGATGGAAAAACTCGAAAAGCTGGGCTGTGAAAAGTCCGTGGTGGGCATGGTCTTGCCCGCAGGCTATACCTTCAACGCCGACGGCACCTGCATCTACCTTACAGCCGCTGCGATATTTGTCGCGCAGGCGACCAACACGCATCTGACACTGACCGACCAGCTCGTGGTGCTGGGTGTTTTGCTGCTGACCTCGAAAGGTTCGGCGGGCGTTGCCGGCGCTGGTTTCGTTACCCTGGCCGCCACGCTTTCGACCATGAACGCCATTCCGGTCGTCGGTCTGGCACTGCTTCTGGGCGTAGATCGGATTCTCAACGAAGCGCGCGCACTGACCAACCTTATCGGAAATGGTGTCGCCACGATCATCATTGCTCGGTGGGAAGAAGCGCTGGATCAAGAGCGCGCACGCGGTGTGCTGCGTGGTGGCAAGGTTGCATTCGAGTCCTCCGGCGAGGACGCTGATACGCGCGACGCCGGGCGGTCGATCGAACGGGCCGCGATTGGATTTGGTTCCTAATTGATAGTCCTGATCAGGCAGAATCACGAACTCCGGCTGGTACGCCGGCGATGAAGCGACCGCGGCACGGTTTGCGACCAAGCCAGTAGGAGAGTGCGGTTGGTTGCGTAATGTCCCAAATGGCCAAATCAGCGCGGTTTCCAGGCGCCAGGGTTCCGAGATCGTCCCTTCCAAGCGCACGCGCGGCCTCTCGGGTCATCCCAGCAAGCGCTTCCTCCGGCGTCAGGCCGAACAGGATGACGGCCATGTTCAGGATCGCGAGCGGCGAGGTGACCGGCGACGTGCCTGGATTGAGATCACTACCGAGCGCGATCGGAACACCGGCGGCGCGCAGCGCTTCGATGGGCGGTCGCTGTGTCTCACGAAGAAAATAGTAGGCGCCCGGCAGCAGAACGGCGGCGCTGCCAGCAGATGCGAGCGCCGAGATGCCTGCTGCCGAGGTATATTCCAGATGGTCGGCGGACAGCGCCCGATATTTGGCGGCCAAGGCCGCACCGCCGCTGTCGCTGAGCTGATCGGCATGCAGCTTGATCCTGAAGCCAAGATCTTGCGCACGGCGGAAGTATCGCTCGGTTTCCTCCGGTGTGAAGGCGATCGTTTCGCAATAAGCATCGACAGCCTCGGCCAATCTACTGGCGGCGACCGCCGGCAGGACTGTGTCGCAAACATAGGAGACATAGCCCGTTCGGTCATTGCCCCATTCTTGCGGCACCGCATGCAGTCCCAGAAACGTCGTAATAACCTCGACGCCTGAAAGCCGACCCGCATGACGCGCGGCACGCAGCATTTTCAGTTCCGTATCTTGATCCAGACCGTAGCCGCTTTTGATTTCGACAAGACAAACGCCGTCGTCCGCAAGCGCTCGCAATTTGCCGGCGCCTTTGCGAGCCAGTTCTTCTTCGCTTACAGCGCGTGTTGCGCGAACGGTCGACAAGATGCCGCCGCCGGCCGCGGCGATATCGGCATAAGATGCGCCTCTGCTTCTGGCGTCGAATTCGTCAATTCTGTTGCCGCCAAAAATGAGATGGGTATGTGGATCGATGAGCGCGGGCGTAACCCAGTGGCCTTCGAGGTGGTGTGTGTGATGCTCGCGCTCTGTCCAGGCTGCTGGCAGGTCGCCCTGTGCTCCGACCCACGCGATTTTCTCTCCCTCGACGACCAATGCGGCGTCCTTGATTGCTCCGTAGTGTCGTCCGCCCGTTGTCATCGTCGCGACGTGGCAATCGATCAGGATACGTACGGACGAAATAGTCATGGCACCATTGTCCTTGGATCGGCGGAGCGCGTCACGGGGTTTATTTGTCTATACAATGGTGGAACAAGAGTATCCATGTTGATAAGGTGGGATCATGAATCTGCACTGGTTCCAATGCGAGACGGTGCGTTTGCCGGACCATTGGAGCGGTCCGGTGAACATCGGCGTGGACCGGTGCGGCATCATCCAATCCATCGGCGGCACGGTTCCGCCGGGCGAGACGGCGGAAATCCTGCGCGGCTGCGTGATTCCGGGACAGGCGAATCTGCACAGCCATGCGTTCCAGCGGGGCATGGCCGGGCTCGCCGAACGGCGGGTGGCGGCCAGCGACGATTTCTGGGGATGGCGGGCGCTGATGTACCGCTTCGCCGCACGGCTCGATCCGGACGATGTGTCCGCCGTCGCGGCGCAGGCCTATCTCGAAATGCTGTGGGCCGGGTACACCAGCGTCTGCGAATTCCACTATCTGCATCACGATCGTGATGGCCTGCCCTACGCGACGGACCGCATGGCCGCCGCGCTGATCGACGCGGCGCGCGAAACGGGCATCGCGCTGACGCTTCTGCCGGTGCTGTATCGGACCAGCGATTTCGGCGTTCCCGCGCTGCCCGAGCAGCGGCGCTTCATCCAGGCACCGGAAGCTTTTCTCGAACGCCTGGCGGCGATTGGGGAAGAGGCCACGGCGGGCGTCGCCTTCCACAGTCTGCGCGCGGTGCCGGCGGCGGACATCGACTACGTGGTGGCGCGCATCCGCCCGGAGATGCCGGTGCATATCCATGTGGCCGAGCAGACGGCCGAGGTGGAACGCTGCCGCGCCTACACCGGACAGACGCCGGTGGCCTGGCTGCTGGACCATTGCCCGGTCGGAAAGAATTGGGCGCTAGTCCACGCGACGCATGTGACTGACGCCGAAGTGTCCGGTTTGGCGCGTTCCGGCGCGACCGCGGTGCTGTGTCCCTCGACGGAAGGCAATCTTGCCGACGGGATTTTTCCGCTCGACGCCTATCGCGGGCAAGGCGGGAGGTTCGGCATCGGCTCCGACAGCCATGTGACCATCGATCCCGCCGAAGAGCTGCGTTGGCTCGACTACGGCGCAAGGCTGGCGCGCCGCAAACGGATGCCGGAGAGCACGAATTCACGGCACCGTGGCGCCGAGCTGTGGCTTTCGGCAGCGAACACAGCCGTTTCCGGGCGTGCGACCGGGACGATCGCCGTGGGACAACGCGCCGATTGGGTGGTCGTCGACAATCGTGCCGCCGCGCTGGCGGGTCGCACGGGTGACGAGATCATCGACACGCTGGTGTTCGGCGCGCGTCCCCGTCTCATCCGTGATGTTGCCGTGGGCGGAAAGGTGGTCGTGCGCGACCGGCGTCATCAGGCCGCCACCGGTATCGAAGAGCGATATCTGCGAACCATGTCGGCTTTAGCAGGGACAGTATGACTACCGAACTTCGCAACACGCCCGTCATCCGTGCGCCGCGCGGCAGCGAACTGACCGCCAAGAGCTGGCTGACCGAAGCACCGATGCGGATGCTGATGAACAATCTTGATCCCGAGGTCGCGGAGCGGCCGGAGGATTTGGTGGTCTATGGCGGCATCGGCAAGGCGGCGCGCAACTGGGACTGCTTCAACCAGATTGTCGCGGCGCTGCGGCGGCTCGAGAGCGACGAGACGCTGCTGGTGCAGTCGGGCAAGCCGGTCGGCGTCTTCCGCACCCATGACGATGCGCCGCGCGTGCTGATCGCCAACTCCAATCTGGTGCCGCGCTGGGCGACATGGGACCACTTCAACGAGCTCGATCGCAAAGGCTTGATGATGTACGGCCAGATGACGGCCGGTTCGTGGATCTATATCGGCAGCCAGGGGATCGTGCAGGGCACTTACGAGACCTTCGTCGAAATGGCGCGGCGCCATTACGGCGGCGATTTTTCCGGGCGCTGGATCCTGACGGCAGGGCTCGGCGGCATGGGCGGGGCGCAGCCGCTGGCGGCGACCATGGCCGGCGCTTCGATGCTGGCCGTCGAATGCCAGCAATCGCGCATCGAGAAGCGGCTGCGTACCGGATATCTCGATGTCGCCGCGACCTCGCTGGACGAAGCGCTGTCGTTGATCGAACGTGCGACGAAGAGCCGGACGCCGCAATCCATCGGGCTGCTTGGCAACGCGGCGGAGATTCTTCCCGAATTGGTGCACCGCGGCGTGCGGCCGGATGTGGTGACGGACCAGACCTCGGCGCATGATCCCGTGAACGGCTATCTGCCCATCGGCTGGAGCGTCGCCGAATGGGAGAACAAGCGGCAGAGCGATCCCAAGGCGGTCGAGAAGGCGGCGCGGGCTTCTATCGTGACGCATGTCGAAGCGATGCTGCATTATCATCGCGCGGGCGTGCCGACGGTCGATTACGGCAACAATATCCGCCAGATCGCCCAGGAAGAGGGGGTGACGGACGCCTTCGAATTTCCCGGCTTCGTGCCGGCTTATATCCGTCCTCTGTTCTGCCGCGGCGTAGGGCCGTTCCGCTGGGTGGCGCTGTCCGGCGATCCCGAAGACATCTACCGCACGGACGCGGCGGTGAAGGCGTTGCTGCCCGACGACCGCCATCTGCACAACTGGCTGGATATGGCGCGCAGCAAGATCAAGTTCCAGGGATTGCCCTCGCGCATCTGTTGGGTGGGGCTGGGCGACCGCCATCGCATCGGGCTGAAGTTCAACGAAATGGTGGCGAGCGGTGCATTGAAAGCGCCGGTGGTGATCGGCCGCGATCATCTGGATTCCGGTTCCGTCGCTAGTCCCAACCGCGAAACGGAATCCATGAAGGACGGTTCCGACGCCGTGTCGGACTGGCCGTTGCTGAACGCGCTGCTGAACACGGCGAGCGGCGCCACCTGGGTGTCGCTGCATCACGGCGGCGGCGTCGGCATGGGCTTCTCGCAGCATGCCGGCATGGTGATCGTCTGCGACGGCACGGAGGCGGCGGCGCAGCGGCTGGCGCGCGTGCTGTGGAACGATCCGGCGACGGGCGTCATGCGCCATGCCGACGCCGGCTATGACGAAGCGATACAATGCGCACGGGAGAAGGGTCTAGACCTTCCCATGCTCAACCCGAGAACGGTGTGAAGACGATGTTCGATATTGACATCACCGGCGAAAGACTCGATCTGGCGGTGCTGCGGCGCGCGGCGCGCGAACCGCTGCGCGTGCGGGTAACGGATGCCGTGCGGGCCAAGGTTGCGAAGGCGGCGGAGGCCGTGTCCTCCATCGTCGACAGCGGCCGCGTCACCTACGGCATCAACACCGGTTTCGGCCTGCTGGCGCAGCGCACCATTCCGCGCGGCGAGTTGGAGCATCTGCAGCGCAATCTGGTGCTGTCGCATGCGGCGGGTGTGGGCGCGCCATTGCCGGATGCCGTCGTGCGGCTGGTCATGCTGCTGAAGATCGTCGGGCTGACGCGCGGCTATTCGGGTACGCGTGTGGAGATCGTCGACGTGCTTGCGGCGCTGCTACGGCACGAGGTTTATCCGGTGGTGCCGGAGAAAGGCTCGGTCGGCGCCTCTGGCGATCTAGCGCCGCTGGCGCATCTGAGCGCCGTGCTGATGGGCGAGGGGCAAGCGCGGCATCGGGGGCAAGTGCTGTCGGGGCGCGAGGCGATGAAGGCGGCCGGTTTGGAGCCGATCGTCTTCCACCCCAAAGAGGCGCTGGCGCTGCTCAACGGCACGCAGGTTTCCACCGCACTGGCGCTGGATTCGCTGTTCGCACTGGAGAATATCTTTGGCGCGGCGCTGGTCGCGGGCGCGTTGTCGGTCGATGCCGCGATGGGCAGCGATGTGCCGTTCGATCCGCGCATCCAGGAAGCGCGCGGTCAGCCGGGGCAGATCGAAGTGGCGAAGATTTATCGGCAACTGTTGCAAGGTAGCGAGATCCGCGCCGCGCATGCCCATTGCGACAGGGTGCAGGATCCCTACTGCCTGCGCTGCCAGCCACAGGTGATGGGCGCCTGCCTCGATCTCATGCGGCAGTCGGCGCGCACGCTGACGATTGAGGCGAGCGCCGTCACCGACAATCCGCTGATCTTCCCGGAGACGGGCGAGGCGCTTTCGGGCGGCAATTTCCACGCCGAACCGGTGGCGATGGCGGCCGACGTGCTGGCGCTCGCGATCGCGGAAACCGGCGCCATGGCGGAACGGCGCATCGCCATGCTGATCGATCCGGGCATGAGCCGGCTTCCCGCCTTCCTGGTCGAGAACGGCGGCGTCAATTCCGGTTTCATGATCGCGCAGGTCACGGCGGCGGCGCTGGCCTCCGAAAACAAATCGCTGGCGCATCCGGCCTGCGTCGACAGCATGCCGACCTCGGCGAACCAGGAAGATCACGTCAGCATGGCGACCTTCGCGGCGCGGCGGCTGCGCGAGATGGCGTTCAACGCGGCGAACATCGTGGCAATCGAACTGCTGGCCGCGGCGCAGGGCGTGGAATTCCGCGGCCCGCTGAAAACCTCGCCAACGCTGGCGCGCGCGATGGGCACCATCCGCAAGACGGTGCCGCGTTACGACCGCGACCGCGCCTTCTCGCCAGACATTGAAGCGATGTGCAGGGTGGTCCAGGACGACGGGTTCCGCGAGTTGGTGGGGAACATGCTGCCATGACGGAGGTCTTTCGCCTGAAGCAGGGCAAGGCGCCGCTGCTGGTCAGCTTTCCGCATGCGGGGGAAGCGTTGCCGGAAACACTGAAGCCTCGCCTGACCGGCGAAGCGCTGGCGCTCGACGACACGGATTTCGTGCTGCCCGAACTCTATGACTTTACCGAAGAACTTGGAGCCTCGACGATCGAGCCGTTCTACTCGCGCTATGTCATCGATCTGAACCGCCCGCCAGACGATACGTCTCTGTATCCGGGGCAGAACGCCACAGGCATCATGCCCGTGCTGGATTTCTCTGGCCACGCCATTTATCGGGCCGGATCAGAACCGGAGGCAGATGAACGTGCGGCGCGTATCGCTTTCTACTGGAGGCCCTATCACGCCGCGCTGAATGCGGAGCTTGAGCGCCTGTGCGCGGCGCATGGGGCGGTACTGCTGTGGGACGCGCATTCCATCCGGAACAGCCTGCCATATCTGTTTGCCGGTACGCTGCTTGATCTGAATATCGGAACGGCATCCGGTGCATCCGCCGGCGCGCACATCGAAGCGGCCGTCGAGCAGGCGGCGCGCCGGTCCGGGGCCTATAGCGTGATCACCAACGGCCGTTTCAAAGGTGGCTATATCACGCGGCAGTACGGGCGGCCCTCTCTGGGCATTCATGCCGTGCAGCTCGAAATGTCAAAGACGATTTACCTGGGACACTCGCAGCGCCCGCCGATCGACGCCAACCGCGCCTCGGCGCTGCGCGTGACGCTGCGCGCTATGCTTTCCGCGGCGCTTGGCGCGCTTGCCCTAGGGCCGAAATAAGGCTCGTCAGCGCATCGGTCCGTTCAACTCAAGGCGTCGCGCAACGGCTGCAGCCATTTTTCGTAGTGCCGCCAGCGCCCGATCGAGCTTCTGAACAGCGGCTGGCGTACCTGGACTTCGCTGAGCGTGCGCACGGCCCGTTTGGTATCGTGAAACCTCAGACAGCGCTCATTCCATTCGAGGCCACAGAATTCCACAATCCGCCGCGCCTGTTCGGTGAAATTGTCGACCAGGGTTTCATATTGCACCTCAAGCATCGCCTGTTGCGGCACCACGGTCTGCCAATGCGCCATCAGCGCTTCGTAAGCCTTGTAATAGCGGCCGAGTTCTCCAAGATCGTATGTGTAGTTCAGGCCGCCCAGGAAGAGCTTCGAATAACAGGAGAAGCAGGTATCGACGGGGTCACGGCGCAAATGGACGATCCGCGCGTTCGGCAATGCCAGATGGATCAGCCCGATGTGCCGGAAATTGGCCGGCAGCTTGTCGATGACGCGCTTTGCTTGAGGCGCTAGGGCGCTCACCCGCGTCGTATAGACACCGCCAAACCGGCATAGGGCGTCGCTCGAAAGCGACGGTATGCCAGAGGGATATTCCGCTCCCGCATGGCCGTCTCTGATCAGGTCCTGCACATAGGTCAGCTCGCCGGCGCCGACGACGTTTGGATGACTTGCCAGCATCTGCTCGACCAGTGTGGTTCCCGAACGCGGCATGCCGACGATGAACACGGGCACCTCGGACGGATGGCCGGAACCGCGCTTTTCCCGGATGGACGCGGAGTTGAAAGCCGCTGCGATTTCGTGGAACATGTCCATCACCAGCGCTTCGTCATAGACGATCAGCCGGCGCTTGATCGCATTGCCCTTCTGTAAGTGTTCGAAGGCCGGTTCGTAGCGCTTCAGATCGTCATAGGCTTTCGCTAGCGCGAAGTTGAGCTCGGCCTTCTGGTCGTCCGGGAAAGCATCTTCGTCTTGCGTCAATTCGAGCAAGGCCGCCAAGCGCGGATCGCCTTCGCCGAAGTGTTCAGTCTCCGCCAGAGCGCGGTGATAGGCGGGGCATTTCGCCGACAGCGCAATGGCGCATTCGAAGGCGCGGCGCGCATCTGCGAGACGCCCCAACTGCGTCATGAGCGTGCCGATGCCGAAATGGGCCGCCGCGTTATGGGGATCGAGAAGCAGAATCTTCTCGAACGCATCCTGTGCTTCAACGTGCCGGCCAAGAATACTCAATGCGTCGCCTAGGCCCATGAGGGCCGGGACGTAATCGGGACGTGCAAGCAGCGCCTCCTCGAACTGCTGGGCGGCATCTGCATACCGTCCAATCGCAAGAAATACAGTGCCGAGATTTTTGAGCGCATCGGCAAAATCCGGCGTCAGCCTCAGCGCGGCCTCGAACTCGGCCACAGCTTCGTCGTTGCGCCTGAGCCGCGACAAGGTCAGTCCCAGGTCGTTGCGGAACCCGGCGTTCTGCGGCGCGGCAGCCACCGCAAGCCGGAAAAAGTTTGAGGCCTGCTCAATTCGCTCACCGTGAATGCAGAGCACCCCCAGTCCATGCAATATGTCCGGGTGACGGGGAGCGGATTGCAGCGCAGCCCGGTAGTGTTGTTCGGCTTCCGCCAGCCTGCCCTGGCGATGCAGCGAAATTGCGGCTTCATAATGTTGCCGGGCGGACGGCCCGCAGTTGGCGTCATTCATGGTGTTCCGCTGCATTACCCAAATCGGTCGCCCCACTGCAGGCAACGGCTGGAAGACTGACAAGACAGTATAATAATTCTCCCGCGGGGCGCCTATCGGCGCGCATTCAGGCGGCCCAGTAGACCCGAACGGGTGTCACGCTTTGATGAAGCACGGCCCGTACAGGCATGGCCATCACGTCGCTGTCCGACATAGCCTTCCGCAGTGCCGACAATTTATCGCTCCCTTGGATCAGAATGATGATTACCCGCGAATTGAGGATCGCGCGCAAGGTCAGCGACATGCGTTCGCCGGCCTGTGTAATATTTTTTGGGCGTATCGACCGTACGAGGGCTGGATGGTCCACATCTAGCGCTTCGGCCAATCCATCGGCGTAGGGATGTAGGGAGGCTGTGTGGCCGTCGACGCCCATTCCAAGCAAGGTTACGTCGAACGGCCTGGCCATCGCGCTGACGGAATGGTGTACGGCCGCTTCCGCTTCGTGGGCGGTGGTGTCGGTTGTCTTCAGCGGGCACAGTCGCGCAGCGATGGCCCCGTTTCGGAGTAAGCGGGTTCGGATGAGCTTTTCATTACTGCCATCCGTCGTCGGAGAAACCCACCGCTCGTCGGAAAAGGTCACGTCTATCTTGGACCAGTCGATACCGGCGGATTGCAGCCGCTCATAAAGCGCAATTGGTGTCGTTCCGCCGGACGCTATAAAGCTGGCGCGCCTGCTGGCATTGATGGTGCTTGTCAGCCTTGCGGTGATGTCGGAACAGAGCACGTCCGTCATTTCCTCGCGATCGGCAAAAAAATGCTCTTCAATGCCGACGGTGTTCACTCTGTTCATTCCAATCGTGCTCGCTGCGCCGGGAGTTCTGGCTTCAGAAAGCCAGTAGAGGACGTCCGCCAACCCAACTTTGTAGAACATCCAGCTTTTCCGTCAGCAGAACGAGATCGGCGCGGTAGCCCGGCTGGATCCGGCCGAGCGCTTGTTCGAGGCCCAGGAACGTTGCCGGATTGAGGCTGGCCATGCGTGCGGCGGCCGACAGATCGACCCCGAGAAGCGCCATCGTGTTGCTGACCGCAGCAGCCATGTCGAGATCGGAGCCGGCGAGTGTTCCGTCCGGTGCGACGCAGACCCCGCCCTTGACCGTTATGGTCCGGCCCTGCAACGCAAAAGACTTTGTGGGAGATCCGACACTCGGCATCGCATCCGTGATGAGCATCAGGCGGTCGATGCCCTTGCAGCGAAGCGCGATGCGCAGCACCGCGGGATGGACATGGTGCCCGTCGACAATGATGCCGCACCAGCTTTCCCGGTCGTCGAGCGCGGCGCCGACGACGCCGGGCGCGCGGCTGGTCAGCGGCGACATGGCATTGAAGAGATGGGTGAATCCTTTCACGCCACTTCGTAATGCGTTTTGCACGATGTCAAAGCTTGCATCTGTGTGGCCTGCCGACACGATCACACCGGCGTCGGCCAGAGCGCGGATCGTCTGAGGCGTCGTGGTTTCCGGCGCCAGGGTCAGCAGGGTCTTGCCGCGCTTGAGCGAGGTGAGCAACTCGAGCGCCTCGGTGCCGAGTGTACGGAATTTCGACGCATCGTGGATGCCCTTTCGGGCGGAGCTCAGGAATGGCCCCTCGATGTGTATGCCCAGAACACCCGGCACACCGGCTTCGATGGCGGCATCGACGGCGGTGATGGCGGTCTTGATCGCATCGAGGTCGGCGCTGATGATCGTCGGCAGAAAACCGGTTGTGCCGAAATTCGCATGAGCCGTGCCGATCGTTCTGATGGTTTCGACTGTCGGCGCGTCGTTGAAAAGAGCGCCGCCGCCGCCATTGACCTGGACGTCGATGAAACCAGGCAGCAGAAATCCGCCGCGCAGATCGTATCGTGCCATGTTATCCGGCAATGCGCCCATCGGCACGATGGCGCGGATGTGGCCTTCGTCGAGCAGCACAGCTTGTCCATCCGCAATACCGTGCTCGGACAGGACACGGCCGTTTACGAGCGCGATCATCATCAAACGGTCTCGGTGACTTTGTTCAGGTGGGGAGGGGAGTCTGGATCGAGGCCGCGGGCTCGCGATAGCGCCTCGGCCATCCGGTAAAAACTCTGGATGAAAAGAATCGGTTCAAGAACCGGATTTGCCGCAATGGTCGGCAGTACCGTCGCCTGTGGATGGGAAAAGCCGGCAAGCAACACGTCGGCGTGATTCTCTGCAAGACGGCCGACCAGCTCGTTGACGCCATCGCGCGTTTCATCGGCCTGCGACATGACAAACACCGGAAACCGGTCCTTTACCAGTGCCATCGGACCATGCAGAACCTCGGCAGCGCTGAAGGCTTCGGCGTGCAGGGCACAGGTTTCCTTGAGTTTGAGAGCGGCCTCTTGTGCCATGCCAAATCCCAGCCCACGACCGATGACATAGAGATCACGGGCAGATTTCAACCGTGTAATTGCCGCGCTCCAATCAAGCCGCCAGGCTTGCGCAAGGCAGTCTGGCAAGCCGCTCAACGCCGCCAGCAATCCATCGTCCTCATGCCAGGTCGCAATCAGATGGGCGATCGCGACGTTGGTGGCGACGAAGGATTTGGTGGCCGCAACGCTCAGCTCGGGTCCGGCGCGGAGCGGGACGACGGCGTCGGCGAGCCACGCGAGCGGCGAATTCTCGGCATTGACGAGCGCAACCGTGAAGGCGCCGGCCCGTTTCGCCGCCTCGAGCGTTGCCAGAAGATCGGGACTGCGGCCGGATTGCGACAAGGCCAGGAACACGACGTTCTTCAGATCTGTCTGCGCGGTATAGACGGAGCTGACCGATGGCGCGGCGGACGACGTCAAAATCCCCATCTTCGTTTCGATGAGGTATTTGGCGTAGGTCGCCGCATTGTCTGAGCTGCCGCGGGCTGCGGTCACGACGGCGCGCGGCGAAAGCCTGCGCAGGGACCGCGCAATGTCGGCAATGATTTCGCCGTTGTCCCGCAATTGGCGCTCTATGGCGCGCGGCGCTTCTTCCGCTTCGGCAAACATCCGCGTCCGCATGGGTACGCGTTGGGCGGACCCGTCTTCGGACATCATTTTTCTTGCTCCATTGCATTCAATTCGGCCACGAAATCATACGTATCGCCGCGATAATAGGATTGTGAGAACTCGACGGCACGGCCATCGCGCAGGAAGCCGCGGCGCTCGACCAGCAAACCTGCGTCGCCTTCCTTTGCACCCAGAAGCTCGGCCTGCTCGGCGTTGAATAAAACGGCCCGCAGGCGCTGGAGCGCGCGCGTGGGGCGGTTGCCGGTCTTCTCAAGCGCCAGATACAAGGACGATTCGACCGCCTCTATGGACGGAAGGCAAAATGCTTGGACCGTGCAGAACTCAAGAGCCATTGGTGCATCGTCCGCGAAGCGCAAGCGGTTGAAACGATAAACCGGCGTTCCCGGGCTCAGCCCCATGGTAAGTGACTCTTCCGGCGTCACCGTTCCCCGCGACTTCTTCAGCCAAACGCTGCGCGGCACCCGGCCGCGTGCGATCATATCCTCCGAAAACGAGGTCAGCTTGGAGAAGTTCTTCTCCACACGGCCGGCCACGAAAGTGCCGGAGCCCTGCCGGCGTGTCAGGAAACCTTCACTGACCAGTCCGTCGAGGGCCTTGCGCACGGTGATGCGCGAGATGGAGAACTCCTCGGCAAGGTCGCGCTCCGGCGGCAGCGCATCGTTCGGACTGAGTAGTTTCATTTCGATAGCCTGCCGCAGGCCACGCTGTAGCTGCTGATAGAGCGGCAAGCTGTTGGCCTCGTCGATGTTGCCGATAAGTGCCGAAAGTCTGGGCAAAACTGCCTCCCAAGCGCGCTGCCAATTTAGGCAATTTTGTAATACCAATTGCATACCATATCAAGTCTTCTACGCGTCAATCTGAAAATATCCGGAAAAATTGGGCTTGACACAGGATGCCAATTTATAAATGGTATTATATTGGGCTTTTGCCAGTAATACCCATACGTGGGTCCGGCACAGGTCTCGAGGGCGATGCGGGGCAGTTTCGGATGCCTCATGAAATTCTAACGGAGGGCAAAACATCATGAGATTGAAGGGAATTTTGGCAGGGTCGGCGAGCGCGCTTGCCATCTTGGCGGCAGGCGTTCCGGCGGTTGCGCAAAGCAACACGGAACCGCAGAACAATGCGCCGATCGAGACCGTCGTCGTGACGGGCATTCGGGCGTCTCTCGACCGCGCCATCGATATCAAACGGGATTCAACTGCGATCGTGGACGCCGTGTCGGCGGAAGATATCGGCAAGTTCCCGGACAAGAATGTCGCCGACGCGCTCCAACGCGTCCCCGGCGTCAATACGGTTTCGGCGGCGAGTGGCGAGGGCGGCTTCGACGAAAACGACCGCGTTTCTATCCGCGGCACCAATCCGAGCCTTACGCAGACGCTGGTAGACGGGCACGCGATCGCCAACGGCGACTGGTTCATCCTTGATCAGTTCCAGACGATCGGCCGCAGCGTCAGCTACACCTTGTTGCCGTCGGAAATCGTGGATACGGCCAAAGTCTACAAGAGCCAGGAAGCCGATCTCGTCGAGGGCGGCGTGGCCGGCGTCGTCGACATCCAGACCCGCAAGCCGCTTGACTTCAAGGATAATCTAACGATCGAAGCAAGCGCGGAGGCGGCCTATACCACGCAGCGCGGCAAGACCACGCCGCAACTTAACGCATTGTTCGCATGGAAGAACGATGCTGGGACGGTCGGCGTCATGGCGCAGGCCTTTTATGAAACGCGCGACATCCGTCGCGACGGTCAGGAATTCCTCGGCTATTCGCAGGTGGCCGCCACCAACACGGCAGGGCTTGCCGAACCAGGTGCCATCGTCGGGGCTTCTTATCCTACGTTGATCGGCTCGGCGCTCTTCTTGCAGCAGCGCAAGCGCGAGGGCGGCGACATTGCCATTCAGTTCCAGCCGAGCGACAGCTTCGGCGTGACGCTGACCGGCTTCTACTCCCACCTCAACGCTAGCAACATCAACGACAACTACATGTTCTGGGGCACGAATGAGTTCAACAACAACGTCCCCACCGCCTACACGGTCAAGAACAACACCGTCGTAGCCGCAACCTTTCAGGCAAAAAATTCGCTGGGGAATACGGTGAACCCCATCGTCGCGGACTTCATCGGCCGTCCTGGTTCGGCAGCTGAAACCTACTATGTCAACGCCGACGGGAATTGGAAGCCGAACGAAAATCTGTCGGTGAGTTTCAAGACTGGCTACAGCCACGGCGTCGGTAAGACGAATCCGCAGGTGGCCTGGGAAGGCGAAGTATCACCGGCGGCGGGTGGCACGGCGAGTTATAATTTCGGCACTCCCACCGGCGTTGCCTCAGTCAGTGTTCCGGGCGTGAACCTTTCCGACGCTTCCACGCTGGTCAATGACTGGGCATGGACGGTTGTGGATAACGCGGTCGACCGCGAATACTACGGTCAAGTCGATGCCGAGTACCATGTGGGTGTCGGCCCCATCCAGTCGGTGAAGGTGGGTGCGCGCTACTCCGACCACAAACGGACCGCTATTACCTGGGATGGCGGCGTATCCTATGGCGGATCGATCGGCAGCCAGGTTTCCACCTCCAACTATCCGTCCGATTTTGCCAGTGCCTTCAAGATCCCGGGCATGTTAACCGACGTTCCGCAGGGCAACACGGCCGAGATTGAGACCCTTCTCTTCAACAATACGAGTTGGAGACCTTATCCTCAGTCGCCAGCGGCCATCTCGAATCCTAAGAACGGCCGGTTCGATTGGCAGCTCAGCATGGACATGACCGAACAGGACACCGCAGCCTATGCGATGGCGAATATCGGCGGCGACAACTGGAAGGGCAATTTCGGCGTCCGCATCGTCAAAACGGCGGAGACGATAAACCAGTACGTCAACGATCCGACCGGCACATACAGCGATTTCGGTTCCTATGGGATCAACAAGATCACCCATGACTATTGGGATGTCCTGCCCAGCGCCAACATCAGCATCAATCTGAACGACGAGAGCGACATACGCTTTGCCGCGGCCCAGACGATGGCCCGCCCCGACTACAGTGCTTTGGGCGGATCGGTGCAACTTACCGACCTGAACCTGACCGGCAATGGCGGAAACCCCAATCTTAAGCCGGTGCGGTCGGCAAATTACGACCTTGCCTATGAATGGTACTATGCGCCGCAATCGTTGTTTTCCATCGACGTGTTCTACATGGATCTGTCTTCCTACGTGTCCTATGGCACCAGCACGGCCCGCTATGTGAACATGACGCTGACCGGCAAAAACCCGACCCCGGTCTACTCGCTCTACACGATCACGTCGCCGTTCAATTCCAGCGGTCATGATGAAGGTGTGGAAATCAGCTGGCAGCAGCCGCTCTGGAACGGCCTCGGAGTCATCGCCAACTACACCTATGCCAACGGCGTGGACAACGGCGGCGGTCCGCTGGTTGGCGACTCGAAGAATACGGCCAACCTCACCGGCTACTACGAGAACGATTGGCTGAGTGCTCGGTTGTCCTACAACTACCGCTCCGCCATGCTGGTTGGCCTGGATCGCAGCTCTGCGGAATACCAGAATTCGTATGGAACGTTGGACGCTTCGATGCAGTTCACGGTCACCGATAACGTGTCCCTGACCTTCGACGCGACGAATTTGACCAACCAGACCTTGAAATATTACGCGGTGGATGGCGTTCAGCCACGCGCGTTCTATAGCAACGGTACCCAGCTCTATGCTGGTGTCCGGTTCAAGTACTGAGATGTGAGATGAACCTGGGCGCCTGAAATTGCGCCCAGGTTCGGCCTTCACGATGTGCCTCTCCTCTTGTACTGTGACTGCTTGGAGCGGAGTGGCGAAAGTTGCTCCGCTTTTCTTTCCAACGGACCACCGGACGTCGCCGCAAGCGATATGATTTCTCCATGCAAGCCGTGATTTCTCGCCATTGCGGAATATTTGCCCGGCTGCGTGTTCTGGCCTTGCTTCTGCTTGTTGCACCGGTTTTGTCTGGATGTCAGACGGAAATTGCGGGATGGGCTGGCGCGCGCTACGACGATCTCACCGGCTGGCTTTCGCCAAGTCCGGAGCAAAAGTCGCCATCGATTATCCCGGAGCCGCAGAGCATGGTGCTCGCCGAAGGGCATTTTACGGTTGCCGATGGGACGCCGGTGCTTTGCGGCGCCGGGGACACGGACTGCTCCTGGATTGCCGATTATCTGGCAAAGCTCGTAAAGCGGACACGCGGACTGTCGCTCGCACCGCAGACCGCCGACACCGCTGCAACACCAAGCAACGCGATCGTGCTGCGGCGATTGAGCGGTCCAAAGGCGACGGGAAATGAGGGTTATCGCCTCGACGTGACGCGTAATGGCATCGTCGTGTCGGCAGGGACGCAGGCCGGTCTGTTCTACGGTTGCGTGACGCTCTGGGAGCTGCTGACTCAGACTGAGGGCCGAGCGTCGCGGATCGACGTGGCCGACGTGCGGATAACTGACGCGCCGCGTTTTGCCTGGCGCGGGCTGCTATTGGACTCGGTGCGTCACTTCCAGTCTCCGGCCTTCGTCAAGTCGTTCATAAACGCGATGGCGCTGCACAAGCTCAACGTTCTGCAGTGGCATCTTACCGACGATCAGGGCTGGCGGCTCCAGATCAAGCAGTACCCGAAGCTGACGGGTGTTGGCGGCTGGCGCGTGCCGGCCGGCGCGGGCCCGGCCGCGGACATCGACCCCGCCACGGGCAGGCCCAGGCTCTATGGCGGCTTCTACACCCAGGACGAAGTCCGGGACATCGTCGTGTACGCGAAGCGGCGCAACGTAACAATCGTACCGGAGATCGAGATGCCGGGCCATGCCCTGGCGGCGATCGTCGCCTATCCGGAACTTGGCTCGGTCAAGAACCCGCCCAAGCAGGTCTCCAGCGACTGGGGTGTTTTCCCGTATCTCTACAATGTCGACAACTCCACCTTTGCCTTCCTCGAGAATGTGCTCACGGAAGTCATGAATCTGTTTCCGAGCCCGTACATTCATGTCGGCGGTGACGAAGCGGTCAAAGATCAATGGAAGGCTTCGCCGAAAATCCAGGCGCAGATGCATACCCTGGGCATCGCCAACGAAGATGCGCTGCAGGGCTACTTCACGGCGCGGATCGGGAAGTTCCTGGCGGCGCATGGCCGGCGCCTGATCGGCTGGGACGAAATCCTGGAAGGCGGCGTGCCGCCCGATGCCACGATCACCTCCTGGCGCGGCATCGATGGTGCGATCGCCGCGGCCAAGACCGGGCACGATGCCGTATTGTCGCCAGCGCCGACGCTGTACTTCGACAATAGGCAGGCTGAGGGCGCCGACGAACCGCCGGGGCGTGGTGCGATCGTCTCGCTCAAGGATGTCTACGATTTCAACCCGGAGCCGCCGTCCCTGACGCCGGAGGAGCAGGCGCACATCATCGGTCTGCAGGCGAATATCTGGACGGAGCACATCCGCAAGGAAGACCTCGTCGACTATGCCGCGTTTCCGCGTGCGGCGGCCCTTGCCGAATTGGCGTGGTCGCCGGCCGGCACACATAATTGGCAAGACTTTCTCGCGCGGTTGCCGGCCCAACTGGGGCGCTATCGTGCGCTCGGAATAACGCATTCCGAAAGTGCGGTGGCGGTTCGCGTGAAGGCGCAATACGAACCAATGGCGAATCGCACGGCGGTGTCGTTGGCCAATCAAGTAGATTTCGGTGCGATCCACTACACGCTGGACGGAACGCCACCGACGGTCGACTCGCCGCTCTACAACGCGCCTCTTGATCTGCCGCTGCCGTCGCTGATCACCGCCGTGGCTTTCTTCAACGGCGCCGCACTTACCGCGCCCACGGTCAAGGACCTGACCGTGATGTCTCTGCTACGGCGCGACAGCCACGAACTCAAGCTGTGCACCAACGATATTCCGCTGTCTCTGGAAGACGACGCGCCGGTCGATGGGCCGCGGGCGGTCTTCCTGGTGGACATCATGAACCCCTGTTGGATTTACCGGCACGTCGATCTCACCGGCGTAACGTCGATCGAGGCGGGCGTGGGCCAGGTGCCGTTCAACTTCCAGGTCGGCGACGATATCCACAAGATCGTCTTGCTGCCGCCGCAGACGCCGGACGGCGAACTCGAAGTGCATCTCGATTCCTGCACCGGCGAACGCATCGCCGTTCTGCCGCTGGCGTCCGCGGTCGCGAACAATGCCGTGACCACGCTTCGCGCGCCTATGACACCGCAAAAGGGCGTCCACGATCTGTGTTTTGTCTTCACGCGCCGAAGTGTCGATCCCATCTGGGCGATCGACTGGGTGCAACTCGTTCCGGCGGATGAGCCGGCTGTACCGGGAAGGGAGTAGGACGTGTCCAATCTTGTACTGGTCGCGCCGATGCAGGGCTGGGTTGCTCCGCTGGACGAGGTGCCCGATCCGGTATTTTCCGACCGGATACTCGGCGACGGGGTGGCGATCGACCCCGTCGGTTCGACGCTGCACGCGCCGTGCGACGGCGTCGTGGTGTCGTCGGCCAAGCATGCCGTGACGCTGCGCGCGGCGAACGGCGCGGAGATCCTCATCCATGTCGGGCTGGAGACCGTGGCGTTGGGCGGGCAGGGCTTTATCAGTCACGCGCGGGAGGGCAAATCGGTCAAGGCCGGCGATCCGCTGCTGACCTTCGACCTCGAATTTCTGGCGGCGCGGGTCAAAAGCCTGATCTCGCCGATCGTCGTCACCAACGGCGACCAATTCCGGATTTCGGCCTGCAGCAAGGATCGTGAGATTGCCGTCGGCGAGTTCCTTATGGAGTTAACGTCCGTCGCCGCTGACGGCGCCGTGTCTGGCGCGGCCGTAGGAGGCGCGGTCGCCCGCGACGTCGTCGTCGCGCTGGCGCACGGCATCCATGCACGCCCGGCGGCGATCTTGTCGAACTGTGCAAAGCGGTTCGGCGCCGACGTGTCGCTCTCCCTCAAGGGTAAGCAGGTGAACGCCAAGAGCGTCGCCGCCCTGATGTCCCTGGGCGTGCACTGCAACGACACAGTCCAAGTCGAGGCGCGCGGCACCGACGCGGAGAAGGCGGTTGCGGCGGTTGCCGATCTGATCAAGGCCGGTCTCGGAGAGGCGCCCGTCACCTCATCGGTGGCGCCGCTGCCGAAAAAGGCGGAGCCGCCGCAGCAGGACGACGATCCGCATGTCGTGCGCGGCGTTCGCGCCGCGCCCGGTATGGCGCTGGGGAAAGCCGTGCACTATCAGGCGGGCGAAATCGCCGTGGCGGAGCACGGGGAAGGCATCGCGCACGAGACAGCCGAATTCCACCGCGTCCTGGCCGAGATGCGGTCGCGGCTGGAGCTCGCGGCCTCGTCGGGCGACCGCCAGCGGCGAGACATCCTCTCGGCCCATATCGCGCTGCTCGACGATCCGGAGCTGCACCACACCGCTCTCGCACGCATCGAAAAGGGGAAGAGCGCTGGGTTCGCCTGGCGCGAGGCGGTCCGCGGGTTTGCCGATGCCTTCAAGGCCATGGACGATTCACGTATGCAGGAGCGTGCCGGCGATCTTCTCGATCTCGAGCGCCAGTTCCTAGTGGCTCTGACCGGCGAGAGCGCCAACCGCGACATGGAACTGCCGCCGAACGCGATCCTCGTCGCCGCCGAGCTTTTGCCGTCGGAACTGGTGTCTCTGGAAGCGTCCAAGGTTGCGGGCTTCGTCACCTCGGGCGGGGGGCCGACTTCGCATGTGGCCATCATCGCGGCGAGCATGAACGTTCCGGCACTGGTGGGCGCCGGTGCCGCCATCGGGCGCATACCGGAAGGCGCCGAAGTCCTGCTCGATGCGGACGCGGGCGTTTTGCATGTGATGCCCGATGCGCAAGCCGTCATCGCCGCAAAGGCCGCCATCGCCGCGCAGGCCAAGGGTCGCGCCGACGCCTTGGCGAATGCCGCCCGGGAGTGCCGTACGGCCGACGGAACGCGCATCGAAGTCTTCGCCAATCTCGGTCGGGGGCCGCTCGAGGCGGCGTCTGCGGTGCGGATGGGCGCGGAAGGCTGCGGACTGCTGCGCACCGAATTCCTGTTTCTGGATCGCGAAGCGCCGCCCAGCGAAGACGAGCAATACGAGGAGTATCAGGCCATCGCCGATGCGCTCGAAGGCCGCCCATTCATCCTGCGCACCTTCGACATCGGGGGCGACAAGCCGGTGCCGTATCTGCCGTTTCCGCCGGAAGAGAATCCCGCACTGGGGCTGCGCGGCGTGCGTGCGGGCTTCTGGTGGCCCGATCTCTTGCGGGCCCAATTCGCGGCGGCCTTGCGCGTCAAGCCGGTCGGGCAGTGCCGGATCATGCTGCCGATGATCGCCTCGCTCAGCGAGTTGACGGCCGCGCGCGCTATCCTCGATGCGCTGCGCGAGGAACGCGGCGAGGCCGCGAAGGTGCAGCTCGGCGTCATGATCGAGACGCCGGCCTCGGCGCTGATCGCCGACCAGCTCGCGCAGGAAGCCGATTTTCTCTCCATCGGCACGAACGATCTCACCCAATACACGCTGGCGATGGACCGCGGCCATCCGCATCTCGCCAACCAGATCGACGCGCTGCACCCCGCCGTCCTGCGGCTGATCGCGCGGGCGGCCGAGGCGGCCCGCGCGGCCGGAAAACCGATCGGCGTCTGCGGCGGGCTTGCGGCCGATCCCTTGGCGGCACCGCTTCTGATCGGTCTCGGCGTCGACGAATTGTCGGTGCCGCCGCCCACCATCCCGACTCTGAAGGCCGCCATCCACGCGCTGACGATCGATGACTGCCGTGCGGCCGCACGGCAGGTTTTGACTCTGGAGTCTCCTGCCGCAGTGCGTACGTTCACGCGCGCGCGCTGGCCTATCTCCCAGCAAAGGAGTGTCGAGCCATGAAGTCCGCTCTCGAAGCACTGCAGCCGCTCGGCCGCGCCTTGATGCTGCCGATTGCGGTCCTGCCGGTGGCCGGACTTCTGCTGCGCCTCGGCCAGCCCGACATGCTGAATGTGGCGTTCATCGCGGCCGCGGGGAATGCGATCTTCTCCAATCTCGGACTGCTGTTCGCCATCGGCGTGGCGGTCGGACTCGCCAAGGAAAACCACGGTGCCGCTGGGCTCGCGGGCGTCGTCTGCTTTCTGGTTGCCACAATGGGTGCGCAGGCGCTGGTCAACGTGCCGCCCGAGGCGCTGGCCGGCTTTTCCGGTGCGGCGCGCGATCTGGCAGCAAACGCCTATAAGGCGGATGCCCTCGCCAAGCTGGGCGTTCCCGCCGGAATCGCATCCGGCCTGATCGGCGGCTGGCTTTACAACCGTTTTCACAACATCAAGCTGCCGGAGTATCTCGCCTTCTTCGGCGGACGGCGCTTCGTTCCCATCGCCGCGGGCTTCGCCGCACTGGGACTGGCCGCCGTGATCGGTTTGGGCTGGCCCTATATCGAGCACGGGATGGACGTCACCAGCCGCGCCATTCTGGACTCCGGCGCCTTCGGACTCTTCATCTATGGCGTGCTGAACCGATTGCTGATCGTCACCGGCCTGCACCACATCCTCAACAATATCGCATGGTTCATCCTGGGCGATTATCACGGCGTCACCGGCGACCTGAAGCGCTTCTTCGCCGGCGATCCCACGGCCGGCAAGTTCATGGCCGGCTTCTTTCCGGTGATGATGTTCGGTCTGCCGGCGGCGTGTCTGGCGATGTATCACACGGCGCGTCCCGATCGGCGCAAGGCCGTTGGCGGATTGCTAGCCTCGATGGCGCTGACAGCGTTCCTCACCGGCGTCACCGAGCCGATCGAGTTCAGCTTCATGTTCCTGGCGCCGCTGCTCTACGCCATCCACGCCGTGCTGACCGGCTTCGCCATGGTGATCATGAACGCCCTGGATGTCAGGCTGGGCTTCGGCTTCTCCGCCGGCCTGTTCGATTACGTGATCAACTACAACAAGGCGACGCATCCGCTGCTGCTGCTGCCGGTGGGCGCGGCGTACTTCGCGCTGTATTACGGTATCTTTCGCTTTGCCATCGTCAAATTCGACCTCAAGACTCTGGGGCGCGACGATGATGCGCCGTCGTCCGTCACCGCTTTGCAGGATTCGGACGGACGCGGCCGGGCCTTTGCCGACGCGCTCGGCGGCGCAGGGAATTTGGAGAACGTCGATGCCTGCACCACGCGGCTGCGTCTTGTCGTGAAGAATTCCTCGGCCATCGACGAACCCAGGCTGAAGGCGCTGGGTGCTCGCGGCTTCGTGCGGCCGTCGGCCAACGCGCTGCAGGTCGTCCTCGGCCCCATCGCCGACCAGGTTGCCGGCGAGATCCGTGCGGCGCTGGTGCAACGCGGCGTCGTCCAGGCTGCAACGACTTCGACGAAGGAAACGTCGACGGCTCCGACCGTTGCCGCTTCCTTCGCGCCAGGCGAAATCCGGGCGCTGCTGTCGGGCCTCGGTGGTGCCGCCAACATCAAGGACGTCGGCACCTGTTCGAGCCGGCTCCGCGTCGGCGTGCGCAGCGTCGCTCTGGTCGATGAGGGGGCGTTGCGCGCTGCGGGCGCACGCGGCGTCGCGCGGTTCCGCGACAGCGTCCATGTGGTGATCGGACCGAAGGCGGATGCCGCCGCGCAACAACTCCGTGCCGAGTTGAATCCAGCCGCTGCCTGACGTCCGCTCTTAAGGTATGCGATTCAAAAACTCTTGAATGGCATCGCGCGCGATCGGTTCGTCGAGCGTCGGCGCGTGTCCGACCTCGGGCACCTCGACCAATTCGATGTCCGGGGCGAGTTTGCGCATGGCGTCAACGCCCTTCGGCGCCAGGATGTCGCTGAGCGCGCCCCGCAGAACCAGCACCGGCTTTTTCGCCAGCGCGGCGAACAGCGCCAGCATGACGCCGGGCACGACCCCTGACGGCTGCTTGAACGCCTCTGCAATCGCGGGATCGTAATCGAGGACGACGCGGCCGTCGGGAAGTTCGCGCGCCACGCGGCGTGCGAAGGTTCGCCAGAAATCTTCGGTGGCCCTGGGATACACGGCACTCTGTCTCGTCCTGACAGCCTCCGTCAGAGCCTGCCAGGAGTCATACGGTCCCACCGCGCCGATGTAGCGGGCGATGCGGGCAAGCCCGCCGGCTTCGAGGGTCGGGCCGACGTCGTTCAGCACGGCGGCTGCGACGCGTTCGGGCGCCATGGCGGAGAGGACCATGGTGATGATCCCGCCCATCGATGTGCCGATGAAGACCGCTGTGGGCACGTCCCAGTCATCGAGAATCTGCAAGACGTCCTGGGCATAGACGTCCGGACGATAACGCGACGGATCCGGGTCGCGATCCGAGCGCCCGCGTCCGCGGACGTCCATCGCGAACACATTCCGGCCGAGCTGCGCGACGAAGGGGCCGACGCCCTCGAAGTCTGCGGAATTCCGCGTCAGTCCATGCAGGCAAAGAACCGGCGTCTTCGATCCGCCGCCTGCGTAGGCCCGAACGAAGAGACGGAGACCGTCAGGCGTGACGGTGAAGCGTTCGGCGGACTTTGACGGCATGATCTGCTTTCGGGCGGGCGCACCTGCGCGTCCGGTGCAAATTGCCTAAAATGCGCAGCAAATCCCAGCCTTTTGTCTAAGCGGACCTCAAATTTCGATCCGTACCCTGGGCGTGTCGTCAACGGGCGCGCATCATGGGTGGGTTTCGCAGCGCAGGTATTCTTCTGGTCGGACTTCTGCTGGCCGGATGCCAAAGTCCGGACATGGCCGTCGGCGCGATCCCCGACGGCGCGATCGTCGCGCCGGTCCTTTCCCCGCCTCCTACCGCGGGCCTGATCCCCGCGAGCACGGCCATACCCGTCGGCGCCGCGGCGGCACCGCCATCCGGTTTTGTTGCCTTCTGCCGCCGCGATCCGGATCAATGCCGGACGCCGAAGGATGGCGCATCCATAGTAACGCTTGACGCCGCAACTTGGCAGACGCTTTGGCGGGTCAACACCGCCTGGAATACCGCGGTCAAGCCGATGGACGATGCCGCCCATTACGGCGTCGTGGATTACTGGACGATCCCGGCCGACGGCTACGGCGATTGCGAGGATTACGCCCTGGCCAAGCGCAAATCCCTGATCGATCTCGGATTGCCGGAAGAGGCGTTGCGCATCGCCGTCGTCCGCACCGAGGACGGTACGGCCCACGCCGTCCTGGATGTCGCCACGGACCATGGCGACTACGTCCTCGACAATCTGGATGCCGTCATCCTGCCTTGGACCGACACCCACTACACCTGGATCGCCCGCCAAATGCCCGGGCAGACCCGCTGGGCGTTCGTCGGGCCGACGCACATGGACGACCAGGCGATCGCCACCGCGGATATCACGCCGCAATAATGTTACGACGTTGAAAGACGGCCGCGTCAAGCGCCCGGTCTCTTCGCGCGTCGCGGGCGGAAAACCTCGACCAGATTTGTCACGGCGCGACACGGGGGAACCCGTCCGGCGACATTTTATTTCATTGTTCCTCACTTTTGCCGATATCCCACGGTGGGGAGGGGGGTGGTAGGCCTTCGCCGCCGTTCCCATTCGAACCTCGAAATTTGAGGGGGAGCCCCTCTGGCGCGGCGCCGGATGATTCCAAAAATGCTGGCCACCACGCCGTAAAATTGACGTATGGGCAAGTTTTAGGAAATTCAAGGGGGTGCGGCGAGATGGCGGGGCGCCGCAAGGCCAGGTGGTTTTGGCCTTTAACCAGTTCCGCAGATTGTCCGCTGCCGCAGGGTTAATTACCTTCTTTGAATTTGAACAACTCTAACTTGAGGTGTTAATATTTTGCTAATCAATCGCATGCGCGGCCTGTGGGGGCGGCGGGGGAGATAAAACATGGCGGGTACGCTAGGGCATCGCACTTCATCGTTGTGTGCGCCGCGCAGCCGCAAGGCGGCCTTATCTTCCACCTATCGCAACAGCGCGGCGGTTCTGCCGTGGATGCTGTGCGCGAGCGCCCTGATCGCGGCCGGCCCGGCCTATGCCGGCGGGGCGGTGCTGCCCACCGGCGGCCAGTATGTCGCCGGCCAGGGTTCGATCGCCGGCTCGACGAACG
>VFSW01000885.1_pt1 | contig 44254 bp, 38 predicted proteins | sample 5358111 | NCBI WGS metagenome assembly VFSW01 (sample SAMN11554181, study PRJNA540505) | mine drainage metagenome | isolation source: sediment from site ElyBrook_90M | place: USA: Ely Copper Mine, Vershire, VT | collected 2017
GTTTCATCCACAGCTTTCTTCAGCCCCGACGCGACGAGATGATAAGATGGTCGCAACGTCAGCGCGGATATCTCATCCCTTCACCCAGACCTTTTCCAACACGAGTCCCAATAGATGTTTGCGTTGGTAGAGGTTGCCCCCTTCCCCCAACTTCCGAAAATCACGAAAAATGCGGAGCGCTTCTTCTTCGCATCGTGTGCGCGAGCACGCAGAACGCCCGCGAGGTGTTCGTCCATCAATTGTTGGTGATGCCTAGCCATCGCATCGGGCAAATCGGTGGGACGCGAATCGTCCACGTATTCATAGCGAATGCTATCCGCTAGGTCGTGGACGTACTGCTCGCGTGTTTCGGGCGCTGGACCATCTTGGGGCAAGAGCAATGTGTCGCGCATTTCGAATGTGCCGATACCGCGTTCTGCTGCGCAAGTAATCAGTTGCTGGAGGAGCGCTTCGTCCCCCATTTCGCGCTTGCCGAAAGAAAGCGGACGTTCGCTATCGTTCGGAACTTCAATGCGAAATCCGTGCCACGCTTGTTCAACCTCGGTGCCCAATTCGTGGGCGAGGTGGCTCAATTCACGTTGTAATTGTTGAGCGCGCGCAAAGTCAACCTGACGCAAGATGTTTTCAAATTCCTCGGCGAGCGAGACGATGATGCCTGGGTCGCTGCATTCGCCAAGTAATTGTCGCATCGAGTCCTCCTGTAACGGCTGTCTTCCTGGCGACTGAATCATAGCATCGTTGAACGCGCGCTCCAATTCTTGAACACGCGATTGACAAAATAGGCTTGCTGCCGTATACTTTAGTCAATTGGAGATATTTAGCACAATGGCTAAACAACTCAATTGGCATTTCGTCGAAAATGAACTCCGCAAGCAAGCGGTCGGCGTTTTCAGTCCCCAGGACCTTCAACATCTCTTCGGGGCTTCGGAAATCTCTTTGCGTTTTCTCCTGACCCGTGCGGTCAAACGCGGCGACGTGCTCAAATTCCGTCGCGCGCTGTACGGGTTGGCGGCTCACCCGCCTTCTGAAATCGAGATCGCTAACCAGCTCTACCGCCCTTCTTACATCTCTTTCACCTTTGCGTTATCTTATTATCATATCATCCCCGAAACGGTTTATGCGATTACGTCGGCTACTCCCCGAACGACGGCGACATTCACGGTGCTGGAAAAACAATTTGTTTATCATCGAATCAAGCGCGCCGCATTTACAGGGTACACCGCCGAGCGGGTCAACAATCGAACGATCTGGATCGCGGAACCTGAGAAAGCATTGGTCGATACACTCTACTTTGTCGCACTCAAAAAGCAAGGTCTGCCAGAGCGCATCGACACGGCGCGCCTGTCCAAACAAAAGATGCGTGGCTATGCCAAACTGTTTGATTATTCAGACCTTGAGAAGAAGCTGGAGGAATTGATATGATCACGGCGGACGCGATCAAGAAAATGGCGGTTGCTCAACAGACGACCGAATTGAACATTGCACGCGAGTATGCCCAGCATCTGTTCTTATCGGGGTTCTATCGACAACGCGGCACACAGCAGGTGATGTTCAAAGGCGGTACGGCGCTTCGGGTCGCGTACAACAGCCCACGTTTTTCGGAGGATTTGGATTTTTCTGGCTTCGGTGTCAGTGTGAAAGACATCGAAGACTGGGTTGCATCAACCGGTGCCAGTATCGAACAATCAGGGATAGCCATTTCCATCAAAGAAAGCAAAAAGACAAGCGGCGGCTATCTGGGCATCTTGGATTTAGAATTCAGTGGATACCAGGTGCGAATTCTGTTCGAGATTTCACTGCGACGCAAGAACGGGCTCAAAGGACGCGGCGTGTTGGTTGCCAGCGATTTTGTACCCGCGTACACTGCCACGCTCTTGCCAGAACAAGCTCTGGTCGAAGAAAAACTTGCCGCTCTGTTAGATCGTGGCAAGCCGCGTGATTTTTTCGATTGTTATTTTATGCTGCGGAAGAATATGATCATGCCCAAGCAACGCCACATCTTTGTTCAAGTCAAACAAGCCTTGGCAAGCACCCGTATTAACTTCAAAGCGGAACTGGGCGATTTTCTGCCGCGTTCTTACCAACCAATCATTAGCGATTTCAAAAAGACGCTGATGGCTGAACTCGAAAGATACGGATAAACGATGCATATCCTCCACGGTTCCTGGCTGACCAATGATTCTGATGATGGCTCGTTCGCAATTTGGGCGGAGACAGGCGAAACACGCGCCGATGTTCAAGCACACCAGCATCCGTTCGCGTTGTCTTCACGCGATTTGCGCCACGTGTTGAAAGAACTTGCTTCACCCATTAACGATCTCCTCAAGCGTGGTGTCAAAGACACAACAGTGATGTTGCGCTTGCCCTCGATGCGAAACGCACCACAACCGTCACGGTCGATTCTACGTGATGCGGGACCAACAACGCAAGAAAAAATTATCCTGGCTGATTGGCGTGCCGATGCCATCACCTTCACAGCAAACGACACACTCGATTTGCTCTCCAGTTTGCCCTCCGATGAAGAATTGCCACACGCGATCAAGATCGGCGCCGATCTGCGCTATTGGCAAGTCGTCGCTAGATTTGCGCTTGAACTCATCGCACGGCAACGCCTCAAACCCACATTGCAAAAAGACGACGATCAATTCGTCGCGCGTTGGCAGCCGTTATTCGATGAACCGAGTGAACAAGAACGTTTGACGCGCCTTGTCCGCGCAATGCCGCCGATTTGCCGTGCGACGTTTCGCAATGAAAAAGACGCCAAGAGCGTTGAGCCATCACCGCGCGATTTGCTGGATGATTTTCTTGAAACGACGATTGACGCTTTTGCGCGTTGGCACGCTGAATTGTGGCTAGGTCCGAAAGAACCTCAAGGAATTGCCGCGCGGTGGGTCGATGCGCTGACGAACGACGATGGCATAATCAATGAATCTTCTGCCACACTCGACGCATTCTACGAACAGTACCGCGCGTGGGCGGAGCCAATGGGTAGTGCGGGCGGCGAGACGTTTCGCCTTTGCTTTCGGCTCGATCCACCTGACACGCCGAACGCAGAAGACATCATTGCGCCGAAAACCAACGCGCGCGATTGGTCGTTGCGATACTTTTTGCAAGCGAACGACGATCCCAGTTTGCTCGTGCCCGCCGAAACCGTGTGGCGCGAGCGCGGTAGCACGCTCAAATTCTTGAATCGCAAATTTGATGCGCCCCAGGAACGCTTGCTCACGGGGCTAGGTCTCGCCTCGAAAATGTTTCCGCCGATTGAAACAAGTCTCCGCAGTGCGCGACCCGAAGCGTGCGCGCTGAATGTCGAACAAGCGTATGCGTTCATCCGTGAAGCGACCCTGTTGTTACAGTCGTCGGGCTTTGGCGTGCTCGTCCCAGGCATCAGTACCAAACTGGGCGTGCGCGTCAATTTGAAAAGCAAGAAACAGGCGGCACAGCAAAAAGGCGGCGTTGGCTCGCTTACCTTTGAATCGGTCATTGCGTACGATTGGCAACTTGCGCTCGGCGGCGAACCGTTGTCGCGCGCTGAGTTCGAACGACTTGCCGCGCTCAAAGTGCCGCTTGTCCAAGTACGCGGACAATGGGTCGAGATTCGTCCCGACCAAATCGATCAAGCGATCAAGTTTTGGGAGAAGCAAAAGAGTGGTGGCGAGTTGTCATTGCAAGATGCGTTGCGACTCGCGCTTTCGCAAGAGCCGACGCAAGCGAACATTGGCTTGCCTGTCGTCGATGTTGCCGCCGCGGGCTGGATCGCCGATTTGCTCGATCAACTTGGGCGCGGTGAAAAACCCAAGCCAATTTCTGCGCCCGATTCATTCCAAGGCACATTGCGTCACTATCAGTCAGCAGGATTATCCTGGCTTACGTTCTTGCGTCGATGGGGACTCGGCGCGTGTTTGGCGGACGATATGGGTCTCGGTAAAACGCCGACGACAATAGCGCTGTTACTCGCGGAGCGCGTGCAACACGCTTCGAGCAAACACAAACCTGCGCTTGTCATTTGTCCAACCTCAGTTGTAAGCAACTGGGAACACGAACTCGCGCGCTTTGCGCCCGACTTGCGTGTGCACATTCATCACGGCGCGGAGCGCAAGAAAACGGAACTTGCCAAGCAAGCAGAAAAATCAGATATTGTCTTGAGTTCGTATGCGCTCTTGCATCGCGATGCCGAACAACTATCGCAAATCGAGTGGGGCGATGTCATTCTCGACGAGGCGCAGAATATCAAGAACCCAACGACCAAGCAGGCGCAAGCCGCGCGCAAGATCGGCGCGAACGCAGAATGGCGCGCTGCACTCACGGGCACGCCCGTCGAAAATCGTTTGACCGAATTGTGGAGCATCTTTCAATTTCTCAATCCCGATTACCTGGGATCGCAAAATGATTTCTACAATCGCTTTGCCAAACCGATTGAACGCACGAACGATGCCGATGCGACCAAGCGGTTGAAATCGCTCGTCGGTCCGTTTATTTTGCGCCGCGTCAAGACTGATCCGAGCGTCATTACCGATTTGCCAGCCAAAAACGAGATGAAGGTATTTTGCAATCTGGCGAAGGAGCAGGCGACGCTCTACGAAGCCGTTGTTCGCGATTCGATCAAGCGCATCGAAGAAGTGGATGGCATCGAACGGCGCGGCATCGTCCTGGCAACGTTGATGAAATTGAAGCAAGTGTGCAATCATCCCGCGCAATTTCTAGGTGATGGGAGCACGCTCGCGGGACGCAGTGGCAAGCTCGCGCGCCTGACCGAAATGTTGGAAGAAGTGCGCGGCGTGCGCGAACGCGCTCTCATCTTTACTCAATTCGCCGAGATGGGCACGATGCTCAAATCCTACTTGCAAGAAACGTTTGGCGATGAAGTGTTGTTTCTCTACGGTGGGACGCCGATGAAGGCGCGCACGAAAATGATCGAACGCTTTCAGGACGATCCGAACGGTCCGCTCATTTTTATTCTCTCAATCAAAGCGGGTGGCACAGGATTGAACTTGATGCGCGCGAATCACGTCTTTCACTTTGATCGTTGGTGGAATCCTGCGGTCGAGAATCAGGCGACCGATCGCGCGTTTCGAATCGGACAGACGAAGAACGTGCAGGTGCACAAGTATCTGTGCGCGGGAACATTTGAAGAAAAGATTGACGCGATGATCGAGCGTAAGAAATCGCTCGCTGAAAGTATCGTCGGTACGAGCGAAGCGTGGATCACGGAGATGACGACGGAGCAGCTGCGAGAGTTGTTGGTGTTGAGGACGGAGATCAGAGATTAGAAATTGGAGATTGGAAATTAGATAGGCGCCTTTCCAATTTCCAACCTCCAACTTCCAAACGGGGTTACGATGGGCTACTGGGACTGGTATCCAAAATCACAACCGCGCCGACCTGCGAACGGGATCAAGGCGCAAACGCAACGCGGACAGTTTGGCAAATCGTGGTGGGCGAGCAAATGGATCGATGCGCTCGAACGATTGGTTGACCCAGGACGCTTGACGCGTGGTCGTTCCTACGCGCGCAGTGGACAGGTGCTGAACCTCGACATCAAGCCAGGTCGCATTGATTCGCGCGTGCAGGGTAGCCGCCCATCGCCTTACAAGGTTCAAATCGAAATCACGCCATTGTCCGCCAAAGACTGGGAGCGTGTTGCCGATGCGATAGCGAAGCAAGCAATTTTCGCGGCGAAATTGTTGTCGGGTGAGATGCCGCCGAATATCGAAGAAGCGTTTGCGGCGGCTAAAGTCAATTTGTTCCCTGTATCCACAGGCGATCTGGAAACCGATTGCTCGTGCCCCGATTATTCCAATCCGTGCAAGCACATTGCCGCCGTGTACTATTTGCTGGGTGAACAATTCGACGCTGATCCATTCTTGCTCTTTCGCTTGCGTGGCAAAAGCAAGGATGAAATTATTGCGATGTTGCGGGCACGGCGCACGACAGCCGAATCTGTGGCTGAGCCGATGAAAGAAAAGAAAAGCAAAGCGCATATATCTGCTGAGCCAGTCGTTCCACTTGAAAAATGTCTCGACCGATTTTGGGATACGGCGGACAACCTGGAAGATTTCGCAGTCAAGATTGAAGCGCCCGCTGTGGACGCTATACCGATCAAGCGTCTAGGTGCACCTGGGTTCTGGCGGGACAGCAAGGTGGATTTCATCGCTTTGTTTGCGCGCGCGTACAAAGGATTGACTGATGCCAGTCTTGACACGGCGCTGGGACGTGAGGGCAGGTCGAAATGACTAGCCTACTTGAGCAAATGCGTCAACAAGCTAATCACACACGCTATCAGCCAGGTCAGGCTACTGGACATTACGAAAGTTTCTTTCTGCGTGCGAATCATCCCAGTCGCCCACTGGCGTTCTGGATCCGCTACACACTCTTCAGCCCCAACCGTCATCCTGAAGATGCTATCGGCGAGTTGTGGGCAGTGTGCTTCGACGGTGAAACTCAACAGCACGTCGCCGTCAAACAAGAGCTTCCGTTTGCGCAATGTGATTTCAAAACACAGGAGTTCTCTGTTCAGGTTGGTGACGCTTGCCTGCAACCTGGTTGGCTGATTGGGTCTGCTGATTCAACAGAGCACAGCATTTCGTGGAATCTCACTTTCAAGGGTGACGCGGAGCCATTGTTTCTTTTGCCATTGAATCTGTATGATGCGCCCTTGCCCAAAGCCAAGAGTCTGGTTGGACTGCCATTGGCAGTAATCGATGGCTCTCTATCGGTGGATGGCAAAGAGATCGAGGTGGTGAACTGGGTCGGCAGTCAGAATCACAACTGGGGCGCGAAGCATACCGATCAGTACGCCTGGGGGCAAGTTGCAGGTTTCGACAATTCCCCTGACAGTTTTCTCGAAGTGGCAACGGCACGCCTCAAGATCGGACCGCTATGGACGCCGCCAATGACGCCGATCGTGTTACGACATCGAGGTGAAGAAATTGCACTCAATAGTCTGATGCAGACGCTTCGTGCGCACGGGGCACTCCAATATTTCGAGTGGCGATTCCGGTCGGAGACAGAAGACACCTTGCTAGAGGGAACTATTACGGCGCCCCGCGAATCATTCGTCGGCTTGAATTATTACAATCCGCCAGGTGGTAATAAGCATTGCCTCAATACCAAGATTGTAACGTGCGAACTAAAGTTGATACGCAAGCACAATGGCAAAGCGAGTGAACCTTAAATTCTTTCGACCCAGCATCGCGCCGCATTTGAAATTCTGACGGATGATCGCGGTCACGGTGTAGGGATTCGTGCGTAAAATATGCAGAGACTGATCATTGGCGACATTCACGGATGCTGGAATGAGTTGCAGACGCTCATTGACCAGGCAGGTCTATCCAGGGATGATGAAATCATCGCGATTGGCGATTTCGTTGATCGTGGACCTGATTCGCCACGCGTATTGGAATTCATCCAGACGCAATCGAACGTCCGCGCACTTCAAGGCAATCACGAACGCAAACACATCCGCTCATCGCGTGGCGAAGTGAAAGCGGCATTGTCGCAGAGAATTACTCGTCAACAACTGGGTGGTGCCTATGCCAACGCGCTCGCATTCTTCGAATCGTTGCCGCTCTATTTCGAATTCCCAGAAGCGATTGTTGTGCACGGTTATTGGGAGCCAAGTTTGTCCATCGCCGGCCAGCGCGAAACTGTGCTGGCGGGAACGATGGGCGGCGAGAAACATCTGCGCGAGCATTATAATCGCCCCTGGTATGAACTCTACGATGGTGACAAACCGATCATCGTCGGTCATCACGATTACTTGCGAAATCGCCTGCCTTTCGTTTATCGCGACCGCGTGTTCGGCATCGACACGAGCTGTTGTCACGGCGGCGCACTGACAGGAATCATCCTGCCTGATTTTCGACTCGTATCGGTTCCTAGTCGTGCCGATTACTGGCGGCAGATGCGAAATGCTTTCAAACCTAACCAGCAAGAACGGAAACCAATCGTTTGGGATGAAGAAGATGACGCCGTGATTGGATTAATTCGCGATCACATTTTACGCGAGCACGAAAGAATACTGGGGCAATTACGCCAGACCTCAGCTTGGGATGAAATGTCCGCACACGAGCAGGGCAAGGTGTACGCCCAGCATCTCGGCACACGAGTGGCTCCGCAAGCATTTCTATTGCACCTGGCACGCCGCGGCGAGTTGACTTTGGAAAAGATGCACACCGTTCTCCAAAACCCAGATCGAGCAAGAAAAATCGCAGTGGATTTGGGGTTAATAGACGAAGACAACGCCGATGACGAATCGAACGGGTGACCCTGGGATTGTACCGATGATCTTCTTCAACCGCAAAGAGGAACTGCAAGGACTGGATCGCCTCTTTGAACGCGAGAGAGGTCGGCTTGCGATTGCCTATGGACAGCGTGGCATCGGCAAGACGACGCTGATTCAGCGCTGGCTCACCACACGACGCCCCCGCGCTCTCTTTTGGAGTGCGCCGACGACAACCGTGAAGCCACAGCTGCAATCGTTCTCTCAAGCAGTTCGGGCATTTGAATCGTCTGACCGATCTATCCCATCTGATTTCACATACGCATCCTGGGATGATGCTTTCGACGAAATCTTGCGCCTGGCGGTGCACGATTCGCTTGTGGTCGTCTTGGATGACTTTGAACAATTGATTGCGGCTGGGTCTGACTTGCCGAGTGCGTTGCAACGCATATGGGATCTTCGGCTCCAAGACAGCAATGTGATGCTGGTTCTCATCGGCTCGAACGTCCACGACATGATGTATGATGTCATATCCTATCGCGCGCCGATGTATGGACGGGCGGGATTGATTGATTATTTTCGTCCGCAGCCGTTCACGGACCTGAAGACACTTTTGCCAAATTATTCAATGATAGATCGCATCACCGCGTATGCGTGCGTTGGCGGTGTGCCGCGATACTTGAATCTACTTAACCCTCAATTACCATTGAAGCAAAATCTTTTGCGCGTCATGTCATCGCCAGCAATGCTCGAGGATGCAGATAACCTTCTGCGTGAACAATTCGACAAGCCAGTTCTCTATACGGCAGTTCTCAAATTGTTGGCACGTGGTATCACCGACAGCAGAAAGATCGCGCAGGCATTGGGGATTGAGTATCGCGATGTGTCGAAGAGCCTCAAGTCGCTCGAACGCTCCAAGATTATTCGCTGGACAGGACCAGCGACATCGCGTTTTCCTGATACCAGTCGATTGGGATACTATCGCCTGGTGGACCAGTCTCTGTTTTTCTATTTCCATTGCCTTGCGCCGATTCGATCCTTGATTGAGCGAGATCAAACGAAACAGGCAATCGCGCAACTCAGCCTATCGTTGGATGAATTTATCGACACAGAAATATTCCCAGGTCTCTGCCGCGAGTGGCTGTACCGTCAATGGGAAATTCTGCCATTCCATCCGATGTATGTTGGGGCGAATTGGGGTGAGGGGATATCGCCGATTGACCTGGTCGCGATCAACCACGAAGATCACGGCATTCTGTTTGGTAAATGCAATTGGAGCAAGCAATCGATTAGCGTGGCAGATGTTCGCACGCTGGTTGAGCAAGCCAAGGTCACGATTCCACACCCTGTCGAAGAATGGCAAGTGGCGTACGCCTTTTTTTCGCGGTCAGGGTTTACGAAAGCGGTACGCCAATCTATCGGTGAAGCGAAATGCTATTGGGTCGGTCTCGACGAACTGGACAGCGGCTTGCAAAGAATTTCGAGACCTCGGAGGCGTGGGAAAATCCGAATTTGAGAACATACACACGAACGGGACGAATGAAGAAGACCCAAAGGCAGATACCTCTGGGTCAGCAGATTAACCGAGTGCCACTATTCATTGGTGAGTTTTTCAACTGCGCGAGCGAGATCTTGCTGGGACGGCTGGGTATATCGTGCAGTGGTTGTCAAACTGCGATGCCCCATCAAGGTTGCAACCTGGTCCAGTGAAACGCTTTGATCTACCAGGTTCTTTGCAAACGTGTGGCGAAGCATATGCGGAGTGACATGCTCTAGTCCCGCCAATCGCCCCAGCGTGGCAACCTGATATTCGATGCCGAGGCGACCGAGTGGCTCACCTTTTTGATTCACTAATAGTGAATCGTGTTGCACTTTCGGACGTTTGGCGAGATAGTCGCGCAGTGCCTTTCGGATCTCCGCATTCAATGGAATTGTGCGGACCTTGGTGCCTTTGCCACAAACCGTCACTTGTCCTTTGCGGTCGCTCATCTCGACATCACTGAGTTTCAACCCAGCCACTTCAGATACACGCAAGCCAGTATTCATCATCAAGAGAATGATGGCTAGATTGCGCAAGTCACCATCTTTCTCCGCGGCACGAAGCAACGCGTACTGTTCTTTGCGGTCGAGCCAGCGCGGAGCCTGCTGGACTTGCTTCACAGGTTTGATCGCGTTCGTTGGATCCGATGCAATCAGCTCTGCATTGAGTGCCCAGCGACAGAAGACGCGCAAGGTGACCAAGCGTCGATTGATGGTTGCGGGCGCTTGGCGTTTGATGTTGAGCAGGTGAGAACGGTAATCGCGTACGTCGGTGGGCGTTATCGACTTGGGCTTGAACGGTTCATCGCGGGTCTGGGTAAACCATTCAGCAAACAGGCGAAGATCGGTCAGGTAGTCGGTGATTGTTTTCTCAGCGCGATCCTGAGATTTCAGGTAATGCTCGAACTCTGTAAACAGGTCGGAAGATGGTTTGGTAGGCATAGAAAAAACCTCGACGAAACGGAGGGCAAAAAATTGTCTCTTGTCTTTTTTGCCCGTTAATCTGGCGCATAGGTCCCAATTCACGCTCAATTTGCGAATAGTATACACCTGAAATTCGTCAAAGACAAGAGATAATGTTTCTTCTTGAGTTACATTATATATCTACACAAACTCTGCAGGCGTACCCTTCAAACGACATCGTGCATTCTGCTTTGAGAATGAACCTCACTTGATGATCAACTGGGAACCTTGGCCGGGGAGCAGATCAAGAGAATCTGTCTGCCGCAAAAGTGAGAAGAGCGAATTGTGTTGTCGTCTTGGTCTGATTCCATGCAGAAGGAATTGCGTTCGCGGATAATTCAGCAGCGATGCCGGTATGTCAAAGGCGCGATGACACGTGAGTGGTGTGAACGGAGTCAGCGGTTGGTCAAACGTCGGATGGCGGAAGTAGTGCGCTCGTTGAGACAGAGCGCGAATCGGGTTTTGCCACAGCTCAATGATTACCCAGCGCTATGAGACCGGTTGAGTCGCGAGGGGAAGAACCGGGTTACCCGCAAGATAGTGTACGGTCTGTGCGTGAGAGACGGCATCTTGGATCAACTTGAAGTGCGTGAGTCGGTCAAGGGACTGCGCAGAACACAAGCATAAACCATTGTCACTGTTGCAAAAATGGCGGAGAAACATATAATAGTAACCGAAGAGCCATAGTCAATTCTCCTGGTTTGGCTCGATTCTTAACCAAGTTTCTTCATAGGCAATTCTCTGTTTGAAGTGTAGGATGGCTATGCGCCAGGCTGATTTGGAGCAAGCTTTGAAGCGGTGGCTTTACAGCGTCGGTTTCGCAAAAGGGAATCCTTTTGCGGATTTCGACGCATACTACGAGATTGCCGAATTGCCCACATATTTCCAAGACACAAGCGTCTATGATTTGATAGTTGGCAATCCGTTGCAGCCCGAGACGAAGATCATCTTCGCGCCGCGCGGGGGCGGGAAAACTGCACATTGGGTGATGCTTTATTGTCATTCTCAACCACAAAATCAAGTTGGCAAACTCGCACGGGTTCTTGCTGTCCCACATATTCGGTTTGAGCGAATATGGGATGCTTACTATGCCCAGCGTCGGATTACCTCTTTGGATCACTTGCGCGAGATACTCAAATATGGAACCCGAAACCTGTTGGGCCTGTTGATGAATGACCAGAAACGTGCAAATGATTTTCCTGATGCTACCATTGGCCGCTTTCGTTGGTTCTGTGATGAATTTAACCCTGAACTCTTGCAAGTAGATTCGTTACGACGATTTGTTTAAAAGATATTCGGCAAGTTTCCCTTTGAATGGGACTCTTTCTTAGGGGCTGTCGAAAACAAAAACCTAATGTTAATGATGAAGGAGTATTCTGCCCCTGCTACGGGTACGTTCCTTGCAGAGTTGGTAGATTCAACTGGGCGCCCCATGAGTTCAACGGTTTTGTCTGATGAGTTGATGGAGGAATTTGTCAATGTAGCGCGCGCCGCTGGCCTTGATGCGGTCTATGTCCTGATGGATCAATTGGATGCAACAACAGAAGCACAGCAGAATCCGGGGGCAGTTTCCAATCTGGTCGAGTCTCTTATCGAGGACCGACATTTGATCAGCGGTGCGGGGTGGGCATTCAAGATCTTCTTGCCGGAGGAAGTTCGTAGCGCCCTGTTCAAACCGAATACGAAAATCGCGGACTTTGTGCGCAGGCATGAGTTACGGATCCAATGGGACCAGGATTCCTTGAGAGAATTGCTCCATTCCAGACTAGAATACTTCAGCGATGAGAGATACGAGAGCCTTGAGGCAATTGCAAGTGATGAAAGGTTAGATGCTGTACAGAAGGCCAGCGACGTGCAGAGGGGAGACCATTTATTGCGTCGAAGCAAGGATGCAAAAACGGTCGAAGATGATATGATTATCAAGGCGGAGGGCTCTCCTCGCCGCCTGCTTAGATTCGGCAAGTACCTCTTTGAAGCGTGCGCCATGCGCTCCAAGGGCAGTGAGATTCTAATCTGGGCGGATTGGAATCAAGCTCTTGCACGCTTCTCAGAGGAGGCCGATCTCGGGCCGATGAACCTACACTTGGAGGCGGAAGAGCAGCGCATTTTCAAAGGTCACTGGCCCATTGAGTTAACCGCGATGGAGTACGCGTTCCTCAAATGTTTGGAGGAGCATAATGGGAGATGCGATCGTACAACTCTCGTGAAAAAAGTGTGGGGGCCGGCTGCTCAGGATGATCCTCAGGTTGTTGGACAGTTGGTCAAACGAATCCGAGAGAAAATAGAGATAGATCGGGAGAACCCAGTATACTTAACCACGGAACGTGGGTTTGGATACCGATTGAATCTCAAAGGAAAACAGGGGGAAAGTTCTTAGCCCGCCCTATTCTTGTTGAATACCATTGCGATTTTGTCAAGTTCGCCTCAGATTCTATCAAATTAGTAGGGTTTCAATACACTTGACTGGTTAACTGAATTCGGTGTATAAATCTAAGCGGTTTCTAGTTTATGAGTCTCAAACTCGCGTAAAAGCGAAGGAGGGGTGGACATAAGTCAAAACTGATCATACAGTTTTCTTCCAATTCCTCTTGGCATGACAGGAGCGGCCTAGAATCCTCAGAAGTCGCTCCTGTCGCTTGATTTGACAATGGCTGGGAGCAACGAATCGTTCGGGAATGATTTTTGACTCTCATCTGCCTGTTTGCCTTCACGGAAATAGCATCAGAGACAATGATGTGTTCTTGCCCAGACGCGCTCGGACTACGAGCGTTTGCCGCGAGCCCCATTAATACCATATTTGACACAGACGCCGAGTGGGCTATACTAAGGTTGTTCTGCCCGAGTGTTTCGGTGCGCGTTTGGGAGATGCAGTGATGCTCAACCCGGCTCGCGTTCCTGAGTTATCTAATGACTTTGTCCGGGCATCTGCAGCGTTTGTAAAATATCAGCCTAGTTGCGTAGTGGCTGGTGCTTTCGTATTCCCGGCACCTGACATTTCGCCGGCTTTTGGACGGATTATCAAGGTCCTTCGCGGTTGCGTCATGCTGCGAAGAGACCTTTTTTATTCTCCTCAAGGTCTTTTAGGAGTTGGGGTATGAACGGATTATCTGTTCTGGAGCAAGTCAGGGAACATCGTGATTATTCCGAACGTGATTTCTTGGATCGAGAGAAAGAGACAGAGCAGGTTGCCAAGCGAGTAGAGTCAGGGCGCTCTGGAAATAGCATTTATCAGCCGCTGCTGAATTTCTGGGGTGTTCCTGGTATTGGTAAATCGTGGTTTCTGCATCACATCGAGAACTTATACCACTTTCAACCGCGTCCATTAACATCTGGTGAGCGCCCAACATTTACTTTATTTTTTGACTTTCGCGACTTGAACGATCGCGTGGCAACCTTGGTGCAGATTGCTCGCGAAATGTCGAGACAACTCATAGTACAACTCGGCTCAGCGATACCATCAGACGCAAAGAATGATCTCGAACGGATAGTAAAGTTATCGTCAGATCCAAGGCAGGCAGACCAAGCGATAAGTTTTTTTACCAATACGGTCAACTTGCTCAGTCAAACTTTCGTACCAATTCTGCTACTCGATTCGACAGAGTTGGCAACTGAAGAAGTACGAGATGAACTGGAAACAAGGATCCTAGAGCCAGTTCTTTGGAACGACCGCGTAATTGTCGTTGTGGCTGGCCGCCGACAGATTCCACGTTGGAAGCGTTTTGAAGTCCGGAGACGCGCGACCGATCCTTCCAACACGGCTATCTTGCCTTTTGACAAGAACAATGTACGCTCCCAACTTAACAAATGGGGATTCACCGCGCTAACCGAAGACGTTTACACGCTATCTTTCGGACATCCGCAGACGACCGAGCTTCTTGGGCAAATCTTCAAGCGAGCCGCCGAAAGAACATCCGTTGATTCTGCATTTATCTTACGTACGCACAAAGAGCTGGGTGATTTCTTGGGCCAAGTCGAAGATTATATCCTAGAAGGAATGAAACCAGAGATTCGGGCTACCCTAGAATTAGTCAGTGTTTTGCGCTACTTTCGAATTGATCCGCTCAGGAGATTTATGATAGAGTTTCGCGGTGAAGCTTACAGGCAGCGCCCCGACTCATACTACTTGAAAGAAGTAATTGGCGCGATGGAGGCAACCAATCTTGTTTGGTGGAGTCGTCAACACCGTGCGTATGTTATGAATAGTGTTGCGAGGAGGATAGTCAATCGACGGCTCAGTTTAGTGGAACCTAATCAATATACGCGGCTGCACGAAAAAGCGCTTCTCATGTATTTGGAATGGATAAAAGAGTTCCCGCGGAATGCAAGTGAATTCATTATCGAGGCGTTATTTCACCTTGCAATGCTGTACCAAGGTACTGACCCGCAAAAACTCAAGCAAGGTATGGATGCGCGGTTGAAAGAGGCTAACGATTTATCCTCAGAAGAAGCCAACACTTTGTACCAGCAGTTAGAATCTGACACAGAACTCGAGGACTTGTTATCGCCAGAGGAATACAGGAAACTGTTGTCGGCATTCGGCTCAATTCGCGATCGTAAGAGCCAAGATGCCAAATAGCGATGATTGCCGCTGGGCAAGTGCCTAACACGTTTCGCATTTACGGCAAATAACAAGAGAATGGATTGATGAGATATCGCATGGGGGTCTTGAAATGAAGGCAAAGCCTCGGATTTTCCTCAGTTATGCGCGACAAGATGCAAAACAAGTAGACGCTTTTTACAAAAAACTGGCTAAGGCAAAGTTTACACCCTGGATGGATAAGAAAGATATCCTAGCCGGTCAAAAGTGGCTGCCCCGAATCCAGCAAGCCATCAAGCGTTCTGATTTCTTTGTGATATGCCTTTCTAGGAATTCGGTTGAGAAAAGAGGCGTTCTTCAAGAGGAGATTCGGACTGCTTTGGAGATATGGCGCCAGAAGTTGGTTAGCGATGTCTATTTCATTCCAGTGCGACTGGAAGATTGTCAAGTCCCCGAAGATCTCGGAGAATTTGAATGGGTGGATCTTTTTGAAAAGGATGGTTGGATGCGACTCGTTAACGCAATCCAAGCACAGATGAAAGTAGAAGCCAGCGCTCCTCTTAAGACGACCAAGAAACGCCCGCGCAAAGTCCATCAGATACCGGTGGAGGGGAAGCCAAGCGCGCAAGAGCGCATTTCGAGTCTGCGAACGCAACAGATCATCGGTAGACAAAAAGAGATTCGGGCGATTCAACGGGCAATTGCTGAGCGTGGATCGCGGCGCGTTTTGATGTTCGTCGGTCTAGGCGGAATCGGCAAAACTCGACTTCTCGAAGAAGTCGGGCAGATAATAGAGAACTGGAAACGAAAACAGATCCGTTGGAGCGGTGTGATTGACGTCTATCACCCAGAAGCGCACAGCGATCTGGGTATCCGCGATCAGATCATTGCCGGCTTGGATCCGACCAATCGATACTTCAAGGAATATCGTTCAAGAACAAAGAAATACCGGGAGCATCTCGCTGAGGGCTTCGGCGGGAAAGCCCTCGAGGGCGAGCGCGTGCAGTTGGAGAAGGTTTTCATGGAGGGTTACAAAAAACTAGCCGCGGACTATCGGATTGTCCTAGTGTTTGATACGCTTGAGCTAGTCGAATATGAGGCCGATGTTGTCCAGGAACTCTGCCAGATCGAAACAGAGACCACGACTCTCAAGAACTGGCTTTTGACCGAAATTCCGCGTTTGCCCAACACCGTGACGATTCTCGGTGGACGTCCACAGAAGCAACGATTATCTGCTGATTCCACGGTGGAATACCAGGACGCCAAGATATGGGTAGAGTTTGAAGCAGGATTTGAAAAGGAAGGTATTTTCCGGCGCCGGGAAGATAGATACGAACTGAATGAGTTCACCACCGAGGAAGCCGAGGCGTATTATGGAGATCTGGCGAAACGAAACTCTCGCCTCTCCAGTGAGATACCGGAGAGTGAGTTAAAGCTGATCTGGGCACAGACGGAAAGGCGTCCCATACGGCTGAGTCTGGTGATTGACTTGGCGCTGCATGGTCCTCTCGGAGCCATATCACCGCTGTATGCTGCCCAGCCAGGTGAAAAGCCGAACATTGACGAACAGTTGATCGAGATGCTGTTGAGTCTGGAGAATCCCAGCCGGGAGGTATTGCTCTACCTTGCGGCTGCGCGCAAGGGATTGAATGCGGACTTAATGCACTATCTCGAGCCAGATGTCTCCAAGGAAGATTGGGCGCGCAGGCTCGAGGATATGAAAGGGTTCACCTTTGTCAAGTCTCGTCCTAATACAGATCTGATTTTCCTCCACGATGAATTGTACGAGCTGTTCGAGCGCAAGTCCGAGCTGTCCGACCGCGCAACCGGGCGTCACTACTATAACCGAATTGCGGAATATTATCGTAGACGGTTAGCTGAGTTGGATGGGAAGTTGCGTGAACTCAGAGACAAGGGTTTTGAAGAACGGGAATCTTATTGGCGGGAACGCCAAGAGGTGATGTTGTCGCTGTTGCATTATGAGCTACAGATTGATCCGAAGGAAGGATTTGAGCGAGTTTTTGCACGTTGGGATGACGAGGCGGTTGAGGGACATGAAATAGACTTTGATAACCGACTGCGAGATGAGCTCTGGCGCTTCTTGGGCAGCCCTGTGGCGCAATTGCCAATGGTCAAAGAGAAAATTGATCTTAATGAGATCAACCGCGACAGTGCGGTCCGCTGGGTGTGGCGATACATAGCGCGGGAGGATTTTGTCAAAGCGCGTCGAGTGGCAGAGAATATTCTGCAGCGTCAACATCCTCTCTTTCAGCCGAAGGATTCGCTTTTTCTCGGCGACCTGAATTGCGCTTATGGCGAAGCGTTGTGGTACTTGGATGCACCGGGAAACGAGACCGTAGCCACACTAGATCGAGCTATCACGTTGCTCGACAATGCGACACCTGAAACGAATCATGATCCGTGGCGGCGAAATCGTATTCTTGGTCGTGCGTACAATGATCTAGGTAATTACTGGCAGCAAGCCGGGAGAAGTGAAAAAACGCTACAAGCGTACCGGCATGCTATCCATTGCCAAACCTAGATGCCATTTCAGAAAGCAAACACTCTAAATAACCTGGCATATGCACTGGCCGATCTGGGTCAAATTGATCTTGCCCAGGTACAAATCGAAGAGGCCATCAGGCTCCGGAAAGATTTAGGTCAGCAGTTTGTGCTTGCACTAAGTTACAATGTGCAGGGATATATTTATACCCTGAGCGATCATACACGGTGGGGCATGGATTCTTGCACAGAGGCACTCAGGATCTTCCGTAAGTTGGGCGATCTTCGCGGAATGGGATTAGCGCTAAACACACTTGGCTTCGCCTGCCGCAAGCGAGCCGATCAGTGGAAGCTCAAGGTTTATCCGCCAAGTAATGTTGAAAAGTACTTCATTGAAGCCGAAACAGGTCTGAAGGAAGCGCAGGTTATCTTCGGTGATCAGATCGATGAGCCTTCTGCCTTGTGGCGAGCGTACAATGAATTGGGTAGTGTGTACTGTGACTGGGGATATCTAATCTTGGAAACCCGCGGGCGGTCACAAGCCATCGCGAAATGGAATCTATCTGTTGAAAACCAGGAAAAGGCTCTCGATGTCGCCAGGAAAAACAACCTGATGATGCAAGTAATTGACTCGCTTGATGATCTTGCTCAAGTCTGTCGAGACAAAGGGGATCTCCTGCGAGCCCAACAGTGGCTGGATCAAATTATTGCTTTGATTCCGCAGGAATATTGGTTGGCGACGTGGAAGGGCTTCCCTGAAATTGAGGAGCCGGACGAAACTTATTGGCTGGCTCTGGGCAAACTTCATATTCAACGTGCAATTTGGGCATTTCATGATTGTTTCGCGGCATCTGGAGAGGCGAAGTCCAAGTATCTATCTGATGCGATCACAAACTATGCTTTATCGATCAGTTACTTTTTGCGATACTGGCCGCGCTCCTACAGTCTTGGCTTGACCATTCGATCGTTCGCGAGACATCTGCGTGAGCTTGGACCTGAACGAGCCGATGAGGTTCGGGGTATCATCAGGCAAGTAGCGCAAGAGTACAAAGTAAATCTCGATACAATGCTGGAGACCCTTGACAATACACTTGGGGTCTAGGCATGCTGAGGAACCTAGAGAGCAGGCGGGCAACCTCCGCAGATGCATCCGCAATTATTGCTAGCATCAACGCAGTCTGCGCGGAGGAGATTTATTTACAAACAGATCGGTTTGTCTCTAATCAGCAGTGGGAAGCAGTGTTGCATCACCCTGAAGCAGTTCCCGATCATTTGATCCTCATCGCTGAACTAGATAGCACAATTATCGGGATGGTGAATGTATTTCCCGGATCCTGTGGTTCCAAGGACAAACACACGGCTGACTTGGGTATCCAGGTACTTGCAGAATACCGCAATCAAGGCGTTGGAACACGGTTGTTAAGTAAGGCACTGGAGTGGGCGTGCAAGCAAAGCTACGAAAAGGTTACGCTATCGGTCTTTTCAACCAATGAGTGTGCTATTCATTTGTACGAAAAGTTTGGGTTTGAACGAGAAGGCATTCGCCGTAAGCAGTTCTGCGTACGTGGTGAGTTTGTAGACGATATCTTGATGGCGAAGTTTTTGTGATTCGTCTCTAGTTCGAATTCTTCTGCCAAGAGGAGTCTTCAAATGCGACCTCAGCGTCCGGTCTCCGGACCCTCCGGTGAGGATGGGTTCCTGTTGCCTCTGTTTAGAACTATCAATCCCCTTCCGAATGTCAAGCCTGAAATCGAATTAGTCAGCGAGGATGAACACATTCCCCCTCAGTCCGACCACGTTGCTGCCGATGACAACAATTGTGCATGCGAGTGAAGTCCCCTCACAATATTGATGGAGTCCCGTCCTGATGGACCTAGTAACGCTTGCTGCGTTTGCTACAGTCATATCTGCATTCATTGGGATATTTGCTCTATTGATTGGGCAACGAGGTCTCGTTGATCTTTTGCATGATTTTGTTGCTGTAATGCGCGGACAGCCCACACGGCCGGGGCGCGTACGACAACAGAATGGCAACCTTGAACCCTTATTGGCTGCAGCAGGCGCGCTCGGCAAGATCTATGAATTGAATCGACAGGTCGAATCGCTCAATAGCCAACTGGCGGAGTACCACGCACAGTTGCTTGAATTGAGAGCGCGCTTCACGGAAACACCGACGCCTCCAATTCCAGCGGCATCAAGCGATGTTCGGCTATCTTTGGAATCGGCTATCGCAGGAAAGCAGAATCAAATCGAAGTCACTCAACAACAGATCACCTTTCGATTTATCCCACCTCTTTCATCACGAATTGGATTAGTTGACCGAGACAGAGAGCTGGAGGCAATACGGGAAGCAATCTCAATGGTGCCGGAACCCTGTGTTCTCTATTTTGTTGGCCCCGGTGGAGTGGGCAAAACGCGTTTGCTGGAAGAGGTGGCAAATCTTCAGGGAAGAGTTAAAGTGCCATTTCTTTGGAGTGGAATCATTGACCTGTACCACTCTGATTATCACAGCAGAATTGGTCTGCAAGAATCGGTCATCCGGGCTCTGGACCCTTCTGGAAAATACTTTGGCGTGTACAATGCGGCGCGTGACCGTCTGGCTGAGAGACGGAGCGTAGGAATGACGGGGGCGTTGTTGGAGCAGCAAGCTGAGACACTAGATGAACTATTCATCGAAGATTACAACACATTGGCTGAACATTCGCGTCTTGTGCTTGCATTTGATACTATCGAGGCGTTTGAATACGAAAGTGATCCCGTTCAAGAGATTTGCCGAATCGAGGAAGAAGGTGCAGGCACGAGATCTTGGTTAATCAGCCAGATTCCGAAACTAAAGAATACAGTTGTTCTCCTTGCAGGGCGCCCAGTGGGGAAACTAACTGGGTACTTTGAGCGACAATTGGCGAAGGCGAAAGTCGTGTATCAAGAATTCCACATAACCGGGCTCACAGAAGCAGAAACAGAAGAATACTTTAACGCCCTAACTGCTCAGCAAGCGTCTAGGACTGGAATGAGAGTGGAACCTCTTTCGCCAGAGTTGCGCAAGCGCTTGTGGCGAATTACGGAGGGACGCCCGATTAGGCTTGCTTTGGCATTTGATTTGTCTCTGCGCGGAAGGGTCGAAAACCTGTTTACCGCCAGCACACCTCAGTTTGAGACATTTGAGACAGATGAGTTTCTTGTGCATGAGATTCTTGAAACGGACAAACTGACAAAGCGTCTCCTGTTCTATCTCGCCCTCGCGCGCAAAGGCTTGGATCCTGAATTGCTCCACTATTTAGAACCTGCTTGGACCATAGAGGAGTGCAACAAACACTTGAGCGAGATGGAGGATCTTAGCTTCACTAAGAGACGTCCCGATACCGAGGCACTTTTTCTGCACGATGAACTCTATGAATTGTTTGATCGCTACTCTCCATTGCGGACGCAAGAAGAGACAGGCGAGATTCTGGGAAAAATCTTGGCATACTATCGTGCAAAGGTATCCAGTCTCCAACAACGCCTAGAAAACACACAGGATGCAAGGGAGCGACAAAAGGTTCTAAATGATTTGCAAGCATGGCAGATTCGCTTGCTGTATTATGAGCTAGAGGCTGACCCTTGGCGCGGATTTGAGGAAAACTATGAAATATGGAGTGATCAAGCACTCAGAACTTATGAAGCGGATTTTGACCTCCAACTTCGGGATGAGCTATGGAGATTCGTAAATCGCGCACGTAGGCAACTCCCAGTTCTGGATACGTTACTTACCAAGACCATCGAACGGGATGCGGCTATTCGATGGATCTGGCGGTACCTTGCCCGAGGCAACAATTCACAAGCGCAGATAACAGCTGAAACAATTCTAGATTCTCACAGTCCACTCTTGGAGAATATTGACCCACGCTTTCAAGCAGAGTTGTTAGTGGCGTATGGGGAATCACTGGTTTACACGCAAGATCAAGAAAGTCCAAAGATACCCGAAGCGCTTAATAAAGCAATTCAGCTACTCACTGCAGGGTCGCCTACAAAGGATCTCGGTCCCTCGATCCAGCCGGCCCGCTACATACCGATTCTAGCCAGAGCATACAACAATCTCGGTTATGCATACAGCAACTCGTGGCGTTATCGTGACGCAGAAAACTTGTTACGTACTGCCATAGATCATTATGATCGAATTAATGTACGAGATGAGAAAGCCTTTAGCCAGAACAACCTGGCTTATACTCTGGCTCTTCTGGGAAAGGGATCGGAGGGGGAACAACTCAGTTTACAAGCACTCGATCATTGGCAGAAAACTGGCCGTAGATATCCTGCTGCGCTGACTCAGAACGCGTTAGGATTGATTCGCCTTATGGCAAGTCAACTGACCCAAGCTCAAGCAGATTGTGAGCGAGCGTTGACAGTATTTGAAGAACTTGAGCAAGGTTTGGAGTCTCAGCGTGGTATCGGTTTGGCATGCAATGCCTTGGGGAAGGTTCTGCGTGGCAGGGGTAATGAATGGAGAGAAGCAAATCCATTGGAATGTCTCGACTATTATCGCAGGGCAGAAAATTTTCAACGGCGTGCTATCCAAACTCTTAACGGAGTAGATGGGTACTATTATTCGGATAGCAGGAATGAATTAGGATGTGTCTATCGTGATTGGGCGCGACTGATGCAGGCGCATGGTCATTCCATCCAAGCCGAGAGATTATTTGCCAATGCTGTTCGCGAACTGGAGGGGACAATCGCTGAAGCCAAGGATAGCTGGAGAATCTTGCGTGCTGATTCGTATGAAGACCTAGCGCGGGTCCACTATTATGAAGGTAGGATAGGACAGGCACAGTTAGCTCTCTCCAATGCCGAACGATTGGTCCCCAACGGATACCGGATTGTGCTTGGTCACGGCATGCCACAAATCTCAAAGCCAATCGAAGGTTACTGGTTTTTGCTCGGAAAAATCCAATTGATGCATGGTCATATCGCTTTGGCGTCGTTAGATCAAGAAAAGGATCCAGAAAGACAAATCAAGACTGCGGCTGAAGCGTATGCCGCTTCTGTAGGTTATTTCCTCAAGTTTTCATCGTATGCAAACCTGTTTTCCAAGGTTCAAGACGAAATAGACGATTTTGTCCAGGTTTACGCCCCGCAGCACACACAGTTGCTGCTTACCAAGATGCAGGAATTTGCACAGGCATATCAACTTGATCTTGACCCGGTGATGGGATCTTTGCATGGTCGACTTAATCCTAGATGATTTGAAAATGGGAGTTTCACGATGGAAGATGATCCGAAGATTAATCTTGTGGACGAAGACCCCAAACCTGATGGCAGTCAACGTCTACAAGCTCCACTTTTTGCATCTACAGAACTGACCGAACCGAATCTGATCGTAGAACTGGCTGAGGAAGTAGAACCTGCTTGTATGCAACCACCAGATGATACGTACGCAGTTGATCAGAACTGCGCTTGCGAATAATTGGAGGCAAACATGCTGCGCGTGCTCTCTGCGCCGGTGCTTTACTCGATAGAACTCACTCCATTTTGCAACAACCGGTGTCCCGGCTGCTATAACATGTTTGTTGAAGACAAGCACACGCGTACGGGTCCCTTGATGCGTCGCCCGCTTTCTTCCGACAACTGGCGCATTGTCCTTGAAAAACTTGCGCCCAACGCTCACCGTTTCAAGTTGAGCGGGGGCGAACCCACGCTTCATCCGGAGTTTGAAGCGATTGTGAGCCACATCCGCGCGCTTGATGTGCCTTTCACGCTTTTCACGAATGCTCGCTGGCACGATTCCGAACGGCTCCTCGATTTTCTCAGCGACGTGCCCCAGTTTGTTGGTTTCTTGATCTCGTTACATGGCGCGCGCGCTGAGAGCCACGAGGTTTTTAGCGGCGTCGCTGGATCTTTTCATGAGACGGTCGAGAACATTCGTCGCGCTGTCGCCCGAGGTTTTGCAGTGACGACGAGCACCGTCTTCACCCCAGCCAACTTGGAAGAGCTACCTGCAATCGTGGATTTCTCGATAGAACTAGGAGCGCACCACGTTGTATTTAACCGCTATCTTGGAGTCGAGATTCCCGAGATCAGCATTTCCGAATCTGATTTGGTTCGAGCCGCGCAGACAGTGGATCGAATGAAGGCGGAAGGAAAGCCGGTCAAGTTCGGAGTCTGCATTCCGCAGTGTTTCACGTCAAACGGTTCCGGCGGGTGTCTCGCGGGTGTAGCTTATTGCACCATTGATCCCTGGGGCAATCTGCGCCCGTGTACACATTCCTACCTAATTGCTGGAAATCTCTTGACTCAATCTGTCGAGGAGGCATGGCAGTCCAACGAGATGGAACGATTTCGTGGAACTATTCCAGACGCATGCCATTCCTGTGGAGCGTTTTCCTCTTGTCATGGTGGCTGCAAGGCAGTCGCAATGGAACTTGGGCTGAAACATGATCCACTAATGAGCCACCCGATTCCGTTGTACGAAGCGCAGCCTCCCACCAGACTCCGGTTGCACGCGCTGATGCGTCCAATGCGACGATATGAAATTCGCGAGGAGGCTTTCGGGTACATCCTCATGCGCGGTAACGCGATCGTACCTGTTCGTCCTGATGCTTGGGAAATCCTCGAAACCCTAAACGGCGAGACAACGCTATTGCAGATCAAAAGCACATTTGGCACCGAGGCACTCTCCCTCGTCGGATCACTATATCAACGGGGGTTGGTTGAAATGCAGAATTGAATTCGGAGTGGTTCTTGTCAAAGGGGCGGAGAGACATAAAGTCTCTCCGTCCTTTTTTGTTGAATTGAGTCAATCCCATATCAACTTACAAGACAAATTCACATCTAGCCATATCAATTGGTTCTGCTGTAGAATCGTGGCGGAATCGAACAGAAAGGCAAGGTGTGCCCAATGTTTCAGGTCTTACTTGACAGCGTAATGTTTGGAATTTCCGACGCAATCACGGGCGGAGTGGTTTCACCGTCAACGGTCATTGTTTTCATCGGCGTGGTTGCCCTTGCGATCTTTGCCCTATTGATGCGAGTGCGGTTGGACGAGGCGCGTCAAAAGTCCAGTCAGACGAATGTCAACGTGATGCCATCGCAGACCGGGCTCTATGTTGGCATTTGCATTCTCGTCTTACTGGTGTTTTTGATGCGTTAGTACAAGAGGGGACGGAGGAGGTTTCCGATGAATAACCAAACACAATTCTGCCGATTGTTCCTTGCCACCGCCCTGGCATCTGTTGTCCTGGGGACGGCTTCCGCCTGCTCGTCTGACGACCCCTATCTCAAAGCAAAGGCAAACCAGGTCAATGCCCAGGCAAGCATCGACTATGCCAGGGCTTCAGACATGCAGGCGAATACCGAGATCAACAAGGAGAAATGGGGACTGGAGAGAACGCAAGAGCAAGCCAAAGCGGACGCGGCAGTCGCCACGCTCCAGTCGCAGGCGAGTCTGCAGCAAGCCCAAACCGAGGCCGAAATCAACCGCCTGCGAATCGCAACCGATGTGCAGCGCGCTTATGCGCCATCGGAGAAAGAGGCAGAACTACAGCGTCAGTGGCTCGGATTCTTCGCCCTTCTGACGATCGCTTGCATCGTCGTCGGCGCAGTGTTGGCGATCTGTGTGGATCGTTATCGCATTGTGCGTAACCATCTGTTGGCCAAGTTGGAGAACAAGATCGGTTTGCTGAACACTCAGCTTCAGGTGATCAACCTTGAAATCGGCCGGCGAGAAGCTGAAATTGCACAATACTCGGAGATGCTCAAGCAAGAACTGAGCAAGATTCGGAAGGCACAGCAGCAATTCCAGCAACTTTGCGCTGACATTCAAGGGGCTGAAGAGACCCTGCGTCAGCTCGACCGACAAGTTGTGTCGGTTGGGGAGAAGGCAAAGAAGGCAGAGGAGGCAGTGCCAAAACCAGCGACCATCCCATTAAAAACGTCATCGAGCATGAACATTTCGTCGCTTCCGCTCAATGCTTGCAGAGAACACTCGAAAAACGGTAACGGCAACGGGAGAGGGGAGCCAAAGGATGATGAAGAGCTGGACCTTCCCGTTGCTTCCTGAGCAACTCGGATCGCGGAGCATATTGAATCAACAGCTACGGAAATCGAAACTACCAAGGAGGCTGTCATGAAAACGTATGAACTTATGTTAGAGCTGGAGGAGGAGAAAAAAGTATTGCTGAAATGGTTAGAAGCTCCTTGCGATGTCGGCGATGAATCTTCTGGCGATTTTGGAGATCAAGGCAAGAGGACGGAAGACATTGCGGATCATGAAACGAAAAGGCGAATCCTTCGCAAGCGTGTCGATGAAATCGAACTTGCGATCAAGCTGAACCAGGAAAGTCTCGTACGCCTCTGCGAGGATTGTGCACTCCCTATCTCAGCTGAGCGTATTGAGGCAATGCCTCACGCATGTCTGTGTCAGTACTGTCAAGTTCGTCAAGAGTCAAGGGTGAGAAACCCTATAAATAGCGCTCGGACTACTTCGTACAGTAGCGCTACGGGATTCGCAAACTAAGATCGGTAGGTGGAAGGAGGACTCGGAATGGCACTCCTTGCTTCAATAACAATCGTATTGCTCAGCTTGATAGTAGTGTTCGACCTGGTCATCCTTGTGTTCGTAGCCAATGCCGGACGATCACGTGAGGAGCTAGAAATCGCTGAGGAGAAAGCGCTTCGACGCCGAATGTTGCCGATTGCTGAAGACTCCGATAACAGGAATGCTATGTTCTCAGCCTATGGGGAGTCGCTCTGATTACTTCGAGTGCTGTTCATCCCGAGATACCCATGTTCGAAATACGCTTTTGGACTGGTGTTTTGTGCTGGGTGGCGAGAGAATCGATCGGAACGGTGATGAGAGACGGCGAAGTAGCACTTCTACTGATGTTAAGCAGATGGCCGAACGATATCATACGTTCGCCGCAACGCACGTTTGCGCATGCTTACCGTTGTCGCGCACTGCTAAACTAACCTAGCTCAATGAGAGGACGAAATGCTGCTCGCTCCATTGACCGTTGTTTTTCTTAATGTCACGCTCCGCCCCTTTGGCGTTTGTGTACTATGCTGGCAATTGGATCATAGCGTTCTGTGATCATGATTGATCGAAGCCAAGAAGCAGCGAGAATTAGCCACTGCGAGCGTGAATCGCGAATGGGATTGAGGGAAGGCCATGCGATATCGGTCGTCTCTGACGCGTATTCCAGTGTCAGAGGTCTGGATCATTTTCGTAAAAACCGTCTTGGAATCTCTCACACATCATACGTCTGCAAAAGATAAAGTGCCGGTCCACGAATACTTGAACTCAAGATATCATGATCTGAGAGGAGACATATGAGGATCAACCAGAAGAACGCTCGCAAGGTTGGGGAGAAATTGGCTTCGGGTTTGCAGCCCATTTGGGCATCATGGCGGTACAAGTATTTTGAACAGCCCAGGGAGGATCGCTGTTTCATTTGTTCTGGTATCGCGGCTGAGCTAGTGCACGATAAAGCTAACCTTATCCTATTGCGCGAAACGCTCGGTGTGATTATGCTCAACCGTTATCCGTACACCGTAGGCCACTTGATGATCGCGCCACTCGGACACCGTGCGACCCTAGAAGACGTAGATGAAGATACGCTTCTCGGTCTGGCCCGCCTTGTCAAACTCGGAATCAAAATTCTCGACCTTGCAGTTCATCCCAAGGGTTATAATATCGGAATCAATCAGGGAGTTGAGGCGGGTGCTGGACTACACGACCATTTACACATTCACGTTGTTCCACGCTGGGGCGGGGATACGAATTTCATGACGACCATTGGCGAAACGCGCGTACTCTCTGAGGACTTGGATCACATGTATGAACGGCTGCAAGACGTGCTACGGGATATAAGAAAAGTCAACAATAAATAGTCTTGAACCGAGCGGAATAGCTGAGCCAAGGAAACGGCAACACCGGAGCGAAACTAATCTTATCACCGCTTGCTGGAATAGTGGAACCCACTACGAAGAAAAAGGTACGGGTCTTTGACTCAGGTAGATAAGGGGGGTATAATCCGGTTGCGGGATGGACCAAGGTTCCGATTGTGATATGAGCGCGGATCGTAACGAAGCAGTTAGGTTTTGCTATATAAGCTGATTTTCGAAGAAGCCAAACACGCATAAACTGATGGCGGGCACGAAACTACCGAATTTCCAGCCTGCCCCAAGGTTCATTCATTCACTCGGCATATGAATACACAGTTATGCTGCTTGAATACTTCCAGCATTTGAACACCAGAAACAACTTTGAGACTGATTCGGTTCTATCTCACCAAGAAAGAAGTTAACCCAAGATGATCAGTGCTACAGATCACTCGTCGCGATCTTTCGACCCCGTGGGCGCTGTTGAACTTCACTATGACGCTCAACTTGCAATACGATTGGTAGACAACCTGGAACAGAAGTTTGATTTCGAGGCTGGGATTTGGAGTGCCGAGAGTGCGGTAAAAATCTTGGCATACAGTTGCCAAACCGTCGAGGCACTTTCTCTGTTGAATCTGGGACAGATATCAGAGCGGTTGGTAGCTCCAGCTTTACTCTGGCTTGTAAATTTGGAAATTGCGCACACCTTGCCTGACGACGAGCAAAGATCTGTACGTCTTTTCCCCAGTCGTTTTAAGACTCTTGCCGCCTTGGGGCGCTTTGACAGAACCGCGCTACGCTCTGATTTTCAGACTTTATGCGACTGTCTCGACGAGAGCCGTGGCTGGATGAACAATGTGCCTACAGAGATGCGTCCCGAATTAGTGACCATGATCTGGCTAGACACATTGTTGCTTCTCGAACAAAATGATATAAATGTATCAGTTTGGAAAATTAGTCGTGATGCCGCGTTTGTGGCTCTGAGACAGGCATTTGAAGACTGGCTTCATCCAGCAAATTCGCGCAAGCGGAAGAAAACCACCGAAAAAAACCGAATAGGTCTCACCAATGTTGGGGATGCTAGCTACGCATTGGATTTGCTCCTTCGGGGAGAAATTCTCTCCGGTGATTCCGCTCATGCACAAGATGCGGCGCGCAAATTTGTGCATGCACTCGAGCAGCGCCGTCCTGGAGATGTGCGTGAGTCGGATCTCATTTATTGCGGCATTCAGTTGAGTAACCATTTTGGGGATAATCTGGCAGCCCGGGCTGCAGTTCGCGAGTTCATTCAAGAACTGCAGGAAGGGTATGCGAGTCGGGATTACGCAAAGCAGCCGATCCCGTTCCACGCGCAAGTGCTCCGTTTGCTGGCGAGTTTCCACGGCGATCATCTGAGTGACGAAATCCAGAAATGGCATTGGGATAATCGGCGACGGTTGGAAACACAGCGTAAGGAGGATGAAGATTCGCGCCAGTCGAGAGAGTTGCAGAACTTGCTGCAAACCACTTTTCAGGTTCAAATTGGTTCGACCGAACACATCTCTGGTCTCCGTTCGCGCAACGAAGTTGTCCGTGTATACTTTGGTTTTAAGACCCAAGCAACGAATGAAGCGGGGGAACACGTATCGTCACATTGGGATCGAGCGTTACGGCTAATCGTCAAGCGAGGCAGCGTTGAATCGCTCAAACGTGCGATCGAAGCATACAACAAATTGCCACCCGAATTGCAGCCTTACTTCGCTCGTCACGCTGCGTCGCTGCCGCCCCCAAGCAATGATCCAACAGAGTCGTGGTACCTCTTGATGGAAGACCTCTCACAAGCAAGCCCTCTGAGCGAGGTGCTTCAGGAGGTTGATCAACCGCATCCAAACCCGGAGTATCAGGACCGAATATCTCTCAGCGTAAAAGCTGTGAGTAACGCGTTTCAAGCATTGCATCGGATCAATCGAAGAACAACTGGCACTACTAATCAAATGGATCGTCTCTATTTAATGCCTATTACCGAATGTTTGGATTCTCTCTGCGACGTTTCGAATTTTCCTACACTCAAACCCTATGTCGACGAAGGATTCGTCGCAAATGGTCGTCCTTACAAGCGATTGATCGCTTATCTGAACGGGTTGAAATCTTATGAGGGCAAATTGCTGCGCCCGCCTGTGCTTAGCAGAATTCATGGCGATGCACACAGCCGAAACATAATGCTTTCCCACGATTTGCACTCGGCGAAATTTGTAGACGTCGAAAGTCTGTCCGACAATCAAGATTATTTGGCGGACTATGCCTTACTACTCGAAGATGTGGCCTTTTATCGGTTGTTACCATGCAACGATCCCAAGCAACGGGTCATCCTAGGGGAATTCCAAAGCGCAACTGCGGGGGATCAAACAGAAGAAAAGCAAAACGTCATTCGATATCCAACTTTGCCGAAGAGTTGTGAAGCTGCGCTTCAGTTTCAACGTGAGCTTGTCTCGCAGATTGGAGAGTTTGCTTCCTCGGTTAACGATGAACATTGGAAAAGACGGCTTTGGCTTGCCGTTGCTAAGGCTTTGATTCAACTCGTAGAGCGTCAAACTAATAGCGGTCGTCTCCGAACGCTAAACCCTCGTGATGCGTTGAATATGGTACTGACAGCTTATGCCGAAGCAATACGCCTGCTTGACGAGTTACTGGAAAGCCTGGAGGTGAAACATGGTCAATCTTTGCCGGAGATTCCTTTCTCAGGTCAGCAAGGTTTGCCGCGTGGAACTCAAAGCCGAGCACTCGTTCAGGAAATCATGGGTTTGTTCAAACAACTACCAAATGTTACACTAAGAAATCCAAAGGATGCCCCGGCATGGATTCACTACCACATTGGCGACTCACCTGAACCTTTTGCTGAATTCAGGACGAGTGAGAAGAAGGGGGAAATCGCTCTCATATTGTTTGGACCACGCGGTCAACTGAGCGATCCTGACCATCTCATTTCAGGTCGAACCGAAGACAAAAAGGGATGGATTATCAGAAAACCAGAGTTGTCGAATTCTGTAGCTGTAGAGGCTCTGACATGGAATGTCTACCATTTGATGAGTGGGAAGGATCAACCTGTGAGCAGACCTTAAGTCATGCTCATGAGGAGCAAGAATGCCAGACATACAACTTCCGCTGACGTTTCGTTCAGAGGTTATAGGGCCGCTGGTTGCGAAATTGCGTGCGGGCGAGTCCTGCTCGCTCATTGGCGTCGGTAGTGTCGGCAAGGGCAATGTCGTTCGACATTTGCAGCGTGAGGATGTACTTCAACACTATTTCCTCGACGATGCGCTGCACACACTGTACCTTTACGTGGATTGCAACGATTTACCTCATTACACAGAACAGGCACTTTATTCCGAGATCCTAAACGTAATGAGCAAAGAAGTTCGGAGATTGGGTGATGCAGGTGCAATGCTCCAGCCCCAAATCGCCGCGCTGTGGCATGAGACGGTGACGCCCGGTAGCGAACCTCTTGTACGACACAATCTTGAGGGTGCCATTGCCATGGTACTTGATGGTCCGGCGCAGTCGATTATTTTGTTATTGGATGATTGTGATGGACTGATGGCTGAGGCCACACCCGCTTTACTGCGTAGTTTACGCGCCTTGCGAGATGATCACAAGCTTCGGTTCATGTACGTGACCGTTTCGCGTCGCGAGTTGTCACGATTACGCCCCATGTCCCGGGATTTCGAAACTTTCTTTGAGCTGTTTGCTGCCCATACGATTGCGGTCAAGCCTTATCGCGAAGGCGACGCGATCTTTATGCTGGAGCGGTTAGCGGCGCGTCAGGAAACCCATCCACGTCCGCTTTCTGACGCCGAGATTCGTCGGTTGATCGAGATTACTGGCGGACACGCCGGCTTGCTGAAACAGGTATACGAAGCCACACGGCATGGTGAACGCGCACTCGATCCGGACCTGGCTTCGATTTTGATAAATAAACAGCTTGTCTGGGCAGAGTGCGAAAAGGTTTGGGAGGACCTTGAAGATTATGAATTGTCCGATCTTCAAGCGCTGGCTCTTGGTCGAATGCCAAGTGGCGCGGGGGTTGCTCCATTAAAAGTCAAAGGGCTTGTTACTGAAAATATGGACCGCCAGCTGTCTATTTTTTCTCGACTCTTTAGGGAGTTTGTCAGGGCAAAGGCGGGAATCGAGCCTTTGAAAGGGCCAAAGATTACTATAGACAAGAGTGCTCGAAGCGTAAATATCGATGGACGCATCGTGCCATTAGTGCCCATTGAGTTTGAGTTGTTTGTGTTTTTGTTCGAAAGACGGCCCCAGCCCTGTGCTTACGATGAGCTGATTAACCGCCTGATGTCTGTGGAACCATCTGGAAATCCTCATCGGCGTCTCAATCATTACATGGCTCAACTACGCGCCAAGATAGAAGAACCAGGTGAGAACTATATTGCCTCTATGCCTGACCACGGCTGGCGTCTCATAAGCGAGGATGGGCAATAGCTGAGTAGTGGTCATTCTTACTGGGCGTATGAATTCAATCTACTATGGAGGTGCCCATGACGTCTGTTCCGAATGAAGTCACCGATTCTGATATCCAGGCTCCTCTCTTCTTTCGTCTTGTCACGACGATTGGCAGACCCTTGGGCTTACGTTGGGTGCAAGACAACCATGTGCGCGCTGTTTATCGAATGGAAAGCTATTTAGAATCGCGTGGGCCGCACTTTTTCTGGATTAACGGATTGAAGGAGCGCCTCGGCTCGATCATTTACCTTGGCCCTAGGTTCCGGACTTTTAGTTTTGCCAATCTTTCGACGCAAGATCCCTTGCGTGCTGGGCTACGAGTCTCGATAAGTTTCAGCTTTGATCCTCGTCGGACAAGAAGAGAAATCGCCGCTCAACTCATTAACTTGGATGATGAGGTTTTGGTCTTAATTGTCGAAGGGGCAGTACTCAAGTCAATCCGCTCGTTAATTGCTCAATATTTGTTCGAGGAAATACGGCATGGGCGGGTGTTCGAAGTCATCGAGCAAAAGGCGCAAGCTGATCTCGCAACTGACCCAAGCTTAGGACAGCTAGGCATACAGGTTGGCGGAGTACAGGTTCTAGAGCCGATTCTCTCCGATACGATTGAAACGCGATTCGAGCAGACAGCACAGCGGAGATTCAATATTCAAGCAACCCAGGATTTCAATCCAACGGAAATCGCGAGGACTTTAGCCATCGAAATCGTCGAAAAGCTCAACTCACAAGGGTTAGGCGGACAATATCTCAACCCAGGGGATATTCTCAATGCGTTGCAGCAACTTCCAAGCCGCTTGCCCACGCCAACTAAAGTGATTGATGGACCAGCAGCGGCAAAACCTGGTTCTCCAGAGGCTCAATCGGGGTCGGTACACGACATACGACCTTCACCCCCACCAAGCCAAACTCCACCTACAGACAAAAAAGGACCGATCTCTCCGAGTTTTCTGGATGAGAATTCGTAGCGTCCACATCACGGACTATGATGGTTGCTTTCATTGCCTCAGCTTGGTCGTTGATGTTTGAAGGTAAAGATACAGCGTCTGAAATTCCGGGGAGATTCGTTCAAGATTGGACACAGGTGTATCACATTGTTTCAACGATCCTCCGCACCTGCTAACGTCTAGTTCTGAAGCTTATGTGTGATCCCTTATCTGTAAGAATCGGCTGGAATTTGGAGGGAGCCGAGAAGTGATCAGAATCAGTTGTGCGACGCTGAATCGGATTCAATACGAAGATGGGCGATTTCTTTTGGTTTTGAACAAGAATCGGCTACAAAATGGCAAACGAGTCCTTACTCCGATCGGAGGTGGATTGCAATACCGCGATCAAAACATTCTGCATTCACTGGGTGCTGTCTTTGAGGAGGAAAACTCAAAAGATCTGCGTTTCTATGTGGACGAAGCTAAGGTGCCGAAGTTTGAGACTTGGTTTCTTACCAGAAAGGGGCGGGAGACCGATCCTTTTCGCGAGTTATACGAGGAGCTCGTTTTGGAAGAACGGTTGCTTGAAGGTCTCGCTAGACAAGATATTGGCATACAGTATATTGGATTGGTCACCGAGCAAGATCGAAGTGCTAGAGACATTGCTGCAGAGGCATTGACCAAGTTCTATTTTGAGGTGTTCAATGTGCGCCTTCGACAACCGTCGTGGAAAGAAATCATGGAAGGTACCGAGAGACTAAGTAGTCGCGTAAAGTTGGCTAGCAAATCTGAAATCCAGGCGGGTAGGATGATTGACGGAACTGAGATCGGGTCTAATTGCCTTGCCTTGTTCAAAGTCTGAACCACTGTAACCGCCAGAATTGCGCGCCGAACGGTATTGAACGAGCAACCAAATGTTCTAAGCTTAGTGAGATTCGAAACACCAAGGCAACGTGGTGGCTGAGACAACAAGAGACATGCCACATGGCAAAGCGAATCCCGTCGCTCCCGTTCAACCATCACAAGCAAAAGCGGTCGATTTTAGACAGAAATCGACCGCTTTTCCTTTGTTTTTCGACAATTCAAGGCTGGAGCGGATATTTTATAGTACCACCTTCGACCCCGTAAGGTGATTTAATGGTTCCATTTTTCCAACAAACCTTCGAGTTCAAGTTGTGATGATGGACTTGGCTTCTCGGGCGTCATGATCTCATAGCCGATGGATTTATAGCCAGTGCGTCGTCTGCTATACATCTTTGCTAATACTGGGACTTGGAAGTCGACATAGTCGTAGATGATTACTTCTTTCTTGGCGGCGTTCAATCGGTGTAGTCGTCCTGCGTATTGCGTCAGTGTTCCGCGCCAAGAGATTGGCAGAACCAAGAACAAGGTATCGAGTCGGTCGTCGTCAAAGCCTTCACCCAAGTAACGTCCTGTTGCAAGAATGACGCGCGGTTCATCTGCAGGAATCTTGGCGATATCGTCAAGCAGTTGCTTGCGCTGTTTCTTTCCCATTCCGCCTGCCATTACGAATACTCGCGAAGATTGGATGCGCTGGGATAAAAGCTGGGCGAGAATGTCGAGATGTTCTCGTCGTTCGGTCAACACAACTGGCGTGCGTTTCGCTTGTACCGCTGAAACCACATCCTCAATGATGAGTCGATTGCGGTCAACATCTTCAGCGAGCATTGCATACACGTCTTGGATCGGTTGCATCGTGAGGTCTTGTAAATGAGCGGGCATTCGAAAATTGGTGGGGCGAATGACGACCTTGTGATCAAACGGTCGTTGCTCAGCTTGTGCTCGGTCACTTACCCGATAGCGTACGGAACCACACTGCATAAAGATGATTGGGTGGTGTCCATCTTTCCGTGCCACTGTTGCGGATAGACCCGTTACAAACTTCGCCTTGCTTTGTCTGACCACTTGCTCAAAACTGACTGCCGAAATATGGTGGCACTCATCCACAATCAAGTAACCGTATTCACCGATAATGTCATCGACGACACCTTTCTGATAGAGACTTTGAACCATCGCGACATCAATCTTCTTGCTTGGTTTATGTTTGCCTCCTCCGATCTGTCCAACCTCTTTTTGATCAACTCCAAGGAATTGACTCAACGCTTGAACCCATTGATCGAGCAATTGTCGACGGTGGACAACCACGAGTGTGTTCACTTTGCGTTGAGCAATCAAATACGCCGCAACTACTGTTTTCCCAAAGGCGGTCGAAGCCGCCAGGACACCTGTCTCGTGTTTCAGTAAAGTATTCGCGGCTTGTTGCTGTTCGGCCCGCAACACTCCATTGAATTGAATATCGATAGGAATCCCCTCGAATCGTTGATCGGTGAACGACACTTTGACATTCAGCGATTTGAAGAGGTCAATCAACTCATCGAAACAACCACGCGGTAATCCCAGGTATTTTGGCAAGTCCTCGTAACAGCTGATGATGCGCGGCTTGTCGAAAGTCGAGAATCGCAAGGCTTGTGCCTGATAGAACTCGGGGTTTTGAAAAGCCGCTAATCGAATCAGGCGATTTCGCAGAGAAGGTGTCAGGTCTGTCTTGGGTATGTAAATTTGGTTGCCAAGCACCAACTCAATTTGCTCTGGTAGTGGCCCAATGACGGGTTGTTCCTTGTGATGTCTGGATGGCGGCGCAACCCAGGGTTGGTCGTCGTTGTCATCCGTAACAGGAATACGAATTCCCAGGATAGCGTTGCGCTTCTCGGCTTCGTCAACGATGCTCTCGACTTGGCGACGACTCATTCGGCGGATGGACGAGAGAAAAGCCCATTGGTCTTGGTGGGGCGTACTGCTCTCATCCAGGAAAAGACTATTCCCACGTTGCGCGTCGCGGGGTTTCTTTTGCAAGGGCAACGCAATCAGATTACCAAAACCACCTTTTGGGAGTGTGTCTTGGCTGGGGAAGAAACGATCATAGGAGTCAAGTCCGATCTCTGGTCGTCGTTCCAATGTTTGGGTCAGTAGGAATGTGCCCATCTTGCGTGCCAGCACCGCGGGGATTGGTTCAGAAAAGAAAATCCAGATGTGCCCGCCATTTCCTGAACGCGATCTTTCAAGTACTGCTGGCACGTCGAAGAGTTTGCAGGTCTCCAAGAAGGCTTTGGTATCTTCTTGCCAAGTTGCCTTGTCAAAATCGGCAGCCAAGAACCAACACGTCTCATCCAGCAACATCGGATAGATACCAATTGTGAAATCGTGCCCCGATCTTTCCTGGGGATCCATTCCCAAGAGATGATTCCTCACCACCTCGTTAGTTACAGGTAGAAACGCGCGATTCGCGCAATCTTCGCAACGGATTCTGGGCTTCTCGCAGATGCCTTTGACCCACTCGTTGCGACAGGCGGGTTGATATCCAGCTTTGCCCGTTTTCAAGCTTTCGAATCTCCTGGGATAAATGTCTTCACGTCCTCGAAACAAACTGCGAAAGAGCGCGATTTTATCTTCCTGGGAAGATTGAGCGGTTGTTCCTGTCGACTTTTTGCTCGTTGCATCGGTTATATGAACGTCGATGAGCAAATCCTTGTCTTGTCGCAGCAGAACGATCTGTTTTAGCAACTCAGCCTTGCGAGCATCGAGAGTCGCCAATTCATTTTCTAAATCGGCAAGCAGATGATCAATCTCATTCAGACTTTTCACATTTGCCTCTAATTTCCAGTAACACAGCGATCACCGAAAGTATACAGAGCCACTATGGTTCGTGATTTTGGCAAGTGTTCTCGATACGAATTATAACAGCCAGTGCGATGCCGTCAACTGCAATAACAATCAGAGACGATGTAGATTGTCGTGATATGTTTGTGAATGGACAATTCTCGCAGTATAATCTGCGCAACGATCAAGGGTGGAGATGTTCATCCCGTACGAGAATTGCAAGCCTGCGCATGTTGTCGATGGGTTTGGCGAAAAGAACAAGGATGAAAGAGTTCCCACAATAGTCCAGGAGAGATTACGAATGCCATCCAACTCCGTACGCAAACCAGGTCGCAATGAACCGTGCTGGTGCGGCAGTGGCAAGAAATACAAGAATTGTCACTTGCGCCAAGACGAAGACGAGGCGAAAAAAACTGCACCCGTCACGCCGATTTCATCCACAAAACCACTTGAGCTATTCAAACTGCCCGAACCGCCCACGCCGCGCGAACGGTCGCCCGAAGAACTCGCCGAGCAAGCCGAGTGGGAGAAATTTGACCAGGCAGACCTTGAAGAAAAGATTACATTCTTCCTGGGTCGTTTGGAGAGCCATCGCCTTGATCCCGATGATGCCTTTGAAGCGTATCTGCAAATCCGCGATGCATTGAATCCACGTAGCGATACCGCAACGCGCGCGCGCCTTGTTGAACTTATTGAACGATTGCGCCGCGATGCACCAGATGCGTACCAAGACAGTCCTGTCTATCGCGAAGACCTGATTTTGTTTGCAGTGACAGAAGAACGCTGGGATACGTTACCAGGTCTGCTTACCGAATTTGCCAAGTTCGCTGACACCAAGCCCGACGAATTTTCGGATGTGACCAAGATGATGCTCTATCACGGACAAACCCAGCCATTGTTAGCAGCGATGAAATCGGCGTGGCAAAGGGTCTCGACCTCACACGAAATTTTGGCGTGGGGCATTGACGAGTATTACGGGACTCTGCTGGAACTCGCACTTTACCTATATCTTGAAATCGCAGCGACGCCCCACGCCGACGATCCTGGATTACTTGAAGCGATTAATGCCTTTGGCGGCAAACCCAATATGGATTGGCTGACTACCGCAGTGAAACACTTGAGCGCAGCCGCACCCTCTCCCTAGCTAGCCGAGGATTTCGGCCCACTGGTTGATGCTGGGACGTGGGAACATAACGTCAACGCGCTCCTGTATGATTGGATGGCAGACGAGCACCGGCGCGCGAACATTCCATTCAGCAAGAGCAACTTGTTCAAGGAAGAATTGCAAGAGATCTTGCATCAACAAATTTCCGAGCGCGAGCCACGCCAACCATCGAAAAGCAAACACGGCAAATCGAAAACCCAGCGTATCACTGCGTCGCTGGTGACTTCACCGCTCATTCCACACCGTGATCGGTTTGAGCGGGCACTCGTGGACAAGTTCAACTTGCTTGGCAGTGAACCCTATCAAGCAGGTGCGCTTGTCGAATTTTTGCCCAGCTATCTACACTGGATCACCAAGCTGGGCTTGTTCCATCCAACTGAGATGGACGAAACGTTCGAGTTCATCAAGCCCTTGATCGGCAACACACTCAAATTGCTCGATGGTTATGGTGCGGACGTTCACCTATTGCGCGCCGTCGAATCGGCGTGGTCGGATGCAAACTTGCGATCGTTGAGCGATGATCCCAACCTGGCTACCGCGCGCGCAATGCCTGTTATCATTCAATCGGTTATGCCAATGACTGCTGAGGCACAGACATATCGTTTCAAAGTGAGTTATCGCGGCCCTGATGATGTGTGGTTCATCATTGAAACGTCTGCCAAGCATACCCTGGATGATTTGCATAGCGCAATTATCGACGCCGCTGATTTCGATGATGATCATCTGCACGCGTTCTATTTGAGCGGGCGCGCGTGGGACAAGGAAACCGAGTACGGACACAGCGATGCGCGTTATTCGAGCGCCATCTCAATCGGTAAACTTGCACTGCGGATGAAACAACGCATTCTCTACATATTCGATTTTGGCGATCAACACGAATTCGACGTTCAACTGATTGAGACAAGCCCCGAATCTGCGCGCCAAAAATATCCGCACGTTGTTGAACAGCACGGTAAAATGCCACCGCAATATTCAAACTGGGATGATGGATCGGAAGACGAGGAGGATTTTGAGTAAGAAGATGGCGAAACCGTCGCGCTCTGATTTTCGTGCGGGCGACAGCGTCAGAGTCAAACCAGGGATTATAGACCCAGACTTTGGCACCGCCATAGGCGACTGGCAAGGCAAGATTTCGAATATCGATAAAAGCAACGATGAAATCCTGGTTTCGATTCAATGGGATAGCGTCACGTTGGAGAACATGCCAGTCGCTATGATCGAACAATGCGAAGAGCAGGGCTTGGATTGGGCAGAGATGGCGTTGGGTGTAGACGATGTTGAACCAGCGCAAGCCAGAGATACCGCAAGCGATGTCACTCAAATCAAGGCACAACTCTCGGCTCGGCATGGCTGGGTGGCATTGGGCGAAGAAGGCAAGCGAATTCAAAAAGTACTTGCGGCGATGGAGGTCGATGACGACCTGGATGAATTCGGCGCGTGGGAAGAACACCTTGAGAAGAACTTGCGCTATCCATTTGAAGCTGTGATCACCGAATTCCAAGAACGCGGACCACTGCGGGATGGCGCTAAGGTTGTCGTGATAGGCAACGCCGATGCGACGGACGAAATGTACGGCATTATCGTTGACGTCAAGGTGGGCAGGCGGAAATACGCCTTTCCGTTGTGCGATCTGGAAGTCACGGACAAAAAATCGTCGAATTATCAAATGGTCAAAGATTACGCTATCTGGTTTGCGAATCGATGACACCAAGGAAAGTAAAATGAACCTTGCCACCGAAGACGCGCGACTATTCTTCAAACTCTTTTTTGCCCTACTTGCCCATACCAATCGCGAGCTGAAGATTACACCGAAAGTATCTGGTCCGACCGACATCCCCAAGGCAGGTGGGGATGCATTGATGAAAATGCGCGATGCGTTATACGCAGACTCGGGGTTGCTTGTCCGTTTCATCGAAGAGAACCCTGAAAATCTCACTCCCGAGGAATTGGACATCATCGCAGGTTGGAAACATCGTGTATCGGGTGAATTCTACTTGATGCGCTATTTGAAAAAATACGCGGTGTTCATGCCCTCAAAAAAGCCCGATCATCTCTATGGCGTCCTGGGTCTGTATGATCCAATTGAGATCGTCGTTCGCGGTCAGCCGCTCCCCGTTTTTCTGAAAACGACTCTGTTGCCTTTCAAAGGTCAGATCATTTACGATGGTCTCGTCGAGCCGTACTCGGTTCTTTTCGGAAAGGGCATTCGTACAGACCTTGAGGCAATTTTCAAACGGCTAAAAGCAAAAGAGGGCATCGTCGAGCAATTGGCTGATGCGGCGGGTAAACGACGCATTCCAACCAATCTCAAACCGCGAACCCCTTCACCTGATTGGAAACCGATCATAGCAGAAATAGTCGCACAGGCAAACAAAATGAACCGTGCGGACACACCAACCCAAAGTGCCACGTTGGGATTATTACGCGCCGCGGCACGCCTGGCGCAATTATCTTTCGATCACCCCGACTTGGGTGTAGGGGATCTCAAGCAAGTTCGGCGCGCTCTGAATCGTCTAGAAAGTGCGCTTTACGATGAGAATTTCGAGTGAGTTTCGACATTGAGCGAGATGCCAGGAAGAAAGATTATGCCCAAGAGAACAGTTGATTGGAAACAACTCGATGGTCGTGTTTTTCAAACGACGACAGGTGCTCATTTTGCCGTAGTCAAGGTCACCGCCAAAAACCTTCTCGTCCGACCAGAAGGTGGCAAACGAGATTACGACCTCTCTATCCACGATGAATTGGAACGCGGAATCGAGGCGTACGCGGCAGGGCACTTTTTTCCATCGCCGAGTGAATTGCTTGGCATCGAGGTACGTGCGGTCCGCACTTCGTACGTCTGGGGCGTTTTGCATCAGTTGCTGATTCAGGATGGACTCCCAATGAAAATTGGCGTCCCTCGGACAAAAGATTTTGTAGGATACTGGCGGATTACGGAGCTCTCCGGATTCGATCAGAGCTATTTCGCTGAGAATGACGAATTGCCATTCATTTCGATCCACGCATCCGCAGATGAGCGAGTGTACGGTGATTATCACTTTGGATTGTCGAATGGGCACTTGGATGGGCAACTGCGCGAATTTGGAGGAGAAGCCGTACTTCTCTTTGGGTACGAAGGATCAGATGAAATGGATCCTGTGAATGGTGCGGGATGGGCACAATATCAAAGCCAGGATCGAATAGTAGGGGAATTCCTTGGGGTGTATGGCAGGTTCACGGCAATGCGAAAACAGATTTCCAGAAATCGACGCGATGCACACACTATCAAAAGAAGGTGAAAACTCGAATTCAACTTCTGTTTGACAATCAATCTCGACAAGGGTACAATGCGAACGAAAAATTGTGAGTTGCCCACGAGGAGTTTCTTATGACTCTAACACGCAAACCGACGAAACGTACGACTCATCGTACAACACGCAAACCAAAACATACAACTCTGGATACGCGACAAATCGTTGGAAGGATTGATGCGATGATGCGCGAACTTGAGACAATACGCCGCCAACTGGCAGTTCTTCCAAGAGTTGCCGTGGCATCGGGACTAACCCAGGAGTTGTTTGGCGCGGCAGGAAAAGGTTCGCGCGATGAATATGACATGAATCTCGATTGGAAGAGGTTCGCCGAATGGCAACTGCGCTGAGTTCGTTCACTGGCAATGCGATCTACATCGACACGATGATACCGTACATGTTGCTTCGTGGTATCACGGAAGCCCAGCTTTTTTTTGAACGTCTTGAGCGCGGCGAGGTGTTGGCGTACACTTCAGTTCTGACCTTTGACGAACTCGGCTATCGTTTGATCTTGGCTCTGATCAAAGATCACTACGACGGCTCTCCACTTGAACTTCTGCGCGACCAAGAAGCAAAATTGCTGGCAGAGTTCGCACCCGCTGCTTCTTCTCTTCTCAAGCGCTTGCGCGGCTACACCAACCTGACTGTTCTTGATGTGCTTGTGTCTGATTTGGACGTAATGAACGAAGTGATGCCGCAGTATCGTCTGCGCCCACGCGATGCGTTACATTATGCCGCGATGCAACGTGTCGGTTGTATGAACCTAGCAAGCAACGATCCGGATTTTGATCACATCCCGCTCATCAAACGATACACAGTCTGATTCTTGAATGCACTCAATGATTGTATAAACAAACGCACACGGTTTTTGAGAATATCACGTGTGCGTTTGTGATTAGTCGAGTTTGTATTTGCCGTCAATTCACAGACATGCTATAATCTCGCACGTAGTCCTTGAAGGGCGTGGCGATTAAGGTCGCAGGGGCGACGAGTAGTTTCCAGATGGTTATGAGGGATGGATGCCCGTCGCTCCCGCTGGTGGCATATTTTTGGACAGGAAAATGGTGAGACTGGATTTCGTCTCGCCTTTTTCTTTTCCATGACCCACCGATGAGCGTTTCACCGACACCCGCCGTTGGGCATTCGCTGATGTGAAATCAGCGCCGGTCGACCGCGCGTATCTCGCCGCGCGTGATGCGGTCGTGCGCACGGTTTTCCAGCCAACCTGGTTCTCGCCTTGCTCGCTTATGCCAATCGCCAGTTGCGCGTTGTGGAAAGTGTTGCCACAAGGACTTGTTGTTGCGGCAGGGTTATGAATGCCACCGGGCAAATAGCTCAAATGTTCCGGATTGACAACGCTTGGAAATCACCTTACAATGCTGTCAACGTTGTCGTTAACGTTGGCGTCATCGTTTACCTATGCCTAGACTCCATTCGTCGCATGTCACGCTCCGAGATGTTGCCAAACTGTCTGGTGTTTCCATCAAGACGGTTTCGCGCGTCGTCAATCAGCAGGGCGAGATCGCTGAATCGACCCGGCGTCGCGTGCAAGCCGCGATTGAAAGATCGGGCTATCGACCGAATATCTTGGCGCGCAGCCTTGTAAATCGCCGAACGGATACGCTCGCAGTCGTTACGTGGGGCATTGATTATTATGGTCCTTCGCGGACCGTGCTGGGGGTCGAGCAGCAATCAAACGAGTTGGGTTACTCCTTGTTCCTCAATTTGCTTCCCAAACCGGATCACAGTGCTGTCGGACCTGTATTGGACGCTCTGACCGCTCGTCGAGTTGATGGAATTGTCTGGGCAGTTCCTGAGGTGGGTGACAATCGGGTGTGGATTTCACGCAATCGGCTGAAGCAATTGCCGCCCACGGTCTTTCTCAGTATGCAACCCAAACCAGGATTGTCGGTCATTACCGCCGACAATCGATTAGGCGCCACGCAAGCCACCCAGCACCTGGTTGACCAAGGCAAGCGCACCATCGGAGTGATTACCGGTCCACGGAGTTGGTGGGAAGCTCGCGAGCGGTACGAGGGATGGAAGGAAACATTGCTCCGATCCGGTTTGACGGCTCGACCGTCTCTGGTCGCCGAGGGTGACTGGTCTGCAACCAGCGGCGAGCAAGCAATGCAAAAGCTTCTCACACAGCAACCGGCTATTGATGCCGTCTTTGCGTGCAATGATCAGATGGCGTTAGGTGCTCTGCGGGTTGCCCACAAGTTGGGTCGTCGCGTTCCTCAAGACCTAGCCATTGTCGGCTTTGACAATACTCCCGAATCGGCGTTTTACTGGCCGCCCTTGACAACGGTACACCAGCATCTCGTCGATGTTGGTCGTGCTGCCGTTCAAGTGTTACACAAGACTATTGAAGCACGCCGGGAAGGCAAAGACGAAGTCGAGCCCGCGGTAACAATTCTCTCTCCTGAACTTGTGGTTCGTGAGAGTTCTCTGCTCACTTTGCAAGCCCCTTTGGAAGTGGCGGCTGTCCAGTAATTCGAATCCTCGCCTGAAAATGATCGTGCGATAGGTTCAGCAGACAAAACGATTTTAAGAGTCAGAACGTGAAAAATGAGAGTAATTCCCGTCAAAGATGATGGAAGCCTTTTGGCTCAGCGCAGAATGCGCTGAGGTCGAGAGGCTTTTTGCTTTTAACCTTCATGCCGGTTGGTACGGTATTGCGAATCGCTTCGGCACATCGGTTGAATCGTCTCCAGTTGATCGGTTGGTTTTCACCCACCGGATGCGTCGTGAGTCATCCGCTCTTCCCGAAAGGAGGTGGTCGAAAGAACTCTGACCTCGAAAGCTAGTATCGGCAAAAAACCAGTCATGTGTTCATTCCCACGGAGGAGATGTAAGAATGAAGTACCTCAAATTTATCGTCATTGCAGTTGCCGTCTTGGCTCTGGCAGTGGCATGCGCACCGGCCCCAACGCCGGTACCCCCGCCGCCGCCGACTCAACCGCCGGCTCCACCTCCCGCGCAAGCCACGACCGCGCCGGCGCACACGACTGCATCTGCACCTACGAAAGCGCCCACGACTGCGCCCGCACCCACAACCGCGCCGGCACCCACTACGGCACCGGCAGC
>VFSW01000886.1_pt1 | contig 44251 bp, 41 predicted proteins | sample 5358111 | NCBI WGS metagenome assembly VFSW01 (sample SAMN11554181, study PRJNA540505) | mine drainage metagenome | isolation source: sediment from site ElyBrook_90M | place: USA: Ely Copper Mine, Vershire, VT | collected 2017
ATTATAATTTCTTGGGTGTTAATATTTATGTATGACCCAAATATATGACTTGGGCCGGGAGGGAGAGATGTTTACCGCAGATTATCTTAAACGGCTGGGATATCGGATAGTCGCTCGGAACTATAAGATCCGCCATGATGAGCTGGATATCGTCACCGTGGCGCCGGACAAAACCCTTGTTTTCGTTGAGGTGAAGACCGTAAGTAATCCGGGGGCGCTCGGTGTTCGGGCCGAGGAGCACATGACAAGTGAAAAGCATCGCAGATTTTCCCGGGCGGCATCGCTCTACGCCGGGAGCCATCAGGAATTGGTTGATGATACGAAAGGCTGGCGTCTGGACCTGGTTGCCCTGACGGCCTACGAGGAGAGCTTCGCGCTGAAGCACTACGAAAATATTTGACCGCGGTTCGGTTTGGCCGTATAAATTGAATGTAAGTTAAAAATAAAACAAGGAGTCCAGAATGGGGAAATACAAGGATGAGGTCTTGGACTCACTGATTCGCAGGGCTCAAGACCAAATTGTGACTAGCTTTGACCGAAAGGTCTACGCCAGCCATAACGAGATGGCAGCAATCAAAGACGCCGGAGCAGAGATTAAAGATAAAACGGCTTATCCTGGATCGCCACATTTTGAAGCGATATTTTCGGAATTTCATTTTGTCCACGATTGCAGCCCGCAGAAGAGAGAATGCGCCCAAGGTATTTCTCTCAAGGAGGAACATCATGATCACTCTTGAATCGCTTTTGGCTCAGGCCAAGGTGCAAATAGACAGCGCGGATGAGAACGATGAAGTATACGTTGTGCATGCCGAGGCCCTGATTCTTAAAAATGCCGGAGCGTCCGTGACAGAAAAGAGGGGCGCGCTGGATATTGCGAGCAGCGGCCGCCATTTTGAACTGGTCTTGAACGGGATGAAGTTCACCCACACCTGCTATCCCGGTAGCCGGAATTGCGAGGAAGAGCCGCTTGTATGAGCCGTATCCGATACGGCTCTTTTTATTTAAACCTCATTGTTTGACAATAATATAAAACAGTGATACAATATAAAAAGAGTTTCGGTTAACAACTAAACCCGTCCTGGCCGGGTGAGTGCTAGGGGAGATTATATATGAGTTTTCAGACATTTTTACAGATAGCCAAAGATCATTTGGCTGTCTATTGGACTATGGCTCAGCCATACGAGCCGGCGATCGTGACCATCTCTGCCATAATTTTTATGAATTACATCTATGTCAAACGATACCTTTTAAGGAAGGTGTTTATTGACTGGGTGTGGTTCGTGGCCCTGGTCATGATTGTTTCATTCGTCGGCCTGGGTTGGGTTTCATCTGCCGCCGTTGTGGCTAATAACGACCTCGGGTCAACCTCATCGTTGGAGACGCTCGTTATTGTGGCTGGGATGATGTTAAGCATTGTCGCCAATTTAGGGCTATCCTTGTATTATTACGACCCGAAATTTAGGCGCTGACATTGAGCCCGTTGGAGAATGCCAATATTCTCCATCGGGCTTGTTTTTTTTATTGAATATGCTATAGTGCTTGCGTACTTGACCGCTCCTTTGAGAGCGGCAGTTTATTAAAAGGTCTAACATTTAAAGAATTATGGATCTCAAATCATTGGCCGTTGCGGTGGACCAGATCGCCGCGGAAAAGGGGATACCGGCGGAGAAGGTGATGGGCGCCATTGAGGCCGCCATTGCCGCCGCCTACAAGCGCGAGTATCGCAAGCGATCGGAGGTCGTCCGGGCGAAGTTTGACCCGAAGACGGGGGGCATGGAGTTCGCGCAGGTGAAGACCGTAGTGGACCCGTCGGAGGTTCGCATCGTCGCCGAGGGCGAAGAGGAGCCGCCGCAAGCCGCGGACAGCGAGGAACTTTTGCCGCGGTATAACGAAGACCGCCATATATTCTTGGCGGAGGCGAAGAAAATAAAAAAGGACGCGAAGTCCGGCGACGAGCTGGAATTTCCGCTGGAGTCCCACGCCGATTTCGGCCGCATCGCCGCTCAGACGGCGAAGCAGGTCGTTTTGCAGAACTTGCGGGACGCGGAGCGCGCCTCGGTGAAGGAAGAGTTCGCCGACAAGGAAGGGGAGATCGTCTCGGGCGTCGTCCAGCGCTTTGAACGCGGCAACGTTTACGTGAACCTCGGCCGGGCAATCGGCATTATGTATCCGAACGAAAGCATCCCGGGCGAGCACTACCGCTTGGGCGACCGCATGCGCTTTTACGTGCTGGCCGTCCAGGACGACGTGCGCCGGCCGGGCATCGTTCTTTCCCGCTCGCATCCGAACTTCGTGAAGAAGCTTTTTGAACTTGAGGTACCCGAAATAGCGGAAGGGACCGTGGAGGTCAAAGAGATCGCCCGCGAAGCGGGGAGCCGCACCAAGATCGCCGTCGCTTCCAAAGAGGAGGGCGTGGATCCGGTCGGGTCCGCCGTCGGCCAGCGCGGCACGCGCGTGATGGCGGTCACGAACGAGCTTGGAAATGAGAAGATAGATATTATTGAGTGGTCCGATGATCCGGAAAAGTTCATCGGCAACTCCGTTTCGCCCGCCAAGGCGAAGCTCGTTGAGATATTGCCGCGGCGCGAGGCCAGGGTGCTGGTCTCCGAAGACCAGCTTTCGCTCGCTATCGGCAAGGGCGGCCAGAACGTCCGCTTGGCGGCGAAGCTCACGGGCTGGAAGATAGACGTGCGTTCGCAGTCCAATCCGGACGCGGTGCTAGAAGGCGGCGTTGCCGCAGCGGAGGAGGAAGAAGCGGAAGCGCCCGCCGAGGAGGAGAAAAAATCAGTCGCGGAATAAAATAAATTAAAGTCAAAAACAATGAACTACCTTATATTTGGTCCAGTCGTTTTAGCTGTCGCTTACACGGTCTATTTGGGTTTAAAGCTGAAGCGGGCGCCCGCCGGCAATGAGAAGATGCTTGAAATATCGCGCGCCATAGAGGCTGGTTCCGCCGCTTATTTGAGCCGCCAGTATCGCACCATCGCCATCGTGGCGGCCATTCTCTTCGCCGTCATCTGGGTGGCCCTCGGATGGCTTATGGCTCTCGGATTTTTGGTCGGCGCGGTCGCTTCGGCCGCGGCCGGATTCATCGGCATGAACGTGGCCGTGCGGAACAACCACAAGACGGCCAAGGCCGCCGAAGCCGGATTGGGCGCGGCTTTAAAGCTTGCCTTTGACGCCGGCTCGGTCACGGGTTTCCTGGTCGTCACGCTCGGTCTCCTCGCCGTCGCCGGGTTTTATCTTCTGACGCACGACGTTAAGAGCTTGATCGGCCTCAGCTTCGGCGCCTCGCTCATTTCCATCTTCGCCCGCCTCGGCGGAGGAATCTTCACCAAGGCGGCCGACGTCGGTACCGACCTCGTCGGCAAGGTGGAAGCGGGGATACCGGAGGACGATCCGCGGAACCCCGGGGTTATCGCCGACAACGTGGGCGACAATGTCGGTGACTGCGCCGGCATGGCCGCCGACCTTTTTGAAACCTATGCAGTGACGCTCACGGCCGCGATCCTTTTGGGCGCCCTCACTTTGGGAGCGGGGCAGATAATGTTCCCCTTGGTTTTGGGCGGCATCGCCATCGTCGCCTCCATCATCGGCACCTTCTTCGTGCGGCTCGGCAAGAGCGGCAACATCATGGGCGCGCTCTATAAAGGCCTTATCGCCGCCATTGTCATTGCCGGCGTCTTCTTCTACTTCGCCGCCGAGGCCTATTTCGGTTCGGCCTATCTGCCGGTCTTCCTTTCAAGCTTGATCGGCCTGGCCGTCACCGTGTTAATGGTCGTTGTCACCGACTACTACACCTCCAAAAACTATCGTCCGGTCCAGTCCATCGCCGAGGCCTCCAAGTCCGGCCACGGCACGAACATTATTGTCGGTCTCGCGATAAGCATGGAGTCAACCTTCCTGCCGATACTCATAATCGTGGGCGGGATATTGGGCTCGTATATTCTTTTGGGCACGTACGGCATCGCGATTGCGGCGACCGCCATGCTTTCGGTCGCGGGCATCATCGTCTCCATTGACTCTTTCGGACCGATAACGGATAACGCCGGCGGCATCGCCGAAATGAGCGAGGCGCCGGAAAGCGTCCGCCAGATAACGGACGCGCTGGACGCGGTCGGCAACACCACGAAGGCCGTGACCAAGGGCTACGCCATCGCTTCGGCAGGCCTCGCAGCTTTAGTCCTCTTCAGCGCCTATTCCCGCGAAGTGACCGCCCTCTTCGGCCAAATATCTTTCAGTATTGAGAATCCCTACGTTCTGATAGGACTCCTCCTCGGAGCTGCGGGACCGTACCTCTTCGGCTCCATCGCGATGCGCGCCGTGGGTGAAGCGGCAGGGACCATTGTGGAAGAGATTCGCCGCCAGTTCCGCGAGATCAAAGGCATTATGGACGGCTCCGGTAAGCCCGACTATAAGCGGGCGGTGGACATCGTCACCAAAGCCGCTCTGCGCCAGATGATTATCCCGGCGCTCCTGCCGATCGTCTCGGTCCTCGCCGTCGGCTTTATCTTCGGCCGGCAGGCCTTGGGCGGGTTCCTGATGGGCGCCATCGTCTCTGGACTTTTCGTCGCCATCTCAATGACGAACGGCGGCGCGGCCTGGGACAATGCCAAAAAGTACATTGAGAGCGGCAATCACGGCGGCAAGCATTCCGAAGCTCACAAGGCGGCCGTGACGGGGGACACCGTGGGCGACCCGTACAAGGATACCGCGGGTCCCGCCATCAACCCGCTCATCAAAGTGATAAACATCGTGGCCTTGCTTATCGTGCCGTTTCTGTGATTCAGCCCCGATTCCTGTTCAATGAAAATAAAAAGCCACTCTTCATAGAGTGGCTTTGCCATTATAAATTCCGATTACTGTTTAGAACTCGGCCAGACCGTCCTTAACAGCCAGAAGCCAATGCGCGCCCATAGTTCCCATAATAGGAACCGGTAGAGCAGCATGGACTTTCTTTCGTGGGCGGCGAACAACTCTTCGGTCGCCCAGTACGCTTGGCCGGGCACGCGACTGTCGTAGTCGCCCTTTGATTCAACCCCGATTATTTTGTACCGTCCATGAAAATACAGACGGTTGGCCGTCACAAAGGCCAGTCGAGTTCGTTCAATGTGAAGCGGGTGGTCCACGACCACCACAACAGTCGGGCCAATCCTGCCGGTTAGAGTTTGTTGTACGGCTCGCAGTCCCTCCACCGCATTATTGTGGGTGCGGTAGGACCTGGCCTCTATCAGAGCCGGCGCCGGTGCGTCATCAGTTTTGTAGAGATTGTACATTGATTCCGCCTCGGTGATGTTGTTCACCGAGTACCCGCCTGAGAAAATAATCTTTATTCCTTCTTGCGCGGGGACGATGCACCCAGGATGAATAGCTGGGTTTCGCGCGAACTGACGACACGCGTTCACGATTGCCGCGCTCATCGCTGATGGCGTTCCGTCGGCATGCAGACCATTGCCAATCCCAATGATTATTAGCAATTCCCTGCCTCCTTTCTTGGTCTAGTTTTTAAAATTACTCAGCCTACACATTGCCATTGATTGATAGTTATGTCAACTTCTGACGGCGGGTCAATTAACGCATAATGAATGGGATGAACTTCCGCAATAAAAAAGTTCTCATAATGGGATTGGGTGTTTTGGGCGGCGGAGTGGCGAGTACTAAGTGGTTCTTGAAACGCGGCGCCAAGGTGACCGTAACGGACATGCGAGACAAAAAGGCGCTCGCCTCGTCCATCAGGGCGCTCGGCTCGGCGGCGAAACGCATCCGGTTCGTTTTAGGCGAGCATCGGGAAGAGGATTTCGGGACAAACGACATCATTGTTGTGAACCCGGCCGTCCCGCGGGAAAGTAAATATCTGGCCATTGCCCGCAAGCATGGCCGGATGATAGTGAACGACGCGCGTCTCTTTTTTGACGAAGTTAAAAGCCCGGTCGTGGCCGTGACGGGCACGCGCGGCAAAACGACGACGGTAAATTGGCTGCAATTTATCCTGAACTCGGCTGGCAAAAGGGCGCTTCTGGGAGGCAACTCGTCGGACGTGGCTCTTTTGAGCTTGGCCGAAAATCTGAAGTCGAAAACAACGGCCGTCGTTGAGCTTTCGTCCTGGCAATTGGAATTTCTGCCGGAGGCGAAACACGCCCCGGATATCGCCATTATCACCAATCTTTACCCCGACCATTTGAACCGGTACGGCGGGATGAGCGACTATGCCCGGGCCAAGGCGGGGATATTCAGCGGTCAGAAAAAAGGTCAGGCGCTCATATTGAACGCGGAAAATAAATGGACCAGGTTCTTTTTAGGCCAAAAACCAAGATCGCGGACATATTTCTTCTCAACGCGTTCGCTCCCGAAAGGGAGGCGGGGAGTTTTCATAAAGAACGGTGCCCTTTTCTTCAAATCTAAGGAGGGGACGGAGGAGGTTATCTCGCGCGAAGCGATGGATGTTTTGAAAGAACGGGGCGAACACAACCTCGCAAACTTCGCCGCGACCGCGCTTGCCGCGCATCTCGCCGGCGTGCCGTGGTTTAAGATCGCCAGAGCCATACCGAAATTGCCGGATGTAAAATACCGCGAAGAGATAGTTTTGCGGAATAAAAACCTGACGGTCGTGAACGACTCGGCGGCCACCTCGCCAGACGCGACACTCGCCGCCATTCGGCGCTTTTTAAAACAGGGGCAGGTGGTGCTTATAACCGGCGGCACGGACAAGAACCTGGATTTTAAGCCGCTCGCCCGGGAAATAAAAAAGACCCTCCAGCCGGAAAGAGTCATGTTTTTAAACGGCAGCGCAACAAAAAAACTCATTCAGGAGTTGAAAAAGTTGCATTACTTCAAAAACCTTGGAATAAATCTCAGTGAAGATTTGGGTGGTGCAATAGATTGCACCACCAAGGTAATGCGCCGCAAAGGAGGAGTAAATTGGGTGGTTTTGTTTTCGCCGGGGGCGGCCAGCTTTGAGAAATTCAAAAACGAATTTGACCGTGGGGAGAAATTCAATCTATACTCCCGACAGGCGTTTGAAAATCGGACATAAAAAAAGAAAGGAAGATATCTAATGGAAAAATTGGACAGGTGTTTCATCGCCCTCCATCCTGAGCTGAATAGTGCCCAGGTTTCGCCGGAAGAGAAAGCCCGGGTTGTCGTGGATCATGTAGGCACGTTAATCGGTTCTGTAGGCATGGCGGACGTCCGCTGGGCGCTGTGTGAGATGGCTGTAAGCCACGGTGTTCCGCCGGAAATTTCCGCCAAGGCAGCGCGCCTTCTGCCGGAATTAGTAGGAGGCAACGTTGATCGCGATACAAGCGAAGATGAAATGTTTTAAGCAGTGATTTTTTAACCCCCGCCATAAGCGGGGCCTTTTTTAAAAATATAAATTATGCACCTCAAGGCGGTAATGCGCGTTTGATACAATAGGAAAAGTATGTTGAGCTCTCCTCAGAAAGGATTCACTCTTATTGAGATATTGGTCGTAATAGCCATTTTGGGCGTTTTGGCGACGGCCGTTATCTTGATTCTGAACCCGGCCCATCTGTTGGCGCAGGCCAGGGATGCAACGCGGGTTTCCGACCTGGCGTCTTTGAACAGCGCGGTGAATCTTTGGCAAACGCACAATATCGGAGCGCCACTCGGTTCTTCTTCCGTGGCTTATATCTCCATCCCAGATTCTTCTTCATCGGCCTGCGCCGACCTGGCTTTGCCTACTGCGCCGTCCGGCTGGTCGTATAATTGCGCGTCCGCGTCATCTTTGACGAACATGAACGGCACCGGCTGGATTCCGATAGATTTTACTTCGGCTTCATACGGCACTGTTCTATCGCGTTTGCCCACCGATCCGATAAACACCGTTACCAGCGGACTGCATTATACGTACGCCACGGATGGGGCGGGATGGGAATTAACGGCTTGGCCCGAATCCGTTAAATATGAAAACGAATTGCAGTCGAACCCGATGATAGCGAGCGCCACCAATGTTATCGCTTATGGTTCTAACTTTGATATCACGCCGTCGCAGCTGCTCGTCTCGGCATCAGGGCCCGTGCCGGATACTCCTCAAAATTTGTATCTCGCTTCGCTTTCCGGAACTTCAACGGCCAGCATCACGCTCAACTGGAGCGCGTCGTCATCTAGCAATCCGGCGACCAATTACGAGATATACCGTTCCGGCTCGCTTTTAGCCACGATCGGCGACCTGCTATCGTATACCGATTCAAACTTAACGCTGGGCAATGCGTATGCCTACGACGTGAAGGCAGTCAGCAATAACGGAACCGGTGCGGCGAGCAATGTTGTGACGGTCACGCCGCATATGGTGACTCAAATATTATCTGCGAGCGGTACCTGGTCGAATGCTTACAATACCGGATTCGTCATCGTTACGTTGGTGGGCGGCGGAGGCGGCGGTGGGTATGCTCGTCAGGGTTACTCAAGCGGCGGAGGCGGCGGGGCCGGACAGTCTTATATGAGCAGTACGGTTGCGGTGAGCGGCAACGTTGCTTACGTTGTCGGCGCTGCCGGCGCCGGCTCAACTGCCGTAGGCGTGGCCGGGAAAAATGGCGGCAACTCGTCTTTTGGGAGTTTGGTTGCTAATGGCGGGGTTGGCGGATATGCCGGCGGTGCTGCCGCCGGTGCCGGTGGCGCAAGCGGCGGAGGAACCGCAGGCGGGGCCGGCGGCAACAGCAGTGTGTATCAAGGTAGGGCCGGCGGTAATTCCACGGATTCTTCGGCGTCTTCCACTGGCGCCGGCGGTGGAGGCGGCTCATACGGCAATAGCGGTTATGCGGGCGGAGCAGGTGGCCTGACTTCCCAATATAGCGGCGGCACCAGCACGCCGGCGAGCGGATGCGGTGACGGCGGCGGAGGCGGCGGCGCTTCTTATTTCGGCGCCGGCGGCAATGGTGCCGGTGCTTGCGCCGGCACGGCCAGTGCCGGCGGAGGCTATGGCGCCGGCGGAGGCGGCGGCGCTTTCGGCAATTCTAATTTAGGCGCTAATGGTTCGGCCGGGTTCGTGAGCGTGACATATCTGGCCCCGTAAAAACCGCGGCGACATTTAAAAATAAGACCAGCTCATGATGTTAGCTGGTCTTATTATATTATCGGATGGATTGCATCAATTATCCGCCTTAACCTTAAGTTTTTTGCCTTTCGCGCGGTCCAGCTTCGGCATGCGGATAGTGAGGATTCCGTTCTTGAGCGAGGCGGAGGAATGTTCCGGGTCCACCTCGTGGGGAAGGATGACGGAACGGGAAAAGGTGCCCCAGAAGAGCTCTTGGTAGTAATAGTCCTTGTCGCTCACCTCGTCCTTGCGTTCGCGCTCCCCCCGAATCGTCACCGACTCGGTCGTGATGTTCACTTCCAGTTTATCGTCCTCCACGCCCGCGACCGTGGACTGGACAACGATGTCGTCGCCGTCCTCGTAAACGTCCACCGTGAGCGTTCCTTCGCCTTCATCGGGGCTAATAGCCGCTTCGTCGTTTATTTTAAGCGGCGTCGGCGCGCCCTTCACCTTGGCGAGCTCAACGAACATATCCTTTTTTTCGTTCTCTTCATCCATTGCGTTCATTATATCAGAAATGCGGATGTTCCGCCTCTTCCCGCTTCAGCACGTCAAAATCCTTCAGGATGAAGAGGGCGGCGCAGGCGAGGAAGAGCGTGGGGTAGAGCATGTTCACGTCCTGGTACTGGTAGATGAGGAGGTTGAATCCGGCGTGGAGCATAGTCGCGACGATGATGCCGATCGTAACGTACCATCCAATCCGCTTTTTTATCTTCCCCTGGGCCCAGGTGAAACCGACGACACCCGAAGCCAGGGAATGGAGGAGGGTCGCGCCGATGAAGCGGAAGCCAAGCGTGGAAACGGCCGAAAGCACGGTCGCGAAGCTTAAATAACCAAGCTCGCTGCCGACGATGAACAGATTCTCAATGGTCGCGAAGCCGAGGGCCGCCGCGATCATGTAGATCATCGCGTCCACCGGCTCGTCAAAAGCGGGATTCCCGCCGATGCTCCAGCGCGCGGCGATAAATTTGAATATCTCCTCAATGAGCGCTAGCCCGATGATGAGTATGAGAAAATTGTGGAGCGGCGAGGCGACAAGATTTTGGAAAAGGAGCTGAAGGCCGAGAACCGGGATGCTCGCGACGGCGCCGGCCATAAAAGCGATGGCGATGAGCTTTTTGGGCTCGGGATGGATGTCCTCGCGGAGGAAAAAGACGAGCCAGATTAAGGCCGGCACGGCGGCCAGAGCGAAGGTAACGATATAGCTCAAAACGACTTCCATAAAGTTCAATCCCAGTTTTCCACCATTAATAACCCCGTCCTTTCCGGCATCTCGTTCCAAATCATTTCCGTGATGAACGGCATGAAGGGGTGGAGCATTTTAAGCGAGGAACTGAGGACGCTCATGAGTATTGCCTGCGTGCCTTCTTTGGTTTTTGCATCGGCAAGCTGTGGCTTGGAGGTCTCCAGATAAACATCGCAAAAGTCGTGCCAGAAGAAATCATAAAGTCCCTGGAGTGCTTTGGAGAATTCAAACGTCCCAATCAGTTTTTCGGTCTCTTTTTTGGTCTTGTCTAATTTTGAAATGATTTCTTTGTCCGCTTCCGTTTTCGGCTTTAATTTTACGTCATGCGTTCCAAATGTATCATTTCCGCTCTGCTCCAAAACGAACCGGGAGGCGTTCCATATCTTGTTCCCGAACTTCCGGCCAGCCGCGACTGCTGCCTCGTCCCAGCGGATATCCTGGCCCGTTGCCTGCCAGACGACGGCGAAGCGCGTCGCATCCGCACCGAACTGGTCAATATATTTCAACGGGTCAATGCCCGTGCCCAAGCTTTTGGACATCCGCTTGCCATCCTTCGTGAGGATGGTGCCGTGGATCAGGACGTCGTTGAAGGGCACCTTGCCCATGAATTCCAGTCCGGAAAATATCATGCGCGCGACCCAAAGGTTCAAAATATCGCGGGCGGTGATGAGCGTGTTACCCGGATAATAATTTTTCTTGTCGCTTTCGGAAAGCCCGGCGAAAGGCCAAAGTGCCGATGAAAACCAGGTATCCAGTACGTCCGGCGCCTGTTCCATTTCGCACTTTCCGCAAATCGGGCACCGGTTCGGTTTTTCAACTGCGACGGAGAATTTATTTTTGTCGTTCTGGCAGAAATAGACCGGAAGCTGATGCCCCCACCAGAGCTGCCGGGAAAGCGTCCAGTCGCGGATATTCGTGAGCCAGTCAAAATAGATGGTTTGGAAATTCTTCGGCTGAATATCCACCTTGCCGCTTCTCACGGATTTCAGCGCGTTTTTCGCGAGCGTTTCCATCTTCAAGAACCATTGAACGGAGGGGATCGGCTCTATCACATGGCCGCAGCGCGAGCAGACGGACACGTTGTGGACATACGCCTCCTCTTTTTCCAGGAATCCCAGGTCTTTGAGCTTTTGGACGACCGCGGCGCGCGCTTCCTCGGTCTTCATGCCGGCGTATTCGCCGGTATTCCCCATCATCTTGCCGCGCTCATCTATAACCTGGATGGCCGGCAGTTTGTATTTCTGGCCGAGCTCAAAGTCAAAAATGTCGTGAGCGGGCGTCACCTTAAGCGCTCCGGTGCCGAAGTCCTTGTCTATTTTCGCATCGGCGATGACGGGTATTTCGCGGTTCGTAAGGGGCAGCTTGACCGTTTGCCCGACCAGGCGCGCGTACCTTTCGTCCTTCGGGTTTACCGCCACGGCCGTGTCTCCGAACATGGTTTCCGGCCGCGTCGTCGCGACAACTATGTATTTAGTATTTTGTATATCGTATTTAGTATCAACGAGCGCATAGCGAACGTACCAAAGGTGCCCTGGTTCCTCTTTATGCTCCAGCTCCAGGTCCGAGAGGCTCGTGCCGCACCGCGGGCACCAATTAACGGTGCGCAGTCCGCGGTAGATCCAGCCCTTGTCGTAGTAATGGACGAAAGCGGCCTTCACGTCCTTTGCATAAGCATCGTCCATCGTGAAACGCAGGCGCGACCAGTCGGCCGAGACGCCGAGTTTTTTAAGCTGGCCCAGGATTATGCCGCCGTATTCCTCCTTCCATTTCCAGACGCGTTCAATGAATTTCTCGCGGCCGAGCTCAAAACGCGAGGTCCCTTCCTTTTTTAATTCCTTTTCCACTTTATATTGCGTCGCGATGCCGGCGTGGTCGGTGCCCGGAAACCAAAGCGTGCGGAAGCCCTTCATCCGGCGGTAGCGGATAATGATATCCTGGAAAGTGTTGTCCAGGGCGTGCCCCATGTGGAGCGTGCCCGTGACGTTCGGGAGAGGCATATAGACGATGTAATTCTTCTTTCGTTTTCCGGGGAGCTTGTCCGGATCAAAGTAACCTGATTCAAGCCAGGATTTATAGATTTCCGGTTCAACGGTTTTCGGGTCGTAAGGTTTAGAAAAATCCGCCTTCATTAAGTTAAATTATGGCCGATTTTTGGGCTAAAATAAAGCAAAATCCGTACCATTGACTTTTTACAATAACAATGCTATTATTTAATCAGGAAATTAAGAGTTCAATACCGGATATCTCCTTAGAGATATGATCGCTCATTGAATTTATTAGGCCCAATGCTTGGTAACTTCAATGAGCGACCAAATCGCGCTCAGAGTTAGCCCGGAAGGGCATTTCCACGGACCTTGTTGGTTCGCGGAAGCTGAAAGTGAAAAACAATAAAAAATTTTCTCAACCCGGCACCGTGGGACATAACGGGCAAGGAGATTTATGTATTACAAACTTATTTGCTATCCAGGTAGCAGCTCGCTTCACACAACGTTTTATCGTCATGTTGCGCCCACAACAGAAGCGAGTGTCGCGAGGGAGATGGAGTTAAGGGGATGGTCGTCCGGAGGAAAATGTTATTACCGTTTAAGTAATCTCGTGGAGGCGGGTCTACTCACACAACAGGAGGCCGATTTCATAGAAGAAAAATGTGATCGGTATAGCAACGATGAGGCTATGAGTGTAGAAGTCATCAGGGTAGATGAGGATGAACTTGGAAGGTATTTGTTGTGGGGAGTTGTTTATTTAGGTAATTAAATTTTCCTCATGCGACGAATACGGATTTCGTCGCGAACTTTTAATATCCCGCCCGGCTCGGTCCGCGCGGGATTTTTATTAAAAAGCCACTAAGAAAATCTTGATGGTGTTACGGATATAACTCATTGTTTCTTCACGCTCCGCCGGTTTGCTTTTCGCTACCCTGACGGCGAAACGGTACAATTCATCGTTTTCCATTCGTAACCATTTCTTGTTCTTATAAAGGAAGAGTAAAAGGGCCATAACAGCGATTCTTTTGTTGCCATTCTCAAAAGGATGGTTTTTGACCATTTGGTAAAAAAGGAAGGCGCTTTTCTCTACGAGACCGTAATATAACGCTCTATGTTTGAATGTTTGGAATGGCGCTTTGAGACAGCTTTCCAGAACGTTGGGGAAGCGCGTACCGAACGGGGGAATGGGCTCGTTCCAGGTCATAAACTTTTTCGCCAAGCTATAGGCCGTATACTCCACCTCGGCGATGGAAAGTCCGCGCGTTTTCATTCGTTGCCAAGTTTTTTGAATGTTTCTCCGTATTCCTTAAGCGCCTTATTGATTATTTTCTCGATGTTGATTCTTTCTTGAGGTTTAATGGTTTGGCCGAGCAACTCCATAACAATTGCATGGGGAAAGGTATTACTCCGCCCAACACGTCGGGTTTTAACACGGCCGTCTTTGATCCATTGCCATATCGTTTTTTTACTCACCCGCAATATATTTGCCACCTCCTCGATAGAATAATAGTCCTTAGTCATGTGCGTTTATTTTGCAGCCATCTTTTTTGTACGTTTTTACTATTAACCCTTCCTCTCGGAGTTTGCTCGTTGAGGAGTAATTCCCTTTTTCTAAAAGCGCTATCTATTTGTTGTTTCTTAATTATGACAAATGGATAAATATTCTCTATGAAGTTTTCGACGTCACCTTGTCTACTTAAAATCCAGTCGTGAGCCGTACCCACTTTCCTTGTATATATGGCACCTCCCCATTGCGATTGGAGCCATTGCATGAGTTTATAATTCGTGTTTACTATCCTAACTCCTATAGAATGCGGGCCGTGGATGCCGATCCATCCTTCGCCATCGAATATTCCAGCGGAATAGGCCGCTCTGTTATTAGGGTTTTGTTTGTTCATATTGTAATAACAAAGTTATCATACGAATTTTAAAAGTCAATAAACAATTAAACTCACAATTTAATTTTTAGGGTTAAATTGGAGCGAATTTAATCCAAGCAATTATAAGCTCAAATTCGCCTGGGCGGAAATGCGGCGGCTCTTCTTTTTCAAAATTTGTATATAAGCGGCGGCGGCGATCATCGCGGCGTTGTCGGTGTTGAACTCCATACTGGGGGCGAAGAAATTAACGCCAAGCTCCGCGCTCTTCGCGGCCAGGGTTTCCCGAAGCGAGGCGTTTGCCGCGACACCGCCCGCCAGAATTATTGACTTGGCCTTATATTGCTTAGCGGCCTTGGCCGTTTTATAGACCAGTGTGTCTATGGCCGCTTTTTGAAACGACGCGGCGACATCGGCCACGTTCGCTCTTTTGTGGTCGCGCAGATAGTAAAGGACAGAGGTTTTGAGACCGGAGAAGCTGAAGTCGTATTCGCCAGCCGGCGAAGCGTCGTGAATCATCGGCCGGGGGAAATTGATGGCCTCGGGGTTCCCCTGGGCGGCCGCCTTTTGGATCTCCGGTCCGCCGGGATAGGGCAGGCCGAGCATGCGGGCCACCTTGTCAAAGGCCTCGCCCACGGCGTCGTCGCGCGTTTCGCCGAGCTTCTTCCATTCGGTCAGCGATTTGAGGAGCAGGAGAATGGTGTGTCCGCCGGAAACGACTAGTCCCACCGCCGGAAATAATTTTTGGCTTTTGGTTTTTAATTTTGGCTCGCCGGTTTTTTGGGGCAGCAAAAAACTGTAGAGGTGCCCCTCCATGTGGTTCGTGCCAATGAGCTTCGCTTTCGGGAAATACTTTTGGTGGATCTCTTTGGCGAAGCCGATGCCCGTCCAAAGCGCCGGCTCCAGTCCTGGGCCGACCGTGACAGCAATCGCATCGATTTTTGACAATGGCCCCGGCGCCGCACGCCGCCCGATCGCGTTCGGCGCCGAGGATAATGGGTCAAGAATTTCCAGTTCGTTTAAAATAACGGGGAGGTTTTTAAGATGCTCGCGCTTGGCGATGTTCGGCACGACGCCGCCAAAGGGGGCGTGGAGCGCGACCTGCGATGATACGACGTTTTTGAGGACCTTGAATCTAGGGTCTTTAATGCCGCCCGAGGCCTCCACTAAAGCCATCGCCGTTTCGTCGCAACTGGTTTCTATTGAGAGTATTTTCATGGGTCTTGAAATTAGGACTATATAATATAAGAATAATAGCACTATGATTCAACCTCTCTGGGTATTCAGCGATTGGGGTCTTCTGGCCCTCCGGGTCGTCTTAGGCCTCATTTTAGTGGTTCACGGTTATCCCAAGCTCAAAGGCCTTAAGCAGACCGCGGAAGGTTTTGCCGGCATGGGCTTCAAGCCGGGTATTTTCTGGGCGACGCTCATCATGCTTCTTGAGGTATTCGGCGGCCTTCTCCTTATTCTCGGATTCTTCGTTCAGATCGTTGCCTTCTTCCTCGCGATAGAGTTCATCGTTATTCTCCTCAAGGTCAAGAGGAAGGCCGGCTTGGTCGGGGGATATGAACTGGATCTTTTAATCTTGGCCGCGGCCATCGCCGTCCTCACGCTCGGCGCCGGCCACTTCAGCTTGGATTCCGCGGTCGGCCTAATCCTTTATTAGACCGCACATGCCACCTCGTTTTTGGGAGATAATCCCGGCCGCGGCGGCTTGGCTCACGCTTGCGCTCCTCGCCTTCTTTTCTTGGTGGCTGCCGGCCGCGGTCGTCATTTTCATAATCTTTTACGATCTTTATTGGCTTTTGCGCATCGTTTATTTTTTCCTTCATCTTTCTTTCTCGTTCCGGCAAATGCGCGCCCGCATGAAGATAAACTGGCTGCAAAGGCTCCAGCGCGAGAAGGGCGGGGAGTGGGAAAAGATATTTCACCTGGTGATACTGCCGATGTACCGCGAGCCGGCGGTGCTTATCCGGCGGACGCTTTTAGGTCTCGCTGAGTCCAATTACCCCAAAGAGAATCTGCTTGTCGTGCTCGCGACCGAAGAGCGGGGCGGAACGGAAGACGCCCTCGCGGCGGAAGAAGCCGCCCGCGAGTTCGGCCGGTCTTTCGGCGGCTTCCTCGTCACCCGGCATCCGGCCGGCCTTCCGGGCGAAGCTCCGGGCAAGGGCTCCAACGAAACCTGGGCGGCGCGGGAAGCGGTCGCAAAGCTCATTGAGCCGCGCCGTCTGGACCCAAAAAGCGTTTTGGTCTCGGTCTTTGACGCCGACACAAAACCGGGCCCGGATTATTTCGGCGTTTTAACCCACGAATTTCTCTCTGCGCCGAACGGGGCGCACGCCAGCTTCCAGCCGGTACCGATGTTTATGAACAATTTGGACGAGGCGCCTTTCTTCGCCCACATCGTCGGGTTTTCCTCCACCTTCTGGCAGCTTATGCAATCCTCGCGACCGGAGCAGCTCGTCACCTTTTCGTCCCACAGCATGCCGCTTCAGGCCCTTATGGAGATAGGGTTTTGGGAGACGGACCTCGTTTCCGAAGATTCCCGGATATTCTTCCAGTGTCTCGCGCATTTCAAGGGAGATTGGCGGACGGTGCCGCTCTTCTACCCCGTCTACATGGACGCTGTTTCCGGGCCGGATTTTTGGAGTTCGTTCAAAAACCTTTACCTCCAGCAGCGGCGCTGGGGCTGGGGCGCGGAGAACATCGCGCGTTTCGCGCGGGATACCAAATCTCCCAAAAATTTCCCTAAAAGGTTGCGCCGATTTTGGCTTTGGGTGATGTTTGACGGATTCTACTCGTGGGCGACGAGCGCCATAGTCATCTTCTTGTTCGGCTGGCTGCCGAACGTGCTCGGCGGGGACGCCTTCAGGACATCCATCGTTTCTTACAACCTGCCGCGGCTCACCGGCTCCATTTTGAATCTAAGCTTGATCGGCGTCATCGCGCTCGCTTTGTGGAGCGCGGCCATCCTGCGGACCGAAAGCGGCGGCGTTTCAAGGATGAACTACCTGTTTTATATTCTGGGCTGGGTTCTGACGCCGGTCACGACTGTCGTTTTCGGCGCCATACCGGCCCTGGAAGCCCAGACCCGGCTCTTGCTCGGCGGTAAGTACCGCTTGGGATTTTGGAAAACCCCGAAATCGGCTTTATGAACGAGTACGTCACCGAAGGCATCGTGCTCCATGTGCGGAACCAGCGCGAGACCGATCGCACCGCCGATATCTTCACCCGCAAGCTCGGCCGGGTGGACGCGAAGGTCACGGGCGGGCGCAAACCGCTTTCCAAGCTCGCGCCGCATTTGGACGTTCTCTCTCTTGTGAAACTGCGCCTTGTGGAGAAGAACCAGGTCACGGTCGTGGACGCGCTGGGCGAAGAAAGTTTCGGCGGCGGGCATATCGCTCCGGCTTTGCGTTCCCGGGCGCTCATCCTCGTCTATCTTCTGCGTTTTCTTCTACCGAGGGCCGAACCGGATGAGAGGCTCTGGCATTACCTGGTCCAGGGTTTCCGCGCCGGCGCTTGGCAGACCGGCGACGTGTTGCGGATATTGGGATACGCGCCGGAGGAGGCCTCTTGCGCCCTGTGCGGCCGCCGGCCGGTCGCGCTGTTTCATTTGAAGGGCCAGGAATTTTTCTGCGAACGCTGCGGTTCAAAGGCGCCTCAAAATGAGTTAATATGGTTGTAGATTAGAATATTTGAATATCCAAAGTGCATGGCATTGGAAAACTTAGAAAAAAGATTGCGTGCGCGGGCGAAACGAGCGGCCAAGTATTCCGGCCCGGCGTCCCGAGCGGCGCGGAAAAAAGCGGCCGCTGATGAAAATAGCGCCGAGCTGCCCCGCTGGCTGCGGCGCCTGCTCGTCTTGGGGGGCTCCTTTACCCTCCTCGTCGTGGCCGTCGGCCTTTTTTTGATATTCTTCTACACGAGCGGCGGCCGGGATGTGAGCATTGCCGTTACATTGCCGACGAGCGTCGTCCGCGGCGCGCCGTTTGACGTTCAGGTGGATGTAATTAACTCTACCGGCGCGGCGCTTCAGGGCGGGACGATAGAGCTGGACCTGCCGGCGGGCCTCGTTAATTACGGCGGCCCCAACCCCAGCAGTATTTCGGACGATGTTGGCACGGTCGGCACCGGCAGTTTGAGCAAAAAGACCTATTCGCTTTTGCCAGTGGGGGATGTGGGTAGCGCGGAAACGGTGGACGCCGTGCTGAACTACTCATCGGGCGGCGGAACTCAGTTCAACGCCCGGGGGACAGCCCAAACGACTATTAATGGACAGGCTCTCAATGTTTCAGCGACGCCGCCCTCGCAGATACTCTCCGGTTCGTCGTTCTCTCTGCCCGTGACTTATGAGAACGATTCCGATTTCGCCTTTCCGGCCGTGGCGCTCTCGGCGAACTATCCGGACGGTTTCAAATTTGATTCGTCCAACGTGGCGCCGGAGTCGCTCAACAACTACTGGCAGCTCGGCGCTCTCGCGCCCCATTCTTCGGGGACGCTCACTATCGTCGGCCATCTCGCCGCGGGGAGCGGAAACGGGCTGACCTTGCCGCTCACTCTCGCGGCAACGTTCAACGGCACGGACTTTCCGGTGGCCGAAACCGCGGTGCCCCTCAATCCTTCGCCCGCGCCCGTGGGCCTGAACATTTTGGTAAACGGGGCGAACGCCTATGTCGCCCGGGTCGGCGATACCTTGAACTACGCCATAGATTACCAGAACCTGAGCGGCATCGCCCTTTCAAATGCGACCATTAAAGCGACGCTCCTCGGCGACCTGCTGGACTTTGGAACGGTCGCGACCGACGGACAATTCAATGCCGGAACGCAAACGGTGACGTGGAGCGCGGCGACCGATCCGGGCTTGGCCCTTATCGCTCCCGGCGCGAGCGGAGAAGTGAACCTAAAGATAAAACTCAAGGACCAGCTTTCCGCCGCTCGCCTGAACGAAAAGAACTACTCGGTCCAAATGAGCGTCATCATGGCCTCGCCCACCGTTCCGCCGTATCTCTCCGCTTCCCGCACGACGGCTCAGGCGATCGTGACGACCAAGATCTCCGGCCTCGTTGCTGTCTCGGCGAGCGGTTTCTACCGCGATGCCCAGAGCGGTATCGTGAACGCGGGGAACCTGCCGCCCCAGGTGGGCCAGACGACCGACTACACCATCCATTGGGACATCACGAATTTCACGACCGACCTCAATAACGTGACGGTCTCGGCCGCCCTTCCGCCGGGCGTCGTCTGGACGGGCCAGGTTAAGAGTAATGTTTCGTCCCTGCCGACCTACAGCTCGTCTTCCAACGCGGTCACGTGGACCATTCCGAGCGTGCCGGCCGGCCGCGGCGTATTGAGCGATCCGGTGGAGGCGGTCTTCCAGGTGGCGGCGACGCCGACGGCCGATTTCATCGGCCAATACGAACCGCTCCTCGGGCCCACGTCGCTTTCGGCCTCCGACAGCTTCACCGGACTCACGCTCCAAAGCCAGGATGCTCCCGTCACGACGGCGCTTCCGAGCGACCCGACCGTCGGCCAAAGCCAGGGAATGGTGGTACAATAGCGAAACATGGATATTTGGGAAAAAATAACGAGCTTGGCTAAACGCCGCGGCTTTATTTATCCGGGTTCCGAGATCTACGGCGGGCTGGCTGGCACTTGGGACTACGGCCCGCTCGGCGTTGAGCTTAAAAGAAATATTAAGAACGAGTTTTGGAAAACGATGGTCCAGGAGCGCAGCGACGTCGTGGGCTTGGACGCCGCGATAATCATGAGCCCGAAGGTCTGGGAGGCCTCGGGGCATCTCTCGTCTTTTTCCGATCCTCTCGTGGAATGCAAAAAATGCCATCATCGCTTCCGCGCCGATCAGCTCAAAGGGGACCGGTGTCCCGATTGCGGCGGCGAGTTCACCGAACCGAAGCAATTCAACTTGATGGTTGAGACGTATCTGGGCGTCATTGAAGGCGAAAAGCTCAAAACCTATTTGCGCGGGGAGATCACGCAGGGTGTGCACGTCAATTTCAAAAATGTCATGTCTTCCACGCGGGTGAAATTGCCTTTCGGCGTTGCCCAGGTCGGCAAGGCCTTCCGGAACGAAATCACGCCCGGGGGGCTCACGTTCCGTTCCCGCGAATTTGAGCAGATGGAGCTCCAGTACTACGTGAAGCCCGACATGAAGGCGTCCCTCAAAACGTTTGAAGAATGGAAAAAGAACCGGATGGAATGGTATCTTTCGCTCGGCATGAAGAAGGGGAGCTTGCGCTTCAAGGAGCACGCGAAAGACGAACTGGCCCATTATGCCAAAGCCGCTTTTGACATTGAATTTTTGGCGGGGGAGGAATGGAAGGAGATGGAAGGCATCCATCACCGCGGCGATTGGGACGTGCGGCGCCATCAGGAATATTCCGGCGAGGATATGACGTACTTTGACGAAGAGACGAAGGAAAAGTACCTGCCGTACATCATTGAAACCTCGGGCGGCGTGGACCGCGCGGCGCTCTTCTTCCTGATGAACGGGTATATTGAGGAAGACGTGGACGGCGAAACGCGGACGGTTCTCAAGCTGCATCCAAAGCTCGCGCCGTATAAGGTGGCGGTCTTTCCGCTCCTCGCGAACAAGCCGAAATTGGTGGAGCTGGCCGAAAATATCGCGGGCGAACTCAGAAAGGATATGATGGTCGCCTGGGATAGCCGGGGAAACATTGGCAAAAGATACCGCGCCCAGGACGAGGCCGGCACGCCCTACTGCGTCACGGTTGACTTTGACTCGCTGGAAAATGGCGACGTCACGGTCCGCGACCGCGACACAATGAAACAGGAGCGGGTGAAGATAAAAGGCCTCCAGGCATATTTCGCCGAGAGGTTGAAATAAAAGGGGATTTTGTGGTATAACGACCTTAAATGGAAAAGGTCGGAGGAGGTGCTAAGAAAACTTTTACCAGTTACTAACCATCTTTAGTCGAGATGGTTTTATTCGTTTAAATAACATGAAAAACAAACTTCTAGCGATAGGTTTTGCAGTGGTTATCGCCGCCGGGATGTGGCTTCCCGGGTTAAGCTACGCGCAGACGGCAACCGCTGCCAATCTCGGCATTACGCCCGGCATGAGCGACCAGCAGATCATCACTATCCTCGTCCAGGTGGTCCAGACGTTGATGCAGCAGATCCAGACGATAATCGCCAAGCAGGCGCAGACCGGACAGGGGCAAACGGGTATTAGCGCGGTAACCAGTACGGTCGTGAACCCAACAACGCCGGTTTCGTCCTCCACCCAGCCGGTCATTACGGTGACGTACCCTCAAGCCGGATACAGCTTAGATAACAGCGGCGGGAAGGATAGCGGTCTCATCGCGAACATCCAATGGGTGTCATCCTTGCCTGCCACTTCCGGCGTCACCATTGATCTGCTTAGCAGTAACGGCTCGCTTAAAAATATCGCCTCCAATATTGCCAATGTCGGCACTTACGCCTGGAGGTACGATTCATCCATCGCGAACGGGACGTATCAAATAATGATGTATCCGGGAGCTGAAGTCAGGGGTATTGGAGCCAGTGTCCCGAGTAATGCCGGCTATAGCGGCTACTTCACCTTGTCTGGCAATGGCGTTTCCACCACTTCAACCCAGCCCGTTTCCACCTCCAGCGCAGCTTGCGCTGGACCGACGCAGGATATCGTCACGGGCCCGCTGGGTAATCCGAATGGTACGGGGCCTTTTGAGCAGCTAGATCTCGCGACATCCACCCACCCGGAAATATTACAGTACCGCATCCAGTGGGTCGCCGGTTCCTGGTCTCCGTGGTATGTGCCGGGCGTGAACGATTTGGATTGGAAGAACAATTTGGATGGCACGGCGCGCAGGATCTGGTCGTATTTTGACGACCATACGCACGAATACATCAATTGTCCGAGCAATGGGGTTACTACTTCTACCCAATCATCTATCACCATTACCTCGCCAAATGGGCAAGCGTGGCAATGGGGAACTAATCAGACAATAACGTGGACCGATTCCGCGTATGCGAGCGGCGTCTACTACACAATTTTTGCGGTACGTAGCGATGGTGGTGCTTATGGCATCATTGCAAATCAGGTCTACGGTACATCTTATTCCTGGCAAGTGGGGACTCTTTCCGACGGCAGTTCATTGTCGCCTCTCGCCGCTGGCGAGTCATCGTATTATATCCAGATTGTTAGACAAACATTGCCACACGCGTACTCTTCAAATTCACCATTCAGCGTAACTAACGGCCCTTCCCAGCAGCCATCAATCACGCTTTATGCCCCATCGGGCGGCGGAACTTATAACACCGGTAGCAATCTCTATATCCAATGGTTGGCCTACGGTCTTTCCGTAGTGAACGCAAACTTACTCCCGGTGCCGGCGAACGGAAATCAGTACGGGATTTTTTCCAGTTTGAACGCAGGCAATAATTCTTATAACTGGACGATTCCGAATAACATTCCAGCCGGGACGTATCAGGTAAGCATCGGCTACGGTTCTGCCAACGCTCTTAGCGGAACATTTACTATCGCCGCTGATACCACTTCCACCCAGCCGGTGTCATTGAACGTTAGTCTGGACCCGATATCGCCCATCTCAACGACCGTTCACGTTGGCGACACCAAAGTTACTTTCACGACGATTAGGTTATCAGCGTCCGGCGGAAATGTCAGCCTCTCTTCTCTTCAAGTGGATTCCGACTCGCCCAACGCTGGGACTAACTTCAATAATCTTCAGCTTTGGGACGGTTCCACGTTATTGGGAACGGTGCCGACCTTAAGCCCCGTTAAAGCCAGCGGTTATCCAGGCGGGGTGTTCAACTTCTCTTCTCCGCTCGTCATTTCTAATTATGCTTACAAAACTCTGACTATAACGGTTAATGTCGTAAATAATGTGGCGGGCGCCGGAACGCTCGCGGCCTACGGCCGGTTCGGCGTGGATGGATATGGTGTGGGGAGTAATGTGAACGTCACGGGCACTCCTTACGGCAATCCGATGACGATCTATCCCGCCCAACCGTCGATTACCGTTACTTCGCCGAGTGGCGGTACTTATAATGTTGGTAGCAATCTCTATATCCAGTGGAGCGCGACGGGCCTGTCGACCGTTTTAGCTAATCTCGTATCGTCGCCGCCTAATGGTAGTCAATACCCCATCTTCTCGAATTTAAATGCTGGCATTAATTCTTATAATTGGACAATCCCTGCCAACATTGCCGCCGGGACTTATAAGGTCTTAGTGGGGGATGGCCAAATGAACGCCTTAAGCGGACAGATTACAATTACGAGCGGCTCGACGGGAATTCCAGCCATTCCCGGATCGCCTAATCTCTCGGCCACCGGACCAACCTCGGTTTCCGTCTCTTGGCCGGCGGTCGCGGGCGCATCCACATACCATGTTTCAAGGAATCCTCCCAACGTGGACATCAACACAGTATCAGGCACCTCGTTTACCGATGGCGGTTCGTACGGCATGACATGTGGCACGACCTACCAGTACCGGGTTGAGGCCTGCAACTCCGCCAATCAGTGTAGCGCCTGGGGTTCTTGGGCGTCAGTGACGCCATCCTGCACGGCAACCTCGACTGCGCCGACTTCAACCTTAAGCGCTTCTGCGCTCCAGGCAATGCAGGAATCGCTTAACAGTATTGCGGCCCAGGTCCAGCAACTCATCAATCATAGTCAATAGAAAGAAGCAGATGAGATCTCTAAAGCGGCAAGCGAAAGCTTGCCGCTTTCTTTTGCGGCGGTTATATTTAAGAACATGTTAAAACCCCTCAAGTACAAATTGAAGAATGGTCTCCGGGTCATTATGATCCCACAACCGGAAAGCTTGACCGCGACACGATGAAGCAGACAAGGGTGAAAATTGAGGAACTATCAAGTTATTTGAAGGTACGGGTCCAACATTGACATTTATATAGTTTTATAGTATACTGCAATTATTCCTGATATTTGGGAACGTACTTCAAAAACTGAATATTAACTAAAAAAGAAAGGAAGGTATGTGATGGAAACCATCATGAGCCGTGACCTGTCTGTGCACAAAGAGCATGAAGTGCTCCTGAAACTTGAATCTGCCGGTCTGAACGATGACCGTGCCCAGAAGATCATCGCGTCTAAGGATAACGAACTGGCGGCGAAAATCGTTCGCCTGATTGACAATGGCGGTTTTGCACCGACGACCAGCCAGAAGCGCGCCCGTGAAATCATGGGCAAGAACTTCTTCGGCATTGAGGAAGCGATCAAGCACTTCGGAATCAATCCATCGAGACAGCAAATATCCGCCCTCTCCGAAATTCCGTTCTCCGAAGAAACGCTCATAGAGTGCGAAAGCACGCACATCCTCGTTGCCGTCTTCCCGCTTTCAATTCTTGAAGTCCGCGGTAAAGTTGAGAGGAATCTCTTCTACGGCCACGAAGACGCCTGGTACAACAATGAGAAGTTTGCGAAAGAGAGGGGGGAAGCGGCCTGGCAGCTTGTGAGAAAGACGCCAGTCGAGAATTCCACTTCTAAGACCTGGGATGAACAGCAGACACTTCTCGGCAAAGACGACGAGACGCCCAAAGCCCAGGTGATGGTTTATGCAACTATTGGCCACTACCTTGCAACCGGCGAACGCCTATTTGAGAACGTCTACGTCAGATGTTCCGATCTGGATTCGGGCGGCGGCCGGGTTAGCGTCGGCGTCTTTGTCTCGGGCGGTCTGGGCGTCGGCTACTGCTGGGTTGGCTACCGCGGCGATGGCCTCGGCTTGTCCTCCGCCCGGAAGTTCAACTGAAATTTGGACTTCATAACCTCGTTCTTTTTGATTCATCGTATCTTGAGCCTTCGGCGCGATTTTTTTTCGCACCGGAGGCTCTTTTATTTTCGTGAACCTGATTATATAATCCGGGTATCTTGCAAATGTTGGCGCGGTCACGGCTTCGCCTCGCGAGATATCTCAACCTTGAGATATCGTCGGAATACCAAAGGTCTACGGATCTTGGTAGCGTGCGATTAAGGATGGAGATGAACTTCTTGCTCGCTTCTGGTGGAGATGCCCTAAAAGGTTGCTCCCGGATAAAATACAGGAAGAAGAGGATATAGTCCGCCGGCTGGCGGAGGAAAACCTCAATTTCCAGTGACACGGATGGAAGCGGGCAAATTATCTGGATTCGGACGGCAACCGGGTTAACGTCGGCAACTTTGACTCGAACGGTCTCAACGTCAACAACAACTGGGATGACAACCGCAACGATAACCTCGGCTTGTCCTCCGCCCGGAAGTCAGACCTCCATCCGAAACAAGAATGCCCGCCTAATGGCGGGCATTCTTCCTTACCGATCTCTCGTTGACCTAATCCATCCCCCGAGCATCCGGCCAATCTCGTCAACCGATTCCTCAAGTACCGCATATCTCTTGTTGTCTATCGTTCTCACCTCCTTCATGAGTCGGATGAAAACGCGCAAAAGGTTCAGTTTAACGCTCGCGTTTTCTAGCACCGGCGTCTTCGCCGTCCCATAAAGCTTGCTTGCCATCAGTATCTCTTCAAGAATTCCGAGTATTAAGTCTTCCGATTTCTGCCAGATGGTATGCCTGTCCTGCTTCGGTATCAGGGCGCGATAGCCGTAAAAGGTCTTGTAAAGGTCGTAGGTCTTTTTGAATATGGGAATGTCGAAGTCATCCATTAGTTTTTGATTTTATGAAAACATACGTTGACCTCTTTGAGCGAATGATTTCTCCAGAAAATCTCTTTTTGGCTTGGGACGAATTCCAGTGCGGGAAAACCGGCAAGCGGGACGTGCAGTATTTTGAATGGAATCTGGAGGAAAATATTTTCAAGCTCCACCGCGAACTCAAGGACAGAGCTTACAAACACGGCCCGTACAAAGGCTTTTACATCCGAGACCCGAAACAGCGGCACATCCACAAGGCGACCGTGAAAGACCGCATCGTTCACCACGCTGTATTCTCCGCTTTGGCCCCGATCTTTGAAGAAACGTTCATTTCGACGTCCTTTTCCTGCCGCGTCGGATACGGCACGCACAAAGGAGTAAACGTTCTCCAAAGAATGATCGTGGAGGTTTCCAAAAACGGCACCGGTCCCTGCTTCATTCTTAAGTGCGATGTACAGAAATTTTTTGACAGCGTGAACCACGAGATACTTTTTTCCATAATCAAAAAGCGCATCCAGGACAAGGACGCGCTTTGGCTCGTAAAGACCATCATTGAAAGTTACGGAGACGGAAAGGGAATGCCTATCGGCAACCTGACCTCCCAACTTTTCGCCAACATTTATATGAACGAGCTTGATCAGTTTATGAAGCATAATTTACGAACGGCAAACTACCTTCGTTACACCGATGATGTGGCGGTCGTCGCTGATAATCGGCGAGAACTGGAAAAACTTCTGCCTGCCGTATCCAACTTCCTTGAAACGCACCTTGCTCTCAAGTTACATCCTAATAAAAGCATACTGCACTCTGTTTGTCAAGGGATGGATTTTTTGGGTTACGTCGTTTTTCAGCAATACCGGCTTGTCAGGTCAAAAACGAAGCACCGTATGTTCCGGAAACTGGGCGAACGCGAAAATGAATATCATTCCGGCCTGGTAACGGCGAAGCGCTTCTGGCAATCCCTTCAATCCTACTTGGGTGTATTGTCCCATGCGAATACCCACAAACTGCGTGAATCCCTGTTGAATGAATTTTGGACTCCGAGCTGATTTCTGTATAATAGAGCAATGTTAAAACCCCTCAAGTACAAATTGAAGAATGGTCTCCGGGTCATTATGATCCCACAACCGGAAAGCTTGACCGCGACCGCGATGGTTTCGGTGGAAGCCGGTTCCAAGTACGAGACGAAGGATATAAACGGCCTTTCGCACTTTTTGGAGCATATGTGCTTCAAAGGAACGACCAAGCGCCCGACGGCGCTTGAGATAACGACCGAACTGGACGGTCTTGGGGCGCAATACAACGCCTTCACTTCGCAGGAATCCACGAGCTATTACGCCAAGGTAAAAAAGGACAACTTCGGCGAAATATTGGACGTGGTCGCCGACATGTACGTGGACCCGAAGTTCAATGCCGGGGAGATAGAGAAGGAGCGCGGCGTCATCATCCAGGAGCTCAATATGTACGAGGATATGCCGATGCGGCGGGTGCAGGAGCTTTTTATGCAGCTTGTCTACGGCGACCAGCCGGCCGGATGGGACATTGGCGGAAAGAAAGAGATAATCAAAAAACTAACCCGCGATGATTTTTTGGCTTACCGCAAAAAGCACTACGTCCCGCAGGCGACCATCGTCACTCTTTCGGGAAAATTTGATCCGAAACAGACGCTGAAGAAGATAGAGAAGTATTTCTCGGTTTTAAAGGCGGGGCCAAAGGGCAAAAAACTGCCGGTCAAAGAATCACAGGCCAAACCCAACGAGCTCGTCCACTTCAAGGACGTGGACCAGTCGCACATCGTGATGGGTTTCCGCGCTTTCAGTGCGCACGACAAGCGCAAATACGCGCTGCAGCTTTTAGCCGAGATCCTGGGCGGCGGAATGAGCTCGCGCCTTTTCCAAAAGGTGCGGGACGAGCTCGGCGCCGCCTATTACGTGCGGTGCGAGCCCGACCTTTATACCGACCACGGATTGATCGCGATGTCGGCCGGCCTGGACCATGGCAAAATTGAGCCGGCCATCAAGGCGACTCTGGGCGAATTTACGCGCCTGAAAAACGAGAAGGTCGGCGACAAGGACCTGAAGAAGGCCAAGGAACACTTAATTGGCGAACTCTTCCTTTCCCTGGAGGGCTCGGACGAGATCGCCGGATTTTACGCCGGCCAGGAACTTTTGGAAGCCGCAGGATTAAAAACCCCGGAAGAAGTGGCTAAAAAGATAAATGCCGTGACGGCCGCCGAGATCCAAGCCGTCGCGAAGGAGGTTTTTAAAGATAAAAATTTGAACCTGGCCGTCATCGGCCCCTTCAAGAAACGGAGCTTCCGCCGTCTCCTTGGGGTGTGACCCTGCACCACAATCCTCCGGACCGTGCTGGGTGGCGATGAAAAATCGGGAAACTCAGGTGTCGAAATTGTGGTGCGGGGTGTGATATAGTTAGGAGGTGAACCCCTTCCCGCAACACTTTGAGATAGGCTGGGCGACGCTCTGGCGGGTTTTCCTTTTCATCGCCGGCGTGGCGGCTCTCTATTTCGCTAGCGGCGCCTTCGCGGCGCTCCTCGTCGGCGTCATCCTTTCGCTCGGGCTGGATCCGCTCGTCAGTTTCGTCGCGGAACGCCTGCGCATCGGCCGCATTGTCGGGACTCTCGTGATCTTTCTCTGCGCGCTCATCGTCCTCGTCGCGGCCCTGTATTTTATCGTACCGGTCGTCGCGAGCGAGGTGGGCGGCTTCTTCACGCATTTCAACGAATCCGTCGTCACGCTCTTCAACGTGAGTATTCCCATTCCGTCGCTCACTACGCTCGGCACGAATGCCGGCGCCATCATCAACGAGTTCCTGGGGACGAACGGTTCCGTGCCGATCGTTGTCACGCGGATATTCGGCAACTTGCTCCTCATTCTTGCGGCCTTCATCATCACCCTCTATCTCACGATAGAGAAGGATGGCGCCGACAAGATGCTGCGGCTCGTTTTGCCTCAGGCCTACGAACGCCAGGTGCTCGCGGTCTTTGACCGCTTCAAGCTCAAAATGCGGCGCTGGCTCGGAACCCAGCTTGTCCTCAGCCTCTTCATCGGCTTGGCCGTGGGTTTGGGCATGTGGCTCATCGGCGTCCGCTATCCGCTCATTTTGGGCGTCATCGCCGCCATCCTGGAGGTCGTGCCGATCATCGGCCCCATTGTGACCGGCGCCATCGCTTTTCTCATCGCCATCACCGATTCGGTGGCGCTTGCCGTTTACGCCATCATCTTCTTCTTCATCATCCAGCAATTTGAGAACCACGTTCTCGTTCCCGTCGTCATGGGGCGGAGCATGCGGGTCCACCCCGTGCTCGTCGTTTTCGCGCTTCTCGCGGGCGGCGAGCTGGCCGGCTTCGTCGGAATAATTCTCGCCGTGCCGATATCCGTTCTAGCCCAGGAGATATTTGACTATATGGCGGAGCGGAAAGAAAAGAGGATGGGGCTGGAACTTTGAAGATGGAAAAGAAGAATTTCTACATCACGACGACGCTCCCGTACGTGAACTCGGCGCCGCACGTCGGTTTCGCCCTAGAGATAGTGCAGGCGGACATCATCGCCCGCTACCGCGCGGCTTTGGGCGATCGGGTCATCTTCAATACCGGCACGGACGAGCACGGCCAGAAGATCTATCGGAACGCCCAAGAATCCGGCCGGGACGTTCAGGCATACGTGGACGAGAACGCCGCCCAGTTCAGCCGCCTCAAAGAGGCGCTGAACGTCAATTTCACGAATTTCATCCGGACGACCGATTCGCACCATATTGCGGCGGCGGAGGAGTTCTGGAAACGGTGCGATAAAAACGGGGATATTTACAAAAAGGACTACGAGATAAAATACTGCGTCGGCTGCGAACTGGAGAAGACCGAATCGGAGCTCGTGGACGGGCATTGCCCCATCCATCCGAATCTGCGGATAGAGCTCATCAAGGAGGAGAACTACTTCTTCCGTTTTTCAAAATACCAAAAGCCGCTTCTTGAGCTTTACGCAAAATACCCGGATTTCGTGGTGCCGAGCCATCGCCTGACGGAGATTCGGAATTTCGTTTCGTCCGGCCTGCAGGATTTCAGCATCTCGCGGCTCAAGTCCAAAATGCCTTGGGGCGTGCCGGTGCCGGGGGACGACGAGCAGGTTATGTACGTCTGGTTTGACGCTCTCGTGAACTACGTCTCCACGCTCGGCTGGCCGGAAGACGAAAAGAATTTCAGCGAATTTTGGGGCACGCCGGAACGCCCGAATGCGCTTCAAGTCGCCGGCAAGGACAATCTGCGCCAGCAATCGGCGATGTGGCAGGCCATGCTCATTTCGGCGGGATTGCCGACATCGCGGCAGATATTGATCCACGGCTTCATCAACTCCGGCGGGCAGAAAATGAGCAAGAGTCTGGGGAATGTGGTGGATCCTTTCGCTGTCGTCGGAAAATACGGGACGGACGCGCTCCGCTTTTGGCTTGCCCGCGACCTAAGCCCGTTTGAGGACGGGGATTTCACCTGGGAGAAGTTCAATGAAAGCTATAACGCGAGCCTCGCGAACGGCCTGGGCAACTTTGCCGCCCGGGTCCTAACCTTGGGCGAAAAGCTGAACGACGGCAATTTCAAATCCGGTGAGATAGACCCGGAAATAGACAAGCGTATCAGCGAGACCAAAAAACAGGTCGCGGCGAAAGTGGGAACCTACGCCTTCAATGAAGTTCTCGCCGCCGTTTGGGAGCTCATCTCCTTCGGCGACAAGTACGTGAACGAAAAGAAGCCCTGGGAGAATTTTGACGGCCGGGTGGTTTGGAGCCTCGTCGTCGTCTTGGATAACGTCGCCGCGCTTTTGGAACCCTTTCTGCCGGGGACAGCCGAAAAGATAACCGCCTCCATCGCCTGGGAGGGGAAGACGCTCAAGATAAAAAAGCCCGCCATTCTCTTCCCCCGTCTTAAATAATGTAACGGAGCTGAGCTCCCATACATTCTGGGTATAAAAAAGCGGAGCGTTAGCTCCGCAGTGTTGATATTATCTCGGCGACCTTGAAAAAGTCGTCGATGTCCGGCATCACACCGTTCCGCCTGACAGGGAAATCCGGGCCAATTTCAGCGAGACGGTCTTTGGTATTCAGACCGCTCGTAAAGGCGATCGTCCGAACGCCAAATATCTTGGCAGCCGAAAGCCCTTCCTTAGTGTCATCGATGTAGACCATTTCGGCCGGGCGCAGGCCTTCCAGGGTAATTATATGGGCCAGGAAATCGGCCTTGTCGGTCACTGCGGCAATGCGGTGGATGTATTTGCCGAGGTCGTATTCTCTGGCCTTCCGGCGTATGACTGGTTCGTCATTGTTGCTCAAGATGACGACCGGCAGTTTCCAGGCGGAGCAAACCCCGAGAAAATGTTTAAAGCCGGACGTTGGGACGATTCGGTGCCAGTTTCTTTCAACATAGGCAGTCCGGATCTTCACCGCTTCGCTTTCCTTAAGCTCCGGCAGGCCGTATTTGTCATAAAAGGCCTGGAAGGAGCCCAGGGCGCCTATATCATTGCCGAATTCCTCAATCGTTGGCGGGTGTTTACCGTAGAGCCGGAAACACTCAACGATTGACTCATAATAAACCAGCTTACTCTGGACGGCTGTTCCGTCCCAGTCCACGAACACCGTTTGCAACACAGCTACCTCCTTTTTTATTGTTAATGTGTATCGTCATACTAGGGGAATTTAACCTATAATGCAATCCATGGTTCCGAAGTATTTTGATTCTCATACACACATAAACCTAAAGGAGTTTGCGGACGACTATCGCGAGGCGGTCGGCCGGGCGCTTGCATCCGGGGTCGGGTTCGTGAACGTTGGGACGGAATTGGATGATTCGCTTCTGGCGGTCAATATCGCGCATGAGTTTGAAAAGGAGCCGGTATACGCCGCCGTCGGATTCCACCCGGAATATGCCGTAAGCAAAAATTTTGACCGTGAAGCCTTCAAACGGCTCGCCTTGGACCAGAAGACGGTCGCGATAGGAGAGTGCGGGCTGGATTTTTACCGAGTAGAAAGTAGCAAGTATCAAGTAGTAAGGAAAAAACAAGTCTATACTTTTGAGCGGCAAATCAAAATAGCACATGAGGTTCAGAAACCTCTGATGATCCACTGCCGCGACGCTTTCGGTGATCTTATAGAGATCCTAATTCATAATTCCAAATTCCTTATTCCGGCAAAGCCCGGCCTCATCCACTTTTTTACCGGCACGAAAGAGGATGCGCAAAAACTTTTGGAGATGGGTTTTGCCTTCACGTTCGGCGGGGCGATAACCTATCCGCCCAAATCCGGAATGCCGGACTACCGGGCGCTCGTGGAATATCTGCCCCTGGACCGCATTCTCTCCGAGACGGACGCGCCCCTCGTTGCCCCCGTGCCGTACCGCGGTAAACGCAACGAACCGGCTTATGTTGTTGAGGTGGTGAAAAAGCTCGCGGAAATAAAAAATATAAGTGTTGAAGAAATGGCGGCGAGGACGGTGGAGAACGCGAAGCGGACCTTCGGCCTTAGTTGAGTATGCTGATTTTTTCAGCTAGAATCTAGTTAATGAAGAGTTATGATCCCGGTAAAATAGAGCCGAAATGGCAGGCGGAGTGGGACAAAGAGGGCGTTTACACTGCCGCCGATAAAAGCAAAAAAGAGAAAAAATACGTCCTCGTGGAATTCCCGTACCCCTCCGGTGAAGGCCTCCATATGGGGCACCTCCGGCCGTACACGGCGGGCGACACCTATAGCCGCTTCCTGCGGATGCAGGGGTACGAGGTGATGTACCCGATGGGATGGGACGCCTTCGGTTTGCCGGCCGAGAACTACGCCATCAAGAAGGGCATTCAACCGAAGGTGACGACGGCCAAGAATATTGAAAACGCAAAAAGGCAGGTGAAGAGCTGGGGCATCGGTTGTGACTGGTCGCGCGAGGTGAATACCACCGACCCCGCGTACTACAAATGGACCCAATGGATATTCTTGCAGTTCTTTAAAGCCGGCCTCGCCTACGAAGCGACCGGACTCATCAACTGGTGCCCGAAGGATAAGACGGGCCTGGCGAACGAGGAGGTTGTTGGCGGCAAGTGCGAGCGCTGCGGTACGGAGGTCATCCAGAAAGAGGTGCGCCAGTGGTATCTGAAGATAACGGCGTATGCCGATAGGCTCATTGACGGCCTGAAAGACCTGAACTGGCCGGAAAGTATCAAGGTCCAGCAGGAAAATTGGATCGGCCGCTCGGAAGGGGCGCTCATAGATTTTGAAATACAAAATACTGGATACAAAATACAGGTTTTCACCACGCGGCCCGACACGCTTTTTGGGGCGACATACATGGTCCTCGCGCCCGAGCATCCGCTCGTCGGGAATAAGGAATTAAGAATTGAAAATAGAGCGGATGTTGAAGAATACGTTAAAAAAACGAAAGAGAAGACGGACGAGGAAAGGATGGCGGAAGGCAAGGCGAAGACCGGGGTTGAACTAAAGGGGATTAAAGCGATAAACCCGGCAAACGGCGAGGCCATACCGGTATTTATCGCCGACTACGTGCTCGCCACGTACGGTACCGGCGCCATCATGGCCGTGCCGGCGCACGACGAGCGGGATTTTGAATTCGCCAAGAAGTTCAACTTGCCGATCGTTGAGGTTATTTCCGGCGGAAATCCGGGAGAGCTTTGGACGGGGAGCGGCGTTTTGAAAAATTCCGGAAAGTTTACGGGCCTGGATAGCGAAAAAGCGAAGAAGGAGATAACGAAGTTCGTCGGGGGCGTTAAGAAAACGCAGTATAAACTCCGCGACTGGGTCTTTTCGCGCCAGCGCTATTGGGGCGAGCCGATACCCTTGGTCCACTGCTCAAAGTGCGGCATTGTTCCGGTGCCAGACGATGAATTGCCGGTTAGATTGCCGGAGGTGGAAAAATACGAACCGACCGGAACGGGCGAGTCGCCCCTCGCGGCCATAGACTCGTGGGTGAACGTGAAATGCCCCAAATGCGGCGGCCCGGCGAAGCGCGAGACGAACACCATGCCCCAGTGGGCGGGGAGCTCCTGGTACTATCTGCGATACTGCGACCCCAAAAACGGTAAGGAACTGGCGGGCAAAAAACTTTTGGAACACTGGCTGCCGGTGGATGTCTATTTCGGCGGGGCGGAACACACGACGCTCCATCTTTTGTACTCCCGCTTCTGGCACCAGTTCCTCTACGACCAAAAACTCGTGCCGACGCCGGAGCCCTACGCAAGTCGGGTGACAAATGGCATCATCCTCGGGTCCGACGGCGAAAAGATGAGCAAGAGCCGCGGCAACGCGGTGAGCCCGGACGAGATTGTGAAGGAGTTCGGCGCCGATGCCCTGCGGATGCACGAGATGTTTCTCGGGCCGCACGAGGCGACCGTGGGATGGAACAGCCAGGGCATTTTGGGTGTGAGCCGTTTTCTGGACCGCGTTTGGCAGACTATCTTGAGCGATTCTGCCGCAAGCGACGCTCAAGAAGCGGAGCGGGCGGTCCATAAGGCGATAAAAAAAGTGACGGAAGACATCCGCGCCTTCAAGTTCAACACTGTCGTGTCGTCGCTTATGATCTGCCTGAATGCGCTGGAGGGAAAGCCCTTGACGAACGGGCTCAAAGCGAAGTTCGTGAAGCTCTTGGCGCCGCTCGCGCCGCACATCGCGGAGGAACTCTGGCACGAATTGGGTAACAAGACGTCCGTTCATAAAGAATCGTGGCCGGAGTATGACGAAAAGCTCGTGAAAGACGCAGTGGTGGAGCTCGTGGTCCAGGTGAACGGCAAGCATCGTGGTACAGTTAAGATAGAGTCCGGGGCCGGCCAAAACGAGGCCGCCAAAGCGGCGCTCGCCCTGCCGAATGTCCAAGCCGCCCTCGGCGGCGGGGAGCCGAAAAAGACCGTTTACGTCAAAGACCGTTTGATAAATTTCGTATCATGAGCAAAGTCCTCATCGTCATCATAGTCATCATCGTCGGCGTGGCCATTTTCATGGTCGCGAAGCAGTTTCAGGGCGTGAAGTTTGAAAATCTCGGCTCGCTCTTCAAGGTGAACTACTCCGTTCCCTCGGGCCTCTCAGGCCAAAAGTCCAACGTCACTTATTCCACGGGCGGCAGCGCTCCGGTTCAAGTGGCCACCAAGCCGGCGCCGACGCCTCCGGCAGGATTTACCGCTTCCGAGCTCTCGCCCTATTACGGCGAAGTGAAGATAGGGAATGTCAGTGCCGCTTCGTCTTGGAACGGTATCGCCCAATTTTCCCTGAATACCGCTTACAGCGGCCTCAGCACGCCGGTGGACGTGACCGGATGGCGGCTAACTTATAATAAAGGCCAGGTTGTCATTCCAACGGCCGCGTCCGATTACAGCCCGACGGGATTTGAGTATCCGGGTGACATTGCGCTCGGTTCCGGGAATGTTTTGAACGTTTACAGCAGCGCCAGCCCGGTCGGACAGAATTTTAGAATGAACGCCTGTATCGGCTATCTGAACAATACCTACTCTTTCACGCCGGCCCTGCCGCAGAATTGCGCGCCGGTCTATGACCGCTCGGAGATAGTCACTTACTCCGGCTCCTGCCAAAGCTATATCCTCTCGCTTTGGGGGTGCAGCGTGCCGTCGGCCAACCAGATTAACAATTTCTCCGGCGAGCCGGCTTGCCAGTCGATTTTGAACACTCGTTTCAATTACGCGAGTTGCTATAACCGGAACCGTTTCCAGTCCGGATTCTTCTCCAATGAATGGCGCGTGTGGCTGGGCAGCCCGATTAACGTGGACCCGAGCCATGACCGCCTGCTCCTTCTGGACAGGAACGGACTTCTCGTGGACCAGTACGTCTATTAGTAGTAAGTAGCGCGTATAAAGTATCAAGTATACTAGCTACTTAATGCTTGCTACCTGATACTCGTTAAGCTACTTGCGTTCGGAGAGCGTCACTTGCGCTTGAACCTCCTTTTTGCCCCTTAAAACCTTGAGCTTTACGGTCTCGCCGACCTCGCAGTCGTCCAAAAAGTCCTGAATGGCCGCTTCGGGGCCGATCTTTGTTCCGTTCCATTCCAGAATAATGTCCTTCTCTTTCAGGCCGGCCTTGTCGGCCGGGCTTTGGGGGACGACAGCCGGTTCAAAGGGATGCTCGCTCACGACATAAGCGCCATAGGGCGAAGCGAGGCCCATTTTTTCGGCCAGGTCCTGGTTCAGGACCAGATAATGAAGTCCGAGGAGCGGCCGAAGGATGCGGCCGTGTTTCTTAAGGTCCGCAAGATCCTTCTCCGCCGCTTTGATGGGAATGGCGAAGCTGATGTTCTGGGCGCCGACGACGACCGCGGCGTTGATGCCGACCGCGCGGCCGAAGATGTCCACGAGCGGTCCGCCGGAATTGCCCGGGTTGATGGCCGCGTCGGTTTGGATGAGCCCCCGCAGTTCCTGGGCGCGGGAATTTTCTTCCTCTTTCGCCTCAACGGAGCGCGAGAGGCCGGAGATGATGCCCAAAGAAACGGTGTTTTTAAAAAGACCCAGGGCGTTCCCGATCGCGAGGACCGTCTGGCCCAGGACGACGTGTTCCGAGTCGCCAAGCGGGACGACCGGCAGCTTCTTTTTCGGTTTGATGCGCAAGATGGCAACGTCGTCCACGGGATCGCGCGCCAATATTTCCGCGCCGTAAGTTTCGCCGTCGCTCGTCTGGACGACGCATTCCGCGCCATCTTCGGATATGACGTGCTTGTTGGTCAGGATGACGCCGCTTTCGTCCACGACGAATCCGGAACCGCCGCCGATCTGGACCATGCCGCGGGCATCCACCTTTTCCGGTGGTATCTTCCAGATATCCTTCTTGCCCTTGCGGGAAGAGGCCAGTTCGGCGCGCACGGCGGTGACGTCCTTCTGCATGATGATGGAAACGACCGCGGGCATAACTTCGGCGATCGTCCTTATGACTCGGGATCTTTCTTTTCTCATAATATTCATTGTATCAAAAAACGCCGATGGAAGCGTCAAAAAACAAACCCCCTTGTTGGAGGGGGTTTGCCGAGAAGCTATTTGTGGCGCTTCTTAGCAGCCTTATGCTTCTTCTTCGGCGCCGCTTTCTTCTTCGCGGCTTTCTTTTTCTTTGCCATTTTTTTGTTTGTATTTTTTGAAATCAGCGTTGGACTGTCGACCGTCAATCACACTGGTTCCGTTAGCGATCTAACTATATTAATTATAGGAAAAAAATATTTGAAAATCTGTGGATAACTCCGATACCGCGACAAAAGTGCCGCGAGTCGGAGTTCAACCGCAGTATCGGACTGAAAAATTACAGTCCGAAGCAAAGATTGCCGATGCAGGCCCACGGCAAATCGCCGTTCAAATACCATTTCCCTTGGTAGAGAACGATTTTTATCGTCTCTCCATTCGCAGTGCGGCAGTCGCCGTAAGTATCGGTTTTATCAATAAGCTGAACGCAGCCGCGGAAAGCGTAGTAATTGTCAAAAGTAGAGTGCGCCCAGCGCAACATCGTCCATTGATAGCCGAAAAGACCGGCGGCGACGGCCAGAATGATTATAACTAAGGCGACGAGCATCGTTGTTCCTTTCATGGTGGTACGCATTAAGCATATCACACCAGGCCCGCATGTTCGCTTCCCGCCGTCGCGTTCTTCTGTGGCGGACTGTGTCCGCCGAAGCCCGCTATGGCGGGCGAAGGCGGAGGGTACAGGATTTGAACCTGTGAGGGGATTTCTCCCCAAGCGCATTTCGAGTGCGCCGCACTAGACCGCTATGCGAACCCTCCACTTGCTCTGTGCCCTCGGAGGGAATTGAACCCCCATTTTTTCCTTAGGACGGAATTGTTCTATCCGTTGAACTACGAGGGCAAGGGCGTATTATTTATAGTTGAAATCGGCTTGTCTCGCAACAAATCTCCTGATATATTGAAACGCGAGCGCCCATAGCTCAGTGGTAGAGCGTTTCATTGACATTGAAAAGGTCCGAGGTTCAATCCCTCGTGGGCGCACAAAAATCAATAGAACTGCTTGCAACGTGGGTAACTAAGCCGTACGATTAAAGCATGCCACACGCGAGCTTCTTGCAATTAAAAGATAAAGCGATCAAGTTGCGACTCGCCGGCAAGACATACAGCGAGATTAATAAATCGCTCGGAGTAGCGGTCCCTAAAAGCACCCTATCTGGGTGGTGTAGTCGCGTACTATTATCTAAGGATTTGAACGCGAGATTGGTGACTAGGCAACGTTTGCGAATTGGTCTAGGTTCGTTGCGAGCTGCCCAAACCAAGCGGGCAAGAAGACAATCATATTTAGATAGCTTATTCAAAAAGAATAGGTACCTATTCAAGTTGTTGTATAAGCATGAATCAGCTAAATTAGTGCTTACAGCCCTTTATTTGGGTGAGGGGTCTAAAAATGCTAGGCGTGGCGCGGTGACGTTTGGTAACTCTGACCCAAAAACAATAGCGCTATTTCTGAGGCTCTTTAGAAGATGTTATGAGCTCGACGGGACGAAATTCCGTTGCACGGTGCAATGTAGAGCCGACCAGAACGTGCCCCAACTTGAGAAGTTCTGGCACGAAGTTACGGAAATTCCTCTGAGTCAATTTTACGGTTCTAGAATCGATAAAAGGACGATAGGCCAAAAATCAATAAAGCCCGATTATAAAGGTGTATGCAGGATTGATTATTTCTCCGCCGAGGTGTTAAATGACATACTGGAAGCGATTAAGGTCATAACGGGCCGTTAGCTCAGCTGGTAGAGCACTTCGATGGCATCGAAGGGGTCGTCGGTTCAAGTCCGATACGGTCCACACTTCAAGAGGTTCAGTGCAGGCAAACAAAGACATCCGCAGTGAGGGCGGGTGTTTTTGTTATAATAGAAACATGGAAGAAACAAAAAAGGAGATCGTCGCCGCCCCCGGCTGGTCGTGGGGCGCGTTCTTGTTCGGTGCAGCGTTCCTCGTCGCCATCAAGAAGTACAAGATGCTTTTGTGGTATCTGCTTTACCTGGTGCCGGTCGTCAACTTCTTTTTCTGGATCGTTTTTATGATCTATCTCGGCGTGAACGGCCACAAGCTGGCCGCGCGGAGCCATCACTTTGAGAACCAGCACGAGTATCACGGGTTCATGAAAGCCCTGGACCATTCTGGGAAGATAATGTTCTTCGCGGTCATTGTTCTCCTCGTGCTCGGCACGATATTCGGGTTTACGGCCGCTCTCGGCGGCATCTTTCACGCCGTCACGCGGTATTAACCCTTCTTGATAACGCCAATCGGCCGGGCTATGATGACGCGGTGGCGTGTTGTCACCGGCCTAAACGGAAGGTTGGCAGAGAGGTCTAATGCGTCGCACTTGAAATGCGATAGATCCGAAAGGGTCTCGGAGGTTCGAATCCTCCACCTTCCGCCAGTGTAATTTTTTAAATCTCATGCCAAAAAAACAAAAGTCAGTTAATGCCGCCGACGGCAAAAAGACGTCCGAAGAGATCTCTTGGCGGGCGGCCGAATACGATTATTACGAGAAGGACCTGAATTGGTATCTCCTGATCGGCGCCTTTGCTTTGCTCCTTATTGTGGTTGCCCTTTGGCAAAAGGATTTCTTTTTCGCCATCTTCATACTCCTCAGCTCCGCGATGGTGATCGTCCTCGGCAGGCGGCGGCCGGAGGTGTTGGACTTTCGTCTGACCGAAGCGGGCTGCCATCTTGGCGAAAAGCTCTTTTACCCTTATGATGCTTTGGAGAACTTCAGCGTGGCGGAACGGCCGGGCCGGCTGGACGAAATGGTCTTGAAGCGCAAAACTTCGTTCAACCCGTACGTCCGTGTCCTCTTGGACAGCCAAATGGCAGCCAAGGCGCGAGGGTTCTTAAAGGAAAAACTTCCGGAAGTGGAACGCGAAGAGACGTTCATGGACATCTTTACCCATCTTCTGGGATTTTAACGGACGCAGAAGCCCCCATAGCTCAACGGATAGAGTACAGGTTTGCGGAACCTGGGATTGAGGTTCGATTCCTCATGGGGGCACATTAAGATGAAGACTTGGCATTACGAAGTATTAATTGCAATCCTTCTTGGCCTTGTGATATATTTGGTTTTAGCTGTCTGGCCGATTGGCCAAGGTCCGAAAGATTTTCGCGGTCCGACCGGGGCTCCGCACGTTGAAGGCCCCACCGGTCCACCGCCGCAATAATAATGAATGCGGGTATGGTTTAGTGGCAGAACACGTCCTTGCCAAGGATGAGACGGCGGTCCGATTCCGCCTACCCGCACACCTCGACTCGCTTCGCTTGCTCAGTGCGGGCAAGCGTACAAAAACACCGCCCATGGCGGCGTTTTTGTTTATTGTAGTCCCGAGGAGAATCGAACTCCTATTTATGCCGTGAAAGGGCACTGTCCTAACCATTAGACGACGGGACCGTCTCCTCCAATATACTTAAAACTTCGGTTGCGGGCAATCAGCGGGCGAAGCGCAGGTAAATGCCGGAAGGCACGAGGCGGCCGGAGCCGGACTCTTTTATGTTGAGCTCGCCGAATTCTCCTTCGGCCTCTGCGATCTCTGGGAAGGCGCCCTCCACGGCCTGCAGGAACGAACGCGGTGAGTAGCCCGCGGCGTATCCGTTCAAGATAAAGAATGCGTCCGGCTTGGGCGAAAAGAGCGGGACCAGCGCCTTGAGGAGCGGCTCAAACCCCTCCTCTATTTTCCAAACCTCGCCCTTCGGTCCGCGGCCGAAGGCCGGCGGGTCCAGGATTATTCCGTCGTAAACTGAGCCGCGCCGCCCCTCCCTTTCGGCGAACTTCAAGGCGTCGTCCAAAAGGAAGCGGATGTTTTCTTCCGGCACTCCGGAAATGCGGGCGTTATCCTTAGCCCAAGTATTGCTTTGCTTGGAAGCGTCTATTTGGGTGACCTGCGCGCCCGAACGGGCGGCCACGACGCTCGCGATGCCGGTGTAGCCGAAAAGGTTCAGTACTTTCGGTTCTGCCATCCGTTTGACGCGCTCCGCGAGCCATTCCCAGTTGGGAGCTTGTTCGGGGAAAACGCCGGTATGTTTGAAGGAGGTGAGGCGGACGGTGAAACGGATACCCTTCCATTTCATCTCCCATTTTTCCGGGACGCCCTTATCCTTTTCCCATGCGCCCCTGCCGCCCGCGAAGCGGAAATGGGCCGCCGCCTTCCGCCATTCCTCCGGATGGGCCGGATGCCAAAGGGCCTGGGTTTCCGGCCGGATTAAAACGACGCTGCCGTAGCGTTCTAATTTTTCACCGTCGCCGGAGTCAATCAGCTCGTAGTCCTCCCAGGGCTCCGCTATCAGGTCCGATTTTTTCATCCCTTCAAATGATATTTACTCCACTGGTAAAGAACGACGGCGGCCGAAACCGAGGCGTTCAAAGATTCGCAGTCGGGGCTCATCGGGATGCGGAGCGCGACGTCGCAGTGCTCCAGGGTTTTTTGCCGGATGCCTTCGCCTTCGTTGCCGATAACGATGAGCGACGGCGACTCAAACCTTTCTTCGCGGATGTCGCGGGTGCCCGCCATGTCCAAGCCGTAGGCCCGGAAGCCCTTCTCTTTAAGGGCAAGCACGGTCTGGTTCACGTTGCCGATAGAAACGAGCGGCACCGAAAAGACCATGCCGGCCGAAACCTTCACGACCGCGCCGGTGATCGGCGCCTGGTGGTGCGGGGGAATGAGGACGCCGGCGGCGCCGAAGGCCGCAGCGCTGCGGATGATGGCGCCGACGTTCTGCGGATCGGTGAGTTCGTCCAAAAGGATGAGCATCGTGCCCGCGTCAATCTTGAGCCCGGCGAGGAAGGTCCGGAAATCCACCATGAGGGACGTGGGGTCAATGAAGGCGATGACGCCCTGATGGGCCGTTTCCCGGCCGACCATCTGCGAGGCGTCGTGCGTTTTCATCGCCGAGGCCGTAATGCCGCGCTTGGAGAGGATGCTCCGGAGCTCGCTGTTGCCGGCATCGGCGGAAAGGAAGACCTTCTTTATCGTATGCGGGGCCTTCTCCAGCGCCTCCTCCAGGGCGTGCTTGCCGTAGATATAGATTTTGTTGCCGTGGTCGTTGCGGTCAAATCTTTTATGCTGTCTTGGGTTAAATCTTTTTTGGAACATGTTTAAATCTTTGGCGGAGAGGGTGGGAGTCGAACCCACAAGAGGCTTTTAAGACCTCTACAGTTTAGCAAACTGCTGGCTTACCATTCGCCGCACCTCTCCAAAAACGTAGAAACTGCTTGTATTTATATCATTCCTCTGGTAAGTTGACAACACGATGCAGAAAAGACCGCCGGTAATCGTCATTATGGGCCACGTGGATCACGGGAAGACCACGCTTTTGGACTATATCCGGAAGACCGCGGTCGCCGCGCGCGAGGCCGGCGGCATCACGCAGGCCATCGGCGCGTACGAGGCCGAGTGGAAGGGTCAGCGCGTAACGTTCATTGACACGCCCGGCCACGAAGCTTTCCAAAACATGCGCGCCTATGGCGCCAAGGTCGCGGACATCGCCGTTTTGGTTATTGCCGCGGACGACGGCGTGAAGCCCCAGACCAAGGAAGCCATTCAAACCATCCTGGCGGCCAAGATACCGTACATCGTGGCCATCAACAAAATAGACAAGAACAATGCCGACCCGGAGCGGGCGAAGAGCGAGCTGCTTCAAAACGGCGTGCTTTTAGAGGGGCGGGGCGGCGACGTTTCGTTCCAGGAAATATCGGCGAAGACCGGGGAGGGCGTGCCCGAGCTTTTGGACCTCGTGCTCCTTGCTTCCGACGTGGAGGAACTTCAAGCCGACCTCCAAGCGCCCGCCGAGGGCATAATCATGACAAGCCGGAAAGACCCGAGGAAGGGTATTCTGGTCGGCGTGGTCATCAAGAACGGAACCTTGCGTCCGGGAGACGCCATACGGACCGCGACCGCGTCCGGAAAAGTACGGTCCATTGAAACGGTAAGCGGCGAGAAAACGGAAGCGCTCGTGCCCTGCGCCCCGGCGCTCATCATCGGATTTGAATCCCTGCCGCAGGTGGGGGAAGAGTTCACGAACGACCCCGAGAGGCGGTTTGAAAGCGCCGCCGCGGCCGCTCAAGGCGCCGCCGCGGACGCGAAGGCGGTGCCCATCGTCATTAAAGCCGATGAGACCGCCTCGCTTGAGGCCCTCAAGGGATTAGTCATCAAAGCTGCGGGCACCATGCCGGTCCGGATCGTGGACGCGAGCGTGGGCAACATCACCGAGAACGACGTGAAGACCGCGGACGCCTCGGGCGCGCTCGTCATCGGATTCCGGACGAAGGTGGATAAGGCGGCCGAGAACCTCGCCCAGGGCAAGCACGTGACCGTTATTACTTCGCAGATAATCTACGAACTGGAGAAGGCCGTCGTTGAGCACTTGAACGGTATAAATCCCGCCGAGCGCCGGCGGATAGAGATCCTCGCCGTTTTCGGAGAGCCGAAAGGACAGGAGCGCGTCGTCGGCGGCCGGGTGATCTTAGGCCCCGTGAAGAACCAGGAAGCGTTTGAGGTTTGGGAAGGGGATGTGAGCGTCGGCGAAGGAAAAATCTTGAACTTGCAGTCGCAGAAGAAGGACATCGGCGAGGCCGCCGAAAGAATGGAAGTGGGGCTCTTGGTCCAGACCGCGGCGGAAATAAAGCAGGGAAGCGTTTTGATGTTCAAATAATGAGGCCTTACCGCAATCTCAAAATGGCGAGCGTTATCCAGGAAACGCTGAGCGAAATGTTCCTGCGGGACTTTGATTTTAATGGCGCCCTGGTCACGATTGCGGAGGTCGTGATAGACGAAAAGCTTGAAACGGCGCGCGTGAAGCTTTCCATTCTGCCTTTTGAAAAGGGGCCGGAAGCGTATAAAATGGTGGAAGACCGGCGGCGGGAACTGCAGTATAAGCTGGTTCGCAAATTGAACATTAAGCCCGTCCCGCGCCTGAAATTTGAAATAGTACAATAAAATAACGGCCGGATGGCGAAGAGGTAACGCGGCGGTCTGTCCCGCTACGCGGGATCTGGCGAAGCCAGACAAAACCTTTATGTATTTTACGTACGTATTGCGCAGTATTAAAAACGGCGACTTTTATATTGGCAGTGCCGAAGACGTAACAAAGCGGCTAGCATTACATAATGCTGGTAGAGTAAAATCAACTAAGGCCTATAGGCCATGGGAATTGCTGGAATATCATGAGTTTGCGACAAGGAGCGAAGCTGTTAGAATGGAGCGTTTTCTGAAGACTCATCAGCAGAAAGAAATTTTAAAAAGAAGGTATAAGGCCTAGTGGCGAAGTGGTCAACGCGGTGGTCTGCAAAACCACTATTCACCGGTTCAACTCCGGTCTAGGCCTCAAAGAGGCGGCGGCCTGTCCCGCTACGTCTCGCGACGCCGGGTCTGGGGGAGCGCCCGACCGGATGGAGCGGGGGGCGCCCACAACTCCCTCGGGGGGTGGGCGCGGCCTGGGGCCGCGGG